>JGI24422J19971_10001525_pt1 | contig 14163 bp, 8 predicted proteins | sample DeeMarSWOR152_54_FD_19971 | JGI IMG/M metagenome (IMG submission 19971) | reverse complement strand
GGAAGTCCAGTCGTCCCGGAAGTATAGATAATAGTAGCTTCATCTTCAGGCTTGATTTCTAAGGCCGTTTTTTCAAAGAGCTCGGGATTTTCCTGGTCCACCTTCTTACCTTTTTCCAGAACCTGGTCAAAAGTCAGGACTCCTTCAGGGGCTTCTGATTCGAAGGTTATGAAATGTGTTACCTTTGTCAGGTCATTCTTTATAGCCTTTACCTTTTCCCAGAGCTCTTGGTTTGAGCATATAACGATTTTAGCGTCAGAATCATCGATAATATACTTGATCTGCTCTGGAGCCAAGGTGGTATAAATGGGAACAGTTATTCCGCCCAGGCACAAATTCGCGAAATCTGAAATGACCCACATTGGTCTATTCTCAGAAAGGATGATAAGTTTATCCCCCGCCCCAAGCCCTAAATCTTTGAGCCCCAGAGAGAAGTATTTAACTCTATCAGCAAACTCTGCAGTAGAAATGGGCACGTACTTTCCTTCTTTTTTAGAGAGCAGCAAACCATCTTTTGGATAGGATTTTACCATATTGAAAAAAAGCTGACTGAGTGTCTCAACCATGACTCCCTCCTTATTTTTCGAGTGAGTCAATTTTAAAGAATAAGAGATACGCCTGTCAAGCATTCTTTTTGCGGGGTAAGCATCTTTTTTTCCGGGGTAGAAAAAGTGTTTGGGGATGGATGAAGCGACCATTGAAGGTTTAGCCTTCCCGAATCTTCCATCGAGGGCAACCGATGAAATCGGTCGCCGAGTATGTTTGAGCATACTCAGATAAGACAGATGAAACACGTATGGGTAAAGATAAACGATTCTCCAAAATAACTGACATGCGCAGTTACGCAGGCGCCGAGATGGACGGTGAGGGAACGGCGTGAAAAACCTGAACGGGAGCGAAGCCATTCCCAAATACATGTTCTTAGTATCTTACCCCGGAAAAAAAGATGCTTTCTTTTGCGGGGATAAGGTTTATCTGTAAAGAAAATTGTAAGGGCTTGATTTGCCATGCTCACATCTTTGCCACCCAAATAAACTAGTGGATTTGATGAACCAAACTTCCACCACAGAAAAATAAAACAAAAAAATTATATTGTCCCCTTATTAAAGAAGAAAAAGTAGCCTGTCCCTTTTATTATTACAATCCCCTTTTGATAAATAAACTATTTATAAAACATCCAAAGGCGGGCTTGATAAATCAAATCCCTACATGAATCAAACCCTTACAGTTTATGTTTCTTTGACTGTGGCCATTGAGACAACTCTGTCGCCTTTTTCAAGATTAATTATTTTTACTCCTTGAGTTGCTCTTCCTGAAGGCCTCACCTGTCCTGTCTTTATCCGAATCACCTTTCCAACCTGTGTGATCAAGAGCAATTCTTCCTCCGAAATCCCGACCATCCCTATGGCTTTTCCTATTCTGGTGTTAACTATGAGATTGATGACGCCCTTCCCTCCTCTCCGGTGGCGGGGATAGAGGTTGATATCGGTCTTTTTCCCCCGGCCCTTTTCACTTGCAGTGAAGACATATTCATCCTTATCCCCTACAACAATCATTCCAATAATCTCATCTTTAGGTCTCAGGGAGATTGCTTTTACACCGGCGGCTTGACGTCCCATCGGTCTTACTTCGCTCTCTTTGAACCTGATGGCTTTCCCCAGCTTTGTCCCGATTAAAATATCCCTTTGGCCATCGGTTAACTTTGCCGTAAGCAATTCACTTTTGCGGTCGAGACCGATGGCGATAATTCCCCCTCGGCGGATGTTTCGGAAGTCGCTCAATTTTGATTTTTTCATCCGTCCTTTCGAGGTTATCATCACCACATACCGATCGCCAGAAAAATCTCTCACGGCAACAACAGAACGAACTTTCTCTTCTGGGCTTAACTGGAGGAGATTCTTGATGGATTTTCCTCGGCCAGAAACACCCACATCTGGTATTTCCAAAGCTTTCTTCCAGTAGAGGCGCCCTTTGTTAGTGAAAAATAAAAGATAGCTGTGGGTGGAGGAAACAAAGAGGTCCTGAACCACATCTTCAGGCTTCATACTGATACCTCTTTTCCCCTTCCCTCCTCGACTCTGGAAATGGTAGTAGCTAAGAGAAGTGCGCTTAACATAGCCGGACGAGGTGTAGGTGATGGCGACATCTTCCTCTTTTATTAAATCTTCTGGCCTGAGCTCAGTGATTTCCTTCTTCTTGATCTCTGTTTTCCTCTCATCCTGATAATCCTCTTTTATTTGTTTCAGCTCATCCACGATGATATCCAGAATAAGCTCTTCACTGCCTAAAATTTTCTTCAATTTTGAGATTGTTTTTTTCAACTCCCTGTATTCTCTCTGAATCTTCTCTCTTTCCAGTCGAGTCAGTTTTTGTAACTGTAAATCCAGGATGGCCTGAGCCTGAGTCTTGGTCAGATGAAAATTGGTGATGAGACCGTTCCTTGCCGCATCGACCGTTCGAGAAGAACGGATAAGGCTTATGATTTCGTCCAGATTATCAAGGGCAATAGTCAGTCCTTCCAGAATATGAGCCCTTAACTCTGCCCTTTTCAGTTCATAGCGCGTTCGGCGTCGAACCACATCCTGGCGATGGGAAACAAAGTAGCGCATCATCTCAAGAAGAGTGAGCATCTTGGGCTGTTTCTCGACTATCGCCAGCATAATAATTCCGTAAGAGGTTTGAAGAGATGTGTGCTTGTAGAGGTTATTCAGAATAATCTCAGGAAGCTCTCCTTTTTTTATCTCGATCACGACCCGCATGCCTTCCCTATCCGATTCATCCCTTATATCTGCAATCCCCTCGATTTTCTTACTATTCACTAGGTCGGCTATGCTTTCCAGAAGCCTTGACTTGTTCACTTGATAGGGAATTTCAGTTACGACGATTCTGTCTCGCTCATTCTTTCTGCCTCTCTCAATCATGGCTCTGGCCCTTAGGCTAATAATTCCCCTTCCTGTCCTGTAAGCATCCTTTATTCCTTGCAGGCCGAAGATATATCCTCCAGTGGGGAAATCCGGGCCAGGAACAAACTTCATGATATCTTCCAAGCTGGCTTTGGGATTTCGGACAAAATAAATTATGCCCTCTACGACCTCATTCAGATTATGAGGAGGGATGTTTGTGGCCATCCCGACAGCAATCCCTGAACCTCCGTTGACCAGAAGATTGGGAAATTTCGCAGGAAGAACTTCAGGCATCTGGAGGCTTCCATCATAGTTGGGGACAAAGTTGACTGTATTCTTTTCAATATCCGCCAGAAGTTCCTGGGTAATTTTTTTCATTCTGACTTCGGTATACCTCATGGCTGCAGGAGGATCTCCATCTATGGAACCAAAATTGCCCTGACCATCTACTAAGGGATAGCGGAGACTAAAATCCTGAGCCATGCGAACCACAGTATCATAGACAGCGCCCTCACCATGAGGATGGTACTTTCCAATGACATCTCCCACGATACGGGCAGATTTTTTGTAGGACTTGTTCCAGGCGGTTCCGGTTTCATACATGGAATAAAGGGCGCGGCGGTGGACAGGCTTAAGCCCATCCTTTATATCTGGGATGGCTCGACCTATGATCACGCTCATCGCATAATCAAGGTAAGACCGCTTCATCTCCATCTCGAGACTGACATCAGCAGACTTATCGCTCATTCATTCTCCTTTCTGCGGGTAGAAATTTCCCCCACTTTTCCTCTAAATATCCAGGTTCTGGGCCTCAAGAGCATTCTCTTCGATAAATTTCCTCCGAGACTCAACCTCTTCTCCCATGAGGATAGTAAAAACTTCTTCTGCCTCTACTGCATCCTGAATTGAGACTTTAAGCAGATATCTTTCCTCTGGATCCATGGTTGTCTCCCACAGCTGGTGAGGGGTCATCTCGCCTAATCCTTTGTATCTCTGGATAACAACACCCTTTTTTCCCTTCTGGAAGAGGAAATCGAGAAGCTTTGCTTCGCTTTCGACCTTTACTTTTTCGCTGTCGCTTAAAACCTGAAAAGGAGGTCTAAAGCTTTCTAATTCTTTGTGTATTTTACAGAGGTTTCGGTATTCAGCTGATGTGATTAAATCAGAGTTAACCTTGCAAGAAACATTCATGCCGTTGATTTGAAAATTGACTGCTAGTTCGTGGAGCCCATGCTCCTCATCCAAGCTTAAAACTGAGGCTATGCCTTTCTCTGTGAGAAGGGTTTGGATTTCCTTTAAATGACTCTTCTTGCATAGATAATCTGTATCTTCAACTCCGCTGCTAAGAAGAATATCGATCAAGAAGAACGGATAGTTTTTTCTCTCGAGCAGCTGGATAAAATTCTTTTTGGCAATTATTCTATGGAGGAATTGTCTGAATTTTTCGCCGCTAATATACTCTTTTTGCCTACTCACTTTGACTTTGAATTCCTCTGAAATTTTCTTGATTATGTATTTTTCATAAGACCGCTCATCTCTTAAATACTGAGCTGATTTTCCTTTCGTTATCTTATACAAGGGGGGCTGGGCAATATAGAGATGGCCGTTTTCAATAAGTTGGGGCATTTGTCGGTAAAAGAAAGTCATAAGAAGAGTTCTTATATGGGAACCGTCTACATCAGCGTCTGTCATAATAATGACTTTATGATAGCGCAGTTTTTCCAGGTTGAAATCTGCCTGCTCAACCCCGGTTCCCAGAGCTGAAATAATTATCCCTATCTCTTCACTCTTAAGAATTTTATCAAACTTTGCTTTCTCAACATTGAGGATTTTTCCCTTAAGAGGAAGGATGGCCTGATGGCGGCGATCCCGGGCCTGCTTGGCTGAGCCTCCAGCCGAATCTCCCTCCACGATGAAGATCTCGCTTAGAGCAGGATCTTTTTCCTGGCAATCAGCCAGTTTCCCGGGGAGCGAAGTTGACTCTAAAACCCCTTTGCGACGAGCCAGGTCTCTTGCTTTTCGAGCAGCCTCCCTTGCTCTTGCCGCTTCTAAAATCTTCAGGACAACTTTCCTTGCTACAGTTGGATTCTCCTCAAAATATGTCGATAGCTGCTCGTTCACTATGGACTCCACCATTCCTTTCACTTCGCTGTTTCCCAGTTTTGTCTTAGTCTGGCCTTCAAACTGAGGGTTTTTAATCTTCAAGCTCAAAACCGCACATAATCCCTCTCTCGTGTCATCGCCGGATAAATTCTGAGTTAAATCCTTAACCAGATTGTTAGCATTAGCATAATTGTTTATGGACCGAGTTAAGGCAGCTTTAAATCCGATTAAATGGGTCCCACCCTCGGTCGTATTGATATTGTTTACAAAGGAGAAAATAGTCTCAGAATAGCTTGCGTTATACTGGAGGGCCATCTCCACAATAGTGCTATCTTTTTTATACTCGAAGTATATTGGCTTTGGGTTGAGTACTGTTTTATTCTGATTGAGGTACTGCACAAACTCCTTAATTCCACCTTTATAATGAAATTCATTCATCTTGTCGCTTCGCTCATCAACAAGAGTTATCTTCAGCCCTTGATTCAAGAAAGAAAGTTCCCTTAATCTCTGGCTTAGAATCTCAAAGTTAAACTCTACGGAGTCGAAAATTCCGTTATCAGGCTCAAACGTAACCTTTGTGCCAGTCTTCTTTGTTTTGCCTATCTGTTTTAATTTTGTTACAGGCTTGCCCTTCTCATAACTCTGACTGTAGACGCCTCCATTTCTTTTTATCTCCAGATCGAGCTTGCTTGAGAGAGCATTGACAACAGAGACGCCGACTCCGTGAAGACCACCAGAGACCTGGTATGATTTGGTATCAAACTTCCCACCAGCATGAAGGGTTGTCATAACGACTTCTGGAGCTGGCCTTTTCTCCTTCTTGTGCATCCCGACTGGAATACCTCGACCGTTATCGATGACAGTAACGGTGCAATCCACGTGAATGATGACATCAATCTCTGAACAATATCCAGCTAAAACTTCGTCGATGCTGTTGTCGACAACCTCATAGACCAGATGGTGCAATCCTTCAGAGCCTGTGCTCCCGATATACATAGCTGGTCGCTTACGAACCGCTTCCAGCCCCTTGAGTACTTTTATGCTTTCAGCAGTATATTTTTTGTCTTTCATTTTCTTGTGATTTGAGATAGTTGAGGGGCTAAGTAGGTAGGATTTTTACTTAACCCAATGGGCATAATTTTCGCCCACAATTATACCAAAAAACGGGCAATTTAGCAAAGAAAAATAGCTTTTTTTTTAGGAGTAAAAACGGGCAAAAAAAAGAGGGCAGGCTACTTATTTTTAAAGGAAGAAGACCGACGCCGCGCGTGTTTTTTTGAAGGAATGAAAAATGGGGCCAGGCCCCATTTTTTCCATTCTTTGTACATTGGCATTTCTTGCAGAAAAAGTAGCCTATCCCCTTTTTCTTTCCCTTTTACTTTTTAGCAAAAAACAAGACCTGACTCACAAATCTATTTTGAATAAGGACTTAATTTTTCTTTAGGGGCTTGATTTATTTGTAGGGGTTTGATTTATAAAACCCACATTTTCGATCATAATGAATAAATTTTAGGTTGATTTATCCCTTGTAGGGGCTTGATTTATCAAGCCCACATTTTGAAAATAAGATTGCGATTGACTATAATTGAGAAAAAAGAGGTCCTGATGCCGGCAAATTTACCGCCTCAATATTTCGAGGCAGAAAGGAAGCTCAAAACTGCCAAAACGCCGCAAGAAAAAAGAATCATTTTAGAGGAGCTTCTTTCATTAGTTCCTAAACATAAAGGCACAGAAAAACTTCAAGCTCTGCTCAAAACGAAGATTGCCAAACTAAAATCCGCCGCTCAAAAAAAACCTGCCATTGCCAAACATGCCCTCGCATTCCACTTCGACAAAACTGGAGCAGGACAAATTGTTTTAATAGGACCCCCCAATGCAGGCAAATCCATGCTGGTAAAATCTTTATCAAACGCGAATCCTGAAATCGCCGATTATCCTTTCACAACCCGCGCTCCCTATCCAGCAATGATGGAATATGAAAACATCCAGATTCAACTCATAGACACTCCACCTATCACGCCCGAATACATGGAAGTATGGCACTATGAACTGATCAAAGAAGCAGATGGAATTTTGTTTCTCCTTGATTTAACGAGCCAAAATCCACTAGACATCATACAGACTATTTTGGAAAGGTTGAAAGAAAAGAAAATCGAGCTAGTTGCCGAAGACCGATCAATTCCCTCTGAGGTTCCATTCTACCATAAAAAAACTTTGATCGTGGCCAATAAAAAGGACCTTTCCCCCGCAGAAGAAAATTATGATGTATTAAAAAAAGCCTTAGAACCCAGGTTCAGCCCCATTCCTGTTTCTGCTATTAGCGGAGATGGTCTTGAATATTTAAAAAAGAGAATTTTCTCTATGCTTCATGTCATCAGGGTTTACAGTAAAATTCCGGGTAAGAAAGCTGACTTCAGTAATCCGTATACTCTTAAAAAAGGATCTTCGGTAATGGCCATGGCTGGAACGGTTCATAAGGATTTTGCTCAAAACCTGAAGTATGCCCGAATATGGAGTAAGACCAAATACCAAGGTCAAAAAGTCAACCGTAACCACATCCTCGAAGATGAAGACGTTATTGAACTTCACATATAAATTTCAACCACCCTCTTGAATCCATTCTAGCCGTGCTGTGCTTCTACTTTAAAAATTCAGCACAATATAAAAATCAAAAAAAAGAGTAAATAAAGAAGACCAGTAAATAAATGACGAAAAGAGGGCTGTCCATCTTTTATATTTTAATCTATTTATGCCATGCTTCTCTTTTTCTTAAAAAAGATGGATGTGGTGCAACCTAAATGATGATGTAAATATTTTAAGATGTCCCCCCTTCCCTTCTGACATCGACCACACCTTTATTGGTTTCCGTCAATAATGAAAATTTAAGCATAAATAGACTAACGGTCAATACTTTTTGTGAAAATGTCGCTTTATGTCGCTTTTTGTCGCCTCTTTTTGATATTTTTTCGCTTTTTTTTTGCTTTTTTTCGTTTTTATTCGCCTCTTTCGCTTTCTCAAAATTGCCGATTCCGGACTATTATTTAGAAGATTAGTTGAAAAAAAGGGGACAGGCTACTTTTTTTTAGAATGAAGAGGACCGTATCTACGCATGGACATATCTTACAAAAAAAGTAGCCTGTCCCCTTTTTTTGGGCTTTTATCTTTATCCGCTTATCGTTATAATTGACTCATGAGACCGGGGCGTAGCGCAGTCTGGTTAGCGCACAGCGTTCGGGACGCTGGGGTCAGGGGTTCGAATCCCCTCGCCCCGATTTCATAGATCTGAATTTTATTCGCAACTAATCCCCAAAGCTAAAAAGCTAGACCTAATCCTTTAGCAAAAAACAAGACCTGACCCCTTGGCTTGACCCCTTGGCTTACTGCAGCTATATTTCGATCAATTCATAATCTCTGCTTCCCAGGCCAATCTTAACTCCATGGCTTAGCTGCACAGACCAATCGATGTCATAGCTAACTCGGAGTATATCTTTCCCACTCCTCTTGTTCACCAAATCCACAGAAGCCTGGTCCAAGGCTACAGGATCGAGTGAGCCAAGGATACCGATATCCTCGACCATAGGCTGCTGATCTTGCGACATGCAGTCGCAATCTTTAGTCACTTTTATCAAAAAGTTTATGAAGCTGATCTTGCCTTTTAAATGCTTCCATACACTGAAGGCGTACTCACTCATTTTTTCTTGAACCCGTACAGAATCCGAATCCCAGTTGAATTTAACGGCTCCTTGGTTACAGACCACAAGACACTCTCCGCAGCCTATACATTTTTCTTCAACTATGAACGCACTATCACCCTTTTCAACAATCGCCTGTGAAGGACAATAATCAAAGCAAACTCTGCAATAATCGCACAATTTAGGATTCACCCATGGATGAACATCAGAATGCTGTTCCAGTTTTCCGGCTCTCGACGCACATCCCATACCCAGGTTTTTTAGGGCTGCCCCAAAACCTGTTAGTATATGTCCAGTAAAATGGGTTAAACAGACAAGTATATCTGAATCAAGAATAGAGCTGGCAATCTTTGCTGACTTTACTCGTGATAAATCGACCTGTATTTCTTCGTCGTCTCGGCCTATAAGACCATCAGCGATGATGACAGGAATGCCAAGAGCATCGTGGGTGAAGCCATGTTCCCTTGCCAGGGAAAGATGATCTAGAGAATTGGACCTCTTACCAACATAGAGGGTATTAGAATCTGTCAAAAACACTCGAGAGGTAACGCTCTTAATTTGATCGATAATCTTCGTAATCCATGGGGGTTTAATAAAACCTTTATTTCCCTTTTCTCCGAAATGGATTTTCATTGCGACAAAGGAGTTCTTTTCAATTTGACTTCTTAAGCCAATCTTAAGGAAGATCTTTTCCGCTTTTTCAGCCAGGGCCTCATTCCCATCTTCCCGTGTTGCTCGGATAAAAAAAACTTGACTCCTCATTTCTCTTTGACTCCAAGATTCTGCTATTCTCCTAGAATCGCTTTTGCAGCTTGAAGACCTGAGCCTGCCTCAAACTTATAGCCCAAAGTAGAAAGAGTTCTTTCCAGGGTATCAAGAGCAAAGTTGACCTGCGATTCAGACAGGTTACCCATATGCCCCATTCGAAAAACCTTCCCTGCTGTCTCACCTAATCCCCCTGCCACCACAATTCCATTCTCATAATACGTGCTCCGGAAGGACTTATCTTCGACGCCTTCCGGATATTTGACAACGGAGAGAGTATCAGCCAAGAACGGCTCCTGAGTGAAGAAGGAAAATCCTAGCTCGGCTAAAGCCGCCCTTATAGCCTTTGCAACTCGCGCATGTCGTAAAAACCTTTTCTCTATTCCTTCCTCAAGGACTATCTTTGTGCTTTCATAAAATGCTCTGATTTCGTTAACACACGGGGTCGAAAAATATCTTGACGGGTCCTTCATGATGGGAAGCCACCTTAAAACATCTGAATAGTAGGCAGGAATCCTTTCCATGCTCCTCCTTTTTTCCATAGCTTTCTCAGAGAGGACGAAAATCGACAAGCCTGGAGGAGCTCCGAAACATTTCTGAGCTGCGGTTAAGACCACATCAACTCCCCAGTCATCCATCCTTTCTTCTATCCCGCCTGTGGCACAGACACCATCGATTATATAAAGGGCATCATGTTTTTTCAGAACTTCAGCATAATCCCTGACAGGAGCACAGGCTCCGGTGCAGGTATCAACATGGGTCGCGGTCACTACAGCATAATCTTTTTCGGAAAGTTTCTTTTCTAATTCTTCAGGAAGGACTGCCTTCCCCCATTCGCACTCGATGATATCACAATTGAGGTCAAAACTCTGGGCGATCTGGCCCATCCTCTTCCCGAAAAATCCCTGGGAGAGGACGAGAAAACTCTCTTTTTTCTCGACTGTATTCAAAATGGCCATTTCCATGGCTAAAGTCCCAGCCCCTGCTACGATGAACGGCTCGCCTTTCTCGCAGAAAACGACTTTCTTCAGGTTAGCAAGTGCTTCTTTTAATTCCTCCACAAGCACAGGGCTAACATGGGAGACAGTCGGGAGAGCCAGGCTGTTTATGATGCGAGGATGAACGGGACTCGGGCCGGGGATCATCAACAATTTTTCTTTTTGCATTTTATCTCCTTAAGTAAAAATCTCTCCTAATTTTATCGATATTCCCTAATAAATCAAGTAAAACCGGCTCTAGGACAAAACGTAGAGCAAAAGGATGACGGAACAGGTTTCCAATTTTTTTTAGACCTTATGCTTCATTTAAAAAAGTCAATCGATTCGCTCTTAATGGAAAATATGTTATTATTGTTAAAATCAAAATTCTTTACGGAGAAAGAAAATGCTCAAAATAGCTCACCTCTCCAAATCCTTTGATTCTATTAAAGCAGTGGATGATATATCTCTGGAGGTTAAAGAAGGAGAAATATTCGGTCTCTTAGGTCCTAATGGCGCAGGAAAAACTACAACTATCTCTATGATTGCAAGTCTTCTCAGGCCCGATACTGGAAAGATATACATCGACTCTTTAGACATTGAAACAGATCTGAAGAAAATAAAGAAGATGATGGGAGTTGTGCCCCAGGAGATGGCTTTTTATGAGGAACTGTCAGCCAAGGAAAATTTGATCTTCTGGGGAAAACTCCAGGGAGTTGTCAGAAAAACTCTTGAAGAACGAATCAGGTTCTACCTGGAAAAAACAGGTCTTCTCGGAAGAGAGAATGATCCTTTAAAAAAATATTCTGGGGGCATGAAGAGACGGATAAACCTTATTATCGGCTTAATCCATCAACCAAAACTTCTTCTTCTCGATGAGCCAACCATAGGCATTGATGTCCAGACAAGGCTAAACATATATGAAATAATAAAAGAAGCCTCCTCTCAAGGAACAACTATTCTTTACACAACGCATAATCTGCAAGAAGCTGAAGAACTTTGTCACCGAATAGGAATCATGGATCAGGGAAAGATTTTGGCCGAAGGAACCTTGACTGAACTGATAAAAATCGTTGGAGAAAAAGATATCGCTCTCATCAGCGGAAATTTCAGCGCTGAAACGGGGCGAAAAATCCTATCATCCCTTAAGGAAACAACGGTGATTTCTCTGGAGGATGGAAAAATCATACTCTCTCTTGACGCATCGAAGAAAATCCCCCTGCTTCTCCAAGATTTTTTTAGAGAGGGCATATCCATCGATGATGTCTCTATAAAACAGCCAAACCTGGAGAGCGTTTTCCTCAAGCTCACAGGAAAGGAGCTGCGTGAATGAAGAACCTCCTCCTCTTGGCCCGGAAAGATTTCATCCGGAAATGGAGGAATCCGATTGTTATCATCGGTTTCACGCTCATTCCTATTGTTTTTGCTTTCATTTTTGGCCTTATCTTTGGACCTTCACAAGAGAAAACTTTGCCGCGCATTTCTGTTTTAGCAGTTGATGAGGATCAAAGTTTCTTCTCTGAATTTTTTTTGAGTTCTTTTAAACAAGGAGAACTCAACAAGATAATTGACCTAAAAAAGGTAGATAAAGAACAAGGCCTTAAGCTAATGAACAAAGGCAAGGCTTCAGCTCTGCTCATCATTCCTCAAAAATTTGGAGAAAAAATATGGGAGGGTCAGCCAGTAGAAATATCCCTTCTCAAGAACCCATCAGAACAATTTCTTCCTCAAATAGTGGAGGAAATCTGTGACATTTCCTCCCTGCTTTTTTCGTCTCTTTTTTCTGTTTTTTCCGATGAGCTTGGTACGATAAAAAAATTCATCGACGAAGGAAATTTTCCTGATAGACAAATTTCTTCTCTCTCTGTCCAGATTAAAAGAAGAATCGAGAGCATATCCAAATATGTTTTTCCACCTATAATATCCTTGAAGCAAAAAACCATTAAAGAAGAGGAGGAAGAATCACCTCTTTCTGTCCAGGCCTATATCCTTCCAGCTATCGCAGTCATGTTCCTTCTTTTTATCTGCAACGTGGTTTTTGAAGATATCCTGAGAGAAAAGAAAATGGGGACGCTCCTCAGAATGACAGTATCTCCCCTGAAAATCTCCGATTTTATATGGAGCAAAACCTTAATTTCGGCCATAATAGGAATTCTTTGCACCCTAATATTAATCGCCCTCGGCAGGATCATTTTCTCGATTCACTGGGGGAATCCTGTCCTGCTCTTTTTCATTGTTATCTGCCTCAACTTTATGATTGCTGGATTCATCTCTTTTCTTTACACCTTCATCCGAACCGAGCAGCAGGCAGGGGCTGTCCTTTCATCAGTATTCATAGTTATGTCACTGCTTGGAGGAAGCATGGTGCCTGCTGAATCCTTTCCTCCATTCATCCTTAACATCTCTAAGTTAACCCTGAACTACTGGGGAATCCAAGCTTTTCGCAAAGCAACTACAGATGCGCCATTTCGAGAGATATTTCCGATTCTCCTGGGCATGATTCTCGCTGGCATTTTCTTTTCTACAGTCGGCTCTTATTTCTTGAACAAAAGTTTAAAAAAAGGCTTGCTCAAATGACTTCCTGGCATATTGCTCTCAACGATTTAAAGCTCGTAGTTAAAGATAAAATGTTTTTTTTCTGGCTTCTCGTATTTCCCCTTCTTTTTGCCACAATCTTCGGCCTCGCTTTCCCCGAATCTCCTTCAAGAATACAAAAAGTGACTCTTAATGTTATTGATAACGACGAGAGTTTTCTCTCAAAAGCTCTTATTGACGAACTTAAAACTGAGAAATACTCAGTAAACATCTTAAAAGACGAATCGGATAAAAAAATAAGAACTCTCATCATTCCTGAGAATTTCTCCCAAGATATCTTTGAGGGGAAAAAAGTAGAACTCATCCTTGAACGAGAGTCTGAAAGCAATATTGAAGCATCCCAGGCTGCATATTCCAACGTGATAAAAGCTATCATAAAAATTTTAACTAAGATTATCACTGCAGCTCCGGAAAGCGCCAAAGAACTCGAGGCTAAGTATGACCAGCAGACACTGGCCAGGCTCATAACGCTCAAATCTGAGCTCGCAGGAAAGATACGAGTTATACCAGCTGGTTTCAATCATATGATCCCCGCCTCTGCGGTAATGTTCATTCTCTTCACTGTGCTTATGTATGGTGGAATTAACCTTCTTGAAGAGCGCAGATTAGGTCAACTGGAAAGAATTTATTTAAGCCCCGCCTCTTTCTCTTCTATCATTGGAGGCAAATGGGCAAGCCGACTTTTCTTGGGAATGCTTCAGATAACTATTCTCTTTATAGCAGGCAAGGTCATTTTTAAAACTTACTTAGGAAATTCAATCTTTGCGCTCTTTCTCGTTTCGCTTTTCTTCTGCGCAACTATTTCAGGTATGAGTGTCATGTTGGGAAGTATAATCAAGAAAGAAGAAATTTTAATCGTTTTCAACATCCTCTTTGCCAATCTCATGGCTGGATTGGGCGGCTGCTGGATGCCCATGGAGATTTTTCCAAAAGGAATAAAAACCGTAAGCTACATATTTCCTACTGGCTGGGCAATGGATGCCTTCCATAAATTAATCTTCTTTGGCTATGACTTAAAAGCTGTCTCTTTCAATATACTCATCCTTTTCCTCTTTTCTCTGGTTTTTCTCATACTGGCCATAAAATTTTTTAAATTGAGAAAAGTCTAGTTGCGAATGAAACTCCATT
>JGI24422J19971_10001524_pt1 | contig 14164 bp, 12 predicted proteins | sample DeeMarSWOR152_54_FD_19971 | JGI IMG/M metagenome (IMG submission 19971) | reverse complement strand
CTGCGAATTTGTCGCTGATTTTGTTGGCTTTGCCTGAGTAGATGAGGCTGTTGCATCCGAAGCCTGCCACGCCTAGTTCTTTGATGAAGTCAACTGTTTCTAAGAAGTCCGAGGCGTTGTTTTGGTTTAGTGTGGTGTTTGTTGTGAGGTAGATCTTGGTTGGAACAACGTTCTTTATTCCTTGAACCGTTTCTTTCCAGCTTCCTTTTGCTCCAGTGATGGAATCGTGAATTTTAGGCTCATGTGACTCTAAGGTGATCTGAACAAAATCTAATCCAGTTTTCTCCAGAGATTGCACGTATCCCTTGTCCTTCAGTCTTCTGCCGTTTGTGACCAAGCCAGTTACTATGCCCTTGTTCTGTGCGTATTGCAGCAGTTCAGGCAAGTCCTCTCGAAGGGTTGGCTCGCCACCTGTGAACGTTGCTATGAATACGCCGATGTCGTAGAGACGGTCGATAACTGTTTTCCACTGCTCAGTTGTCAATTCTTCAGTTTGATGTGGACCACCCGCATAGCAGTGTACACAGTTGTTTTGGCATCTGAAGGTTAAGGCTAAGTCCATGCGCAATGGCGCCGAATACTCCTGAGTGAAGGGTTCGACGCTCTTGACATCCAAGAATGATACGGGACAGACTTCCTCAGTCTGCGCCAGCGTGCTAACTGCGTAGACTAGCTTTTCATGGTCTTGTTTAGCCGTCTTCTTGTTTACTCGGTAGATGCTCCGAATCTTCTTGACAGCTTCGTCCTCTGACATGCCCTGCATGAAAAAGTAAGCGTGGGCAGTGGCGGTCTCATTCAAGTAGAGAACAGTGTTGGCGTTGATTACTAGCAAACCTTGACTATCGGGCTCAACGCGCAGCTGAAGCGCTAGTCCCGCGAACTTGCCTCGACCTCTGTAGGTGTAGCGACCGTGAGGAATCTTGGGTGCGCGAAAAACTCTGCGCAGAAAACTCATGCTGCTCAAATCCTCCTTTCTAGCCTACTCCTCCACCTGCACACGCGCAGGCGCAAGACACACAGGCGCAAGCACAGGCACAGGCAGCACACGCACACACACATGAGGCACCTTGCCGAGCAGGTTCATGTGAAGCTTTAGAAGCAGCGGCAGCTGGCACAATAGCATTGGCGAATTTCTCGAGGTTGGTCACGATGTTGTTGGATGTGCTTTCCACTGCGCTTGCGATGTTGTTCGCGAAGTCGGCGCCTGGAATCGTCGGCGGTTTACCCGCTTGAGTTGGAGTCTCCACGTTTGGCTTGTACGTTGGGTGAGGGTGATAGTGACGATAACTGTACCAGTACCAAAGCCAGAATGGACTTGGTTCGAAGGCGCGATCGCGGAAAGCTGTTTGAGTACGTGTTTTATAGTTTGGGTCTAGGAAAAGCCACAGCAATTGTTCGTCGTAGGCTTTGGAGGCTAGCTCAGGCGTACCTGCCTGTTCCACCTGTTCCCAAGCTTTTGCTGCGATCTTTCGGTAGTAATCTATTGTGTCGCGTCTGCAGTAACCGCGCAGTTTTTCCTCGACAGTGTCTCTGAGAGTGTTGACCGTTTGCGCTAATTTTTCTTCGTCCAAGGTTCCGTCTTCTTTAATTGCGTTGAGAAAATCGATTTCATAGTATCGAAGAGGCGTTTCCGCCGGTCCGACTTTGTCTTGATATGGTTGCATGATCTTGAGTTTGAGCGATGGATTCGTAGGCTCAGCCCATATGGCTCGCTTCTGCAGAAGACTATAAAGAATTTCCGTGACTAGTTTTGTCGGCTTAACATCTAGGAGATAAGAGGCTTCCACTGCTGTCAAGCCACGTCTTACTCCAAGGGTTTCCATGCTGATTTTAGGTATCAGGTACGGTCTCTTGCGTGCTACGAATATGACCGCGCCTACCGCCACAACAATCACACCTAGAACCAAGAAATAGGATCCATACCGCTGCCAAAAAGTCGGCGCAGCAACGTAACTCTCGATGTATTCTTTCGGAAACGACACACCAAAGGTATATTTCTGATCTGGGGCAAGGTTGTGTCTTTCCCAGTAAGCTGCTAGACGCCCGTCTTCAGTTAGCGTGTTGTTCCAGTCTACCATAGTCCTAAGGCTTTCAGTTGTGACGCCGGAAGGCAGTACAATCAACACTCTGAGATCTAGGACGCTAGCGTATTGCCACCAAGTTGGAGTGAATTGCATGCCAACGTTGCCAGGGTTGGTTTCATCCTCGTAGATCATGCGGGCAACATTTGTGGTAAGTGTGAACCAAATAGTCTGTCCAGCCTTTAGCGGCGTCTGAAGACTAACTCTAACTTTGTAATCGCTTCCAGAGCTCACATCTGAGGTCTGCAATGTGTGCCCGTATTGGTCCAGAGCCTGACCTATCGTGAAGTCTCCCTGGGGTTGACCAACATTAATGTAGTTTATATCATCGCCAGAATCGAGCCTTATGCTAATATTGTAGAACAGGTCGATGGTTCCGTCTTGCATTATCCATATTTCCACTGATTCTTGTAAAATGCGATAAATTCCCGTCCACTGCGAATAAGTGGCGCCTACGAACATGCTTAGCAGAAACAGCACAGAGAGCGCAACTAGAAAAGTGGAACCTTTCACCATTTTGGTTCCTCAGCTACTTCAAACGTGTGTCCACAGTAGGGGCAGGTTGCATAGGGCACGCCTGACACGATTTTGATTTGATCAGCGTTGATTGAAGCTGAGCATGTTGGACACTTGAGTGCCACAGCCTTCATCTGCCCAGAAACCTCTAGTCTTTGAACTATCGTTTTTGGCTTCTTGGTTATGTAATAGGTGATTCCAAAACCAACAACAAACAGCATGGCTGCAACAACTAGTCTTGTCGTCCTCNCTTCGGCTGCAATATCCGCTCCAGTGGACCAAGCGAATATAATGCCAAAGAAGAATAGCACAGCAACCGCAATTGNCCCGAGAACTGTTNTAAGGTTCATATATACGTGTCANGTCCAACTGGTAATTCAACCTTGCCATTCCACGGACACATTGNTAGGAATTAACGTTAGCTTAATGCTAACACAGAAAACTCNACCGAGTTCCTTTGAACATTNCACAGCCATAACGCGCGCGCCTACGGATAACATACCAAGGAANGGGGTGCGAAAAATATCGCCAATTGTACGTCGAATGCGCATTNTTAGATCGCTGTCTTTCCGTAGTTGCGTCCNAGGATTATNAAGTCGTGGCAGTCCACATCGCTGTCTTTGTNGAAGTCGGCATCTACACTGCTCGAGCCGTAGGCTAAGACCATTATGACTAAATCATCGTAGTCAACATCGTGGTCGCCGTTGATATCTCCTGCAATAGTGAATGCGAACACGTAGATCAAATCAACAGTGTCGGTCGGGACGTCTTGGGAGGTGGATACGGCTTTTAGGGTTTCGGAGCTGTAACTGTGATAGTGTTCAATGGAGAATGAAAGTATGGCTCCAGTTGTAGGCGTCACGGGCGGTGTAGTGGCGATGTACCATCCGTTGTGAATAGTCCAGCCATCTAGACCACTTTCGACATCATCGAAAAAACCAATTTCTGATATTGCAATATCGTCAACGCACCATCCAAGGTTAAGAACCATATTATCAGTCCAATAAGTGAAGTACAACTCGATCGTGTGACCTGCAAACGGTGTCAAATCCATCTCTTCCTCGTACAACTCGCTGAAACCTGTGAACGCATTCCATCTTTCCGCGTCGTAGTAGGTTGTTGGTTCATATTCAGGAGGGCAGTTGGGATTGTCGTATCGATGCGGAAGCGTTGAAACTGTGGTGAGCCCTTGCAGAGTGTACCATTCGTCAGTGCTCAAGTCGTATACTTCCACGTATCCGTAGTCATAATCTTGTTCGATCTCGTAGAAGCTCCAGAAATTCAAGGTTGCCCCAGTTTCAGGTATGTCGAAGGTCTGATAGAAACTGAACCAAGAATACAGTTTCATTTCTGAGTACCAGTAATGCGTACCGCTGTGTGCATAGTGTTCGCTTTGGTCAAAGACCCTTATGAAGAATGATTGGTTGATGACTTTTGGTTCAGCGTCTTCAAACTCGGTTATGTCCAACGCTATATTGTTTGAGCAGAAGGGATAGGCTCCGCCTTTTATGGGGTTACTGAAGGATTTTGTTGCAACTGGGGCACTGGAGTTGCCCATGCCAATCCGAATGTTACATTCCTCCCTTTTGGAGTGATCCATTTCAAACACCGCCAACAAACTCGGGTCGTAGCCGATTCTATCCCGGTAAAACATGCAGTATCCAACGCGTCGTTTCATAGCTTCATATGAAATCCAGTAGAATCCATCAGGAACATTCTCCCATGTTCCTCCCACCGTCCAAGAATTCGCTATCTTGAAAGCTCCGTAGCGAGCTTGTCCCTCTTCCAAATACGATATGGTATCGTTGTATCCGACTATAGTATTCGCGTGGTTCACCGATGGGTACACGTAATTGTCAACTGTCCAAAGATCGTCCACTGTTAAGCTATCATATTGATCTGCATCCACTCCTATTACTGCAAGATGATCGGAAGCAATCCAGTTTTTCAGGCTTACTATGCCAGCGTCTGTGCTGAGGTCTATAACCTCATATCCACTACTATTGCCACGATACAACGGTGCTTCTCTCCAAGCTTCTTCGGAAGGCCAGCTACTTGAGTCCAAAGGGTCATACGGCATTTTCTCCCAAGAGCTAGCTCCTATCGTGCATACTATGTTAACACCGTCGTAGAATAACGCAGGCCCATTTACGCCTCCGTTGATTAAGTGATAGATGAAGTCTGGGCTGAATATCTGATCTTGGTATGCTGGAGTTGGATACCCGTGGTATCCTCCTATCCACTCTGCGGCAGACAAGTCCCATCCATGTTCCTTAGCCTCTTGAAAAGTCTTCATGTAATATCCAAATGCCCAAGCAACGCAAGACCCTTCTTCAGCTTGTGATCCTATTGGTGGAAACCAGAGTGTAACGCTGAGATCCATACTCGGAGGAGGCTCTGCCTGTTGATCAAACAGAATCTTTTCAACAACGTAAACTTTGTCTGCGATCTCCGCCCACTCCTTGTCTGTTGGCGGGCGCAACCCTGTTCCGTGACCATCAATTATCAGATTGTAGTTTCTGCCTTCTTCCCAAACTCCATGTTTCCGTTTCAATTCTTCAAGTTCTAAAGCTAAGATTTTGTGTTCAACAATTCTTACCTGCTCATTATCTCCTTTTCTGTCACGATTCTCTACAGTATGCGCGGGCGCACGCATAACCATGCCAGCCAGAACAGCCAGCAAAGCCACTGCAATCAAACATTTCCTCATCATTCTCAAGTGACTCTCTCCAATAACGATACCTCACTAACCGCAAAAAAGTCTTATGGTAAGCAACATTTACTCTTTTGTTGATTCAATAATCCAAGCCTACATCTAACCATTCAAGTGAGCTGTCAAAAGATGCCAGAAGCAACAGTCAGCGAGAACTGCCCACCCGTGAGTAGGGTTTTGAAAAAACCTTAGTGCGCGTGTGGTCAAGGAAAAGCATCAGGTCTAGTTTGGCAGGTACATATGGTTTTTTGATGGGTGATTATCGAAGTCGAATCTAGTATTCGTTGCAGTCAGGCTTGAATTGGCAGCAGTATTGGTTGTTATATGCGTCGAGAAGATCCTTAAACCACAAGGCAGCTTCTCTGTCTTCGCCGCGGGGATCTGACCCGAGAGGATGATTGACTAGGAAGGAATCGGTATCCGAGATGACATCGTCAATATTTACGAGCTTGTGGCAATAATAGAAGCATGCAGAAACTCCAGCTATCCTATTCAGTTTTGCTGCGATGAGTTGTGCCGCCAGCATTTTGGTGGCATCTTTGGCGTTTGCTCCCCACAGAATAGCTAGGGCTTCTTCCTTTGTGTAAGTGATGTTTCCGATTTCGATCTCTTCAACAGGCCATGCTTCAGGACGGGTTTTCCAGTAGCCTTTGCTTCTTGGGCACACACCTCTTATTTTGACCATGGCTTTGTCGCTGTCATGCACTTTTATTCCTAGAATGTCGACGGCTGTGACGTTGGCAACGTTAACTGTGCAATCCGATACTGTGGCGTTGAACACCCATGTGAAGGATTCTCCAGGTAAGAGGCTTGAAGGAATCGTGCCGTCAGGAGGCTGGCCGAACAATGAATCCATCACGGTTATGTTGAATAACTCTGCGTCGCCTGTGTTGGTTATAATGATTGTGTAGGTGACGTTTTCGCATCGGCAGCCTTCACTTGGATGTGCCGTTTTTTCAACGTTGATTTCTGGGTGCAGTATATCGATGGTCCACGTGGCTTCCGCGTAGATTATGGTTTCGTCTAGTTTTGCATGGGCGACCACAGTGTTAGTCAAGGGGTCTGAAGCGCCTGCAGGAACAACGAATGTAAGGTTGAAGACATTAGACTCTCCTATGGAGAGGTCTCCCTTCCAGCCAAATCCCATGAGTTGATCGTTGACTGTAACATTGTATAGAGTCGTGTCGGCTAGATTGGTGACTGTTATGGTGTATTTTACGCTCTCCTCTTCGTGGACGTAGTTTGGCCCCGTCTTTGTGATGTCTATTAGCCGTTCGACTATGGTTGTTTTGGCTTCGGTTGAGGCAGTTGAGTAGACGCCTTCAGAGTCAATGGCTTCAACGGTGACTGTGTTGACTAAAGGATTTGGGTCAGTGTCCGAGACGGTCCGGGTTAGCGTGTAGGTTACGCCTGTTTCATTTCCTTCTGCCATGAAAGGTATGGTTACGTTGACCCCGAGCAAATGGTCTGTGACATTGATGTTGTGCAGGTCGAAGTCGGATGGATTGTAGACTTTGATGTGGTATGTGACGGTGTCTCCGACTTCAGCATAGGGATCGGCGCTCTTTAGCACGCCGACGCCGTGGAAGCCTCCTGCGTTTTGAGGGGCGGAAACATAGAAGAGTGATGCAGTGACTAGCAGCGCCGCGATTAGTAGCGTGGGTTTCCTTAGATTTCTCCACTTGAATTCAATCAACTTGTTCACCATTTTGTCTATCATTGATGCCGCTTGTATTTCAGTGTTGGTGAAGAATAACTCTAGAAGAATCTTCTAGCCTGCTGGACAACGACTAACCTTGACGCTTCAAAAAAAGCAGATCTGTGCTTAGGTTCTGGTTGTTCGCTGGAAGCCCAGACACTCGACTAGTTGAGGACAAACGTAGCATTCCTCTGGAATTGTGCCTCCTCGTGGCAACCTGTGGAGAAAACCGAAACGTGCTGGGCACTCTTTAGTTGCGAATGCCGGTGGAACATAATGTTGCTCTGTTTTTCGGGAAGCTGCTTCTGTCCGATTAATGATTATGACTAGTAAGATAAGTGCAACTAATACCAGTATGATAACTACTTCTCCAATGGACAGAGTGAACGACAGTTCAGGTGATGACACCGGTGCACCTGCAAGTTCAATCTGGAATCTGTCGGCATATAGTTTTGATGAATTCTGGATAAGTGAAAACAATTAGCCCACGCGACTGTCTTGGCATAAGTAATTTTCAAAAGGAAGAGTGATCTTAGATCCTAATCTGGGAACATCACTGCTATGATAAGACCCATTCTACAGTTAGGAAATGCAAATCTGAGGAAGAAGTCTTCACCTGTCAGAGATTTTAAGGGTGACGATTTGGCACAACTCATTGAAGATCTTTCAGACACGCTTGAAGATGCCAGAAAAAGATTCGGTTATGGTCGCGGAATTGCTGCCCCTCAAATAGGAGAGCTGAAGAGAATTGTCTTCATTGATATGCAAGGTTTCAAGTCGCCGCTGATAAACCCTAAGATTACATTGGCTTCTGATGCGGTGTTTGAAGTTTGGGACAGCTGTTTCAGCTTCAATGTGGAGTTTTTCGTACTGGTCGATAGACATCGTAGCGTAAAGGTTGAGTACTTTGTGAAGGGAAAGAAGCAAGTGATATGCGCCGAAGGCGATTTCTCTGAGCTTCTGCAACATGAGATAGACCACCTAGACGGAGTTCTTGCCACTGACAGAATGAAAGATAGAAAGAGGATAGTGATACGATCAGAGTGGGAGAAAGGCTTCAAATAGTAGAAAAAAGCGCGCGCACTGTCAACATGCAGTTCTTTTGTGTTTAATGGGAACTGCTGGAACTCCACCAACTACCTGTCCTTTTTCAACATCATGTGTCACCACACTGTTAGCCCCTATGATAGCATCATCTCCTATTGTGACCCCCTCTCGAATCACAACATTGATTCCTATCCATACTCTGCTCCCTATTGTAATGTCTGCCTCTTTTCTTGGCAGATCCCTATTGGTTGGGTCTTCTTTGGGATGTGTAATTGCGCTGATCCAAACGTTGTATCCTATGTTGCAGTCTTCTCCGATGGTGATTTTGCTATTCGCACCCGTGAGGATTTGCCCGCTGTTGATGTATGTTCCTCTTCCGATTCTCACATTGCCTTGAACTACAACATTGCCTAGTCGAACATCTTCAAAACCATATTTTCTGCGAATAGCCTCTGCTCTATAACGAATTGCCAAGTTATTTGCGAAGCTTGTCAACCGCCCAAGCAAGAATTCTATTCTGTTCAATTTTGTCTCCAACCTCCTTAATGATGTTTGGTAGCCAAAGAAGCCAATCCTGAATTAAAGCTCCAGCATAGAATTTGTGTATAAAGAACAGTGAAAAAATTGTTGGGGAGTAGACTAGGAAATAGGTGCGAGAGTATTGCCACAAGTTTCTCATTCTTGCCAGTTTTCTGGAATAGAAGTCAAGAAACACAATGTCGCGTATTGTTTCAGGATTTTTCCCTATCATCCCCTTTGGAATGAATGTTGTTTTTGAAGTAAGATAATCGCTCCAATGTTTTGCGACTATTTGAGAATCTTCAATCATTTGGCGTAGACGAGTTTTAGGATAGGGGGTGGCTATTTGAACACCTATGTAGTCTGGGTCGAGATTGTGTGCCATTAACATTGTCTTTTTGATAGTGTCGATTGTTTCCAGTCGATGCCCGACTATGAACCCGCAATAACATAGAATGCCATTCTTTCTAACCAAAGACACTCCTCGACAAAATTCGTTATCTGAAACGTTCTTGTCCATTTCAGTTCTTATGCTGAGAGAACCTGATTCCACACCAAAACTGAGCATCACACATCCAGCTCTTCGCATTAACTGCAGGATTTCGTCATCTACCAAGTTAGCTCGGGTCTGCGCCCACCACTTAATCCTTAATCGTTTGTCGATAATTCGCTGGCAGAAATCAATAACAAATTTGCGATTTAAAGTGAAATTCTCCGCGTGCAGTTCAAAAGTCGACACACCATAATGTTGAATATAACGTTCGATTTCTTCGACCACGGATTCAGGTTTTCGATAACGAACTGTGCGATTAGTTAGAAACCAATTAGAACAAAAATCGCAGTTGAATGGGCATCCTCGACTGACTAATACAGGCATAGCCTTTTCGGAAGTCCACAGAAGCTTCAAATCGTATCGTTCTATTGGAAACAAATCCCATGCAGGTAGTGGTAATTCGTCTATTGCCAATGTTTCTCCATGAATTATCCCCTTATGAGCAGGGTTTCTTAGAAGCATTGGTAGTATTTTTTCGCCCTCACCGACAACCACTGCATCTGCATCCGAAACAAACAACTCTGGCATTAAAGTCGGCATAATCCCGCCAACTATAACATTGACGTTAAGCTTCTTCAATTTCCGCAGCATAGTTACTGCTGAATCGGTCCATGGCGTGAAAGGAACACTCATTAGAACTGTGTCTATGTCAAATTTCCTGATGAACCTTATCACGTCTTCATAGCTTCCTCCAGTGGCAGGTGCGTCAAAACCGAAGACATTTAGAAACCCAGCTTTCTTGAGATAAGAAGCAATATAGGGCAGTCCCATAATGAAATCGGCTTTTTGCTCGTAGGGCGGATATAAGCAAAGGATTCTTTGAAAGCAACGTTCTTCAGTTCTCATTTCATCTTCCCTATCACGCACGCGTTTATCCAAAACCTTACAGACTGGTATTTCTTACCTCTCCTAATACCCCGATGCATAAGCAAGCCGAAGGAATCGCTGCCAAGGGCACCAAAGAAACAAATATAATAAGAAACTTCAGTTTCTCTCTCCAGATTCCAATCAGTAACCATGAAGAAGCAATGAACGTTCCGAAAATTGTCGTCAACTCACCCCAAAACGATTGAATGAATGGGCTAGCGTCGACATGAAGCCTTAATTTCTCCGGATATCTCTCTAATCCAGCATTGAGCCAAGATTTGTGTGCCTGAATTGCGTATTGCACAGCTAAAGGGTAGATCAGTGTCAAACTCGCCAAGATTGCTATGATCAATTCTCTCTTTTTCATATGATCGCCGCACTATATTGGAGAGTAGATAGTTGAAAAGTCTCTTGCGTGCGCTTAAAACGTTTGTCGCAAAGTGCGCGTCAGTTCAGCGGTATCGTTTCTAGGTGAGTGCAAACGAAATGTTCATATATTCTGCTTCGGTATAGCGCAGCGATTTATTCGGAAGGTGTTGCCTTGGACAATGAGTCCATAATAATGGTCCGGAACTTGACAAAGGCCTTTGGCGACTTTGTGGCAGTTGACAGCATTACGTTTGACATGAAGAAAGGCGAGATCTTTGGTTTGCTTGGACCTAACGGCGCTGGAAAAAGCACCGTTATTCGGATGCTTTCCACGCTGACTAGACCCACTAAAGGCACTGCGACCATCGGGGGCTTTGACGTTGTGAAACAGGATAATGAGGTCAGGAAATTGATTGGTCTAGTTTCAGAGAAAATGATAATGTACAATCGTTTGACGGCTAAGGAAAATCTCTGGTTCTTCGGAAACCTTTCCGGCGTGGAGAAAGAGGAACTTAAGGGGCGAATTGATGAGTTGCTGGAGCTTGTCAAATTGACTAAATGGGGAAAAGCCCAAGTAGGCACGTTTTCATCGGGCATGAGACAGAAAATGAACATCATAAGAGCACTGCTCAACATGCCGCAAGTGCTGTTTCTTGATGAGCCAACCCTGGGCCTTGATCCTCAATCAACAGTTGAGATCCGCGAGTTCATCAGGAGACTCAATCGGGAGCATAACACGACCATCCTTATTACGACTCACATGATGGGTGAAGCGGACTTGTTATGTGATCGTATTGGAATAATTGACCATGGAGAAATCGTTGCTCTCGACACGCCCACAAACCTGAAAAACGCTATTGCAGGCGCAAACACAACAATACTCACCTTGGAAATCGCTAACCTAACACCCGACCTGCTGGCAGCAATGCGAGCTCTCAAATGTGTCGAGACTGTTTCTCAGGAAAATTCCAGTCATATGAAGGTTCATGCCCACGGCGATGACGCTTTTGACAGCATCATAGATGCAATACGTGCGAAGAACGGCAACATAGTTTCGATGCAGAACATTCGACCTACGTTGGAAGACGTGTTTCTGCATATAACGGGTCGTGAGATCAGGGACACCGCGAACCAAAAGATACCTCTTGTAGAGCATCGGCACTTCGGTCGCGGAGTTGGTGGTGCGTCTCGAGGAAGGGGGCGATAAAAATGCGTGGAAAAGCATTGATGTCAAACAGTCTCCGCATCGCTTGGAAAGACTTGATGGAACTGTTCCGAAACAGATTAGGCTTAGTCATGCTTGTTCTGATGCCTATATTCATGATGGGCATGGTCGGCTACATATTTCCTTCCAACAATTCATTAGACCATGTGCCAGTCGCATTGGCTAATCAGGATGCAGGTTTCGGCGGGTCTACGATCGGAAGCCAAGTTTTCCTTACCGTCTTGAACGGAATCAATGATCAGACAGGTATGCTGGACATTTCTAACGCTACAGACCTCGACGCGTTAAAAGAATCAGTTCAGAGGGGCGAGATCCAAGGTGGCATCGTCATACCCAGCAACTTCACTCAATGCATATTGAGCGGTCAGCAGGGAACTTTGATTATTGTAACCGATAATTCCAACCCACAGGTGTCAGCAGCTATGCAAGGCGCTTTGACAGCAGTTTTCCAGCATATGGGCACAATGTTAGCCCAGCAGAACGTCATGGCGCTTAATCCGGCAATCAACGCAACAAGCGCCTTAGCAATAGTGCACCCGTACAACATTGAAGTGGAAGGTGTCGTTTCTGGGCATTCTAGCTATTTCGACTTCATTGCTCCGGGCATAATGGCTATGACGGTGATGATGAGTGTCATGACAGGTTTGCCTGCTGCTATATCTCAGGAGAAGGAAGTCGGCACCCTAGACGGGATGATGGTGGCACCGATCAACAGGCTCTCCATCATAGTCGGCAAGACCCTCGCTCAAACCGCAAGAGGCCTGCTCCAAGGCGTGCTAATACTGGTATTGGCCTCAGTCCTGTTCGGGGTCTCTATTCAAGGAAGCATCCTGCTAGTCTTCGGCCTACTGCTGCTCGGCGTGTTCAGCTTCGTAGGCCTAGGCGTTGTGCTCACATCATTCGCCAAAGATCAAGAGACAGCCATGATGGTAATGATGACACTCATGTTTCCAATGTTGTTCCTAAGCGGCGTATTCTTTCCAGTACAGCAGATGCCATGGTACATGCAAAGCATATCCAAAGTCTTGCCGCTTACTTATGCGGCTGACGCCTTGAGAAAAGTGATGGTTCTCGGAGCTGGAATACCCCAAATAACCACTGAACTTACGGTATTGATAGTGTTCGGAGTAGTCATGACCGCCATAGCAGTGCCAGTGTTCAAAAGAGCAATGACCAGATAAGAAACACATAAACGAGCGTGCTGATTGTAACGCATTTAAAGAAAAAAGGTGGGATCTTAGAAGTATTTTTTGGTGGCAAACGCTGCGATTGTTGGTCCTATGATTATCGCAACCGCTATCAACGCAGCCGCCTTTGGGACGTCTCCACTTATCCCAAAGAGGTCTATTCCCCAGTTGGCGATTCCCAGGGCAAGGACAGCTAAGATTATAGCTATGATCAAGCCTACGATGCTGATTGCCAAGTCTTTCGCGGTGGAAGCTGCTTTTTCAGACATGCAAATCCCAGACGGGCTTTCTTTAGTTTATTGTTTAAAATTTTTTCGGTCTATATGGACACGTGGTCGAATCGCGTTTAGAACACACTGAAGCCCTAGAGATCGCCGAGCGGGCAATATGGATGGGCATAGGTCTAGCGCGTGGAAACGTGTGATCCTTTGGTTCTGGTCTCCCTAAGCAGAAGCGGTAGTATTGCGGAGAAACCTATTGCCAAAGATGAGGCGTAGAATGGCACCAGTATTCCGACGTTATCCCACAGGACTCCGCTGGCGGCGTTTCCAGCTATCTGACCTGTCCAGAAGGTTGTCGCGGAGATTCCATTGATAAACCCCCATTTAGAGGACGGGGTTGCGTCCATCATGAGAGTCTGGAATGCAGACCACGAAAGGTTCAATATAGCGTAGGAAGTGAACATTAAAAGAATCAGCTCTAGTGGGCTGCGAGAATAGGCAAACAACAGGAAGAATGGAGCTGAAGCTAAGAAAGTCACAAACATAACCAATCTTCTGTCAAAGCGGTCACTGCATCTGCCTCCAGGCACTTGGACAACTATGGACGCAACTCCGAATCCAATCGAGTACAGAATGCCTACGAAGGCGAAATCCACGCTGAAAGTCGACACCACAAAAATCGGGATTACTGGCCAAGTCACACCGATTCCGAAGCCTTGAATTATGTTGATCAGCGAGAACAACATCATCGTAGTTGCATAAGGAGAGCTGGCAATGACTTTTGTATCGTGTTCACTAACTTTCGTCTGTGGTTTTCTCTTTGTCTCGCGCAGAAGAAGAGCAAGCGGGAAAACCGCAAGTCTTAGCACGAAACAAGCAATGAAGGGAAGTCGTATACCGTATAAGTCTGCGATCACTCCGCCAATGAATGGAGCAGCAGTTGAGCCAATGAGCCAAGAGATGTTTGTCCAACTGTAGGCGGAAGCCATGGTCTTGGACGACGAAGCATCAGCTACTATTGCCCAGCGAATGGGTATGTACAACCCTGTGGCAAAACCAGACAGCATCACCCAAGGCACAAGGTCACTCAGGTTGGTGGCTAATGAGTACATGAGCGGCGGAAACACAGCTAGCAGCGTGCCCAAAGCGTGAAGTCGTCTTCTGCCA
>JGI24422J19971_10001523_pt1 | contig 14165 bp, 14 predicted proteins | sample DeeMarSWOR152_54_FD_19971 | JGI IMG/M metagenome (IMG submission 19971) | reverse complement strand
CAGCTTTCAGTAAGGAGGAATATCCGGCCAAGGAGATACCTCAAGATGATGGCAAGAAATGGAGTGAGTTTTTGGGCTACCTAGCTGACAAGGATAAGCCGATTTTCAACGTACTGAGGAAATGGAAATCCTATACTATTACTGAAGACACGCTGGAATTGCCCTGTGGAGAAGGATCATTTACGGCGAGTTATTTTGATGACCCTGAGCACTATGGGCAGTTAGTCGACTATGTCCGGGATTTCTTTCAGTCGAACTTCAAAGTTGTATTTAAAAAACAAAATGAGCAGAAAGACTTAAAGAAGGGCTCAGGGGAAGACAGACTGTCTGAGCCAGTGAAGCATATAGTCGATATATTTGAAGGCGAGATAGTGAGTCAAGACTGAGATACGTATGAGAGCTTTATTTGAAGGTCTCACTCGATGAATCACTTTTTCTATAAAAGAGACGAGCTCTACTGTGAGGATCTACCAATAGCGTACATAGCCGAGCAGATTGGAACACCTTTCTATCTTTATTCCTATTCTACAATAAGAAGGCACTTCCGAGTCTTTAACAATGCCTTCAAGGGGTTAGACCACCTCACCTGCTTTTCTTTGAAATCCAATTCCAATCTCGCCATCCTGAGGCTCTTGGCCTTGGAAGGCGGAGGAGCGGACATAGTCTCAGGAGGAGAGCTCTTTCGGGCCCTCAGAGCCGGGATCACACCTCATAAGATTGTCTATTCTGGTGTTGGAAAGACACCAAAAGATATGGAATTAGCGCTCCAATCGGGTATCCTAATGTTCAATGTTGAATCAGGCCAGGAGTTACAGACGTTGAATAGTGTTGCTGAGGATATTGGCTGTAAGGCAAGGATAGCCGTACGGATAAATCCTGATGTGGAACCAAAGACACACCCATACATAGTTACCGGGTTGAGTGAAAACAAATTTGGCATCCGACTAGAAGACTCCCTCAGTACTTACGCGTTAGCGAAGCAGCTGAAAAATATCGATGTAAAGGGTATCTCCTGCCATATAGGGAGTCAACTGACGGAGATTGATCCCTTTGTGGAGACCTTACGAAAACTAAAGGAACTTCTTAAGCAATTGAGAAAGATGGGGCTTGAGATCAAGTACCTTAACCTCGGAGGTGGTCTCGGGATAACCTACAATGACGAAAACCCACCTCATCCTCTGGAGTACGCCAGGGCATTAAGGGAGACAATAGGAGAAGATAAGTTTACCCTGATTCTCGAACCTGGCAGGGTTATCATTGGTAATGCTGGTATTCTGGTGACAAGGGTCCTCTACACTAAATCGGCTGCAAATAAGAGGTTTATCATTGTGGACGCAGGGATGAATGATTTGATCAGGCCTACCCTCTATAATTCCTTTCACGCTGTGCAGCCGGTAAGGATGACCCACTCAACAATGGTCACAGCGACGTTAGCAGGGCCTATCTGTGAAACTGGAGACTTCCTGGCTAAAGACAGAAGAATGCCACCATTTAGCCCGGGGGATTTGGTAGCTATAATGAGCGCAGGGGCATACGGTTTTTCTATGGCCTCAAACTACAATTCAAGGCCGAGGCCAGCAGAGGTAATGGTTAAGGGAAAACTCTTTTCCACAATTAGGGCAAGAGAAACCTATGATGACCTTATCAGTGGCGAGACGATTCCTGAATTTCTTGGATAAAATGATTGCTGAGAGAGAGTGGTTATTGCCTTCTCAGCACCTTTCGAAAAGGATCGAGTGGATGAGTACAGTCAGGGGCTGATCACCTAGGAGAAGAGATCGGGCTTCAGCTGGATCCAATGCGAGAAAATACTCTGAACAAACTCAAGGCCCTGTGTGAATATGATCACTCAATCCGAGAGGAGGAATAATGGTAACTGCTGTTGTCGCCGGCGCAGCCGGCAGGATGGGTGGAAGAATCATCCATATGATTCGAGAAAGTGAAGAGGTCAAATTATTGGGTGCCTTTGAAAAACCAGGCCATTCTGCAATTGGCAACGATGTGGGTGAGGTTGCCGGTCTTGGCAAGATAGGTATGGACGTTAAAGCGGATATCAGCGAGGTCATGGAAGGTGCGGATGTATTAATTGACTTCACCACACCAGAAAGCACCCTGAATAATATCAGGTTTATGGCCAAGACCGGTCAGGCTATGGTCATAGGGACTACAGGTATTACTGGCGAAGAGGAGAAAGAGCTACGTCGACTCGCCCAAAGAATCAGGTGTGTCATGTCCCCCAATATGAGTGTGGGGGTTAATGTGCTATTTAAGATCATCGAGGATATGTGCAGGATTCTCGGTAAAGACTATGATATGGAGATAATCGAGGCCCATCATAGGCTCAAAAAGGACGCCCCAAGTGGCACAGCAATGCGCCTCGCCCAGATTTTAGCTGATTCAACCGGGAGGAACCTGGGCAGCGATGCTGTCTACCAAAGGAAGGGCTACATTGGAGTCAGGAAAGACGAAGAGATCGGCATTCAATCTATAAGGGCTGGTGATATAGTTGGCGAACATACGGTTGTTTTTGCCGGTACTGGTGAAAGGGTCGAGATCATTCACAGGGCACATAGCAGGGACAACTTCGCAAGGGGTGCACTGTTAGCAAGTACGTGGGTTGTTAGACAACCGAATGGCCTTTACGATATGCAAGATGTGTTAGGACTGAAGGAGAAAAAAAATTTTTGAACTCGCTGAAAGACTCAAAGATCTGCCTCCTTACCTATTCAAGGAGCTTGATCAAAAGAAAAAAGAGATGGAGGGTAAGGGAGTGGACATAATCGACTTAGGCGTAGGCGACCCTGATCTGCCTACTCCCCCTGACATTATAGAGGCAATGGTAAGGGCCGTGAGAGATCCGGCAAACCATCGTTACCCCTCTTATTCGGGAATGGAAGATTTCAAGGGGGCTATAGCCGAATGGTACGATGAGAGATTCTCAGTCAGACTCGACGCACAAAGTGAGGTAATGACCCTGATAGGCGCAAAGGAGGGAATAGCTCATATCTCCTTGGCATTTATAGATCCAGGCGACCTCGCCCTTATCCCCACCCCTGCGTATCCAGTGTACAATATTGGCGTCCTTTTTGCTGGCGGGAGGCCCTATTTTGTACCCCTTTTCGAAGAGAACGGCTTCCTCATAGATCTTGCTTCCATACCGGATGAGGTCGCTACCAAGGCCAAAATGATATGGCTCAATTATCCTAACAACCCCACAGCGGCCGTGGCTGATCGAGGTTTCTTTGAGTCAGTAGTGAACTTTGCGCACAGGTATAATGTAATGGTATGCCACGATCTTACCTATAGCGAAATCTCCTTTGACGGATACAAACCCATGAGCCTCCTTGAAATCGAGGGAGCCAAAGACGTATCCATAGAATTTCATTCCCTATCAAAGTCCTTTAACATGACTGGCTGGCGGATCGGCTTTGCAATTGGAAATAGGGAGGCGATTAGGGGGCTCAGTCTGATCAAGAGTAATGTCGACTCCGGTCTTTTCCAAGCCATTCAAGTAGCCGGTATGAGGGCGCTCAGGTCAGCCAGGGAGAGCATCGCTGAGATAAGGAGAATCTATGCCCGGAGGAGAGATATTATGGTCAAGGGACTGAGGGATGCCGGTTTACGGGTAGTCCCACCGAAGGCCACATTTTATCTCTGGGTCCCAGTCCCGCACCCTTACAATTCCGTTGAGCTGGCAACAAGGCTTCTAACCGAGGCAGGTCTGGTAGTAGCGCCGGGCAATGGATTCGGCTCTCCTGGTGAAGGTTATATAAGGCTGGCACTGACCCAGGACGAGAACCGTCTGCTCGAGGCAACCGAGAGGATAAAGACTATTAGGTTATAGCCTTGGGGAGCACGATAGCATATATAGGGATAGGATCAAACCTCGGGGATAAGCTCTTTAACTGTAAGTATGCTATTAAGAAAATAAGCCAATTGCCGAGATGTCAGGTGGCTCGTTGTTCAGCAGTGTTTAAGACAGAACCAGAGGGTGTTACCGGGCAAGACTGGTATGCGAACTGTGTTGCTCAGGTAAGAGTCACCCGGAGCCCATCCCAACTATTAAAGGGGCTTACGGAGATAGAATCCGATATGGGGAGGGTAAGAAGAAAAAGATGGGAGGCCAGAATAATCGACCTGGACATACTTCTGTTTGGCCAAGAGGTAATAGAATCCGATAATCTGATAATCCCCCATCCTTTGCTCCACAAAAGGCGGTTCGTGTTAGAGCCCCTCTCGCAATTGGCACCGCATCTCGTGCACCCTGTGCTTAAATTAACCATAAGTCAACTCTTGAATAAATTGTCAAGAGGGCCTTTCGTTCAGCTTCTGAATAACGCAGCAATAGAAGATGCGGTAAGGGATTAGTGAAAGCAGGCACTGGCAGGCTATGTCTAAACAGGGAATTGGGATTTTGCGGTTATTTCCGAAAAGCTCGCGCAAAGATCTTTGAACCTGAAAGGAGGAAGGATGAAGTTTTTTATCGACACAGCAAACCTTCAAGAGATAAGAAAGGCCAACGAGCTTGGTCTATTGGACGGTGTGACGACTAACCCTACACTTGTGGCTCGGGAGGGAAGAGATTTCGAAGAATTAATCAAGGAAATCTGCAAAATAGTGGATGGTCCAGTCAGCGCGGAGGTGATCAGTGTTGAAGCAGAGGGAATGGTTAAAGAGGCACGGGAACTGGCAAAACTCGCAGATAACATCGTGGTGAAAATCCCCATGATATACGAAGGGATTAAGGCCACGAAGATACTTTCAAAGGAAGATATCAGCACCAATGTAACATTGGTATTTTCACCCTTACAGGCTCTGATAGCAGCCAAGGCTGGTGCTACCTTTGTCAGCCCCTTTATCGGCAGACTGGATGATATAAGTAGCGTCGGTATGGGGATAGTGGAGGATATAGTAGCCATATATGAAAACTATGGATTCGAAACAGAGGTTATTGTGGCCAGCATTCGCAATCCCGTCCATGTCCTGGATGCTGCCCTGATTGGTGCCCATATTGCCACAATTCCGTTTAAGGTTCTCATCCAGCTCGCCGAGCATCCCCTGACGGAGATCGGACTGGATAGGTTCTTGACTGATTGGAAGAAGATGAGGTAAACAATGTCTCTCCACAAACTGATCCCCTCGGTCGGCCTCATTTCAATAGTCTTTTTCACCTATGCAGGGGCCGATATCTATCGATTTAGGGATGAAAATGGGGTTTGGCATTTTACCAATATTCCATCAGATCCGCGGTATCGCCTCTATATAAAGACTGATGGAATAAAGGGGGACCAGTACATTGAAAAGTATGACGCCATAATTCATAGGGCTGCAGAACAGTTCGGCGTCGAGGTTCACTTAATTAAGGCCATTATAAAGGCGGAATCGTCTTTCGATCCCAATGCCATCTCCGAAAGCGGGGCACAGGGTCTGATGCAGCTTATGCCAACAACTGCAGAAGATATGAGGGTAAATAATCCCTTTGACCCAGAAGAGAATATCTTCGGCGGCACACGGTACCTTAGTTTACTTCTTAGAAGATTTGAGGAGGATAAAAGATTAGCTGTAGCAGCCTATAATATAGGAGCTGAAATAGTTGCGAAACATAAATCTGTCCCCCCTATACCCAAGACCAGACGCTTCGTTGAAAGGGTTATGAAATACTATACGCAATTCAAAAAGGGGGGGAATCAAGGTCTGAACTAGGGACTTCCCCAATGGGGATATCGGGAGCCGTGGAAGCTACGAAGCGTTAATAATGAACAAAAATCAAGGCCAAATAGTTAACCTCCCAAATACCCTGAGTGTGATTAGGTTGGTCTTGATTCCAGCAGTGGTCATCTGCCTCTATTTCCCTGGAAGATTAGGGAGCTTTCTAGCCGCTCTGTTTTTCGGACTTGCTGCTCTCACAGATCTGCTGGATGGGTTCTACGCCCGCAGACATAAAGCTATTACCCTCCTGGGCAAGTTCCTTGACCCCTTAGCTGACAAAATACTGGTGTCGGCGACCATGATCATGCTCACTGCACTGGGCAGGATCCCCGCGTGGATTGTTATTTTGATTATCGCAAGGGAAATGGCAGTAACCGGATTGAGGGGTATTGCTGTGGCTGAGGGTAAGGTTATTGAGGCAAGCTCCCTTGGAAAATACAAGACAATACTCCAATCGGTTGCCCTTATATGTCTCTCCCTACACTACCGGTATTTGGAGGTAGATTTCCATGCTGTTGGCATGACTTTTCTCTGGGGAGCACTAATTTTGACGATGTGGTCTGGATGGCTATACTTTCGAATGATCAAAAGGGCGCTCTTCTAGAAAGCTTGACATTTTTTTATTGACAAGGGAAAAGAAATTGGTAGAATCGAATGGAGGCGGGAATAGCTCAGTTGGTAGAGCATCACGTTGCCAACGTGACGGTCGCCGGTTCAAGTCCGGTTTCCCGCTCCATCGAGTGGCGGCATAGCCAAGTGGCTAAGGCAGCGGTCTGCAAAACCGTTTGACACCGGTTCGAATCCGGTTGCCGCCTCCAATGAGCAGGCAAGACGGGCTAGGTTAATCTTTGTTGCTTATGGCCTCGAAAAAATCTACCATCGTATTCCTTCCTGGAGGATCCAATAAGATAAGAAAAATCAATGTTCCGAATGGACTAATCCTGATTCTTTGCTTTGCTATTCTTCTGATAACTCTCGGGATTGGGTGGCTTATTAGTGACTACAGGAGGATTAAAATCCAGATACCCGAATTAAATCACCTGAGAAAAGAAAACAGAACCCAAAAGATCCAGCTCGTTGCATTGACTAGAAAGATCAACCAAATCAATCAAAAGATGGCCGGGCTCCAGGAGTTCGAGCACAGGATAAGGATTATGACAAGCATGGAGCCGTCCGGGGAACAAGATCAATTCCTGAGCCTCGGAGGCTCAAACATCAATACCCTCAAATCAGACTATCAATTGGAGGAGGTCCATAAAGGGCTAATCCATCGAATGCATAAATCCTTGGAGAATTTGGAAACAGAAATGGCTGTGGTCTCCATATCCCAAAAGGAATTGAGCGACTTCTTAAAAGAGCAGAAATCCATTCTGGCCTGTACCCCATCTATCTGTCCAACGGAGGGCTGGTTTTCCTCTGGATTTGGTTACAGGATCTCTCCCTTTACAAATCAAAGGGAATTTCACAAGGGACTCGATATAGGCACAAGGGTCGGGACACCTGTAATTGCACCGGCCGATGGATTAGTTGTATTTGTGGGCGCGGAAGGGAACTTTGGAAGGATGCTCGCCATCAATCATGGATATAACCTGATGACGAGGTACGCACATTTGCATAAGTTCCTAGTAAAAAAAGGGCAATATGTTAAAAGGGGTCAGATAATAGCCGAGGTCGGAAAAACCGGCCGATGCACAGGCCCGCACCTCCACTACGAAGTACTTGTCAATGGCGCTCCTGTAAACCCCCTCCGCTACATATTAGACTGATTTGCACCTACCCGCCTGAGGTGAGCCACTCGTTAATTCCTCTCATTTTTCTAACCCTATTGGTAGATATACATACAAAACACTTTATTGCTACTTGAATTTTTGCCCATAAAGGTTTAATCAAAAGGAAGATAAGAGGAAGGAGTTTTTTCCATGTTGGGTAAGCTGTTCAAAGGCATTGTTGGGAGCAAAAACGAAAGAGAACTCAAAAACCTCGCCCCCATAGCGACGAGAATCAACGGACTCGAGCCCCACTATCAAGGGCTCAGTGACAGCCAACTGAGGGCCAAGACAGGGGAATTTAAGCAGAGGATAGCGCGGGGCGAGCCCCTGGATGATATTTTAGCTGAGGCGTTTGCCGCTGTGAGAGAAGCATCGGTGAGGGTCTTGGGCATGAGGCACTTCGATGTACAGCTCGTTGGAGGCATTGCCCTTCATCATGGCAAGATAGCAGAAATGAAGACAGGTGAAGGTAAGACCCTGGCCGCTACTCTCCCGCTATACCTAAATGCCCTCTCAGGACGCGGTTGCCACTTAGTTACGGTAAATGATTATCTCGCCAAAAGAGACGCTGAATGGATGGGTGGGATATACAGGTTCTTGGGGATGTCCGTTGGTGTTATTGTGCACGATATGGATGATCAAGAAAGGAAGATCGCCTATAACGCTGATATAACATATGGGACTAACAATGAATTCGGGTTTGATTACCTCAGGGACAACATGAAGTTCTCACTGGAAAACTGTGTGCAAAGGGACCTACATTTTGCCATTATCGATGAGGTGGATAGCATCCTCATTGATGAAGCAAGGACTCCCCTGATAATCTCAGGTCCCATTGAGCACAGTAAAGACGTCTTTTATGCCACACTCAAGCCTTTGATCATTACACTGAAGGAACACCAAGATAAGGTCATCAGGTCTGNCCTCAATAGGGCGNAGGCGAGGCTGAGNGAGGNCAATCACGANGAGAGGACAATCGAATGGCTCCTTCAGGTNAAGAGGGGTGACCCCAAAAANCCCCGGTTTCTCGACCTTCTTGCCAAGGATCCGGGATTAAAGAAAATGATCGANAGANTGGAATCCTTCCTGGCNGCNCAAAAGANCCTCCATGCACTNGATGAAGAACTGTACTGCGTTATAGATGAGCAGGANNGGAGTGCAAACTGGACGGATAAGGGACTCAGGCTGCTGTCCGGCGATCAACAGGATGCCTTTGTCGTNCCTGATCTGATCCAGGGACTTCAAGAGATCGATAATGACCCTCATCTGAACTTCCGGGAAAAGAAAAGGACAAAGCGAGAATTGGAGGCAAGATATTCAGAGACATCCGATAGAATGCACGCCGCTCAACAGCTCATTAAGGCCTACTGGCTCTTTAATAAGGATGTGGATTACGTTGTCAAGGAAGGGCAGGTAATAATTGTGGACGAATTTACCGGTAGACTTATGCCAGGTAGGAGATGGAGCGATGGGCTACATCAGGCCATTGAGGCAAAGGAAGGCGTTAACGTTGCAGAAGAGAACCAGACCTTGGCTACCATAACCTTTCAAAATTACTTCAGGATGTATGAAAAGCTTGCTGGAATGACCGGAACAGCTGATACGGAGGCCCCAGAGTTCAAAAAGATCTATGATCTTGATGTACTAGTGATACCAACGCACAGAGAAATGATCAGGGAGGATTATTCAGACGTTATTTACAAGACTGAGAGGGAGAAATTCAAAGCGGTTGTTGACGAGACCAAGGAGTTGCACAAGAAAGGTCAGCCAGTGCTGGTTGGCACGATATCCATCGAAAAATCGGAGAGATTGAGCAAGATGCTCAAAAGAGAGGGCATTAAACACCAGGTCTTAAATGCCAAAAACCATGAAAGAGAGGCCGAGATCATTGCCCAGGCCGGACAGAAAGGAACTGTTACCATATCAACGAACATGGCTGGTAGAGGAACCGATATAGTACTAGGTGATGGCGTGCCAGAACTGGGCGGATTGCACGTCCTCGGCACAGAGAGGCATGAAAGCAGAAGGATTGATAATCAACTGAGAGGACGCTCAGGAAGGCAGGGAGATCAAGGTTCTTCACGGTTTTATCTTTCCTTAGAAGACGATCTCATGAGGATCTTCGGCTCAGAAAGAATTGCTTCAGTCATGGACAGGCTTGGCATGGAAGAGGATCAACCAATAGAACACCACATCATTTCGAGGGCAATTGAAGGGGCCCAGAAAAGAGTGGAAGGTATCAACTTCAACATTCGAAAGAGCCTTCTCGAATATGACGATGTGATGAACCAACAACGAAAGGTAATTTACACCCAGAGGAGGGAAACACTGAAGGGCGATCACCTTAAGGAAACCATAGTGGATATGATCGACGAGCTGGTTGAGGCTGCGGTCTTAGAAACGACTGATCCCAAAGTCTTTGCAGAGGAATGGGACCTGCGCCCACTTTCGGAGCATATGTATAACGTATTTGGGGTCTTGCCGCAGTTTTCCAAGGGAGAGATAAAGGACCTCACTCAGGCCACTTTGGTAGATAGACTAAAGCGGGAGGCCTTGGATTCATATGAGAAGAGGGAAAAAGAGATCGATCCTCAGTCGTTTTATTTCCTCCAGAAGATGGCCATGCTACAGGCAATCGATGAACTCTGGATGGACCATCTCCTTGCTATGGATCAGGTAAAAGAGGGTATCGGCCTAAGAGGGTACGGCCAGCTGGATCCCCTTAAGGAGTATCAGAAAGAGGGCTACAGCATGTTCCTCTCAATGGTAGAAAGCATTAAGGAAAATGCCCTCAGAACGCTTTTTAGGATGCGAATAACCCGCCATGAACAACCCTCCATTGTAGCTCCAAGACAGGAAATGGTCCTCAGTCATGGTGGAAACGGAGGCAGGTCTCCGGTCAAACGGAAGGCACCTAAGGTAGGAAGAAATGATCCCTGCCCGTGCGGAAGCGGGAAAAAATACAAACGCTGCTGCGGTAGATGAAAGAATACAATGACTATTCGGTTCCAGGATTTCTTGCCTCTGCTGTCTCTGCTGGCCTGAAGAAAACCGGCCAGTTGGATCTTTCCCTGATCTTTTCCCAAAGGGAGTCGGTAGGCGCAGGGGTATTCACAGCTAATAAGGTTAAGGCCGCGCCGGTTCTATTGAGTCAGGAAAGGATTAAAAAAGGGCCCTTGCGAGCGATCCTTGCCAACACCGGCTATGCTAATGCCTGTACCGGTGTTCAGGGATTGAATAACGCCATTCAAACAGCGGATATGGTTGCCGCGGGACTAGGGATCCATCCAGAGCAAACAGTTGTTGCATCAACAGGGGTTATCGGGGCCCACCTACCTTTCAATCTGATTAAAAAAGCCATTCCAAACCTCATAGAGGGCCTCTCCCCTCGCGGATTTAGATCAGTTGCCGAGGCATTGATGACTACAGATTCATTTCCAAAGATGAGCTATTTTGAAGGGTGTGCTGGCGGACATCGATTTCACTTGCTGGGACTAGCTAAAGGAGCAGGCATGATCATGCCAAATATGGCCACAATGCTCTGTTTTCTGCTTACGGATCTGCATGTTGATTCCCAGACCTTATGGCCTGTTTTTCGATCAGCTGTTGATTACACCTTCAATCGGATCACCGTGGACGGAGAGACGAGTACCAATGATATGGTTCTGATTATGGCTAACGGGGTAGCTGGAAACGGAAAGCTAGATAGCTCGGGTTTAAAGGACTTTGAAAGGGGCTTAACAGATGTCATGGGGGAATTAGCGTACCTGATCGCTAAGGACGGCGAAGGTGCTACGAAGGTAGTCATAATCGAGGTGGATGGTGCGGCAACAAAAGGTGATGCAAATAAGGCCGCCAGAGTAGTTGCCAACTCGAATCTAGTCAAAACAGCCATCTTCGGCCAAGACCCTAACTGGGGAAGGATTATGGCTGCCCTTGGGAGATCGGGAATACTGATGGAGGAAAATAAGGTTCAGATATTGATAAATGGGGTCAGGATAGTAAATGGCGGTCTCATGACCAGTGAAAGGAAAGAAAGAGAGGCAGCTGAAAAGATGAAAAAGGAACAGATCACAATTCGTATTGACCTAAATCAGGGAAGATGGAAAGACAGGATAATCACCTGTGATCTGACATATGAATACATACGGATAAATGCTGGCTATAGGACCTGAAAACGCACGTTATGGGGAAAATCCCATGACAGATAATTACCACACGACCCTGGTTACGGGCGTAGCTGGTTTTATTGGCTTTCATTTAGCGGCATCACTGCTTGAAAAGAGTGATAAGGTAATCGGCATCGATAACCTTAATCCGTATTATGATGTCTCTCTAAAAAAGGCGAGGCTCGAACGGATAGCCTCTCATCCTAACTTCACGTTCTACCAGGAGGATATCAACGATCTTGATGCCCTCAAAAGGATCTTCTCTCACCACCGCATAGATAGGATCTGTAACCTGGCAGCTCAGGCCGGCGTACGCTATTCAATCGAAAACCCCTTTACCTATCAAGAGAGCAATATAAAGGGCTTTCTTAATCTACTGGAAATGGCACGGCAATTCCCCGTAAGTAACTTCGTTTTTGCCTCCTCATCGTCTGTTTATGGAGATAACAAGAAGCTGCCTTTTGCCGTTGAAGACAGTGTTGATACCCCAATCTCCCTCTATGGAGCGACAAAAAGAGCGAACGAATTGATGGCATACACTTACAGCCACCTCTTTAAGATCCCATTGACTGGACTCCGCTATTTCACCGTTTACGGGCCATGGGGAAGGCCGGATATGGCCCTTTTTGTTTTTACCAAGTCTATTATTGACGGGAAATCGATAGATATCTATAACTTTGGAAAAATGAAAAGGGATTTTACTTACATAGATGATATTGTGGACGGAACCATCTCTGCCCTCAACAGTCCTTTTATGTACGAAATATTCAATCTCGGTAATTCAAAGGTCGTGGAACTGATGGAACTTGTAAAGATCGTTCAGGAGGAATTGGGGATAGAGGCAAAGAAGAATTTCCTTCCTCTTCAACCTGGTGACGTCCCTGAAACATATGCTAACATAGAAAAGACACGAAGAATGTTGGGCTTCGATCCCAAGACTTCACTCAGCACAGGCATTAGAAAATTCCTTACGTGGTATAGGGATTATTATAAAATAAGCTGACCTATGATATTTGCATCAAGCCTAGCCAACCAAAGGCCCTTCCACAATCAATTCCATGCGCTCATTTAGAGGCTTTTCATTTCCTTCTGCAATCTTAGGATCCCTTGGGCTTTGCTTTAGCTCGAAACCCATTCAGAGCTAAGGAACACCTGAATTTCCTTTTCGCCTTTGGATCATTCGGTTGACTTCCTTTAGAAAAGGTAGTAAAAGCACCATAATTTGTTCAAAATTCCAGGAGTGGGGATATTGTTTTACTATGTTGTAAATAGCGGGAAGGGAAGCCGTCAGCTTCAACCCCTACACAAAATCCTCCTCATATAGGCCTACATCTTTCCGGCTTGTTGAAAGAGCTCAGGTGAAGCCAAAATCATAGGAAGTGACAAAAACATCCAAAATAGCTACGGTAGTAGTGGTAAGTCTCATTCTTGTAGGTTTCTTTTTAAGTATATATATAACGGTTGATGAAAAAATACCCGACAACGCGGTAGTTGTCGTAACCCTGGAGGATAAACTCTACCACTCCATTCACTTTGACTATATCTGTGTTGCTGGCAAGACAGCAAAGACTATGGTCTTGGCCGAGGCAAAGCAGAAAGGCTTCAAACAGGACCCACGTTGCCAAGATCTCGGCTATTTTAGGGGCAACGCCCTTTTTCTCTACCAGGCCATTCTTTCGAAGTTCGGCGTACAGTACAATAGCCGATGGGATAAAAACGGCAATTGGCTATGGTAGGGCCAAATCATTAATCCCCATGGTTTCCATGGTAGCCCCCAGTGAAAAGCAACAGGGGAATTCCTTGACTTACTTCCTGTCTTTCAGTTAGATTCCTAATCAAAACGCGGCCATCAACCACAGAGGGTGAGAAGGGCATGGAATTTACATTCTTTGGGACTTCTCAAACAGGCCATCAACGTGACCGTAACGAAGACAGCTATCTCTGTAATCCAGAAGAGAAGCTATTTTTGGTGGTAGACGGACTAGGTGGAGAAGCCTCGGGTGAAATAGCCAGTCAAGAGGCGATTATTGGTCGACTCCAGGATATACAAGCTTGCCAGTCGGAACCTCTCCGTGAAAGGGACGGGTACGACCGTAGTTGGAGTCATCGTTGACGGAGATCACTTAGCCGTTGTTAATGTCGGAGACAGTCGATTATGCAGAGTCAGGGATCGTGAGATAGAGCAGATCACTCAGGATCACACTCTGGTAGCGGAACAGGAACGGATGGGGGGGCTGCAAATACCGCCGAAAACATATTCTGACTAGTGTCTTAGGCCTGGGACTATTGAGAATATCAGAATAGACGTTTCCCTTATTGAGATCCTGAAAAAAGGGCCTATATTAATCTGTTCCGATGGATTGAATGACATGCTCAGCGATAAAGAAATATTGACGACAATCAATTTCCTTGAGAACAACTCCCTTGACAACAGTGCTCGCTCCTTGATCCAACAGGCCAACCTTGCGAGCGGGTGAGATACCCATAACCCTCATTCTGGTATTGTTCCATTACTAAT
>JGI24422J19971_10001522_pt1 | contig 14165 bp, 10 predicted proteins | sample DeeMarSWOR152_54_FD_19971 | JGI IMG/M metagenome (IMG submission 19971) | reverse complement strand
GGAACAACTTTCCTCAATTTTGTGTCCTCCGTTTCTGTCGCCTCTTCACTGCATATCCCAAGCAAAACAGTATGATTCCCGATGTTATTGAGAGACTGAGAATCCATGAAAACTTCATATTCGCGGTGAAAGGTAGACTGAAAATCAGGATTCCAAGATACAGCAAGCCCAACGCCACACTTCCCACCCCTGACACAACCATTATGGCGAGAACTTTCTTAGCCGTCATTTTCTCATTAGCCATTTTATTTTTTCACCTCTCCCTTTCACGTTTTGTTCTCTTTCTGCCCTTTATTTTGGGGGCCAGGCGGTGACACGCCTCTGAGGTAACCCTCGGCTTAACGTTCAGAAGCTTCCTTGGTTGCAACGAAGAATTATAGGCAGTGTCTTATATATAATTTCTCTGGATATTTACCATTTTATGGGTTCTGAAGATTTATATGGACTCAACAATGTCGCTGAGGCGCGCACAAAAATACGATACATTAAGCGCGAATCATGACTATGTCGTTGACATCTACGACACAGGCACGGTAAGCGCTGACTAAGGACAACCCTCATGAAAAGCCGATGTACGTTTCCTTTTTTTCGGTTTATCTCCCACAGTCGTCAAATTTCTTCTGATTCTATTGGAGATTTGAACTTCAGACGAAATCCCGTCCACGGCGCCACATGTTTGCATGGAATTGTAATCTGAATCACGGATCCATATCTTCAGGCAATAAATTAATTATACAAGGCTTGAAGCTATTCAGAATCGGTGTCTGGTTTGAACCAAGAGAATCTATTTGAAGAGGTTAGACGGCACCGGTCTTCAGCGCTAATTGATGGAATCTGCATAGGCATCGGCTTCGTCTTCATAGTTTTAGGGATAATGATACCCATAATGTTAAGTGATCAGATAATTAACGGACTGCTGGCAATAATCGGTGGAATTCTAGCGGCCGTTCTTGGCGGAATGATGGAAGTTTACCACTGGGCAAGTCTTCACTAGGCTCACGAAACGCAAGTGCAATAGTCACTGAAATTGAAAAGTGTAGGCTTTCCACTTTTGGCAAATCTGTGATACGTAGCATTTTTTATGCACTTCGGAATGCATTTTGATATTTCAAATAATGTTCTGCAATTCATAACTCTAAAACCTTTGAATACCTAATGCTTAAGCAGAACAGAAATGTCCTTGGAATCCGAACAGAAAACAGCTTCAAAAGAAAACATCAGATTGGATGCTGAGCAGTTTACTTCTTTGGCAAAAACGTTTCTAAAAAGACTAGGATACAAACGAAGTCTACGTCCGATAAAAGCAACTTTGGAAGGGGAGAAATACATAGTTGAAATGGAATCGAAAAAGAGAACAGCGAAAGTGCAGATTCACACAAAAACAAACGAGATAAGGGAATTTGAAATCCAAGAAAAAGTAAGCGAAACAGGCTTCTCAATGAAACACGTGCTTTTAATATTAGGCATCTCCGCATCCATTATCAGCATTCTAGTTTTGAAGTTCATGGACTTCTTTTAGTGCTCAAGGCTTCTACGAACGATTTTGCACATGAATTAGGAATTCACAAAGCTATTAGGTGAGGCAACTGTTACAGATTTCTGAGATGTTTCCTATGCAAAAGAAAATGCTGCTCGGAGCATTGCTTCTTGCAATTTTCGGAATAGCAACAATCTTACCAATCAGTGCTGCGGAAACTTTAAGTCCAGAAGACTTCAAGCAAGAAAGCTGGAGCAAAACCATCGACTTCTTCGATTACGCTCGCTCTTACGCTTCAGCTCACGGGAAAACGCCTCCACCTGCAAACTGGCATGCCAACCTTTACATGGTTTATATCAATGTTAGTGGTTTTCAACTTCTATATGCTGGTTTAGCTAACATAACCACTGGCAACGCAACGCTGACAATTCCAGTACAGAACTTCTTAGAGCACTACAAAACACAGAAAGGCAAAAACGTGCTCATGTCCTCTTCATTCATTACACTCTTAGCCTTTAACGACACCACAAATTCGCTATATCCCGACTCACCAGACAAAAACGACAACCTCTACGCCTCTTTCAGTCTTGGGCTCAACTTAGAGCAATATTTCCCAAACTCGTCACCACCAGCCTTAAGCACCAAAACAGAGATTATCCCGTTAACATCTTCAGAAGACAAACTCAACTGGTACTGGGGCATGCGCTACACAAATCTAACAGCGATTTGGTGGAGAATGCATACAGACCCAATCAGACCTCGTTATGAAGTGCTACCGATCGCCATAACCACATATGAAGAGTTAACATTCACCTATAACCTCACAATAAATCCGACCGATCACACGGCAACTGTTACAGCAAACTACGTAGTCGGTAGAATGACCAATCTCTGGCTAATACACTGGATCATCTTCATACCTGTCGTGGCACACTACAACAGCACAGGTTGCTATTGGTTGGACGGAACGAAAATCTCAGATCAAACTATCTATCAATTCCTAGAAAAACAAAAAATCAAAATGAGCGTAGTTTTGTTCCAAAACTCCTTAGTGCTTGGCCACAAAACTCAAAACTCCTATGGAAGCCTGAATGTCACAGATGCTGAAGTTGACGTTAGTGGCGGCTCCATAACCACAGCCGCGGACGATGGAGAAAAAATCTTTGAAGCAGGCTTTGGAGCAAAAGAAACTTACAATCTGTATAATCACACAGCAGACACTACAGAGTCACAACCTGACTCTTATGATGCGATTACGAGGACAGCAAGGATCGCGGGTTATGCACATAACCCGATCTTCAGTATTCACACAGCTCTTCTGAGGCTCGTTCCCTTAGTAATCGCACACATGCGTCCAACGCTTTATCAAAACGCAAAAGAACACATAACAGACATGAGTCGCGCTGACTACTTCTACATAATCTCATATCCAATCTACAGTGGATACCGCGTAGAACACGACCCAACATACACTGCATACATTGAAATACCAGGATTCACACCGGAAGGTCTTCCCAACTTGCAAGCATACTTATTCGCAAGCATAATCGTCGCAGCAATCGTAATCGTCGCAATAGTGTTTGCAGCAAAACGAAAAGGTCATAAGGCTCCTGAAATCGCCCAAACACCAGCGACAATCGAAACGTCATAAACCCAATTTCCCTTTTTTACTCAAAGAACCTATCCAATTTGACTACCCAAGAAAAACTCGATCGATCCCAAAAAATGTCTCATTTGTCTGATAAAATCCTCTATTGCCTCAGCAATAGCGCTATGCTGTTTAGAAAGCTGAGGTAACAAAATTCAAATCAAGTTTACCTAAGTAAAGTTTATATGGTGGATAGGCCGCTTAGGTCGTAGCACCTCACATAAATGGGGGAAGGATATCGAAGACCCGGTTTTTCCGAGTCGGATGACACTAGTCCGGCCCGTTTGGAGGAACCTCCAAGTTTGAAAAGAAAAAAGCTCTCTCTGGAGAGCATTCATAACCCTTCTCTTAAATGTAAGTTTATGGAGGCATAAGACAGTTGGAATTTTCACAAGACGACTTGTTTCTTCTTGAAAAAGCCTTTTTCCAAGAGAAAGGCTTAGTTAGGCAACATTTGGATTCATACAATAAATTTGTTGACTCAGGTCTTCAAGAAGTCATCGACGAGACAGGTGAAATCGATATTGAAGTGCCAGAGGCTCCCTACAAAATTAAGCTTGGCCAAGCATGGATTATAGACCCTCAAACAAAGATAAGCGGACCCTACGTCACTGAAGTTGACGGCACAAAACATGAGATTTATCCGCTAGAGACGCGTTTCCGAAACCTCACGTATGCTGCCCCCCTAGCCCTAGAAATGACCCCAGTCATTGATGGAAGAGAACAGGAAACCGAGCTTGTGTTGATAGGTAACCTGCCTGTTATGCTTAAGTCAAAACTTTGCATTCTTTCTCAGCTTCTTCCTGAAGAGCTGATAGCGCATGGGGAAGACCCAAGCGACCCAGGCGGCTATTTTATTGTTAATGGTTCTGAACGCGTCATTGTTGCGCTTGAAGATTTGGCTCCCAACCGTATTCTTGTGGACATTGACACAAGAGGAGCAAAACCTGTTTACCAAGCCAAGATTTTCTCCACAACAGTTGGCTTTAGAGCAAGAATCGAGTTAAGGTTGAAGTCAGATGGCGCCATCTATGTATCTATGCCAGGCGTCCCAACCGAAATTCCCTTGGTCATTCTCATGCGAGCATTAGGATTGGAATCTGACAAGGAAATCGCCGAAGCAGTTTCCACAAGTAAACTTATACAAAACGAGCTAGAAGCTTCCTTCGAGAAAGCCGCGGGCATCGACTCAGTTGCTGAAGCTATAATGTATATTGGCAACCGTGTGGCCCAAGGGCAAGTGGAAGAATATCGCCGACAAAAGGCTCAAAGCATCTTAGACAGAAACTTTCTACCCCATATAGGACGCGAAATGGAAAAACGGAGAGAAAAGTCACTATTTCTAGGGGAAATGACCTGCCGCGTCATCGAGTTGAAGCTTGGAAAACGCAAAACTGACGACAAAGACCACTTCAAAAACAAGCGCTTAAAGCTCGCTGGACCCTTGCTGGCTGATCTTTTCCGTATTGCTTTTAGAAATCTTTGCCGAGACATAAAGTATCAACTCGAACGCATGGGTGTTAAGCGGCAAATGATTGCAATATCAGTTGCTGTGCGACCAGGTATCATTAGTGAACGTTTCCAACATGCTATAGCAACTGGAAACTGGGGACGAGGTCGAGTTGGTATTACGCAGCTTCTAGACAGAACGAATCGTACGTCAACTTTAAGTCATCTTCGAAGGTTGCAGTCTCCGCTTAGCCGCAGTCAACCCAACTTCGAAGCCAGAGACTTACATCCGACTCATTGGGGCAGGCTCTGTCCAAATGAGACCCCAGAAGGCTCAAACTGTGGCTTAGTAAAGAACCTTGCTCTTTCGGCTTCAATATCAGTGAGCGTAAATCCTGAAAAGATAAAGCAGATTCTCTTCAAGTTGGGCGTCGTCCCAGCTCTAGAAGCTAACGAATCCCTAAGGGGGTCTGGAGCCAAAGTTTTTGTAAACGGTTCCTTGATTGGATATTGCCTCTCTACGCGGGAGTTAGCTGATGAGATCAGGAGAAGGCGCAGAAACGGGGAGATTTCTCCAGAAGTGAACCTTGCCTATTTTTCTAAGCTTCTTAGCGAAAGAGAAGAAGTCTACATTAACTGCGATGAAGGACGTGTACGCAGACCTCTCATTGCTGTAGAAAACGGAATTCCGAAGCTGAAACCAGAGCATGTCGAAAACATTTATTCTGGCGAGTGGGCATGGGAAGACCTCGTGAAAAACGGCATAATTGAATATATTGACGCTGAAGAAGAAGAGAACTTGTATATAGCGCTAAGTTTCGACCAGGTGACACCTGAACATACTCATGTAGAAATCGCTTCCTACACTATTCTTGGAATATGTGCTTCTCTAATCCCCTATGCGGAGCATAATCAGTCCCCTCGCAATTCGTATGAGGCTGCTATGGCAAAGCAAGCACTCGGCATTCATTCTACCAATATCCTACTGCGCGTGGACTCCCGCTCCCATGTTTTGCATTATCCTCAAAAGCCCATAGTGGACACTAAGCCCATGCATATTATAGGATATGATTTCCGTCCTTCCGGGCAAAACTGTGTGGTTGCAGTTATTTCTTTTGAAGGCTACAACATGGAAGACGCACTAATTTTTAACAAGGCTTCAATTGAGCGAGGTCTATGTCGCTCTACGTTTTACAGAATCTACGAGGCTGCATGCCGGCAATATCTGGGTGGGCTCAAAGATAAACTTGTTATGCCTGAAGCTGGCATTCGAGGGTATCGAGGAGAACAATATTATCGCATGTTGGAGCCAGATGGCATCATAGGCTTAGAGTCAAAAGTAAGCGGCGGAGACGTTCTCGTTGGGAGAACAAGTCCACCAAGATTCCTTGAAGAATACAAGGAGTTTGAAGTTAAGGGTCCAACAATGAGAGACACATCAGTGGACCTGAGACCCGCAGAAACAGGAGTTGTAGACGCCCTTTTCATCACGGAAACTCGTGAAGGAAGCAAACTTGTGAAAGCCAGAGTGCGCGATCAGAGAATCCCAGAGCTAGGCGACAAATTTGCCTCACGTCATGGTCAAAAAGGCGTTATAGGAATGATTATTCCTCAAGAGGACATTCCCTTCACAGTCGACGGTGTTGTCCCAGATATTATCATTAATCCTCATGCTATTCCGTCCCGTATGACCATCGGACAATTTCTCGAGTCTATGGGTGGAAAAGTGGCTGCTGCAAGAGGAAGACCAGTTGACGGAACGCCATTCATTAATGAAAAGCCGGAAGAATTGAAGCAAGCTTTGATTGACTTGGGTTTCAGCCACACAGGCAGAGAAGTCTTCTACAACGGCATCACTGGTGAACGTTTTGCCGCCGACATCTTCATGGGAATCGTCTACTATCAGAAGCTTCATCACATGGTTACTGACAAGATTCACGCAAGGGCAAGAGGACAAGTTCAAATGTTAACCAGACAACCCACTGAAGGCCGAGCCAGAGGCGGTGGACTCCGCTTCGGCGAAATGGAACGTGACTGCTTAATCGGACATGGAGCAGCTATGCTTCTCCAAGACAGACTTCTCGAAGAATCAGATAAGTATATGCTTTACATATGTGAAAACTGCGGCTATATCGCGTATCATGACCTCAAACAACGCAAATACTTTTGCCGAATATGCGAAGACAAAGCTCAGATTTCTCCTGTTTTCGTCTCCTACGCCTTCAAACTTCTTTTGCAAGAATTAATGAGCCTATGTGTAACGCCCAGACTAAAGCTGAAGGAGAGAGCGTAAAATGGCAACATTGGAAGAAACTATACATAAGGTTGTGAACCAACTTTCGTTTGGTATAGTATCTCCTCAAAACATACGAAGGCTTTCTGTTGCAGAAATTGTAACAGCGGACACCTACGATGAGGATGGTGCACCGATCACCTCTGGGCTCATGGATGGACGACTAGGAACACTTGAGCCAAGACAGAGATGCAAAACATGCGGCAACACAGCCATTCGATGTCCTGGCCATTTTGGCCACATTGAATTAGCGGTTCCAATAGTTCATGTTGAATTTACCAAGGTCATCTACAACTTGCTAACTGCTACGTGCCGAAATTGTGGACGCCTTTTACTGCCGGAAACTCGAATTGAAAAAATTAGGTCACGAATTGAACTATCACGCAGATTGTTGGGAGCAGTGTCGTCCGATTTCTATAAGAAAATTTTGCGAGAAGCAAGAAACAAGGAATGCCCCCACTGCGGCGCCCCTCAATTTAAAGTTGAGTTCACAAAACCTACAACTTTTCATGAAATCTCGGAAGAAGGCGCCCAACGATTAACCCCAAGCATGATTCGAGAAAGACTTGAGCGTATTTTAGATGAAGACCTCGAAGCTGTCGGCTTCAACCCGAAAAGTGCTCGCCCAGAATGGATGGTTCTTCAAGTGCTTCCTGTTCCGCCAGTTTATGTTAGGCCCTCCATAACTCTAGAGTCGGGAATCCGCTCTGAAGACGACTTAACCCATAAGCTTGTTGATATCATACGCATTAATCAACGTTTGAAAGAGAACATGGAAGCTGGAGCTCCCACTCTTATTATTCAAGATTTATCTGAACTGCTTCAATACCACGTGACAACCTACTTCAATAATGAGGCCTCAGGAATTCCTCCAGCTCGACATCGTTCTGGAAGAGCGCTCAAAACTTTGTCTCAACGGTTAAAAGGAAAGGAAGGAAGATTTCGAAGCAATCTTTCTGGAAAAAGAGTTGACTTCTCAGCTCGAACCGTAATTTCACCAGACCCAAACCTTGACATCAACGAAGTGGGAGTTCCACTTGAAGTTGCGATAAGGCTTTCAATACCCGAGAATGTGACCGAATGGAACATTGAAGAATTACGTCAGCTGGTGATTAATGGACCAGAAAGCTATCCAGGTGCTCTTTACGTTGTAAGGCCCGATGGCAAACGCATTAGACTAGAATTCGTGACAGACCGTGAGAAAATTGCTGAAGCCTTGGAGCCTGGCTTCATTGTGGAACGCCACCTGAGAGAGGGGGACACTGCCATCTTTAATAGGCAGCCTTCTCTTCATCGGATGTCAATAATGGCGCATAATGTTCGTGTGCTTCCTCACAAAACGTTTCGCTTGCATCTTTGCGTTTGTCCCCCGTACAACGCTGACTTTGATGGAGATGAAATGAACCTTCACATACCACAAAGTGAGGAGGCCCAAACAGAGGCCCGCCTTTTAATGCAAGTTCAAGACCAAATTCTATCACCGAGGTTCGGAGGACCCATCATAGGAGCCAAAACTGATTTCATAACAGCCGCATACCTGTTTACCAAAAAATCCACGTTGCTCACAAAGGAAGAGGTTTGCCGCCTACTTTTGGCAGCCAAATATGAAGGGTCGCTTCCAGAACCAACAGTGAAAAAGCCTGAACCTCGATGGACTGGAAAACAAATTTTCAGCCTTTTCATTCCGAAGGACTTGAATTACGCTTTTAAGACAGCTACCTGTATAGCTTGTCCGCATTGCTTCCGTGAAGAATGCGAATACGATGCATATGTCGTCATTAAGAATGGTGCTCTAAAGTCTGGTGTAATAGACCGAAACTCCATAGGAGCAGAACAATCTGAAAGTCTGCTTCACAGAATCATAAAGGATTATGGACCCGCTGCAGGGCGAGAATTTCTGAATCGAATCTGCAAGGTCCTAACTCAGTTCATATCAATGCGAGGATTCACCTACTCTTTTGACGAACTGGAACTTTCGCGTCCAGTTCAAAAAAGAATTCGCAAAATAATCGAGTTGAGAGAGAAACGAATACGTAAACTAATCAAAGATTTTCAAGATGGAACATTGCAAAGGCTTCCAGGCTTAACCTTAGAAGAGTCTTTTGAAATTTACGTAATGAACGAACTGGCTCAAGCAAGGGACAAAGCAGGAATGGCTGCAGAAGAAGATTTTGCTCCTGAAAATGCGGGTATGATAATGACGCAAGCTGGGGCAAGAGGTTCGGGCCTTAACATAGGTCAGATGACTGCAGTTGTGGGGCAACAGTCGGTGCGTGGCAAACGAATCATGCGTGGTTATCTTGAACGCGCCTTACCACACTTTAAGGGGAAAGATCCATCTCCAAAAGCAAGAGGCTTCGTCTATTCTTCATATCGAGACGGCTTAGACCCTGTGGAATTCTTCTTTCACTCCATGGGTGGACGAGAAGGACTCGTAGACACAGCCGTTAGGACGCAGCAAAGTGGATACATGCAGAGACGTCTCATCAACGCACTGGAACACTTACGCATCGAATACGACTCAACAGTTCGAAACTCCATTGGCGACATAATTCAATTTAGATATGGAGAAGACGGAGTTGACCCGGCTAAAAGCGACCACGGGAAAGCAGTCAATGTCAGCCGAGTCGTGGAGCAAATAAAACTAATGGCTAAGAAAGGCAAACCCGCGCCAAAAAAATACATTAATAATCAAATTGAAAAAGTTAGAGGTCAACTTACACCTCTCCTCATCGAAGAATTAAACAATGAGCTAAACAAGGCTGGATTACCTCGGAAAGACGTAGACCAAGCAATTGAATCAACATTTGAAAACTACAGACGGGCATTGGTTGAACCAGGTGAAGCTGTTGGAATAGTTGCAGCGCAGTCAATGGGAGAGCCAGGCACCCAAATGACCCTTAGAACATTCCATTATGCAGGTGTCAGGGAGCAGAATGTTACCTTGGGTTTGCCTAGGCTTATTGAAATTGTAGATGCACGAAGAATGCCTTCCACGCCGATTATGTCCATTTATCTCGACAAAGAGAATCGTGCAAGCGAGCGAAAAGCACTCGCAGTAGCGCGGGAAATCATTTGTACAACTCTGGAAGACATTACTAAAGCCATGTATGTTGATCCGGAACTCGGAGAAGTCGCAATTCAACTTGACTCAACCATGATGGAAGACCGCGGAGTAACACTTAAACATCTCCAAGAAGCTCTGCATCTGCCCAATTGCACACTTCGAGTGGAAAAAGACAAGCTTTACCTAAAACCGAAAAAGATTGCCCCTAAAAAATTGCTTGATAAGGTGTCCACCCATCACATCAAGGGTGTTCCAAACATTCGACGGGTTTTGGTAACCGAAGATAAGGGAGAATGGGTTATACGAACAGATGGTTCTAACCTACCAAGAGCACTTGAGATCGTAGGCGTAGATCCAACTAGGACGGTTGCTAACAACATTCATGAGATCGCCAAAACACTGGGAATTGAAGCTGCTAGAAACGTTATCACAAAAGAAGCTGTTGGAGTTCTTGAAGAACAAGGCTTAGACGTGGATATCCGCCATGTAATGCTAGCCGCAGACATAATGACAGCAACAGGTGAAGTGCGCCAAATAGGTAGACATGGAATCAGCGGCAAAAAAGCCAGCGTTCTAGCCAGAGCAGCCTTTGAAATCACTGTTCCAAACATCGTCGAAGCATCAATTAGAGGCGAAAGCGACCCATTAAAAGGTGTGACCGAAAACGTAATCGTCGGACAGTCAATACCAATAGGCACAGGTCTTGTAGACCTTTATATGTCAACGTCTCACCGGGTGAAAAACAAGTGATAGATATCAACAAAGCCATCGCCACAACCGTGAAAACAGGCAAAGTATTATTTGGTGCTACCAATGCGATGAAAAGCGTCAACACTGGAAGAGCAAAACTCATCCTTTTAGCGGCAAACTGTCCAAAGCGTATTCGTGAAGACATTGAATACCACAGTAAGCTTTCAGCCATTCCAGTAATTATTTATAATGGAACCAGCATAGATTTAGGTGCGATTTGCGGAAAAACCTTCATAGTTTCAGCTCTAACTGTACGAGACCCTGGTGATTCAGACATCTTGAAGCTTACGAAAACAAAGAAGCCCTTAGCAGTACCAGAGGCAGCGGAGGAAGTTAATGCATAGTGGCATAAGACTTACAAGTCGCGAGATGCGGTATATCGCATTATTTGAAAGCATAACAAGCGCCAATGTTAAAGACTGTATTATTGATGATGAACTTAACCGAATTATCTTTATCGTAAAAGAAGGTGACATTGGGGCAGCCATAGGCAAAGGTGGAAAAAACATTCGCTTGCTAGAAAGAATGACTGGCAAAAAACATGAGATTATTGAGCATTCTGACAAGCCAGTTCAGTTCATCAAGAACGCTCTGAAGCCAGCTCGAGTGAATGAAGTACGCATCACTGAGCGTCCAAATGGAAAAATAATCGCCGTAGTTTCGGTTAACCCCAGAGATAAAGGGGTAGCCATAGGCAAAAATGGAAGAAACGCAGAACGCATACGGTTTTTGGCTAAAAGATACTTCCAAATACAAAGCGTTAGCATCACATAATTCATTGAATAATTTTCAGCCATCCAATAGGTTAAGAAGAGAATTTTGGAGGAGTGTACGTTGAACGATGAAGAAACCACCAGCGTTCTCCGCGGCAACACGCTTAAGGTTTACTGGTTCTTACTTCGAGCAGAAGATGGTATTGTCGGAGTTAGGGAAACTCAACGCGCTTTGGGTTTTTCAAGTCCAGCACTGGCTGTTTACCATTTAGATAAACTCACCGAGTTGGGTTTAGTGAAGAAAGTACGTGGAGAGTATCGCCTAATAAAAACTGTGAATGTCGGAGTTTTAAAGCAGTTCATACGCTTAGGCACTTTTATGCTGCCCCGCTACCTGTTATATGCTAGCATGTTCACAACCCTGCTAGTTTTTTATTTAACACAGTTTAGGCATATTAGCTTCTACAGCGTCTTTGCGTTTATCTTATGCATACTCAGCACAGGAGTTATGTGGTATGAAACTATGCGAGCGTGGCGACAGAAGCCATAATTTGGCTTTTTATTCATAGACACAAGTATATTTTTCTGGACATTGTTTAACATAGATTTCAGATACAGACACTTGAATGTTAAGGTGTAAGCCTAAAGCGATCTCTTGGAAACAAAACAACCTCTCGTATGTTCTTTTTCCCAGTTAGCATCATCGTTAACCGTTCTAAGCCGATGGCCCAGCCTGCGTGTGGTGGCATGCCGTAATCGAAGGCTTCTAAGTGGTGCCTAAAAGATTCCGGGTTTAACTCGCATTCTTTCAGCCGTTTTACAAGTAGGTCTTTTGTCGGGACACGGGTGCCCCCAGAAGCAAGTTCTATCCAGCGCCACATTAAGTCAAAGCCTTCGGTCAGTTTTGGGTTTTCGTCTTTCGGCTTTATGTAAAATGCTCTTGCGGTTGTTGGCCATTCTATTATGAAGAAGAAGTATGGATGAAGCTTCCCCAGAGTTCTTAGGGCTGGCGTTGGAATGTCTTCACCCCATGAAGCTTCCACGCCCTCGCTTTCGAGTTCTGCTAGGATTTCATCGTACGTGAAGCGTACGAATGGAAGCTTTGGCACTTCGAAATCATGTTTTAAGATTTCAAGTTCTCTTCTACATTTTTCCTTTACATTTCCGCAGACATAATGTATAAGTTGTTCGACAATCTGCATGACATCTTCGGCTGTTGCGAAAGCTTGTTCGATGTCGATGGATATGAACTCGTTTATGTGTCGTCGAGTATGTGACTCTTCAGCGCGGAAGAATGGTCCGATTTCAAAGATCTTTTCTAAGCCTAAAACAAGCTCTTCCTTGTATAGTTGGGGGCTTTGGGCTAGAAACGCTTTGTTTTCGAAGTATGTAACTGGGAAGAGTGTTGCTCCGCCTTCCGTTGCTGTTGCAATTATTCGTGGTGTGTGAACTTCTATGAAGCCTTTTTCTGACAGAAAATCTCGCAATGCACGTAGTGTGATATGTTGAATCTTGAATACTGCACGGTTTTCCGGTTGGCATAGGTCAAGAGCTCGTGCGTCTAGACGTACATCTATTTTGGCCGGGGTTCGTCCTGTCACGTCTAATGGAAGCGGATGTCGAGCTACTCCAAGTATGCGGATCTCTTTTGGAATTACCTCGACTTTTCGAGGAGTTATTTTGGTTCGCTTAACTATGCCTTTGACGCCTATGCTGTACTGTCTCTGAATGGCTTCTGCCTTTTCTACAATTTGCCTCTTAACTTTTTTACGAGGAATTGTAACTTGCACGGTTCCTTCGCGATCTTGCAATATTACAAAGTATATGCCACCGAGGTCGCGGATGTCCTGAACCCAGCCTAAGATAATAACTTCACTTCCATCCAGTTCTGGGGTCACTTCAATTGAATAGTGGGTTCGCCGCCAGTCTCCCAGTGGGTCCGTCATCATCTGGAAGTTTTCCACCTGCTATCTTGAAAACTCTACTCGTAGAGTCATTCCTCGGGCTTTTTGGGCAATTTGCTTTAAAGCTTCAATGTTGAAGTGAGGTATTCTGCGTCCCCTCTTTCTTAATATTACTCGGGTTTCGGTTGTTCCGTCTGGTAGCCAGATTGTGTTTATTGTGAGAATACTGAAAGGCGCAAAAAGGTCTTCTAGGAACTTTCTGTCGTCTACACCGTATTCCAACACACGAACGGTCCTGCCAGTTTTATTTCTCACAGCCCTTAGAATTTTGCCGCCGTAACTCAGCAACCGGGCTACGTCGCCTTTACCAACAACTAAAGCGAGAACCTCGTCATGTTCTATCGCTTTGTAGAAGTAAATGTCTTGTAAAGGCGGATACTCACTTTCAAGCGACATGAGTAAACGCCCAATTTCCAGATCTGTTTTTGTGATTTCGCCCAGCCTAAGCTTGGTTTGGCATTTGGAGCATAATATTCCGCTTTTGAGGCAGAAGTGGCAGACATTCATCATCTTCGGCATCTGTTTTCATCTTCCAAGTTAGGCTTCAGCGGTATCATACACAAAAAGTGCTGATGCAATATAAACTTATACTCCTATTTCTTGGACGTATCGTGATATTTTTGTGTGGGTGCGATTTTCGTACGACCCTCTATCGGGTTGAATGTGTTCGATCAGCAAGAGCAACCAAATCTAGAGCTTATACAATGTCCTTTTTCTTTCGTGTCATGTCAGGGCAAATCGAATTAGAAAAAATTATGGGGGGAGAAGGTACGTGTGTCGATTGTTTCTATCGGGCTAGGGTTA
>JGI24422J19971_10001521_pt1 | contig 14169 bp, 16 predicted proteins | sample DeeMarSWOR152_54_FD_19971 | JGI IMG/M metagenome (IMG submission 19971) | reverse complement strand
TGTCGCCCCGCCCTCAGCTCATCCAGCACCGACTCGATGTTGTGGGACAGCCGCGTTACCGTCTCATAGCCCATCGCTGCGGCCATCCCCTTGATCGTATGAACGGAGCGAAAGACGGCGTCCAGAGCGCCTCGCTCGGCGGGTTTTCCCTCAAGGGCGACCAGCGCGCGACCGATCTCGCCGAGATGCTCGCGTGCCTCGGCAGCGAAAAGCTCAGCGTATCTCTCCCGCGCTTTCATCCCAGTACGCGCTGCACGGCTTCGAGCACCCGCGACGGCTGAAATGGCTTCACCACGAAATCGCGCGCTCCAGCTTGGATCGCTTCCACCACGAGGCCCTGCTGTCCCATGGCGCTGACGATGAGGATGCGGGCGTGTGGATCCACCTTCATGATCTCTCGAATCGCATCGATACCGCCCATGTCCGGCATCACGATGTCCATGGTAACCAGGTCGGGTTTGAGCTCTTTGTACCGCTCCACTGCCTCAACACCGGAGGAGGCCTCGCCCACGATCTCGAAGCCCGCACCCTTGAGTATGTCAGCGATCATCGTACGCATGAAGATTGCGTCATCAACAATCAGCACCGTGCGGCTCATCGTCGCTCCTATCCTCCTACCGATACGACTCGAATCGACCGATCTTGGTCATCGGGCTGGCCGAGCACACGCGTGAAGACCGAGTCGAGGTTCAGCTGCAAGACTGGCCTCGGGCCGAATTTCCCGACCCCCTTCACCAAGTCGCGGGCGCCCAGTGCCTCGAGGATATCACCGTGCACATCGAACTCGCCCGTCGTGTGAGGAGCCATCCCTACGACACGGTCAACTCCTAGCGCCAGCTGGCGCTCCCCGTTCTCGAAGAGAACCAGCGCCGATGCAGCGCTCTCGTGCGAAGCCAAACCCAGAAGCGTGGCCAGTTCCCCTGCCACCACCAGCCTCCCCCGCAGGTTCATGAGCCCCAGCACGCCGGGCACTGCGCCTGGAACCGGGGTCACCTGGCCCGGCTCCATCACTCGACGCACCTCCACAGCGTCCACGGCGAAGAGATGGTCGCCGACCTCAAACAGGAGCTGGCGCCTAGGAACATCGGCCACCAAATGCAACCCTCTGCAGGTAATGGGAAAAGGGGGAGGGATCGCGGTGCGTCACGCGCGGAAGTACAAGTATAGTAAGGACTAACGCCGCGGTCAACTCGTCCGGCGGGCCCACTCCACCGCCGCCGCCAGGCCCTCCGGAAGCGCTGCCGAGAACTCCAGCGGCTCCCCCGTCATGGGGTGCGCGAACCGCAGTTCGGCGGCATGTAGGAACTGCCGCGTCACCCGGCGAGCCAACTCCTGCGGCCAGCGTCCCTCCAGGCCGCGCTCCCAGCCGGCGGCGTACTGCCGATCACCTACTACGGGGTGCCCGATATGCCGCAGGTGGACGCGGATCTGGTGGGTCCGACCGGTCAGCAGCCGTACACGAAGGAAGTCCGCCGCCTTCCAGCGTTCCAAACGCTCGATCTCGGTGACCGCCGGCCTCGCCCCTGGCCTCACAGCCATACGCTTTCGGTCGCGCCGATGCCGGCCAAGCCCGGCCTCGACACGTAGATGGTCATCACTCAGGTGTCCCCAGCACGCCGCCAGGTAGCGGCGATCGATCGCCCGGCGTGCCAGCGCGTCCGCCAGACGACGGTGAGCCGCCTCTTGCTTGGCTACGATCACCAAACCCGAGGTGTCCTTGTCCAGGCGATGGACGATACCGGGACGTCGAGCGCCCCCAATCGGCGATAGTCGGCCGGTCCTGTGCAGCAGAGCGTTCACCAAAGTGCCGCGGGGGTGACCCGGCGCCGGGTGTACGACCATCCCGGCCGGTTTGTCAACCACAAGGAACCCTTCGTCCTCAAAGACGATCTCTACCGGTATGTCTTCAGCGGCGGCGACCGTCGGCTCCGCCGCTGGCACCTCGGCCAGGATCGTGTCGCCGACCTCCGGAACGTAGCTCTTCTTCGGCACCTGATCGCGATACGAACGTGGCCCGCCTCAATCAGAGATGCAGCACGCGAGCGAGAGAGGGAAAGTTTTTCGGCAAGATAGCGGTCGAGTCGTTGTGCAGGCGGCTCATCGACTCGGATCAGATAGGTAACGAGTCCGTCAGGCCCCTCGACTCTGTCAACTCTTGTCACGGTCGCGATGCTGGTCCTCCACCCAGAGCGAGGCCAGGAGCAGCGCGGCGCCGATCGTGACCGCGGTATCCGCGATGTTGAAGACCGGCCAGCGAAGATCTCCGACACCAAAATCGAGGAAGTCAACCACCCCATCCGCGGAGCGCAGCCGATCGATCACGTTGCCCAATGCCCCTCCGGCAATGGCCCCGATCGCGAACAGCCTCAGCCGATCAGCCGCTGACGTGTGCCGGTACATCATGATCAGGACGCCGAGCGCGATGAACGCGAGGCTCAGGAAGATGAACCGGGAGTACGGACCCAGGTGCAGGCCGAACGCCGCCCCAGGGTTACGGATGTAGGTCAGGCGGAAGAAGTCGCCGAAGACAGGTATGGAGTCATGGGGGAGCAGTGTATGCTGGACCAAGAACTTCGTGAAGAGATCCACGGCCAGGATTGCACCGGCCGTGCCCACAAACGCGACGAATCTGCTCCGCAGCGACACCGCGTCCGCCAAGTCACCCGGCTTCGCGACTTCCTCGGCCCGAGGATAGCCGTCAGGAACCACTGTTCTCCTCGCGCTCCTTGCAGTGGATACACAGCCGCGCGTGAGGCAGAGCGTCAAGACGCTCTAAACCGATCTCGCCACCGCATTCTTCACATAAACCGTAATGCTCGGGTGTCTTGTAAAGCCGACGCAGCGCCTGGTCAATGTGGTAGAGCAGCCGCCCCTCCTTGCTGGCAAACAGGAAAGCCTTTTCCCGCTCCATCGCATCTGTTCCCTGATCGGCCATGTGAAAGCTGTAGGCCGAGAGATCTCCGTCGGAGCCCTGCAGGGTGTCGGAGAACGATTCGTCGAATTGGGCAAGCTGCTTGATGATCTTCTGCCGCTCTTCCAGAAGGCGCTGCTCGAAGTGCGCCAGCTCTTTCTTCGTCAATGGCATGGTTGGTCCCTTCGCTTGCGGATCCCGTAAGCCACTATTAATTAAGGACTTACCTGACCTGAACGCCGATCACGGCCTCGCGTCCATGCAACCGGATCCCTCTCACGTGTTGATATCTATCGCCTTCCGGACGTTCCGCACCGATCTCGATCTCCACAGCCAGCACCTCGCTCGCGATGTAGTCGCGCTGCGCTTCCGCTGCAGAGGCCACCTCCGGAGCCCCAAAAATACCCAAACGGATCCGATCGTCCAGTTGCAGCCCGGCCTCACGCCGGAGCCGCTGAATGCGGTTCACCAACTCGCGGGCGGTGCCCTCGAGTCTGAGCTCCTCGTCAACCTCGGTGTCCAAACCGACCACGACCCCTGCCTCGGAGTGTAGCGTCAGGCCCGCTAGCTCGGTCCGGCTAGCGGTGAAGCTCACTTCCTTGACGTTGAGCTCGTCGCGCACGATCCCCAGCACTTCCTCGCCCAGCCGCGCCGCCTGCCCCTCGGGAACCACCGCCAGCAACCGGCGCAACGGCTGGCGGACCCGGATGCCCGCTGCCTCCCGCGCCGCGCGCCCCATCCCCGCCAGCTGCTTACCCAACGCCATCGCGGCTTCCAGCGCCTCGTCCCGTCGGGCGTCCGGCTGGGGATACCACTGCAGATGCGCGGAGGTTCCGCCGGTCAACTCGCGGTGCATCCAGTCGCTCACGAACGGCACCATGGGCGCCAGCAGCCGGCAGACCGTCACCAGCGCCTCCCAGAGGGTGCCGAAGGCGGCGTCCATGGTCTCACGCGTCGCGGTCCGCGTACCCCAGAAGCGTGCGCGTGAGCGCCGTACGTACCAATTCGACAGGTCATCCACCACGAACTCAGCGATTCGGCGGATCGCGTGAGTAACGTTGAACCCGTCCAAGTCGGCCTGGCAGTCCGAAACCAGCCCGTCCAGCCGCGACAGCAACCAGCGGTCCAACACGGGCCGCTCGTTGGCCGCCGGACTCCGCTCAGGCGTCCAACCCTCGATGTTCGCGTAGAGCTCGAAGAACCGATATGTTGCCAAGAGCGTGCCGAAGAACTTGCGCCGAACCTCGGCAATCGCTCTGGGATCGTGACGCTTCGGCAACCACGGACTGCTTACCGAGAGGAAGTAGTAGCGGACTGCGTCGGCACCGAACTCGCCGATGGCGTCCCACGGATCCACAACATTGCCGCGGGACTTCGACATCTTGATTCCTTCGGCATCGAGCACCAGATCGTTGACCACGACGTTTTCATAGGGCGACCGGTCGAACAGCACAGTGCTGATGGCCAGCAGCGAGTAGAACCAGCCGCGGGTCTGCTCAACTCCTTCAGCGACGAAGTCAGCCGGGAACTGTTGCTCGAAGGTCTCCCGGTTCTCCATCGGGTGGTGCCACTGGGCGAACGGCATGGACCCGGAATCGAACCAGGTATCGATGACCTCGGGCGTGCGCCGCATCCTCCCACCACACTGCGAGCACTCCCACTCAACCGTGTCGATGAACGGCTTGTGAGGGTCGAAGCCGGGGCTAACCTCGATTCCCGCACGTTCGGCGAGCGTGCTGTAGCTGCCGATAACCTCGATATGCGAAGCGTCTCGATCGCAGATCCACACGGGCAGCGGTGTGCCCCAGTAGCGTTCGCGCGAGAGTGCCCAGTCAACGTTGTTCTCGAGCCACTCCGCCATGCGGCCCCGTCCGATTTCCGACGGATGCCAGCCGACCGCAGCGTTGTTCGCCAGTAGCTGGTCCTTGACCGCCGTTGTCCGCAGGTACCAAGAATCGCGGGCGTAGTAGAGTAGCGGCGTATTGCAGCGCCAGCAGAAGGGATAGGTGTGCGTGTAATCCGCAGCCTTCCAAAGCTGGCCTGATTCCTCGAGCGCTTCGATGATCTTCGGATCGGCGTCCTTCACGAAGACGCCCGCCCACCGCGTGACCTCCGGGTTGAAGCAACCTTCCTCATCGACCAGGTGGTGCATCGGCAGACCCAGCTCGACGCCCAGGTCGTAGTCGTCCTGGCCGTACATGACCGCGGTGTGCACGATCCCGGTCCCCTCGTCGGCGGTAACGAAATCGGCGGTCGCCACCAACCAGCCGTTCTGCCTGCCGACGACATCCGCGAGGAACGGGAACAGCGGCTCGTAGCGCAGTCCCTCGAGCGCCCCGCCGGGCAAGATCTCCAGGACCTCGTATCCTTCACCCAGCACCTCGTCGGCCAGCCGTTCGGCGAGGTAGTAGATCTCGTCACCAACGCGCGCTTTCACGTAGGCGATCATCGGACTGACAGCCAGAGCGATGTTACCCGGCAAGGTCCACGGCGTGGTGGTCCAGGCCAGCAGGTACTCGCCCGGGCGACCCTCGATCGCAAACTTGACCGTCACCGCCGGCTCGGTGACGTCCTCGTAGCCCATGGCGACTTCGTGGCTCGACAGACCGGTCCCACACCGCGGGCAGTAGGGCACGACCTTGTGCCCGCGGTAGAGCAGGCCTTTCTCGTGGAACCGGGAGAGTGCCCACCAGACGCTCTCGACGAACTCCGGCGAGCAGGTGATATAGGCACGCGAGTAATCGAGCCAGAACCCGATTCGCAGCGAAAACTTCTCCCAGTCTTCCTTGTAGGTGAAGATGTGCTCGCGGCACACCTCGGCGAACCGCTCGACGCCGATCCTTTCGATCTCCGGCTTGCCAGAGATCCCAAGTGCCTTCTCCGCCTCCACCTCTACGGGTAGGCCGTGCGTGTCCCATCCGGCGATGCGTGTGACCGAGCGGCCTCGCATCGTCTGGTAGCGGCAAAACGTGTCCTTGAGAGTACGCGAGATTACGTGGTGGATTCCGGGCCGGCCGTTCGCTGTCGGCGGCCCCTCATAGAAGACGAACGGCTCGCCGTCTCGGGTGAGCTCCAGCGAGCGCTGGAAGGTATTCTCCTGCTCCCAGGCCGCCAGGACCTCCTCCTCGAGCCCGGTCGGGTCCTCGGGAATCTCACGGTAACGCTTCTTACCCATCTCGCTATATCAGCCCAGACGCGCCACCACGTTTCTTATCAAGCGTGTCAGCTTCGGCTCCGCCTCGTTCGCCACGCGGATGATCTCCTCGACGCTGGCCGGCTTCAGGGCGTCCGGCAGACAGCTGTCGGTGATGATCGAAATACCCAGCACTTTCATACCGCCGTGGACCGCCACGATGACTTCCGGCACCGTGGACATCCCCACCACATCGGCGCCGATCATCCGCAGAAATCGGTATTCGGCGCGGGTCTCCAAGTTCGGCCCCGGGACTGCCACGTACACTCCGCGCCTCAGGGTGATCTGCTCTTCCCTGGCCACCTCCAGCGCTAATCGCTGAAGACCCGGGTCGTAGGGCTCCGACATGTCGGGAAAGCGCGGGCCCAATTCTTCCAGGTTCGACCCGATCAGCGGATTGTCTCCGAGCAGGTTGATGTGGTCGGCGATCAGCATCAGATCGCCCACGTCCCACATCGGATTCATGCCCCCGCAAGCATTGGATACGACGAGTATCTCAGCCCCCAAGTCACGCATGATGCGAATCGGGAACGTCACCTGCTGCAGCGAGTAACCCTCGTACAGGTGAAAGCGACCTTGCATCGCCACTGCGGGCTGGCCCGCCAGTTCGCCCAAGAGCATCCGCCCGCTGTGCGTCTCTACCGTGGGGATCGGGAAGTCAGGGATGTCCTCGTACGGGATGATCGTGTCCGGCGTGATCTCGTCGGCCAGCGCACCCAGACCGGTACCCAAGACGATACCCACGCGCGGCCGGTATGGTGTGCGAGCCCTGATCGCATCAGCAGCGCTGCGGATCCGTCGAACCAGCTCCTCAGCGCTCCACCGCATCATCGGCGTCATCTTCCTGTTCGCCCTCCGCAACCAGCGATGACAGCCACTCGCCTTGCTTGGCCTGCGCCTGCTCGCTTGGCCGCGCCGCCTGCGGCGTCTGCTCCGCCGGTTCGCCGCTCCGCTCGGGCGCGGTTCCCGTACTCGGAACCTCGATCGACTCGCTTAAGCGCGCCTCCTCCACCTCGAGCTCGGAGATGTAGCGATCCAACAGGGTTCGGAACGCTCGCACGAATTGGCGCCTACGAAGCTGAAGTGCCTCAATCTCCCGCCCGATCTCCCGGTAGGCCCGCTGCCCCTCCTCGATGATGCGTTCCGCCTGGCTCTGGGCCTCCCGGCGCAGCAGCTCGGCCTCACGGTCCGCCTGCGCCTGCGCCTCAGCGCGCAGCTGCTGTGCGGTGACCAGCGCCTCATTGAGCGCTTTCTCGCGCTCCCGATAGGATGCCACCTGTTCTTGCAGGTGTTCCGAGCGTTCGGTCAACGCCACGTTCTGCTTGACGAGTTCCTCGAGACGCTCAGCCACCATGTCGAGGAAATCGTCGACCAACTCGGTGTCGTAGCCTCGAACGGTGCGCCGGAAGTCGCCCTTCTTCTTGCGCACATCGAGTGGTGTCAAGTCAATCATTATCGCCGCTCCCCAAACAGCACTGTGCCGAGCCGCAGCATCGTGCTGCCCTCCTCGACCGCGATCTCGTAGTCGTTGGTCATCCCCATCGAGAGGTGCCGGCCTCGAATCGCTCTACAGTGTCCCGGCAACGCTCGAACAGCAAACGTGTCTGGCGAAACGTCCCGCGCAGCACCGGTTCAACGTCGCTGAACGGGGCCATCGTCATCAGTCCGATGACGCGAACGTGTTGCAGTTCGCTAATCGCGCGCACAGCCTGAAGCGCATCCTGGGCGGGGAGGCCGTGCTTGCTGTCTTCACCTGAGGCGTTGACCTGCAGCAGGACTGCTGCCGCATGCCCTGACTTTGCCGCCTCCTTGTCTATCTCTCGTGCCAGGCGCAGCGAGTCCACCGAGTGAATCAGCGTGAACATCCGCAACGCCTGCCGCACCTTGTTGCGCTGCAAGTGGCCCACAAGGTGCCACTCGAGGCCGATCTTGCCGACAGCCTCCCATTTCGCCCGCGCCTCCTGCACCCGGTTCTCGCCGATCACAGGCAGGCCGACCTGACGAGCCGCTTGGAGAGCTTCCAGCGGGTGGCCCTTGGTCACGGCAACGAGCGTGATGGTGTCGGCATCGGAGCGACCGGTGCGCTCGCAAGCGCGCCGGATCCGCTGGCGAACCTCCGGCAGCGCGCGCTCGAGTCGCTCAAGATACATAAGCAAGCAAAGTTACGCGGCCCATGCAGCACAAGCAAGGCAAAAAAACTCGAGCCCGATACCGCTGCTGCGATACCGGGCTCGGCCTATCTGGCCCGTGTCGCGAGCTAGTGCTTCACGGAGAAGGTGATCGGGATCGCCACCCACACCGGCACCTTCTTGTCCCGGTTCAGGGCTGGCGTGAACCTGATCTCGAACGATGCCGTCATGGCCGCATCGTCGAGCGCGGAGTTACCGGAACTCCTCTGCACCTTGGCGTTCTGCACGACACCCTCGGTATCGATGAACACCCAGACCATCACCGTGCCGCCGATCCCGGCGTCCTTCAGCAGCTTCGGGTAGTGGCGCTCAACGATCCGCCGGGCCCCCTCCAAGCTCCGGTACTCGGGCCTCACCGTCATGGGCGTGAAGACCGGCTGGTCGCCCAGGCGTGCCACGTCGCTGGGCGGCGGCGGAAGGTTCTCGACCGGGTTCTCCTCGAACGTGGTCGGCGCGATCGTGATCTCCTCCTCCAGCGCATGCGCCGCCACCACGGGCACCGCCGGCCGGGCGATCTGTTCGGGCGGCGGTGGGATGTCCACTTCTGGCGGCAGCTCGATCGCCTCGAACTCGCGAACCCCGAAGCTCACATCCGAGGCGGACAGCTCTGGGAAGAACTTGAACATCCCGAAGTGGACGACCGTAGCCACGATGATGCTCCCCCACAGCCACGGGCCAAACGACCTCTTGAACTTGTCGTTCGCCGTCATGCGGAAGGCGCCAGACCGTTCCGTTGCCGAATACAGGCCGTCTGCCATGCCAGCCTCACCTCCTCTCGCGCGCCAAGCGGCTCTCGAGGTCCGTGTGGAAGAAGACGCGCACGGCGTTCGCCTCACGGAGCTGTTCGGTGACCGCATTGACGAATTTGTACGGCACGTCTCGATCGCCGCGAATCGAGATCATCAGATGGCGATCGCTTTCNCGATATAGCGGTAGCACGACGTCCGCGACCATATCCATCGGAACCCTGCTATCATTNATATACACCGAACCGTCCGGCTCGATCCAGAGATGCAGGATGTTCCTGCGCCTCTCATCGATCTTCTGCGTCGCTTCCGCGCGCGGGAAACTGAGGTGGCGATTCTGCTCTCTCCTGAAGGTGGTCGACACCATGAAGAAGATGAGGAGCAGGAACGCGATGTCCGCCATCGACGCCGTGGGGATCTCACTCTGCGCCTTGGATTTCTTCTGAAAACCGGCTCCTGACTTGGGCATCTCGGCTACCTCTCCCAGAGCTGCAAGGAAACGCGCTGGGCCGCCGCTGACTGCAGCTCGTCGAGCACGTTGATCATATGTCGGTAAGGCGCATCCGGCGCCGTCTTCACCGCAGCGATGATACTGGGGTTATTGGCAATCTCCTGCCGCATGATCCCCTCGATCTCGCTGTAGGCAACCACCTGCTCTGCCTGGCTCTCGCCACGCCGAATCGCGACTGCCCCGTCCTCGCGCACGAGGAAGTGGATGATGTTACTCTGCGAGACCTCCACCGTTTCGGCTGCCGCCTCCGGCAGCACGATCGGCAGCCCCTTCTCCTCCTCGAACACCGTCGTCGTCAGGAAGAAGATGAGGAGCAGGAACGCGATGTCCGCCATCGACGCCGTGGGGATCTCGTCGCTTACCTTGCTCTTCCGCTCAAGCATGGGCATGGCAACCTACCTCTAGCTGGGTGCAGGTCCGCCGGGAGGAGTCATTTCCAACACGGCCTGCGCCCCTCGCTCCATGTCGATGATCAGTGCATCGATGCGGCTCACGAAGAAGTTATAGGCGATGTTCACCGGGATCGCGATCGTCAAGCCGGTGGCCGTGGTGATCAGGGCCACCTTGATCCCGCCGGCAACGAGCGGCGCCTCGATCTGACCCGCCTCTGCCACCGCCCCGAAGGCGGAGATCATGCCGGCCACCGTGCCCAGGAAGCCCATCATCGGGGCCACGTTGGCCACCGTGGCGAGCATCGTCAGTCCCCGCTCCAGGAAGCCGAGCTCGATGCTGCCGGTCGTGGCGATCGCCTTCTCGATGTCCTTGCTCTTCTGCTTGCCCCCACGCAGCCGCCGCAGACCCGACCCCAGGATCGCGGCGACCGGGCCTTGCGTCTCCTCGGCGACCTCCAGGGCCGCGTCGACGCCGCGTCCGCCCGCCGACACGCTGGCCAGCCGGCCCAGCAGGCGCCGGCTGTCGCGATGGGCAACGAAGAGAATGTACGCCTTGGCGATGATGACTCCCAGAGCGAGAAGGGAACACAGAACGAGGAAGTACATCATCACGCCGCCGTCCCTGAACAGCTCGAGCAGGGCGTATGTGCCATCCGTCTGCAAAGCAACCTCGCTGTCTGCTGAGGCGTGGCGCCTTCTATCGGGTGTTTGGATCTAGGGGAAAGACTATGGTGCCGGGGAGCTTCTGTCAACGAGGCTGAGCTCGCCGGCGGAGGGCTGAGCCGTCTGGGCAGATGTCCCCGCCTGGGCAGCGGTCAGCTGGGCGCGGCCTGCCGCCTTCACACCCAGGCCCTCACGAAGACGCTCGCCCGTCACGTTACGCTCGAGCCGACCGCGGCGCGCCAACGAGATCGCGCCGGTCTCCTCGGAGACGACGATCACTACGGCGTCGGTTTCCTCGGAGAGACCGATAGCGGCCCGGTGCCGTGTACCGAGGCTGCGGTCGGTGACNGGGAACTGTGTGAGTGGCAAGATGCAGCGTGCGGCGAGGATGATCCCGCCTCGAACGATGACCGCGCCGTCNTGGAGCGGTCCATAGCGCGTGAACAGGGCTTCCAGTAGCTCGGCCGAGACCGGNGCGTTGACCGGTGAGCCTCTGCGCGCATACTCCTCCAANCCGACCTCCCGCTCGACCGCGATGATGGCGCCGATGCGCTTGCGTGCCAACACCTCCGCNGCGTGGGCCAGCTCCTGGAGGGTCTCCGAGCTCTGCTCCGGGCGCGAGAAATAACGCCAGAAGCGGTGCTGGCCCAGCTTGGCCAGGGCGCTGCGCAGTTCCGGCTGGAACACGATGATGGCGGCCAACGCACCGTAGGTGAAGACGAACTCCAGTAGGTAGCGGATCAGCTCGAGCTGCAGCAGCTCCGCCAGGGCGTAGACGGCGAAAAGCACGATGAGGCCGAGCAGCATCTGGATCGCCCGCGTACCCGCCCACAGGAGGAGGAGGCGGTAGAACAGGTACGCCACCACCACGATCTGTAGGAGGTCCCAGAAGCCGGGCCTCAGGAAGCTGATCCGCTCAAGTAGACTCTCCACCGTTCACCTGATTGATTATCGCCTCCGCCATATCCAGCGCCCGCCGCGCCGGCCGCACATCGTGGACCCGGAAGATGCGAGCCCCGCGCAGCAGCCCCACCACACAGGCCGCGATCGTCGCCTCCAGCCGATCCTCCACAGCCAGCCCGAGTGTCTTCCCGATGAACGACTTCCGGGACGGCCCGATGAGGATCGGACAGCCCAGTTCCCCGATCCGGCCGAGCTCGTTCAGCAGGACGAGGTTCTGTTCGGCGGTCTTCCCGAAGCCGATCCCCGGGTCGACGACCAGCTGGCNTCGCTGGCAGCCCGCCGCCAAGGCACGCGTCACCGACTCCCGCAGCTCCGCGACGACCTCGCCGAGGAGATCATCGTAACGGATGCCCTCCTGCATCGTCCTGGGGCGCCCGCGGATGTGCATCAACACCAGGCCGGCGCCGGACTGCGCCGCGAGCTCGCCGATATCAGGGTCGAAGCGCAGGCCCGAGATATCGTTGATGATCTCCGCGCCGGCCGCGAGCGCCGCCTCCGCGACCCCTGCCTTGGTGGTGTCGACCGAGATCGGGACATCCACCAGGCGGCCCGTTGCCTCGAGCACCGGCGCCAGACGTTCCAGCTCTTCGTCCTCCGTCACCGGCAGTGAGCCCGGCCGGGTCGACTCGCCCCCGATGTCGATGATGTCCGCTCCCTCCTCCTGCAGCTGCTCCAAACGCCGGACTGCCGCTTCCTGGTCGAAGAAGCGGCCACCATCGGCAAAAGAATCCGGTGTGATGTTCAGGACACCCATCAACACCGGCTTCGCGAGGTCGATCTCCCGGCGGGCCGTGCGCCAGGTCTTCGCGACCTCCCGCTCCTGAAAGATGGCGAACTCAGTATTCGCCACCTGCCCCTCGTTCATCGCGGTGTCCCAGGCTTCCTCGCCTCTCTCCTAGAAAGCTCGACCGACGCCGCCGGCTCGAGCGTGTCTCTCACCTCGCGACCGCTCGCCTCCCGCTGAACCGCGGGTGCGCCGGCCTTCAGCTCGGCTGCCCGCCCGCCATCCTCCTGCACGGCGGCCGCCGGCTCGAGCGGCGGCAGTTGCTGCCCGTCGAACACGGCTTTGATCTCATCCGCGTCCAGCGTCTCACGCTCCAGCAGCGCCTTGGCCAGGGCGTGCAGCTTGTCCAGATTGGAGGAGATGACCCGACGCGCCTCCTGGTACGCCCCGTCAAGCAGCACGCGAACCTCCTCATCGACCAGCTGCGCCATCTGCTCGCTGACCTCGCGGCGCTCGACGAGCTCGCGGCCCAGGAAGATCTCGTCGCCCCGGTCACCCACATTCATGGGGCCGATCCGCTCGGACATCCCCCACTCGGTCACCATGCGGCGGGCGAGCAGTGTTGCACGCTCGATGTCGTTGCCGGCGCCGGTAGTGATCTTCTCGAGGCCGAAGACCAGCTCCTCCGCTACGCGGCCGCCGTAAGCATAGATGAGCTGTGCCTTCAGATAGGCCACCGAGTAGCTGTGCCGGTCATCTTCCGGCATGGCGAAGGTCAGCCCCAACGCCCGGCCGCGTGGCACGATGGTGACCTTGTGGAGCGGATCGCACTCCGGCGTGTGGTGAGATGCCACGGCGTGGCCCGCCTCGTGATAGGCGCTCAGCCGGCGCTCCTCGTCGCTGATCACCATGCTCTTGCGCTCGGCGCCCAGCAGGACCCGATCCTTCGACTCCTCCAAGTCCTTCATGTCCACGCGGTCCTTGTCCCGGCGCGCGGCCAGGAGCGCCGCCTCGTTGACCATATTGGCCAGATCGGCGCCGCTCATCCCTGGCGTCGCTTTCGCCAGCTTGCCGAGATCTACATCGTCGGCCAGTGGGATCTTGCGCGTGTGCACTCTGAGGATGCCCTCGCGGCCCTTTACGTCCGGCGCGTCCACCACGATCTGGCGGTCGAAGCGGCCGGGCCGCAGCAGCGCGGGGTCGAGCACATCGGGGCGGTTCGTGGCGGCAAGCAAGATGACGCCTTCATTCGACTCGAAGCCGTCCATCTCGACGAGCAGCTGGTTGAGCGTCTGCTCCCGCTCATCGTGGCCGCCGCCAAGGCCGGCCCCGCGGTGCCGCCCCACTGCGTCGAGTTCATCGATGAAGATGATGCAGGGCGCGTGAGCCTTGCCCTGCTCGAACAGGTCGCGCACGCGCGACGCACCCACGCCCACGAACATCTCCACGAAATCCGAGCCCGACATGCTGAAGAAGGGCCGCGATGCCTCGCCCGCCACCGCCTTTGCCAGCAGCGTCTTNCCTGTGCCCGGCGGCCCGACCANCAAGGCGCCCTTNGGTAGGCGGCCACCCAGCCGCGTGAACTTCGACGGGTCCTTCAGGAACCCGATCGTCTCNTGGAGCTCCTCCTTCGCCTCCTCACAGCCCGCCACGTCGGCGAAGGTCACCTTNGGCGTATCGCCCGACAACAGTTTCGCCTTCGATTTGCCGAACGAGAACGCCCGCGCACCGCCCGCCTGCATCTGCCGGAGCCAGAAGAGCATCAGGCCGAACAGGAAGATCCACGGCAGCGCGCCCGCCAGCAGACCCCACCAGTTGGGGCGTGCCTCCTTCCCCTCGATCACCACGCCGCTGGCCTCGAGCCGCTCCAGCAGATC
>JGI24422J19971_10001520_pt1 | contig 14172 bp, 18 predicted proteins | sample DeeMarSWOR152_54_FD_19971 | JGI IMG/M metagenome (IMG submission 19971) | reverse complement strand
ACCATCTTTGGCTCTACTGTAAGCCATCTGTCGTTCTCATCCGTTGCATAGAATATAACATTACTTGCCTCGTCAAACCACATCACGAGATTCTGGTCTGTTCCGGTGTCATTCACCCAGAAAAGATCCACTGGATCCAATAAAACTGGATTGTCGCGCTCGTATTTACTTGGATCGTCATCATCCATCGCATCATAGAGAGCAATCTTTCTAAGCTTTATGTCAGAAATGCCTGTGCAGTTACAGGTTGGTTTGCCTCCAATTGTGCAGTCACCTAAACTACTCGGGCCGGTACCATCCGGGTCGCAGAGCCTGTACAACGTGGCGCTTCTGTTACTCCCATCCATCAAGGTTTTCAGGGTTATCGTAACATTGTCGTCTTTGCTATCTAACCCCTGTTCCCTCTTGTACTTATTGAATTCACTGATCTCACCATCTAAAATGAATACATCTTCCTTCTGGAATGGACCCTCATCCAGCCTTACTTCATTGTATCTGTTACTGTCATTCCCCATAAAATTGAGTAATAGTTGATATACGTCAGAACCACGTTCTATTCCAATATTATTTTCAGTTCCCACTGAACAGGAAGACTCTAGATAGTTGGCATCCAAGAAACCCTCGAATTTCAACCTGAACCTGCCGGGGAAGAGAAGTGATTCGTCAACCTCAAGTGCATTGACCCCCGTTATATCGTCTGTTAGTGTAATCTCTATCTTTTCCAGAACATCATAGGATAGATTCTCATATTCGGTAATACCACAGGAAAGTTCGCTGCAGTTACCTGCGAAGTTTTTCCAGTTAACCCGCCATCCATCATACGCTATACCATCCACATCTATATTTCCACCATCCTCCAGGACTACCTGGGTTAAGGTGTCATAGGCGATGATTGTTGCCATATCGACACCTCCAGAGCGGTTGCCATCGATCCCACAAATTACGAGATCGTCCACTGCACCGCACTGGGTCGTATTTAGATAGACCTGAACAACGCTACTATCTGGTTTCTTTACATCGAGATAGATCCCATTTACTGTGCCATTGGCGTCCACATTTAACCCATCTACCCTGAAGCTGTAACCCAGATATATTTGTTGATACTCGGAGCTATTGGTGATGTTCTCCAAAAGCCTTCCCTTCGTCAGGTATATTCTGTCGGCATCAACATCCCTCAAATAGTATTCCCTACCGAAAAATATCATCTTCCCCCTGTACTCAAGGTCCGTATAATTACCTCCTCCTGCTGGCATATGCTCCAATGGGATATACCCTGTGTTTATCGTGTATTTGATTGCATAAGCCTCGATTGCCATCTTCAGGGCTTCTGTACTATCGCTGTTTAAACCCTCTTCATAATATCTTATCTTGCTTGAGTTTACTGTTATTGTTTCACTCATGTTGTGAGCAGGATTGGCTAGGGGTGGCTCAGACGAACCTAAAAGCAACTGTACATTACTGTAGGTTTCATTCATCAGAATGTCAGCACTTCCCACAGAGAGATTGTTGTATACCCAGGTATATTTGTAAAAATCTCCTTTTTTATAGTTTTTAACGCCATCGAATTTCAGTCCTATGTTTTTGTCATAAAAATCCGATGTAAGGTTTGCATTTGAATGCTTAACATATTCACCATAAGCTATAACACCTGCTTGAAATGCAGAGAAACAGTTTGTCGCCAGAAAAATCGACAGGAAAAAAATTGTAAACAGATAAAAAAGCCTTTGGTTTAATTTAATCATTTGAATACCTCCTATGTTTTATTCAAAAACCTCAATTTCTGGGTTTGAATTAATTTATGTTTTTCTGTAATAAAAACATTTAGTTCCCATTACCCCACATTTATTTAATTTCAGATTAACATCATCCCTTTATTTAATCATATTTGGCGGTTACTTAAGCCCACAATCCCAATAACATACATGCCCGAGACCCGCATCAGAGAGCCAATTATCTCCGTATTGGGACACATCGATCACGGAAAGACGACACTTCTTGACTGGATTAGGGGCACTGTTATAGCCTCCAGAGAGGCCGGGGGTATTACCCAGCACATTGGGGCTACCGATGTTCCGTTTGAAACAATAAAGGGGATCTGTGGTCCATTGTTTGACAGATTAAGGCTTAAAATAAAAATCAGGGGTTTATTATTTATTGACACACCGGGACACGAAGCTTTTACAAATCTGAGAAAGAGGGGCGGGAGTGTTGCGGATCTGGCAATCTTAATGGTTGATATTAATGAGGGATTAATGCCTCAGACCATTGAAGCGATAAATATCCTAAAGCAGAACAGGGTTCCATTTGTTGTCGCAGCCAATAAGATAGATATAATTCACGGCTGGAATTCCAAAGAAAAAATCGAAAACCAACAGCAACACGTAAAGGATGAGTTCTACAGGAAATTCTATAAACTACTTTCTCAGCTGTCTGAACAGGGTTTTGACTCTGATCTATTCTCCAGCATTAGAGACTTTACAAAGCAAATTGCTATTGTTCCGATCTCCGCAAGGAACGGCGACGGAGTTCCAGAGCTTTTGATGGTTTTGATGGGTCTGGCGCAACAGTATCTGACAAAAAAATTGGCTATAGAGCGGGGTGCACCGGCCAAGGGAACCATTTTAGAGGTAAAGGAAGAAAGAGGGTTGGGGACAACTATAGATGTTATCCTCTACGACGGCATCATGAGAAAAGGCGACCAGATCGTTGTCGGCAGTAAAGAACCGATTTTAACGAAGATTAAGGCGTTGTTAAAACCGAAGCCATTGGATGAGATTAGAAGCCCTAGAGATAGATTTGAGAATGTCCCTGAGGTTTGTGCCGCCTCTGGGGTTAAAATAGCGGCCCCAAATCTGGAGCATGCACTAGCTGGAGCCCCGGTCTATGTTGGCGGTCCAGAGATGGTTGAAAAGATTAAGCGGGAAATCGAGGATGTCGAGATATACACAGATATGACCGGGGTTGTTTTGAGAGCTGACACAATAGGCTCCTTGGAAGCATTAATAAACACATTAAAAGAAAATAACATTCCAATAAAAAAGGCAACTATCGGAAAGGTATCAAATTCTGATGTAATAGAGGCTTCGGCGGTTAGCTCTGAGGATAAATTTTTGGGGGTCATCCTCGCATTCAATTCCTCTGTGCTGAGAGATGCAAAAATTTTAGCAAAAAACAGGAATGTAAAGATATTCCAGGATAAAATCATATACAAATTGCTGGAAGACTATGAGGATTGGATAGAACGGGAAAAGGAGAGGGAGAGATTGGAAAAGGAAGGCAAGGTTGTCACACCGGCAAAAATAAGATTATTGCCGAAACACGTATTCAGACAGAGTAAACCGGCAATTGTAGGCGTTGAAATTCTGGCGGGAACCATAGCTTCTGGCTGCAGGCTAATGAGAGAAGATGGGAAGGTAGTTGGAAGGATCAAGCAGATCCAGCTGGAGAAAGAAACCATAAAATCGGCAACAACAGGGGATAGGGTTGCCATGGCCATTAGTGGTGTAACGATGGGCAGACAGCTCAATGAAAATGATACGGTGTATGCATTTATCTCATCCGAGGATATGAAGCAGCTATCTGAAGAGGAACTGACGGAGGAGGAGTTAGCTGTCCTGAGGGAGATAAGAAGGATAAAGAGGGGAATTAGGATGGAGTGATACCATGACATACAAACAAATTTCTTTGAAACTCCCCGATGAGATCTTAGAGAAGGTAGATAGAATCGCAAAGAGCAGATATAAAAAGAGATCCGAGGTCATACGGGAGGCGATTCTATCCTATACTGGAACAGAAACATACAGAGAAAAAGAGACCCAAACTCGTGAACCCTTGATAGACCTACTGGAGAACCCCTCAGAGAAAGGTCCCAGAACAAACTGTGTGAAGGAAATCGGCTAGGAGAGGAGAGAAGATGTCTGAGATGGATAAACTAAAGTTCATCGTTTTTTTGGGAATTGTTTTATTGTTAGTGCAAAGTGTTTTTGCCCTGAGAATATACATTAATCGTGATTGTTCATACGAGTTTACCCAATATGATGAGATTGAATACCTAACAGAAACTGACAGTGAGCTAGGAGGGCGAATTGATGGGGAGGCTAGGGTAATATTGAGGGTAAATAAAAACAGCACTAACAGTAATGGAGAGTTTCCACTTTGTTTTGATGTTATTGACAGGGGATTACCGCGCATAGTTGAAAATGTAAGTGTCAGTAGTTGGCAGAATATCTCCACCAGAATAGAAAAGTCAGATCATATATGCGATTACCTATGGTTGAATCTGAGCAGATGTCAGGGATGGTGTAATGTAGATCTAACTGTTAGTTATTCCTATAGCGTGAGTTTACACAAAATAAATGCCGAAAGAGATGTTTCTGTCCTATCTGATTGTGATGAGTGTAAATCTTATGACAGAACATTTGTACTTCCAATCGATTCACATATAATCTCAGTATCGGGTGAACACATTATAAAAAATCCAAGGGGCAGATATGTAATAAGATTTGAAAAGCCTCAGGACTCATTAATAAGATATAAAAATCTAATTGTAGAAAAAGAGCAGAGTTTTTACTGGGCATTCTGGTGGGCCGTCTCTGGTGCGATTCTCGGTGCATTCTTTAGCTCCTTTTTAAGTAGATTGCCTCGATTTTTTGTGGGTGCCACACTTGGCGGATTTTTGGGTTTTGCATTTGCTGGTTTTTCGTTCTCATTTCCGCATATATCGATTGCTGCAGTTATCGGTGCCATTTTGGGTTATTGTCTTGATTTGTATCTCAGGAAGAAAGAACCCCATGGAGATTCCCCAAAACCAATATCAGACACAAGAGCACATAGGTATGTGTACAGTGATAAGTCTAAAAAGAAGACATATCATATTGAAGGGTGTGATTGTAATCCCCTAAAACGCATTAAACCAGAAAACAAGAGATATTTTGGAAGTATAGAAGAAGCAGAGAGTAACGGCTACACTCCTTGCAAAAATTGCAAAAACAGAGAAAAATAATTGATCAAAGTTTATTCCAACTCAGGATAAATCTTTAACGTTCCTTCAGCGACCCTCTTTCCAAGCTTCGTCAAGAAGAATTTCCCGTCTCTTTCTCCGATATGTTCTGCCTTTATCAATCCCCTCAAGGCTTCATTTCTCTCCATTCTGACCCCATTCTTTTCGGAGAGGGCACCTTTGTTATATAACTCCGCTAATAAGATACCCTCCCCCTCTACATCCGGATAGTGCTTTCTCAGATAGGACATCCGCTTTCGCTCTGGTAATGAGAGGAATCCAACTGGTTCGATCATAAACTTCGGTGAGGTTATTATCCTAAAATCTGGAGAATCCTTTGCAGCACCTATCAATTTTATATACTTTTTCACAGTTCTGGATGATAATTTGCTATCCTTGGCTAACTGTGAGATAGAAACGGGTTTATTTTTTCTTTCCAACACACTGGATAACTTACTGACTATCTCTAAAGGGCTTCTTTTCATATTAATGATTATACATTAAATAGATAAATATCCCTGAGAATGATTAAAGATTATGAGATTGCGATATTAGTGCGGATGTATGATAAGAGAATAATGAGGCATAGGGGCTACAGGAGTTTGCACCGGGTCGAGAGAGTGATTAAATGGGAGGAGATAGCTAAAAAATACAAGGTAAGGAAAAGTTTTAAATCCGTTATCCGAAAACTAAGTAAGCGAAAACTCGTAGATGATCAAGGAAAATCGTGCAGGGTTTGCTCATTAGATGTGTTTGGAATAAGATTCGTTGAATCTTTATCCGACGAGGAGATGGGGGAATATCTGTAATGACCGATTACGACCTCGAAATTAAAAGAATCCTGAAGGAGATCAAAAAAAGTAATGCAAGGTTAATTGGCTTACAATTTCCAGAGGGTCTGAAGAAATATGCTGTAGGGATTGCAAATGAAATCGAGGATAAATCAAAAGCGAAAGTGGTTATTTTTACGGATCCGGTATATGGGGCCTGCGATACAAAGGAAAAAGAAGCGGGGATTCTTGGTTTGGATCTGATAGTACATTTTGGGCACACTAATTTTAAATAAATTTAGTCTTTTGTGTCTAAGATATAATCGAACAGAAATGGGCATACTCGAAAAATTAATCCCGGGTTGGAAAAAGGAGGTCATTTTCAGGGCATATATGCTACATGATAGAGATTCCGAATTTGAATGGAAACCCGAATTGGAAACCCTTTGTAAGGATTACGATGCGAGGGTCAGATCCCATCCCTGGGACATCACGCATGAATCGGCAAGGTTAGACATGATGACAAATCGCTTAATTTCACAAAATAGGGAAATTCCTGAGTCTTTGCTGTCCAAGATGGAGGAAATCGATGATCTCCTGGAATCTGGAATGCACTGGAACAGCAGGGCCTTTAATATAACGATATCGGTAGATCAAGAATCTCTCAGGGAGAACAAAATAGATCCGGATTCTATAGAAAAACTGAGGGAAGAGGCAATGAGGATCCTGGAGGATTCTGATCCCTGGTATCTGTCACTGGAGTAACGGGTGATTAAGATTCAGTTAAAGTTTCATGGCGGTGCAAGGGAGGTCGGCAGATCCTGCTTTTCTCTCGAATCGGGTGGTTTTTCATTAATGCTGGACTGCGGTGTTAAATTGAGGGAAGAGGATGGATGTCCCCTGTTGCCCGACCATACTGATGCCCTTATTCTGTCTCATGCCCATCTCGACCATTCCGGGATGATCCCCGCTCTCCACAGAGAGAAGAATCCACAGATTTATGCAACTGACCTCACTTTCGAGCTCTCTCACCTCCTGCAGAGGGATTCTGTAAAGATAAATAAACTCAGAAGGCAGACACATATCTATTCCAATGAAGATATTGACTATATGCTGGGTTCTGAGATCAATACACCTTATGAAAAGAAGCGAAAGCTTACCGGTGAAATCTCCTTTCGATTGATGGACGCAGGCCACATACCCGGAAGTTCATCAATTCTTCTGGAGATAGGGGGAAAGAGGGTTTTTTATACCGGGGACATAAAAACTACGGATACAAAACTCCAAAAAGGAGCGTCAGTCCCCAAAGCGGATATCCTTATCATGGAAGCGACATACGGCGATAGAATTCATCCGGATAGAAAGGAGATGGAGAGGGAATTCTTAACCTTGGTAGAAGAAACCCTCGATAGAGGGGGCAATGCCATTGTCCCAGCTTTTGCGGTCGGCAGAACCCAGGAGGTTTTAATGATTTTAAAGGACATCCCCTACCCAATCTACCTCGACGGAATGGGACAAAAAGTGACCTCCATCTTTTTGCAGTATCCCCAGTATATCAGAGACATAGATCTACTTCAAAGGGTTGCCAATAATGCGATCTGGGTCGAAAACAATTCCGAAAGAAATAGAGCGATGTCAGAGCCCTCGGTAATAGTGACAACGGCGGGAATGGTTAACGGCGGTCCTGTAATGCAGTATATCCACAGGTTGCATTTCGATAAAATGAGCTCCATCCTCCTTACAGGATATCAGGTAGAGGGAACCAATGGAAGGCTTCTAATGGAGAAAGGTTATGTAATCGACTCATTTACAAATACCAGGATTCCGATAAAAATGCAAAAGCACCAGTTCGACCTCTCTGCCCATGCGGGGAGACATTCACTGGAGAGGATCGCAAAAAAGGTAAATCCGGAGGAAGCATTTGTCGTTCACGGCGATCCATTGCCTTGTAAATCCCTCGGCGAATTTCTTTCTGGTATCTGCGAAGCACACATTCCAGAGATTGGAAACACAATAGAATTATAATCGAAATCTATTTTAATTCGTTTGACAAATAAATGCTTAGTATGAAATTTCATCTGCTTATAGCTCTATTATTGGTTCTGGCGATATTCTCACTCCAGATAAATGCAAGAGAGGAAACCACAGACTCCGATCTGGCAATAGCCATAAAGGACAGAGCAGTGTATGGAAATAGATCAAAGATAGATATAGAGGGATATCTCTTAGAGAGGGGTTACTCTAAGACGGAGAGTGATAACATAATTAAGAATGTCAGCACCGGCATAGTTAGAGAGGCATTTGAAAGGAATATATCGAAGGAGTATATCGCCAAGGGGTTCAGGGACAGGGGCTTTACCCCGGATGAAATCGAAACGATCATACACATGATAGCTTTAGAGCAGACCAAAAATGCATTATCGGAGGGCACATCTCTGGAAACGATCAGATCAGATCTGAAGAGCAAGGGCTTTACTACGGCTGAGATTAACGATATTATCAAGGCGGCAAAGTCACAGCTTCCCAATAGCGGGGCTAAGATACCCCTGATTCTCTGGATAATCCCGGTCATAATCATATCTGCAATTCTCTTTTTTCTATGGAAAAGAAGAAAACCTAAAGAAATCCCATCACCTGGCATTAGTACAGACTCTAACTTAGAACTCCTGAAGCTTCAGAGCGAGAAGAGCAACATAGAGGAGATGATCCGCATTGCCAAGACAAAATATCACAAGAGAAAACTCGACGAAGAGAGCTTCAGAGAAATCATCAGGGATCATCAAAAAAAGCTAATCGAGATCGAGGCAAAAATTAACCAGATAGAAAAAAGGGTTCAAAGGCTCGAGAAAAGGTAAAAACCTAGATCGGTTTAACTGCTGATTTCTTCAGTAGTAAGCCGGCTGCGGCCAAAAAGCTGGCTGCTGCGGTAATTAATGCAAAGTCTGCCTGATCCATGGTCTCCGCCAATGCACTAACTATGGGAGTATCTCCAAAAACTATATCTCCCCCGAATTCGATGACATCCGAAAGCGCGTATATCTGCAAGAACAGAACACCGACACAGATGAGTAACCAAACGGGCGTTATCTTCATGGTTTTTTCTTTCAACCTTATCGTGAAATATAACCCTATGGAGAGAATAATGAATGCCGAAAGCTTAATAAAAAAGTTCATCATTATCATTTTAGACCCTTTACCGCCATTTCATATTTTTTATAGCTCTTAAAGATACCATATGTAAATAAGATCGCCCCGATCAAAAATGTGATATGTTCCAAATAGTTAAAGAATCTCAATCCGGGTAAATTGTCGAGAACATCGAAGAATTGCTGAATACAGAAGAATACCATCCCAGCCACCCAGAATATGTAGTAATCGCCCCCGGCGAATTTTGTCTTAATCATCTGCTTTCTAACGCTGATGAAAAGAAATGATGCCCACAAAAAGATTAAAAAGCTGACAACCTCTGCTGGATGTATCCCCTGAATTAGTATGTTCTCACTCGTCATTATATTATTTAATTTTACTAACGGATATAAATATATATCTAAACGACTTTCCCTCCCTGATACCTTCCTTCATAGCTCCTGGTCTTTCCCTTCACCTGTTCAAACACTATCTGTGCAACCCTGGCCTTTTTCTCAAGCCTAAACTCAAATTCTGACAGATTTCTGAGACCAAATATCAGAACTCCAACATATCCAGGATCTACAAGAGCAGTAACCAACGAACAGCCGCACCTAAACAGGCTGGATCTCGGAAGGACTTTCGCTACCAGATCTTTGGGCATGTTCACCTTTTCCAGCGTTTCAACCAGAACATACTCCTCTGGTTTCAGAAAAAATTCCTCAAACCGAATTTCCTCAACATCCGGCATTTTCCTGTCTTCTGCGCCCAAAAAACCACCACCCTTCAGTCTGTAAATCTTTCCAACCCTGAGATCGTAACCCGCCCCCTCCAAGCAATCCTCGCTGAAGTCCTCTATGAGCTTTCCTCTTTTCACTAATTCTAGAATCTTTTCCCGTCCGATGACCATGGAATTTATTAGGAGTCATGTAAAATATCTAACAATCAATTTTTGAGGTGAGATAAATGAAAAACAAATTATTGATTTTAGGGATAACCGCTTTGATTTTAGGGATGCTGCTGGTGACGGCGATGTCAAATGGACCAGGAGGAAAAGGGGAATTAAAACCAGCAAAAGTTATTCCATTAGACACGACAGCCAGAGTACCAGAAAAGGCTATTAGTTCCTCGCCAGTGCAGAGATTAATAGTACCAACTACATCTTCAATAGACAAAATTTCATTCAGACTGAGAGGGTGTACAATAACGCACGAACTAAGAGATTCAACAGCATTGGAGTGCCCAAAGGGAGTTAAAATAAAAAATGCCAGACCCGACAGAATCTTTCATATGCATGATTTAGAAGCTGATGTGCAGATAAATGCAGATGATGTCTGGGATTTAGGATATGATGGAACTGGAGTATTAGTTGCAATTCTAGACACTGGTGTAGATGATACACATATAGAGTTAAGTGATAGCATAGTAGCAACAAAGAATTTCATAAAAGGTCCTGGTTTTGATAAGGATGGACATGGTACGCATGTATCGGGAATTGTTACAGCAAATGGTGTTTATAAAATAGATAGTAACTATGCAACTGGGGTAGCTCCGGGAGCAGGAATAATAGTTGGAAAGGTTTGTGGCGATTTTGGCTGTTATGAAAGTGATATAATGGCAGGAATCGAGTGGGCAGTAGCACAAGGAGCAAGAGTTCTAAGCCTAAGTTTAGGCGGTGGAAACTTTGGAAGTCATTGTGATGATGATCCATTAGCAGCTAAAGTAAATTGGGCAGTCTCAGAAGGTTTAGTAGTTACAGTATCCGCAGGTAATGAAGGAGCTGGTATAAGCTCGCCAGCATGTGCCAGTGGAGCAATAGCAGTTGGAGCCGTAGATAAATCAGATATAAGACCAGATTGGTCAAATTACGGAGACGCTCTTGACATAGTAGCACCAGGTGTGGACATATTATCAACATATTCATGTAAAGCAGGTGGAAATTGCAATTATTACTGGTATGCCACGGGATCAGGAACTTCTCAAGCAGCACCACATGTAGCAGGAACGGCAGCTTTAATCTTACAAAAAAATCCAAACTATGTGGTGGATGATGTCAAAGAAGCTTTATACAATACAGCTTTGGATCTCGGAGCAGAAGGAAGAGATAATTACTATGGTTTTGGAAGAGTTGATGCGTTAGGGGCAGTTAATTATGAACTAACTGAACCAACGACTACTACAACTACGACATCCACAACAACTACAACTGAACCAACGACTACCACCACAACCGTTCCTGGTGATTGCGGCGATGGATATTGTGCAGGTTATTTAAACGGAGAAGATTGCCACACCTGTCCAAAAGACTGCGCATGCCGGGGGAAGGACTGTTCGAATGGTTGTTGTGGAAATGGGAAATGTGAAGGGGCTGAAAATAGTAAAAATTGCCCAGTAGATTGTGTCGTATAAGCACAATCAATTCTTTCTTTCTTTTATTTTTGTAATAAGGAATGACCCCAAAACTAAGCATAATGGGAGTCCTGAAGACGATATTAACACTCTTACAGGTTGCCGGGGTTCTTGCTACAGTGGGGGGAGCCGTTTTATACCTCCTCTATCCGGATGCTGTCACAGATTTTTTCATGGGTTTTGTGGGCATGCCGTCGACACTATCCGCAGAAGAAGTTGCTGCAGACCCGGACAAAGCGATGGAGGGTTGTGCAAATGCAATGAAACAACTTCGGGATATGTGCTATTACGGCATTGCCCCTAAGATGGCAGAATCATGGCCAGATAAGGCAGTGCAGTCCTGCAATAAAATCTCTGACAGTCAGACTGCAGGCGGTTGTTATATGGCAGTGGCCGATGTTGTCTATGATACGGATCCGGATAGTGCAGTAAATGCGTGTGCAGCCATAGAAAATGCAGGAAACAGGGACGGATGCTATCGTACTGTTTTCCTAAAAACAAACAGGATTTTAACAAATTCCAGTTTATCGATATCAATCTGTGAAAAATTATCGGATGAACAAGATAGCTGTTATTCTAATATTGCCAGAACATTAAGGGGAACTGATCCTGATGAAGGAGTCAGGGCATGTCAAAATATAAAAGATAAATACAGTCAATATGATTGTTTTGGCGAATCGTTCCTTAGATTGCCGGATATCGTCAAAGCAAATCCGGACAAAGCCATAGAAGTATGTAAAATGTTGACTGTTAACAGGGATAGTTGCTTTTATGATGTTGCCCGCACCTTAAGAAGCACAAATCCCGATAAGGCAATACTGGCCTGTGATGAGATGGCAGATGTGTTAAACAGAGATAACTGCTATGGTGAGGTGTGGACTAGAGTACAGTCCACTGTTCAAAAATATCCTGACGAGTCAATATCAATCTGTGCCAAGTGGTCGACAAATAATGATGACTGCTATTGGGATGTTGCCAGGGCACTGTCTGCTGTAAATAAAAACAAAGCGGTAGAAGCGTGTAAAAAAATAACCGATGCCAGTCAAAGAAATGGGTGCAAGGAAAATTACGGATAATTTTTATATCTGTAATACAATAGTATAACAGTGCTCAGAATGTCTGTTACTGCCGTTAGATTTGTTAGGAAGGATTTAGAAGAAATGGAATGGTTAGTCAGGAAAGGATACTACAGCAATAAATCCGACTTGATAAAAACCGCCGTGAGAAACCTGATAAGGGAGACGATAGATAGGGAGCTCAACCGTAGGATTCCCAGGAAGGAGATCACAGAGAGAGGAGTTAACGAGTTAAATGAAGAAATCAGATCCCTGAAGAGGGATGTCTTGGGGAAGAATGAAATCCACAGGAGCTAAAGCATTCCTGGACAGCGGGATCTTTATCACAGCGAGAGTATTCAGGGCATCGAATTCTATGATATGTTTATCTGCCGCAGATAAGCAGATATTTATCCCGGTTGTCTCTTATAAAACCCTTGGGGAAGTCGTAGAGTGGACAAAGAGACACTATGATAAAGACACATCCGGTTATATGAGATATAGGATTTTGATACTACCAGGGCTAGAGATGGTTCCTCGTAGGAGGATAATCTCTCTATTGGGGAGATACGAGCCATTGGTTACGGACAAAGCAGATCTACCCCACGTATGTGCCTACTTCGCTTCGAATTCAGATTACTTTGTAACCACAAACCGGAAACTTACCCAGATGGAGGTTAGAGAAAAGGTAAATTTCAAGTCACCGAGGGAATTTGTCGAAGATGTTCTGGGTGTGGAAGGGCTCGATACACCCAATGGTGTTTGATTTTAACTCTCTAAACTCTCCAGATACTTTCCAGTCTCTCTAACCCTTCTGGGATCGAGAGAGACATGAACGCCATAGTGCTTTTTCTTCATTAGGAGAAATCCTTTATTGGCCAGATTCCTTATGGCCTTAATGATCATCTTCTTATCCTCGGCTGGTTTTCCCTTGGGAATGTTTTCAAGAAGGATTTGATGGGCGCCAAAATATCGTTTTGAGCGTAATTTGTCAATTACATAGATCTCTGCTTGTTTCTGTGTAATTTTTTGCATAATATATTATAAATATTTAAATATAAAGTACCATATATAACTAAATAGTTTTTGCAAAATGGCACTGATTCACATATTCGGGGATAAGCCAATTCCAAGGGTATTGGATTTCTTCACAGTAAACCAGTTCTGGGATTATTCATTGAAGGATGTTAGTGAGGAGACTGGAATCAGTTACAGGACATTGCAGAATATTATCCCACATCTCGTCAAAGAAGGGATATTGAAATACACCAGAACTGAAGGCAAGGCGAAGCTCTATCAGATCAACAGGGGGAGTAGAGTAGTCAAGGAATTGCAGAAGATATCGCGGGAGAGTGACTTTGAGTATGTTGAGAAGATGGTTAAACCCTTACAGTCATCTACAGGTTGAAATCCCCTCAATCAGTCCAGATATTTAATATAGACCTCAAAGAATTTTTTGTATGTGTCCTTAAATCTCCTCAGGAAGAAACGCTTCAGGTTCCATTCATAGCCGTTATCGTAGTCCTCCAGAACCTTCAGATAGGAAAGTCTCTGACTCTTTCGTATTATTAAAGGCGGATATTTGTTTTTCATAAGGATTACATTGGAGAGTAATCTGCCCACTCTTCCATTTCCGTCTTCGAAGGGGTGAATCCCTTCGAATCTTCCATGAAAGATCGTAGAAACACTCAGTGGATGTATGCTTTCTATGGATTCTTCATACCAGTTAATAAGATCGCTCATCTCGGATTCTACCTTCTCCGGCGGGGTCGTTTCTATACTCTTGCCTACGATGTAGTTTGGAACCTTCTTA
>JGI24422J19971_10001519_pt1 | contig 14175 bp, 17 predicted proteins | sample DeeMarSWOR152_54_FD_19971 | JGI IMG/M metagenome (IMG submission 19971) | reverse complement strand
TCCGAACGATCTCACATTCATGAGATCCTTGAAAAACTATAAAGCCCTAGGCGTCCTGATCTGCTGTGTGGCGGGGGTCGCCAAGCCTGGTCAACGGCGCAAGGTTCAGGCCCTTGTCCCGAAGCTCGACTCACCAGGGTCGATCGGATGGGTTCGTGGGTTCAAATCCCACCCCCCGCACCAAGACCGCAACGATTCTTTGAAGCCTGGTTCCCGTCACTTGAGTCACCAGCGCTTGCTCGCGTTACTGTAAATGCTGAACACGGCTGTCTCACATTTGCAGGGTGTATGGCGCTACTGACAGAGTTCATTTCATGATGGTCGATCCACCGAATTGACGGAAAAAATTATAGGTGTAGGTCAGACGACCATAGAAGTATGGATGTTCTTGGACAGGTAGTAGTTGTTACCGCGATTCTTCTCGTGTGGAACCTCGCGGTAATACACTACATCTCGAAATTGTTCTATGAGTTCTTTAGAAGGGGTAGNAGCGTNCCTGCAGAATACATTGGAAGAAAGATAGTCCACATCCTAGGGGGAGGCATCACAGCCCTATTAGTGCCCNTATTCTATGAGGGCTACTACTGGATAGTGGCTATCATGGCATTTCTGCTCGCGGGTTACGTATTCTTCAGAAGAAAATGGAGAAGGATGTATTGGTTTCAGATAGAAGAAAACTCCTACGAAGTACACTTCGCAATCGCTTACGGATTGATGATTCTCCTTGGATTCTATCTTGGAAATATATGGGTAGGTTTGATTCCTGTACTTTTCATGTCCTTTGGGGATGCCGTCACCGGAGTTGTCAGAGCCTTCACCCAGAAAAGACACATCAAATCATGGGATGGAACCCTTGCAATGTTCATCGTGTGTTCTATAATCGCCTTGTGGAAACTGGGGATATACGGCATCGCTGTAAGTGCGCTCGTTAGCATGATTGAAAGGATTCCAAGAATCGATGATAACGTGACCATTCCTTTCGTGGCGGCAACGTGCGTATATCTATACACCTTATTCTAAAAATCAATATCGACGTGCCACGCAGTTCTCAACTAATCGCAATTCACCGAGAAAGGTACTAAGCTCTACATTGGAGACTTATTCTCCCAATTTTCTTTGGCCTACAGATCTCCGTTCAAGTGCAAGGCCAAAGGGAACATATACCAAAACACACCCGTAGTCATCTCTCGGTACGCACATCCTCCTCGTTACACCTTTCAGATCGATCGACGAAGCGTAGATCAAGTTGCACTCGGCTATGCCCGCTTCGCCAAGAACATCGTCAAAAGCGCTCAAAGGAGACTCTGTGCTGGTCCGCTGCCCACTGGCTAGAAAATACTTCTTTGGCAAGAACACTCCATGGATGATTCGTCAGCTCGATGCTCTCAATCTCCGATGCCGCAATCTCATCTCTATCTTTGCTTTTTCGTTTATGTCAAGTTAGTAGAACTGTTTGGTGAGAGTGTGTGACCTGCAGCGTACTTACTAGGTCCGTCATCTCCATTTCGCTAACAGACAGTACATGAGTGGACACTTAGATGAAATTCAGTACGCAACAGCCGCCTGGTTGAAACCTTCCCTAACCGCACTTACGCTTCGGAGGTTGCTCGCGATCACATGAAGGCGGTATCGACTCGTTAATGTTCTTATCCCCTGCCTCAGGACGAACCTTGGCCGCAAATAGAAGTCCCTGAAGACATTTGAGATCAAACGCTTTATTTCCTCTGCGCTCTGTGCAGTAAAGCATATGTCTGGCACATAAACCCCTGTCTCCCAATATCTGTCCTCGTCTATCAGACCCTTGTCTCTGAGCTCATCCCATATCTCTGTTCCAGGAAATACCCTCAAGATGTTGAACTGCGCGATATCTATGTCCAAATGATGAGCAAACCTCAAAGTGTTGAGTATCTCTTCTCGAGTCTCATCAGGAGCTCCCACTATGAAGGAACCTACGATCACATCTATTCCAGCGTCCCTCGCAGCTTGAACCGCTCCCTCAGATTGGTGTGGAGTGATCCTCTTGTTGTAGTAGTCGAGTACCCTTTGATTTGCACTCTCGATCCCAAGGTACAGCATCTTGCAGCCTGACCGCGCCATCTCCTTCAACATCTGACTCGAACAACGATCGACTCTTGAATCACAGAACCACTCGAGGTCAAGTCTCTCCCGCCTTATTCGCCTGCAAAGGTCCTCAACTCTTCCTTGGCTCAAGGTGAAATTGTCATCGACAAAAAGAAGTTGGCGATATCCTTCATCAACGAGTAGCGTCAACTCGTCCATTATGCTGTCCACTGACCTAGGTCGCCAAACATTATGGAACAGCCTGCTTCCACCGCAGAAACGACACCTGTATGGGCAACCCCGAGATGATACCACGGTTGTGAACCTCTTAGGCGCCACCCGTACCCCGAAGATTGCTGAGTGGTACTCCGCATCCAAAAGATCGCGAGCGGGAAGGGGGAGTGAGTCCACGTCCTTCAGAAGCGGCCTGTTCTCTGTAGAGATAGCATGTCCATTCTTTCGAAACGTGATTCCACGCACGGATTCTAGATCGTTTCCCCTCTCCATGCACGTAGCTATCTCGAGGGAAGCTAGTTCACCCTCTCCTCTAACCACGATGTCCACAAATGGGTGTTTTCGCAGAATTCTTTCTGGGTTGAATGACGCGAGAACATTTCCCCATACAACGATGACATCTGGGTTGATGGATTTGACTTCGCGGGAAATCCTGGCAGCTGTGAGACCGGAGTTGTTGAGCGTTGAGATCCCTAGAATATCCGGGTCTCGACGTTTTACCCATTCAACTGTTTCACTAAGAGAAAGGGGGCTGGCCGCTTGATCGAGTACTGAGACATCAATTCGATGTTCTCTGAGGAACGACGCTATGTAAAGTATTCCTAAAGGAGGCCATGACGCGGGAGCCTTCTCTTTGTCAGGGGCAGGGGTCTCTAGATCTGGTCTTGGATGAATGAACGCGAACTTCATCAGGTTCCCCGCAAGCAACTGAACGATCGATCTTCCATCAAAACTTATAAGAAGATCGATTCGGCTGATATTACGCGCACAGTCACCCTGTCGTTGGATAATGCTGCAGTAAAGACAGTGCTCGGACGGAGCACGAATTTTATCGATTGTTAATAACTGGTTCTACATGCATCAATCGAGGTGCTCTACGGCCTTCTTCAGTCTGGTGGATGTCAGCTCGGCTAGAAGCACCAGCATCTCGGTGGGCAGAAATGAATCCGCGGAGGAATCGAACAGCACATTGGAAGACGCAGGGAACTCCTCATTCCCAGGCCAAAGGAGGACGATTAAGGGAACGAGGGGAAGCGCCGGGACCCGCCATGAATACGTCTCCAGCTGACTCTTTACTCCGCCCAGCATCTCTGCAGCGGGGCCTAGCATCTCTGGGCGTTTGCCGAAAGCAAGTGACATCTTATCCAAGACGCGTCTCCTAAACGTCGGCTCATAGGATGAGCCACCTGAGAACTTGCGAAAGGGAACTAACCTACCCGTCAAACCTTGTCGATGGGCCTTCGAGTAATGGTGAAGAAGCGAGAGGATCACTGAATCATCGCTAACGACGCGGCTATCTAGAGTGTCCTCAACCAACCTCTCTTGCGGCAAGACTTTGAGAGCTAGAAAGGACAGACAACCGGTCTTGTCTGCCGGGAAGCCGAGGCGACCGTTAAGGCTCCTGACATCATCCAGGCAGCGGTCCCAATTCCACAATGGGTGAGAGGAACGACCACCGCGCAAAATCCATCACTGCATCTGCTTCCAGAACATCATATTTGAATCGTTCGTTAGAACAATGTACTGAGTTTTCACCATATGTGCCAGTAAGGAGACAGAGTCTTCTTGATCTGCGACACCTCAGTTCGAACGGCCTCGTCGACAATCTGCGGCGGCGCTGGGGACGGCTCTTCGACGCCTCCCAGATCAAGCATAGACGAAAGAGTGGCGAGAACACCTTGTGACACTGCCTCCAAGTTGTATCCGCCCTCCAACACAACTGCAAGCCTTCCGTCACACAAGTCATCCGCCAAGTCCTTGACAAAGTTGGCTGAATAGGAATAAGTCTCAATTGTGAACCTCAGATTCGCCAGCGGGTCATTGAAGTAAGCATCATAACCAGCTGAAACAGCGATAAAATCAGGTCTAAACCGCTTCACCAACGGCGCGAACAACTCCGTCAAAACGTGTTTGAAAGAAGCCCCAGACGTGCCTGGCCGAAGGGGAACGTTGACCTTGGACCCTCGACCGGGTCCCTCTCCAATCTCCTCTATAGCCCCAGTGCCCGGGTAGAGCGGGCTCTGATGAGTTGAAAAGTACAGTACGTCGGGATCACGATTGAATATCTCCTGAGTCCCATTTCCATGGTGAACATCCCAATCCAAGACAGCGAACTTCTCCAAGTGATGATGGAACCTAAGATACTCTATCATCACCGCTACGTTATTGAAGAAACAAAACCCCCCTCCAGAACCCCTGCCAGCATGATGGCCTGGTGGCCTAGTCAACGCAAACGCGTTATCGACCTTACCCTCCACAACCGACTCACCGGCCAGCATCGCTCCCCCAGCAGCCAACGTCGCTGTCTCATAGACACCCGGCGGAACCGGAGTGTCCATCGTAAGAACCCCTCCAGCCCCACTCATACTCCTTATCCTAGCAATGTAGCCTTCGCTGTGAACCCTCAACAAATCCGTCTCTGACGCCGGCTTCGGCTCAAGCAGAGCAACATCCTCCCTCCTCAGAACCTCCTCTGTCGCCTTCAGTATGCTCTCTATCCGCTCAGGCCTCTCAGGGTGACCGCGACCTAGATCATGCTTAAGATATGCCTCATGGTAAACTACACCCGTCACCAACGATCCTCGCCTCCTCGACCCCCCGAACAAGCCAGTGTTAAGGTTTAGTTCTCCACCGAACTAACAGGAGACTATCTGAAGAGCAACAAAGCGGCTGAACGCGAACCCATTGCAGAGCCTCAGCCGGCAAAATGAGCATCAACCGATCTACGTCGACTCAATGCGAGGAGCAATCAGATAAGTCAGGTGACCAGCAGGAATCGTAAAGTCAAGCCTGATAGGTTTGCTTGACGACAACTCAACCGTCAACTCCTTCGAAACAGCAGCCGCAGCCCTCAAAATCTTACTCAAATAATTAATGCTAAAATGCGCCGAGGTTTCAGCTTCCGCCTGCAAATCATACAAAGCTGTATCGGTCCTCTCCGCAGTCTTCACCACCTTCGTCTCAGAAGTACCAAGCTCACCCCTAGCCGCCAAAACCACACCACCCGGACCGATAGTAACCTTCACATAATCACTCACCAACATGCCGTCATCCACCGCATCCTTGAACACATCTATCTCCATCCTCGCCTTGGCATCGAACGACAACTTCGGCGAAGGAGGCTTCTCACCAGCCATCTCCAAGGCGCCAACCGTAAACGTCCTCTCCGTCGAAAGCGAGGGATCTGCAAACGATATCGTCAAGCGCCTCCTCTCAGAATCAAAAGACAACTCCAAACCCTCACTCCCCCTCGCCCTCTTCAAAAACTTCAACAACTCGGTGATGCTAAGCGAAATCTCAACAGGCACCTCACACACAAAAACCTCAGCCCCACCCCTCTCAAAACAAAAATCCACCAACGAAATATGGGCCGGATCCATGCCGGCCAATGTTATAGCCGACTCATTCACACGGAAGGTTCCTTCTTCAACGACAGCTGACACTGCATTGATCAAATCCGCGAAGCTTTTGGCGTTAGGTAATTTCATTCTGAAGCTCATGGCGTTCCCTCTCCACTTTGAGTGTACAACGATCTAATAATGCTTTTGATTGATCAATAGACTTTGAGCACTGACAACCATTCATAGTCGCAGGTAAGAGCCTCTTGTCATCACGGAGTTTGACGCATCGCGATTACTATACGTGAGGACTCCCTTGGCGAAACTCATTCCTCATCTTCATAGTCCTCATCTGTAAGCTTCTTGACCCGTCTAGGTGCTCTTTCGCCCCCCAGCTTGTCGCAGGTGATTCATCGATCGCCCTGCTGAACCGAGGTAGCTGTTTAGATGGATAAATGGAGACCCTGCGAATGATACCGGCGTGACGGCGGTGACCGCGGGAACCTAAACACTACTGAAATCGATCGATCCGAGGTAGCTTGCCACTGTTGGACATGATCGTCCTTCGTCTTTTCTTGAAGGAGAGGTTCTTAGAAACGTCCCTAGATCATAGGATGTGATGAGCGGAGAGAGGAGGGTCCACTGCCGAAGGTGCGGGGTTGAACTGGATCCGAATGTCGATGATGTTGAGGAGGAGTTATGCGCCAACTGCTCGGAGGAACTGGAGGACCAGGAGTACTACGAAGAGATCCAGGACGCGGATGAACTAGATTCAATGCTGGGCGAGTACGAGGGCGACTGGTAACTCAAGAAACCCCAATCGATTGACCCTCGATACACGGTTCACACCACGTCAAGAAACGCGAGAGATCGACGTATCTACGTTCTCCGTACCGATCAAACGATCAATGCAAGGAGGTCTGCTCTCAGCCTGTTCGCGCGAAAACTGGCCTATTGACGTAGGCCGAAAGTTCTCTCATAGCACCGATTCATTCTCTTAGGTAGTGGTGTAGCACCATTTCATTTTGTGAAGGTTTCTTCGAAGTCCAGGCACTGCTGCCTCCTAGGGCGAGGGCAAGCACTGCATCGCGGAAAGCTTGCATGACATTTCGAATGCTAGACGGTTCGGTTCTGTGGTGTAGCAATGGATAGATCTCTATGTCGCAGCTTGGGGTGAGCTTTGCCTTCTTGACGGCCTCTAGGTGCAACCCAGATCCTAAGAAGAAAGCCTTCTGGATTTTGCTGAGCTTCCGTACAATGTCTTCGGAGAGTTTGGGAGGGTCGACTTTTTTGGGTACTGAGCCGGAATATGAAACTTGTTTCTTGCAGTCGATCAAGCCTTGGTAGGATAGTATGCTTACCTCCACGGGAAGGTCGAAAACGCCATCCCAGAATGCGCTGAATACGGGCGACGGCAGGTATCTCTAGTATGCGGGTAGCAATTCCGAGGTTTCATCCTCTTGTTCAGGCTCCCCTGTGAAAACCATTGCTCTGGGGGAGATCTGTCGTAGTCTTTGATAGAATGCGTAGAGGTTGTGAAACCCCCTTCTTCTGTTTCGGTTATTGCCGCGGAAGACTACGACGTTGATGCCGATCTCTTTGCAGATGGGACATGGGCATGATTCCCATGGCTTTTTCTCCAGCGTTAGACGGTACTCATCCAGAAATGACTTCTTGCCTTCTAGCCTCCTGTATTGCCGCCGAGCGCTAACCCTGGCTGTTCAATAAAATGAACGCCCGTTCAATAAAATGAACACTTATAAGCGGGCCCAGCAATCTGTAAGTTATGTCGGAACTGCTTACCCCTAAGATTATTGTGATTTTGAAGACTATGAGCAAGGACGCGAGCAGATGGTATTACACCAGAGAACTCGCTAAGCTGTCCAAAGTTAGCCTAGGAACAGTCTCTTCAGAATTCAGTAAGCTAGTAAAGGAAGGATTGGTCGAGCAGAAAACCGAGGGGCAAGAGAAATACTATAAACTTGACCTGAAAAATTCGAGAACGAGAAAACTATGCGAGTTGTTTGAGACCGACAAGAGAGAAAGGCTTTATAATGAAAACAGAAGGCTTGCTTGGGTTCTAGAGGATTTCACAAAAAAGGTTTCTGACCTTGCTCCGGAGGTTCAATCTGTTATACTGTTTGGAAGCGTAGCCCGAGGTCGAGCTACCCCAAGGAGTGACATAGACGTTCTTATTTTAGCACCGAATACTGAAGAAGAACGGTTCAGGAAGTTGATGGACTCTGTTGACAGGTTAGCTGATGAAGTTAGCGGAAGACACCCGGCAAAGTTAGTGCCAGTTGTCATGATGATTGGAGATTTTGAGAAAAGCATCAAAGACAAGAAAAGGTTTGCTATTGATGCGCTCAAGGACGGGATTATTCTCTTTGGACAAGAAAGGTACTACCATCTGCTTTCGAGGGTGATTTGATGCCGAAGCCGCTAACGTGGCAAGGCTGGCTGCGAAGTCCCAAGCTTTGCGAAAGGTCAATAAGATTTTTTGAAAAACGAAAGATTGCAGCCATCAAAACCTTGTCAAAAAGGATCGGTCAAGAAAATGTTTTGGGGCACCTAAGGAAGGCATACCACAATTTAGATCTCGCAAACAAAGTTTTTAGAATGCATGAAGGCGATGTACTTCTTAGGTATGAAGGAGAGAATTACTTCGACTGGGTCATTACCATTTGTTATTATGCGATGTACCAGGCTTCGCTAGCTGCTTTGGCCGCTCTCAGAAAAGAAGGTGAGACTCATGCCGCAACAGTTTGCGCGTTGATTTACTATTACGTTCATAAGAGGAAGAGGCTTGATGAGGAATACTTAATTTCCTTAGACATGATAGCGGCTTTGGCAAGGCAGGATGTGCAAAAACTTGTTGAGAAGAAGGAAGAACGTGAAAAGGCTTCGTACGACACAAGCTTCATAACTCAAAAAGGACTTGCTGAGAGAGCCTTAAGTGATGGAAGAGATTTTGTGGCAAAAATTAGAGAGATTCTTGAGGATGGAATGGGCAGAGAGTTCTTATCTGGAATCTGAGTGTTTCGCTGCCTCGACTCTTCGAGGGACGCGTTCGAGGAACTCCAGTATCGCTATGGCAGCGAGATCTTCGCTTGACTTCAATCCAGGGTCTTAGCGTTCGTGCTGCGGAGGAAGCGGTGAACCAGGGCGTAAGTGCATCTGCGCAGAGGGAGGCTCATGAGATCCATCCTAACTAGGATTCTGTAGTGGCCCCTCACCAAATCAAGATACTCTTTCTTCACCGTCAAAAGAGCGAAACCCTTGGCAGGCATCCTACCTCATCACCGTAGACGACTCCTTTTTTCCTTCACACTTTGAAGAGGGTCTGCAAACTCGGTTGCACCGACTGGCCTTTTCCCGGCTACCAGCCTGCTTGTCGATGGATACAGTCCATTGATGAACTCAAAGACTTTGATCGCTGTCGCCGGAGGCATTCTGGCGATCTCCATCAGTTCCTCAGGTGTAGCGTTGAATACTTGCCTTAGGTTCCCAAAGCCTTTCAAGAGCCTCCTCCCGTACTTCGGGCCGATGCCTGGTAGGGCTTTGATCATCACTAGCTGCCTCTCCCATAGGGTTGCAGCCGAGCTTTGGTTCACTCGCTTTCCAGAATATGTATCAAGCGGCATCTTGGAGTGCGCTGCATGCCTAGCCACAAAAGCTAGGATGATCGCGGTTTCCTCGCTTGTCTTGGTCATGAAGACCCTGCACCCATACTCGTAGACGATAGTTGCCAGGGCGCCGTACAGAGCATTAGGATTCTTCAGCTCCTCTGCCGTTGTCCAGAGAGAGCCTTCGACTATGATCGTCGGCTTGGTCGCTGTGGCTGCGAGGCGAGCTGCCTGTTGGAGGAGTCGTCCTTGGAAGAGGCTTGAGACGAAGTCCTGCGCGGTCTTTCTTTCAACTACGATCTGACCCGGCAAGACGTAGTCTCCCACGGCGATTTGAGAGTACCTCATGTGGACGCCCAGTTTCTCTAGACGGTCGGGTATTCCTGATCGTCTCTCCCTGTAGTCGCAGATGACTGTTGGCGGCTGATTCATGGATTCACGTCTGTCCGATGGATCGCTGGTGCTCCTCATCTTTCCTTACTTTCTCGGTTGATCGCTGCGGCAGAAGATCCGGGTCGTTTCCGCCTAGGTCTAGAGTCTTCCAGTGCCTCCTCGATCAAGCTCTGGTAGTAGCTGTCGAGGTGGTGCACCCGTTTTCCCTCTTTCTCAGCGCCCGCCAAACCCGCTTCGCTCATGCTGAGTAGGACGAGGGTAGGGGTCGGCATCTCTTTGTGCTTCTCAAGCAGGGCGAGCCTCTCGTAGCTCTCTTTGAGGGAGATCATTCGGAGGATGGCCTTGGAGTTGTATTCTAGGTGTCTTCCTCCGATGACGTCGTATTGTTTTGCTCCTAGGCCGAGCTCGATGTCGGTGAGCTCGCCTTTCTCCATCATCTTGGCTCTCTGCTGTTCTTGGAAGCTTCTTCCCGCTGCGCTTCGGCTCCAGCTGACTAGGATTGTTGTGGCTCCGTACTTTGAGGAGAGGTCTAGTAGTTTTCCGATCTGGTATGCCAATCGTCCCTGGAGCTCTCGTGACTTGACGGCGAGGAACGACTGCTTCGCGGCTAGGAGGTCCTTGTGGTAGTGGTTCACGAGGCTGTCTACGACGAAGAGGCCTGGTGTGTCGCGGTTTGCATCTTCATCCCATGCGTGGATGATGATTTTGTGTTGTTCTACGAGGCTGGTGGCTTCATAGAGCTTGAAGAGGCTCTCGACAGCTTCCTCCTCTAGGCCAGCTGCTTGAGCCATCTGGTCCAGCCTCTTTCTGCTGAATCCCTCCTCTGTGTCTAGGTAGTAGACGGGTTTCCCAGCTTTCATCACGTCGATGGAGGTCATGGAGGCTAGGGTTGTCTTTCCGCTCCCTGTGTCTCCGTAGAGGAGGTTCACCGCTGGCTTCAGAAATCCTCCGCCTAGGAGCTCATCTATTGCTCCGCATCCTGTTGGTTGATTCACACCTATTCACCATCTTGATCGTCCATCGGTGGCTGAGTGGGCTCACTGGAGGCTACCTTGAAGTAGGTCGCGATCTTCTTGGCGACTTGGAGGGAGTAGCGCGCGTCCTCTTCCGTGACAACCCTTCCTTTTCTGGCTGCCAGAAAGATTCCTTTGACCTTGGCAACCTCACTTCTGTCAATACCGTACCCCTTGAGATGAAGGGCCCTCATTACTTCCTCGGGGCTTCCTCTCTCCAGACCTGCCAGAGCCTTCAGCGCTCGGTGGGTGAGCATGTAGGTGGCGGTGACGCTGGCCTTCAGGTTTCCAATGGCCAGCTTGTTCTCCGCCCTCCTCAGCAGTTCTTCCAACTCCATGCTCCACTGTGGATGTGGATGCGCGTAGGCATCGATGCTGGGCTGAACCGTCTTGGGAAGGACGGCCTCAACCTCTCTTCTGTGAGGCTTCACCGTCTCCTCCCATTGAGCTAGAGCGTACTTTCCCTTCGGTGTGAGGAGCACCTGATCTCCTCTTTGGAAGGCGTAGGCCAGTCTGACGAGTTGACTCACCAGGTCAGCGGACGCAGGGAACTCCTTGGACAGGGTCGCACGGTCAGCTCCACCCATGAACTGTAGGAACAGCAGGATTTCCCGGGCTTTCTCAGCCTGCGCGTTGAAGTCTTTGTGGAGACTGGTTNTGAGAACCTGTTCCGTCGCGGGCGGGGCCTCGCCTTCTTCCTTCTCCTCCACANGAGGTATCTGAGGCTGGTCGAACGCGAACACCGTGACCNTCGAGCCTCGGCGATCGAGGAGCTTCGCCAAAGCCTCTTGGGGATGAAGAGATGAGAGGATGGTTTCCCCGTCTCTTCGTAGGCCGAAGACGCTGCTGAGGGCTCGGATGCTTTGGTTGTCCTGTCCGGTGGTGACGATGACGTTGGGGATGACTGCGTGAAGCAGCGGGGAGATCAAGGGGGATTGGCTGACGGCGATGATTCCTCGGCGCTTCTTGGCTGCGTTGACTATTCGCTCCCAGAGTCTTCGGGCGTCATAGCTGAGTAGCTCGATCTGTGGTGCCAGCAGGTTGAACTCGTGGATAACAAGGACGGTGTTATTTGGAAGGCCGTGAGCGGCTAGGAGAACGTAGGATGCGATAAAGGCATACACCTTGTCGTCGACGTGTTTGAGGTTGAGGTAGACGTGGTCAACGCGATCTAGGTCGCTTGCGATGCTTGATAGGGTGGTGTCTCCTGTGCCGGACACCACGTCGAGTCCCAGGAGAAGGTTTCTTAGGGCGGCTTTGATGGGGTGGGATCGATAGATCCCTGTGAACTGGTCGGTTTCGTCGATCCAGTCTAGGGTGTTGAAGCTGGTGGGCATGACGCTCTTGGAGTAGATGAAGAAGTTTGAGAGCATGTTTGCGTCGTCTGCGTCGAGGGTTGCTGAAACAGCGATGGCCGTGGAGAGGTGTTCAGCCCATCGTTTGATGTTTCCTTCACACTCGAAGGGGTTGAAAGTGTGAGCTCTGCCGATGGTGATGTACTTGACGGTTTTCTCGTTTGGTCGAGGCATGAAGCCGCGGCTCAGAACTAACGCCTTCTTGAGTTTGGGAACTATCAGAGCGGCGATGTCGCTCGCTCTTTCACCTGCGATCATCAGTCCCTGCTCCACAACTCGGTCAGACACAGTGAATCTTCTGAGCATGCTGTCGAACAGGTAGCCCCCCACCGTGTATCCAAGGGCTATGTCGCCTCCCCTGGGGCTGCGTGGTCTTCCCAGGTTGGAGTGATGGTCTCTGAGCGCTGCAACCAGCTCGTTGGCCGTGAAGCCAGCGAGCACGGGCCACATCCCTGAGAGCTTGAAACTCTTGGAGACGGCTCTCCAGAGGAAAGCGACCGCGCGTGAGGGAAGGTTCCTAACCCTGATGGAAAAGAGGAGAACAGCCAAAAGTAGAGGAAGAATGATCAGCGCAGCCAAGAGCACTAGAAAGATAGACGCAAGCAGGCCCAGTATGGTGAAGACTGGGACCGCCAGCCACTGTATTCGATGGATTCTCTTCACGTCTACGGCGGCCACGTCCGTTTCCTCGTTGAGCTCGTTGACTGTCACTCGTTGACCGTCAGTCAACGCGTCTTCTCAGCAGCTTCTCCTCGAACGTCGGTTCCTCCTGTAGCCCTTTCCCCTTCTTCACAAGCTGATGGTATCGGAAGCCGAGAGACTTCATCTTCTCTCGGAACGTTCGTTCGTTCGTTCGACAACATACATGAGCAGTACCCGACGGTTCCCAGCGAACTCGTCAGAAAAGTTGTGAAACTGCTCAAGGAAAACCGAACGATCAAGATCCTGCGCTAGGTGCTCCACCGACTCCACAGCATGGCACCAGTGAAAAACTGTTACCACGAAATTCTCATGAGAGAACGCTTAAAATTCGAACTGTCTTACCCAACGAGACATGACGAAGCCAGACGAAATCAAAGACGTACTCAAGAAGCACAAAAGAGAGCTAAGAAAGAGGTTCAAAGTCAAGAATGTCGGTGTTTTTGGGTCCTATATCAAGGAACAGCAGAGGAAAAGAAGCAACATCGATATAGTTGTGGAATTTGAGGAACCCGTAGGGCTCTTTGAATTCATGCGCCTGGAAGAACATCTATCGAATCTACTGGGCGCAAAGGTTGATTTCGTGTCAAAAAAAGCTCTCAAACCGAAGATCGGTGGACACATTCCAAAGGAAGTAGTCTACGTATGAGGAAGCGGGACTACAGCGATCACCTACGAGACATGCTCGACTCCATCGACGATACAGAGAGTTTCATTAGAGGAATGAGTTTCGAGGAGTTCAAGAGAGATAGGAAGACGGTAAACGCAGTAGTGAGAAGCATCGAGGTCATAGGAGAGGCTGCGAAGAAGATCCCAAAAGCGTTGAGAGACAAGCACAAAGAGATTCCCTGGAGGGAAATGGCAGGCGATCGATCACGAACGCACCTGAAGCCACTGAACCCTCAGGGAAAAACTCTAAATACCGCACAAACAGCCGCACGATCAGGGTGAATCACATGCCCAAAGTAATAGTGGACTATGAAAAATGCAATGCAGACTGGATATGCATAGAAGTCTGTCCAGTAGAAGTATTTGAAAAAGGGAAACACAACGACAAAGAAGTGTCCATACCGGCAAATCCAGATAGTTGTTTATTATGCATGGCATGCACGGAACAATGCCCTGAGAACGCGATTACGGTTGAGGAGTAGCTGGGAAGCAGATAGCTGACTTTCGGCGTCTATTTTTTTTGTTGGTGAGGTTAGGGTATCTCTTGGAGAGTTTTGTTCTGGGGCTTGGTGGAGTGTGGGGTTTGGATGGGTGGGGTTGGTGGGTTTGTTTTGGGTTGGCTGTTCGTTAAGGTGGGTTGTTCGACATTTAACTGTGGCTGGGTGAATGTGTCCGGGTTGATGGTGAGGATGGTTGGTTCAAAGTCTTCTTTTTTGATCCGAGTTGGAGGATTTTCTTTGGTGGAGATCTTTCGATCCATCTCGACGGGGGGTTAGGGGGTGAAGAG
>JGI24422J19971_10001518_pt1 | contig 14178 bp, 13 predicted proteins | sample DeeMarSWOR152_54_FD_19971 | JGI IMG/M metagenome (IMG submission 19971) | reverse complement strand
GATCTCTGTGTCACGGGGCGGAAGAAGATCGACCCATCAAGCCTCCTGTGGGAGAGTGTTCTCGATAACACGGGTCAGCCGAGGAACCTTCTGTGAGGCGGGCTGTGTTGCCCCAGGCTCAGTTGCTCTGCGAGGCCAGTGGAGGGGTTTTCATCATCGAGGTTGTGGGGCGTTTAACGGACGGATGCGATGGCAAATAGGCAGAGAGAGGCCCTAGAGCACATATTGAGAGCCGGTCTTGATGCCGTCGATCCCGAGAAGGCGGTTCTGAGACATGTCCAGCGTAAGGGAAGGGAATTGTGGGTTGGCGATCGCTCCTACGAGCTCGATCGTTTCAGAAGGATTCTTCTGGTTGGAGCCGGAAAGGGCACGGCCCCAATGGCCAAGGCCGTGGAGGATATCCTCGGGGATATGCTGACCGATGGGTGGATCATCGTGAAATATGGATATGGTATGCTATTAAAGAGGATTCATGTAGTAGAGGCAGGTCACCCAATCCCGGATGAGGCGGGTCTGAGGGGCGCAGAGGAACTCTTAAGCCAGCTCAGGCAATGTACGGAGGAGGACTTAGTAATCTGTGCCTTTTCAGGAGGCGGAAGCGCGCTTCTGCCAGCCCCCATCCCTCCGTTTACCCTTGAACAGAAGCAAGAGTGCACCCGGCTTCTTCTGGAATGCGGTGCCACCATAGATGAGATCAATGCAATAAGGAAACACCTCTCACGGAGCAAGGGAGGTTGGCTTGCCAAAACCGCTTCTCCTGCTACGGTGGTTTCCTTGATGCTATCGGATGTCATTGGTGACAGATTGGACGTTATTGCATCCGGCCCAACAGTGCCCGATGAAAGCACGTTTGAGGACTGTCTCAGCATTATTGAAAGACATGATCTGGGTGACAAGCTCCCTAAAGGTGTGGTGGAGTTTCTTAAGCAAGGTTCGGCAGGAAACGTGCCTGAAACGCCTAAAGGGCGAGATCCGGCATTTGCCAGGGTTCAAAACCTTATCGTGGGAAACAATAGGGGCGCCCTCCAAGCAGCGCAAGAGGAGGCTACCTCTCTCGGATATGAAAGCATGATTCTCTCATCTCAAATCGAAGGCGAGGCACGGGAGGTAGGACAGGTCTTTGCAGCCATTGGGAAGGAGATCTGCCATGCAGGCCTGCCCCTATCCGCTCCAGCTTGTGTCTTGGCCGGAGGGGAGACGACCGTTACAATTCACGGTAAGGGAAAGGGAGGAAGGAACCAGGAGTTGGCCCTGGCATGTGCCATCTCCATTGACGGGTGGGAGAGGATTTCCTTGCTCAGTGCCGGAACAGATGGAACCGACGGACCCACTGACGCAGCAGGTGCTGTCGTTAGTGGCTTAACCTGCGAAAAGGCGAGGCAAGCGGATTTGAACCCCCATGGTTATCTTGCTGCCAACGATTCATATACCTTCTTTGACTCCCTTGGGGACTTGCTGAAGACAGGTCCGACCCGCACGAACGTTATGGACATCATCTGCATGCTTGTGGAAGATGCAGAATCGTAGGTATCGCGAGCCACAAACAGTACTACCGCACAGTTGTAAGATTCCTTTTTTCTCCGGAAAGGTGTCTTAAAAACACTAAATGCTAAGTCCTGAACTCTAAACAACGCCAAATACCGAAATGCAAATGAGCAAATTCCCTCTTGTCTATTTTGGACACCTCCTTCGCTCGGTGAGCATACACCGAAATCAATGTCCAATGGAATTAGGTACCGAGCCAATGGTGCAATTCTTCCATATCAATGTCATCCTGGAGGGATCCGTCTAGTTCATCGGCTACTGGCTTTTTGCAGACTCTGCATCTTTGTGCACCCCTAAAGAGCGGGCTGCCGCACGAAGAGCAGTGATAGCGTTCACATTCACCCCGAGCCCATTCTACGCTGCCTTTCTCATCACCGTACTGGGCAACTTTCTCTCGCCATGTGGGAATCGCCCGTTTCATCACCCGATAACCAGTGGCAAGTGGGAAATTCTCAATCAAGGTGCACGGAAATTGCTCACATTGATGACAAGAGTAATACCCCTTTGATATTACGCAAGCCCTTACTTTACACATACTGCATAAACCGTAGTGCTTTTTCGATGGATCTGACTGCATACACCCTAGACATTCTGTCTCTTCGGGTTTAGTTTTATAAAGGTTTCCCATGACCGCCTTGAATTTTTCATTGCCGTCCCTCGTTGCAATGTAAACACCGCAGGTACCACAATACAACCCACATGGTGCCATTAAATCCTTGTTCCTGATTTCTTCCTCTGTCCATCCCTTCATGTTCATACCTCCTTATCACTGTTGCTAAAGAATTCGCAGTAACTTCCGGATAGGAATATTGATAAAAAACTGATAAGAACTCGCTTTGTGGTGTGGCACGTGCAAATTAATGGCGCTTCCGATTATCCACGAGACCACGCCGGAGGGATCCAAGGCGCTTTAATCCCTACGCCGCGTTTAGCTTCACCGGCGTAGGGCCTGCTATGGATACCTCCCATGCAATGAGCATCAACGGAACCGTATTGGATCAAGTCTAGTCATCGCGCCCTTCACTTTCCATGATTCGTTGCGTTCAGAAATATGGTATGATTTCAATATCACATTTTATCATAGTTTCACCTTTTCTTGAATTCACCACTTGAAGGTTTGCAGGAAGTCCCAATGGTTTTGAATTTAGATCATTTGGATTTGGAACTTGTTTCGGCCTGCCCTGGCGCGACGGGATCTGGATATCCAACTGTCTTCACTGTTTACGAATATCTCACTTTCCATCACTGCATCTTGACATGCCAGGTCTGGGCCAGGGGTTTTGTGCTTAGATTCAGGGTTTGTATTCCGTGATTCCTGGTTAGAAGGAGGATGTGAGTATTATGAAATATGTATGGCCCATTTTACTCCTTGTCATCGTTTTTGCTGGCTGTGCCATTGTTACGATCCCTCTTTTCCCTTCTTTGAAGGCCTTAGAAGAGCGGGTTTTGGAAGGGCAAGGGCGGGCCAAGATTCTCGTGATGGATATATCGGACGTCATTTCTGAGAAGCAGAGGGAGCACGGGGTCGAGTTTCAGCCCAAGACGTCCATGGTCGCCCGGATCAAGGAGGAACTCCAGAAGGCTGAAAAGGATGAGGCTATAGCCGGAATAATCCTTAGGATCGATTCTCCCGGCGGAACTGTGGCTGCTACGGATACGATCTATCACGAGTTGCTGGAATTTAAGAGGCGGAGCAGGGTGAGACTCGTAGCATGTGTAACCGGGCTTGCTGTATCGGGCGGTTACTATGTTGCCGCAGCGGCTGATGAGATTGTAGCATACCCCACGTCGATCACGGGGAACATAGGGGTGATAGCGATGAAGTTCAACGTGGAGGGGTTGCTCTCAAAGATCGGAGTGGAGAGCGAAGCCGTTAAATCAGCTGACAAAAAGGATCTGTGGTCACCCTTGAGGCCAAGCACACCTGAGGAGAAGCAGATTGTCCAAGGGGTAATCAATGAATTGCACGAGCGGTTTGTGGAGGTTGTCTCTGCCGGGCGTGAGGGCCTCTTGAGCAAAGATGAGGTCAAAGGACTTGCGGACGGCCGTATCTTCACGGCAGAACAGGCATTACAGGTAAAGCTCATTGACCGGATTGGCTATCTGGACGATGCAATCAGGGAAATGAAACAGTCTCTCAAACTCAAAGATGCAAAGGTCATTGNCTACCATCGTCCCGGCGCCTATAGGGGCACCATCTATTCAGGATTTCCCCAGGCCACGGGTAGTGACATCAACCTTGTTTCCATCGATGGAGACTTCCAGTCCCTGTTGCCCGAGGTGCACTTCATGTACCTCTGGACGCCGTAGGATTGTTTTTTGCTACGCCTTGCTTTCGCGCCCCGTGAGGCGAAATCGATTGGGGATCTTGCTGCTAGATCAAAACAGTTGACTTCTGTGATTCTGGCAATGTAATGTTCTATTTTGCCTAGGGTCATTTTGGTGTCAACCTTTAACCATCGAAAGGAGGTAGGTGCCATGAAGAAGCTTATCGTAGCTACCTTTCTCAGCATTGTCTTGGTCTTATCCTTTGCGGTAACGGCGCCGGCGAAGGAGATCAAGATCGGCGTCCTTCTCCCGCTGTCCGGTCCCCTTGCTCCCACGGGCAAAAGCCTCAAGGAGGGAGCTGACCTCGCTGCCGATATCATTAACGGGAAGTATCCTGACCTCAAGATCTCGATCGCGCAGTGGGAGGGGATCCCAAGCCTCGGCGGAGCCAAAATCAAGCTTGTTTATGCCGACCACAGGGCTGATGCGGGCTGGGGGGCTGATCAGGCGAAGAGGCTCATAGAGGATGAGAAGGTTACTGGTCTTTTCGGCTGCTATAATAGCGCCGTAACAAAGACTGCATCTGTGGAGGCAGAGCGAGCAGCCATTCCCTTTGTTAACCCGGATTCCACCTCTCCAGCGCTTACCAAAAGAGGCTTTACGTGGTTCTGGCGGGTGACTCCTCACGAGACCTGGTTTACAGCGGACCTTTTCAACTTCTTAGATGGCCTTGCGGCAGGTAAGGCGCGGGGCGTAGGGCCTGTCGGCAAGGAGCAGATCAACACCTTGGCTGTTGCTGTGGAAAACACTGAGTGGGGTGCGGCTTCATTGACGGAGATAGAGAAGTTCGCGGCCGAACATGGATACAAGATCGTTGAGGCCTTAAAGTATCCGAAAGAGGCAGCCGACCTGACGAGCGAGGCCAGGAGGATGATGGCCTCTAAGGCCGACTGTTACCTGTTTGCTCCCTATGTTGCGGATGCCATCCTTTTCATAAAGACCCTGAAGGAGATGCGCGCGACGCCAAAGCTCATTTGGGGACAGGACGCTGGATTCATCGTTCCGGACTTCTACAAGACTCTTGGGGCAGCGGTGAACGGTATCCTGACCCGTGACCTTTTCTCCCCTGAGTTGGGAAAGGCTAAGCCGGAAGCAGCAAAAATCAATGAGATGTATAAGAAAAGGACAGGCTTTGATTTCTCCGGTAGTTCCGCGCGGGACTTTGTGGGAATCCAGGTGTGGGCCCATGCCCTAAATAGCGCAGGCTCAACCGACCCTAAGGCAATCCAAAAGGCGCTCAATGAGCTGTATATTTCATCGGATGAACTGATCATGCCCTGGAAGGGCGTACGGTTCGGCTCACCTTTTCCAGGCGATACCCATCAAAACGAGCTGGGCTCCGGGGTGATCAATCAATATCAGGGATGGCCGGATGGAAAACTGCATGTCATCTATCCCTTTGAATTCTCCACCGCCAATCTGATCTATCCCTTCCCGGGCTGGAAGTAGAGACCTCAGAGCCGGCATGAGTTGGGCGAGCAGCATGGCCAGCGAAAACTGGCTATGTTGCTCCCTTTCGTTATCATAACTGATCTGAGAAAGATGGAATTAGCAATAGAGCTCATCCTGTTCGGGATCCTTATGGGGCTTATCTTCGCCTTTATCTCCTTGGGTTTGGCCCTTATCTTCGGAGTAATGAACATTGTTAACTTCGCCCATGGGGAATTCCTGATGGTGGGAATGTACGTTGGCCTGTTGACTTCCACCTATCTTCGCCTTGACCCCTTCCTCTCCCTGCCGATTGCGGCAGCAATGGGATTCTTGCTTGGCATCGCAAGCTATCGTCTCCTCATTAAGGATATTCTTCGTGGACCCATGGTGGCTCAGCTGTTCGGGACCTTTGGGCTTATGCTCTTTCTCCGCTATCTCGCCATGTTTATCTTTGGCCCGGATATTCGTACCGTTTCATCCGGCATTCTGGTGGGAAAAAGCGTTTCCTTGGGCTGGGTGGCGCTTGATTTGAGCAAGGTGGTGGCGGCAGGGCTGTGCCTGGGACTCTTTGTGGTGGTTTATTGGATTATAAACCGAACAAAGTTGGGGAGGGCTTTACGGGCTACCTCCCTTGACGCAGAAGCAGCCCGGTATATGGGTATAGACACTGAGAAGATGAACGCCTTGGCCTGGGGCATTGGCGGGGCTACCGTAGGGATTGCGGGCGGGCTCTTAGCTCACTTTTACTACATTACGCCAACGGTCGGAATGGTTTTTATCCTGATTGCCTTTGCGACCGTTGCCTTGGGCGGATTCGGGAGTATCTCGGGCACCTTTATTGCCGGACTGATTATCGGCCTCATACAGGTGATTGGTGGGCAATACTTAAGTGAGCTGAAGTTTACCTTCATTTACCTAACGTATTTCCTCACCGTCGTGTTCAGACCTCGCGGTCTCTTCGGGTGGTGATATGGGCCGTATACTGGGGGATATTTTTTCATTTGGAGACCGCCCCGTTTCTGAGAGAATTGGTTTCATTGTTTTTATTCTCATCATCCTCGCATTCCCCTGGACTGTTAAGCTTGCCTATGCCCGGGCGGTAATGATTAAGTTCCTGCTGTTTGCCCTGTTTGGCTTGGGCTGGAACCTCATCGGTGGCTATGGAGGCCAAGTTGACCTCGGACAGGCCAAAAACGTGGGGTTCGGGGCCTACGCCACCGCACTCATGATGTTTCACTGGAAGATCCCGTTTTGGCTGACGGTCGTACCGGGGATGATCTTTGCCACTGCCGAATCCTTTGCTGTCGCCTATCCCATGTTCCGGCTGAGAGGCCACTACTTTGCTATTGCCACCTTGTGCGTTGCCCTGGTCTGGAAGGAGCTGTTTGTATTCTGGGACTGGACGGGCGGAGCGCGAGGAGTAGAGATACCCATAAAAAGCACCCCTAACTTCGCCTATATGCAGTTTGGTGCAGTGGGTTACCATTACTTTATTTTCGGTCTCTTTATGGCCCAGTTCCTGTTCATGAATTGGTTCAGGAAATCGAAGCTGGGATATGAGCTGCAGGCTGTCAGGGACAACGAGGATGCAGCGGCGAGCCTGGGAATCAATGTGACGGCTACGAAAGTCAAGACATATTGCATAACTGCTGCGTTGGGAGCGCTGGGAGGCAGTTTCATAACGGTCTACTATCTCTATATCGATCCGGACTTGGTGATGCCCCTTGACCTCTCTATATTGATTGCGATGACCGTTATGGTAGGGGGGGCGGGCTCCATATGGGGGCCCATAATCGGGGCGGCAATCCTGATTCCCCTCGATATGTACTTAGGCGCTTGGCTTGCCGGCGGGGGACGTTACGGTATAGATTTTATGATTTACGCCCTTATCATAATGATCATCGCCGCACGTGAACCGAAGGGGATCTGGGGTATTGTTGAAAGGATAAAGAAAAGTCGATGAAAAACGACATGTTGCTGGAGGTCCGGAATCTGGTGAAGGAGTTCGGAGGAGTGGTGGCCAATGCCGATATCTCCCTGGAGTTGGACCGTGGTGAGATTGTAGGTCTCATCGGTCCCAACGGAGCCGGCAAGACCACCCTGTTTAATTGCATTGCAGGCTATTACCGGCCAACGAGTGGAAAGGTCCTCTTCGAGGGAAGGGATATTACCGGCTGGCCGGCACACCGTGCTGCTCGGGCAGGCATAGCCCGGACCTTTCAGAGCATGAAGATAATGCCAAATCTAACGGTTGAAGAAAACGTGATGATCGGAGCCTTCAGCCGAACTGGTGATAGACGGATTGCCAGAGGGGAGGCTCAGGAGATATTAGAGCTCGCTCATCTGCAGCAGGAGGCCAATCTCTATCCTACAGAGCTCCCGATAGCTGCCCAAAAGAGGATTGAATTAGCCCGAGCTCTGGCTACCAAGCCCAAATTCCTGATGTTGGACGAGGTCGCCGCCGGTCTCAATCCGTTAGAGACCAAGGAGATCGTTCAGACCTTACAGCTCATAAAGGAAGAGAGGAACCTCACCCTTCTTCTGACCGAGCATGTCATGGAGTTCGTCATGACAATCTCAGAGAGGGTAATTGTGATGGCGGTCGGAAGGAAAATCTCCGAGGGAGCGCCTGAGGAGGTGGCGAGGGAAGAGAGGGTAATTGAGGCATACCTTGGGGAGAGATATGCTAAAGGTACGTAAGATCAATGTTCGCTACGGAAGTATTCCCGCCCTCCACGAGGTCTCATTTGAGGTGGAGAGGGGGGAGTTGGTATCCATTGTGGGTGCCAACGGAGCCGGCAAGTCTACCGCCTTAAAAACGGTTGTTGGGGCCCTCAGCCCGGCCTCGGGGGATATCGAGTTCGAAGGAGGAGACATAACTGGAAAGAATCCGGCGGAAGTGGTCAGACGTGGGATCACCTACGTCCCTGAGGGGAGGCACATCTTTGGGCCCTTAACCGTTGAGGAGAACCTGCTTTTGGGGGCTTTCACCACCGACGCGAAGGGAGAAATAGAGGAAAGAATGGAGTATGTTTACAACCTCTTTCCTATACTCAAAGAGCGGTACAGGCAGAAGGGCGAAACATTGAGCGGCGGCGAACAACAGATGCTTGCCATAGGCAGAGGGCTTATGGCCCGGCCGAAGTTGCTCATGCTCGATGAACCCTCTCTGGGACTAATGCCGAAGCTCGTCACCGAGGTGCTCAAGGCTATCACCTTATTGAAGGAGGAGGGGAATACCATCCTTCTCGTGGAGCAGAATGTGCGGGAAGCACTGGAGCTGTCAGACCGCGGATACATTTTGCAGACCGGCAGAACCATTCATTCAGGCCGGGGTGAGGAGTTACTGGGCTCTGATATCGTGAAGAAGGCCTTCCTCGGTTTGTGAGAGGCCTGCGTAAGAGCCTAGCCCCTTCCCTTACTCCGATAGATACCGTTCGTTCCGTTGAAAGATGTCGGCACTCATGCCCAGTGTCAAAGATATTACTCATCTGCCTCCCAAAGAGATCCGGACTCTCATACGAGAAGGCACGTGGGATCAACCTACTGCCGGTCTTGCGCTTGGGTATGCTCAGGCAAATGTGGTCATCCTGCCTGCTCGGTATGCCTTTGATTTTTTCCTGTTTTGCCAGAGAAATCCCAAACCTTGCCCGCTGCTGGAGGTCTTGGAGCCTGGTACATCTGAGCTCGGGTCCTTTGCACCTGGCGCGGATATCCGAACCGATGTCCCGCGCTATAATATCTTCCGTTATGGCACGTTAGAGGATACGAAAGAGGACATACGAGGGATTTGGCAGGAGGATTTTGTCACCTTTTTGCTTGGCTGTAGCTTCGCCTTTGAGGAAGCGTTGCTCAAGGCCGATGTCCCGGTGCGTCACATCGAAGAGGGGAAAAACGTTCCCATGTATATAACAGATATCCCATGCAGGGACGGGGGAATATTTAGGGGACCGCTGATTGTCACCATGCGGCCAATCCCTTACGAAAAGGTGGCCAGGGCAGTGCAGATAACTTCCCGTTATCCCTTTGTGCATGGTGCCCCCGTCCACATAGGAAGCCCTGACAGAATAGGGATACGGGATTTATCCAGGCCCGATTTCGGTGAAGCGGTAGAAATCAGAAATGGCGAGGTGCCGGTCTTTTGGGCGTGTGGGGTGACCCCTCAGGTGGCCCTTCTCGATGCAAAGCCCGATATCTGCATCACCCATACGCCAGGCCACATGTTTATATCCGACACGCTGAACGAAGAGCTCGCAACCTCTTAGGGTCGAGTGGACCTCGCCTGCTTGAATTCCCTAAGCCCCTGCTCTGTATTTCTGAGGGCCTCATATGCCTCATCCAGCGAAATTTCCTCGAAGCTTACCGCGCCGCCTGGTTTTATCTGCCCTAAGAGGGGGAGGTCAGCGGTAATCACTGTAGCAATCTTTCTGTAACCTCCAGTGACTATCTCAACTAGGATGATAATGGGCTGACCATCGCCGGGCACTTGGATGGTCCCAGGGATAACCCCTTCGGAGATGATAGACTCGCCCACATCAGGCCTTCTCTCAATGATGGGCCCGGCCAGTCTGATACCTGTGCGGTCCGAATCAGGACTTACCTTGTATGGGTAACTGAGGAGTGTCTTTCTGCCCTTTTCAGTGAATTCATCATCCTGAGGGCCAAACACCACCCTCAAGTGAGATTCGCTACCGTAAGACGGAATCAATGTTTGAGGTAGCCTTCTCCCTCCTGCCTTGAGGTGAAGCCCGGGTGAATTCGAGAAGAGGATATCCCCTTTCCTGATGGGCCTTCCCTCAAAACCACCAAACTTGGAGGGGAGGTTCGTGGATTTGCTGTCCAAAACCTGGGGGACGGATATCCCACCTCCGATGGCAAGGTATGCCCGACAGCCGCTCTTGACCCCCTTAAATGAGAGAATACTTCCCTCCTCGAGAGCGTAAGACCTCCACCTGTCCAAGGGCGTATCGTTACAGTGGACCTGAAGGTCAGCACCGGCAACTGCAACGGCTACGTCTCTCAAAACCCTGAGCTTTAAGCCAAACAGGGTAATCTCCAGACACGCCTCATGCTCATCGTTTCCGACGAGCAGGTTTGCCACCCTCAGTGAAAACGAGTCCAACGCCCCACTCGGGGCGACCCCATAGCGTCCGTAGCCGAATCTTCCTCTATCTTGGACTGTAGTGAGTGGACCCGGTGCAAGAACCTCTAATGTCTCTACTGGTGCCACTGCTCGAATTCTCCTTTTTCTATTGGAAAAAACCGCACCAAATCGCCCATCTCAAGGAGCGCGGGAGGGACTTGCAGCGGATTGAATAGCTTCATAGGCGTTCGGCCGAGGATGTGCCAACCACCAGGGCTCTCCACGGGATAGATACCGGTTTGTCTCTGAGCAATGGCCACTGAGCCTTCAGGAATTGTTGTTCTCGGTGTTTCCCTGCGTGGCGTTGCCAGCCTTTCAGGTAGCTCTCCCATGTAGGGGAACCCCGGTGTGAAACCGATCATGTAAACCTGATAGGTAGTTCCGGTATGGAGCTGGATGACATCCTCGACATCTATGTTATGGTACCCGGCCACCCATTTGAGGTCAGGGCCGTAATCAGCACCATAAACAACCGGGATTTCCACGGTCTTGGGCTCGGGGATATCGATCACCTCGCTCTTCTTTTGCAGATCCTCTATCTGGTGTTGTAAGACTCTGGTATTTGTGATGAGGGGATCATAGATAATGAGGAGCGAACGGTAAGCCGGGATGGTCTCAAGCACGCCCTCTACGGGGTTTTGCCCAAGCATGACGGAAAGCTCCCTCACCCGTCGGTTTACCTCAGGGCTGATGTTATCACCGAGCTCGATCAGCAAGGAGCGGTCGCCCATGATGCGATAGTGTGAACGCTCATACAGCATGACAACTCTATTTAAGGAATTTCCCCATGGGCATAATCTCCACGCCCGAACCGATGAGGCTCTCTCTGATCTGTTTCGTCAAACGCACCGCCGCTGGGTTGTCGCCGTGTACACAGATGGTGTCTGCCTTTACCTCAATCTCGGTTCCATCTCGAGCGGAAATCCTTTTTTCGGTCACCATCTTGAGCACTCTGTCTGCAGCCTGCTGATGATCATGGATGACTGCCCCTGGCTCCCTGCGAGAGACAAGAGAGCCATCGGAATTGTATGCCCTGTCGGCAAAAAACTCAAAGGCAACCCGAATGCCATAGCGCTTTCCAATCTCTTTAACCTCCTCTCTCATGGGCCCGGCTATAGCAACGAGGATGAGTTCCTTGTCAAGGCCGGCAATCACCTCAGCTATTGCCTCCCAAATACGCACATCCCTCTCCGCCATATTGTAGAGCGCACCATGGGCCTTCACATGCTGCAGGTTCATCTTCTTCATGGTGGCGAATGCTTGAAGGGCGCCAACTTGGTAGGCAACATAATCTCGGATTTCCTCCAGAGTGGCATCTATCTTTCTTCTGCCAAAGCCAATGAGATCCGGGAATCCCGGGTGGGCACCCAGTGCCACTCCATGTTCTTGAGCCAAGGCGATGGTTTGTCTCATTACGCTCGGATCTCCGCCGTGAAATCCGCAGCCGATGTTGGCCGAGCTAATGAGCGGTATGACCTCCTCATCGAGGCCAATCTTATAGGCCCCAAAGCTTTCACCTACGTCAGAATTAAGGTCAATTTGAATTTTTCCTTGCATCCTCAACCTCCCAAGAGATCCTGTTTTGTTTTTCAGACGGGCACTTAGTCTTCTGGCGCACGGAGGAATGTTCCAAGCAGATGAATAAATGTAGTCAATTTTTCTATCAAGTGCAATAGTGCATTACTCAAGCCTCGAGCTCGATCGAAGAGGCGCTCTTTATGAGGTAAGCATACCTAAGCTCGGCATCCCTTGTACACTTTGCACGCAATTCCGCGCAGGCTCACACTCCCTAATTCTCTGTTATACGGGGGTCTATCATCGGTAAGGATATTGATATTTGATTGCCTCCAGCCATACTGTGTTTGTGCTCCCTGCTCTGGGAACCACCACGCGTAATCCACGCCGACTACCCGGGGATCTAATTCCACAGAAAAGACCGCTCTTTGTCTTATACGCCCTCTGTTGGTTGCAATGCACACCCAGTCCCCTTCGTTGATTCCTAATTGGTCAGCGGTTTGCGGATTGATATATATAATGGGTTCGGGGTGCTGGTCCCGCAGCGCCTTTACCTGTCTTTGGCCGGAGTGCCGGTAGTATTCGGACTTCCACGAGGTCAGGATCAGCGGATATTCCCTTGCCAGTTGCAGGTCACCTGGAAGACTCTGCTGAGGCTCGTAGTAGACTGGAACAGGATCAAGATGCCAGTCCTGTAGTTGTTTAGAGGAGAGCTCAACTTTCCCCGAGGGCGTATTGAATCCTTTCTCTTTGTAATGTTGATACTCAATTTCCCCTGCCATTGATCCGTGTTCCCTGAATTCGTCGAAGTCGATACCCGCGGGCTTGAGGATTAAATCCAAAAAACCGCTTTCATCCTTCCAGAAGAACTCGCCCAGACCCATCTTGTTTGCTAACTCATTCAGNATCTTAAAATCCGCCCAGCATTCCTCAATCTCGGCCACCTTCTGCTGCACCTGTGCAACNGGGTAGTAAGGCGGGTTGACAATGCTGTCATACTCCAGAAAGCTTGCCGAAGGCAGCACGATGTCAGCCATCGCCGCTGTCGGCGTCATGAACAGGTCAGCTACAACTAAAAAATCGAGACCCATCAATGCCTCAAATACCTCGCTGGCATTGGGATAAGTTATGAGGAGATTTGCCCCCTGAATATAGGCCATCCTCACCGGATAGGGTTTTCCCTCCGTCATTGCCCGTATTACTGCAGGAGGATGCGCATATTGGTAAAAAGGCGCGAACCTATTATCTGAACCGAGCCTTAGCTTCCTTTTTTTCTCTGAAAGCATATGGTCTAGGGTCAGCTCAGGTGCATAGCGATCGGGTATGGAAAGCGGTTTCCGAAAGGCCTCACCGCCAGGAATCGATAGGTTTCCGGTCAGCGCCTTTAAGATGGAGATAGCCCGAACCGTCTGGAAGCTATGTATGGTATGTTCAAAGGCGTTTCCCATCTGGATGCAACCAGGCTTAGTGGTAGCATACATCCGTGCTACTTCCTCGATGAGTTCCTTTTCCACCCATGTGATCTCCTCCACCTTCTGCAGTGAATAGCCCCGGATATGCCTTTTGAGCTCGTCGAAGCCCACGGTCCACTCTTCAACGAACGGTTTGTCATACAGTTCCTCAGTGATGATCACGTTTATCATGCCTAAAGCCAATGCTAAATCACTGCCCGGACGCAGCCGGACCCACGTATCTGCCCGCCGCGCGAGTTCAGTCCTCCTTGGATCAACGACTATGAGCTTTGAGCCCCTTTCAGCGGCCTCAACGGTTTTATGATATTCAGCTATTTTTGACTTGTGTGAGGCCCATACCACGATACAGCGGGGGGGATACCCATAGTCTGGATTGGGATAGAAACCGAACGTTATTACCGAGCCGAATTTCCTTGGAAGAAAGCAGACATGCCCCATAGATGCCAGATTAGGCGCGCCAAATACATTGGCGAACCGCCTGAGAAAGGCCTCCTGGAGCCCCTTGGCAGCTCCGTGAATGAAGGCAACCGACTCCGCACCCGATTCCCTCTTCACAGTTTTCAATCTCTCAGCAATTGTCCCAAGGGCCTCATCCCAAGAAATCCTTTTCCACTTACCCTCCCCTCGTTTTCCACGGCGCTGAAGGGGATATCGCAGCCGCTCAGGGTGGTAGAGATATTCGAGAGAGGCCATTGCCTTCTCACACAGAAGACCCTCGTTCACGGGGCTATCAGGATCACCCTC
>JGI24422J19971_10001517_pt1 | contig 14182 bp, 15 predicted proteins | sample DeeMarSWOR152_54_FD_19971 | JGI IMG/M metagenome (IMG submission 19971) | reverse complement strand
ACTCTATCTGCGAGATATACCGCTTCGTCAACGCTATGCGTCACGAACAGAACAGTCTTCTTTGTTCTTTTCCAAATTTCCAGCAGCTCTTCCTGAAGTATATTTCTCGTTTGCGCATCCACCGAGCCAAAAGGTTCATCCATCAATAAAATTGCGGGTTCGGTTGCGAGAGCTCTTGCAATCGCTACTCTTTGCTTCATGCCGCCTGAAAGTTCGTAAGGATAACAATTCTCAAATCCTCCTAGTCCCACAAGCTCTATGTATTTTTCTGCAATCTCTCTCCGCGCTTTATCCTTCATCCCTTTAATTTCCAGTCCGAATTCCACATTCTTCAAAACCGTTCTCCACGGAAATAACGAAAATTCCTGGAATACCATCCCTCTATCAGGAGAAGGTCCTTTCACTTCTTTTCCATCTAAGATAATCCCCCCACTGCTCGGGTGGTCTAAACCCGCTATCAATCTTAATAATGTAGTTTTACCGCATCCGGAGGGACCTATAATACACAAAAATTCGTTTGGTTTAACTACTAAATTAATGCCCTCTAATGCCTCCATTTCGCCTTCTTCTGTGTTAAACGTCTTCGTTACGTTCCGAAGCTCGAGCTTGTGGTTCATTTTATTTCACTATCCCCTTCCTCCATTTAAATAATCTATCCTCCACAAAATGTCTGAATAAGCGGTCTAAAAGCAAAGCTATTAGCCCCAATATTATCATATACACAACGAGCTTATCTATCATATGTAGGGGCCAGAATATTTGAAATAATCTATATCCCAAACCGTTTTTACTCACTCCGAACATCTCCGCAGCCACAACGCACATCCAGCCCACACCCATCCCTATGCGTATCCCCGTGGCGATATAAGGAAGGGAGTAAGGAATAGCAACAGATTTTATCAATCTTCTCTCTTCTTTGCAACCTAAAACCTTAGCTGCATCGATATAAGTCTTATCCACTCCTCTAAAACCCACGTATGTGTTTAGTAATATTGGAAAAAGCGCGCCTATAAATACAACAAAACCAGCAGCAAAATGAGTGAGCCCCCCCCATAAAATGGCGAAAGGCACCCATGCTAAAGGCGGTATCGGTCGCAATATCTCCACTATTGGATCCATAGCTCTATCTGCTATCCTGAACCATCCCATCAACATTCCTATTGTTATCCCAACTGCCGCTCCCGCTCCTAAACCTATGCCAAAATGCAAAAGACTAATATAAATATCCCAAGGTATTATTTCCCATAGCTCACAAAAGGCAAGGAAAACTGCATAAGGGCTGGGCAGCTTAATAGCGTCCTTTATAATAAAGTCTGCTACTATCTCCCAAATGATAACAGCGACGCATAATGAAATTACTTCTATCGCTCCTCTACCGTTTAAGAAATATAACCGATTTTTTTTTTCCATTTGAATTTGATTTACAAAAAATAAAAAGGAGGGGAAATAAATTTAAAATCTCCTCCTCAACATCAAATATGTTACTGCTAATAGCGCCGCGATTGCAAAAACAGCAGTAAATCCTGGTGTTGGTGGTGTCGGTGACGGAGTTGGTGTAGGTGTAGGNGTCAGAGTCGGTGCAATCCCCATAATCCTGTCATAAAAGCTTGTATCAAAGAGGTCGTCCTTTGTTAGCAGTTTATCGGTNTACCCCATTTCATAGTCCACTTTTGCATATTCAACCGTTGAATNTATCTCGAGATGCGGGTNANAAATCCAAGCACCGTCCCATCTCTTAAGCGACTCCTTTACCATCTCAACATCTGATCCAACAACTTTTCTAGCGAATATCTCAGCAGCCTCCTCTACATGCTCCTTATTATACTCGGTTGCGTTTATGTGTGTCCTGATTATCTGCTCAACGAGTTCAGGATGCTCTCTGGTCAGCTCGCCGCTAACTAATAGGCAGCAACATGCATGGCTAGGCCACATTTCTCCAGAATAAACCACTATTTCACCAGCACCATCCATTTCTATTATCGTTGGCGAAGGAGCTGGAAGGAATACGCCATGCACTGCTTTAGCCTCTATTTCTGTTATTGCCTCTCCAGATCCCATTCCTATGATCTCAACATCCTTCACTGGGTCTAATCCATTATCCATCAGCCATTTCTTGAGTATAGTATCCTGGATTGATCCTGGAGGGAAAGTAGCTATTTTCAACCCTTTCAGGTCCTCTGGAGACGTGTAGTTCGCAGCGAGTTCAGGTAAAAGAACTAGAGCAGAGCCATTTATTTGCACCGCTGCGATTATCTTCGCATCTAATCCCTTATCTATTGCAGAAATGGGAGGAGCGGTGCCAACGTATGCAACATCGAGTTCTCCAGCCATCATCGCGGTCATCTCCGGAGGACCAGATGGAAATTCACTATCTGTGACTTTCTCTATCCCGAATTTCTTCAGGTCCCCTTCCCACCATCCCTTCTCCATCGCAGTCATGTGAGCAATTTGGTGCGTGCTTGGTTGATAACCTATACGAATATGCGTTATTTCTTTAGCTTCGCACACTTGTGTTGATAAAGGCATAATACTTAAAAGACACACTGCTACCAATACTGCTGCCAGAGCAATCAAAACTTTTACTGGTTTTACTTTTTCCACGTTAATCACCTCCTAAATTTTCCCATTCTACACTATCAAGCAATACTTTATACATAAATGTTCTTTAACACAAATCACTATTTAAATTTTTCTATTTTGTGCAGTAAATTGCCTAATCGTATAATATCGCCTGCAAAAAATTATAGATATGAGATAATTCTATACTATAAGAGATATGAGTATCGCTAAGGCATAGCCTTCATAAATCTTTTCTTTATTTGCTCTGGTGTCAATTTTATGTTCGCAACGGAGGGGACATTGCCAGGTTTCACTATTACATGAATGAATCTCGGTCCTTTATTGTCATATAAACCTTCGATAGTTGACCTTAACTCCTTCTCTGTGTGCACTTTTTTTGTTTCCTTTATTCCTGCACTTATCGCCATTAATTCCATATCTACACCGGAATAAGCATTCGTCAATTGGTCCCCTGTGCTTCCCAATGTGCCGTTATCCAAACAAAAAATGGATAGATTTTTTGGTCTTTCCGCTGCTATTGTAGGTAAGATACTTGTGGCTAATAAGCTACCATCACCGTCAAGAACAAAAACTTCTCTCTCAGTTTCTAAACATATTCCCAAACCTATTGGGGATACCTGACTATAACTGCCCAACATGTAGAAGTTTAAATCTCTATCTTTGATGTCATACAATTCCTTACTTGGTATGCCAATATTGGAGACAACAGCTTCTTCATCTAAATATTCTGCTATTGTTTTTATTGCATCGTATCTCATCATCTCTGGCTCATGAATCGTTTTTTTATATCCCAGGATAGTTTCTCTTTCTCTTTTTGGAAAATGCACCATGACTTCTGCTTTCTCTTCTCCTTCTTTCTCCCAAGTTTTTGGGGAAATCAATGCAACGTGAGTTCTACTATTTTCATACGCGTCGCAAATAATGTTGTCCATCAAATTTATTTTGGATTTGCCATCTATTCTCCTATAAGGGATATCAAATGCTTTTAACATCTTAGGTAGGTTTTTATTAAACGGTATTTGAGCAGGTATCTTTTCCCTATAAACGCCTCTCCAACTCGTTATTATCGGCAAAGGCAGTTCGTAGGTTCTGGTAAGGGACATTAACGCATTCATGGAATTGCCCAATCCCGAACTTTGCATAACTATAGCTGGTTTTCCACCTGCGAGATATGCACCAGCACATATTCCGATTCCATCTTCTTCCTTGTTTAGAGAGACATCATGAAAGTGTTGAGGGATAAGATAAAAGAGATTTTTGGCTTTACCGCATGGCAATGTCGCCACAACATCTATTCCATTATCTTTCATTATTTCTATTATCTTCTCTTCTATTTCGCGCATTTTATATCCTATCTTCACACCAGATTCTCTACAACTTTTTTGAACTCGTTATATATCTCATCTTGGATTTCTACACCTTTTTTATTTTGTTCCTCTTTAATTTCTTCTATCTCCCCAGGGAACATAGCACCGTCATTTTTAACATCCTGTATCAATCGGTCCACCTTTGATTTGAATAGGTCAATATCAGTAAAACTTGAGGGGTTTATCACGATAAAAAGGTCGCCTTTTGTGCATTTTTCCAGGGTTACCGTGCCTTTGACGTCCTTTCCGCTTTCTGCATTCACCAAGGGTCCGCACAAAATATCAATAACAAATGACAATCCATAGCCTTTGTAACCAAAGTTTTTCCCGCCAAGAGGCAGTAAACTGAAAACTTTTTCTGGATGTATCGTTGGATTTCCTTCTCTGTCCAGCGCGCAATCCCCTGGCAGTAGCTTTTTTTCCTTCTTCGCTTTCAGAATCTTTCCTTTTGCAATATTGGTCGTTGCTGTGTCCAATACGACCGGATGTTTCTTGGTTGGTATTGCAACTGAAACAGGGTTTGTTCCAAGAATCGGCGTCTTCCCCCCAAAGGGTGCCATTGCAGGCTCTGTATTGCACATAACAATTCCTATCATATCTCTTCTTGCTGCCATTTCAGCATAATAACCAGCCATTCCAAAATGGTTCGTGTTATGAACCCCAATAGCAGCAATGCCGTTGCTCCTCGCTTTTTCAATCGCAAGTTCCATTGCTTTCTTTGCAACCACTATTCCTAAACCGCTGTTTCCATTTATCAGTGCTGAATTGGTTGTTTCTCTTTCGATTGTTATCCTGGTCTTTGTTTTTTGAAAACCGTGCTCGATGGAGCTGATTAATTTTGGAAATCTTAAGATGCCATGAGAACCAAATCCTCGCAATTCGGCTCTTAAAAGTGCATCCGAGACTACTTTCGCATCTTCTTCTGGAGTGTCAAGTTTGGTTAACACCTCTTCCATATCACGCCTTAAATTCTCTGGCTTATATCTCATATTTCCCTTATTACGCCTTCCCTTAGTACAGGGACTACATCATATTTGTCTATCTGAGAAACAAATTCAACATCCTCTTTATAGCCGATTTCAATCAGATATTTTGCAGTGTTACAGCGGCTGATGCACTCCTTCAAATACGCTTTGTTTATCTCTAATCCATCATTTAGACTACAGTAAAGTGCCATTGCAACCGCAAGGTCCTCTGTTATTCCATGCCTGCTCCCCACAACCAGTAAATTCGCACTCTTACCCTTTTCTTCTAATCTGTGCTTAATGGCAGTTAAATTCAAGCTTGAGCAGATGAGCGCGCTTTTTACTTCAGTCAGTATTTCTGTGGTATTAGTTGTTTTTAAGGCGATTTTCTCGATGTTCGATTGTTTGATATACCTGAGCAATTCAACGGGAGAATTGCCCAGGTCAAAATCGGGCAACTTTGCTCCGTTATGTTCCCCCGCCAGGACATATCCCTCTTTCCTTAATCCAAAAGCCATTTCTTCACTATCGATAGGTGTCACCTCTTTGACACCGTTTGCCAGAGCGGTAACGATTGTGCTCGACGCTCTTAATACATCAATGACCACAAGGATTTCCTCTATCTCTNTAACCCCTCTGCGNAGAATATTATCGCCGCCGATAGTAATTNTAAAGTCTGCCAAGTGTATCNCCNCTCAGTCCTCTTCTCAACGTTTCCANGGGAATCACGTCTTCTGGCTTTATATTACCAAGGTTAACTTCGGGACTGAGATTAAGTATCAAATAAACCTGCTGGCTCTTTTCCGGTGCTTCGAACATGATATCTCTCAATCCTATCCCCTCTGTGAGCTTCTTTACCATGTCCTCCTTTATCTTCCCCTCCTTATCATAGACACCTATGCCTTTTCCTGATTCCCTTGCCTCCATTATCACTTTTGTTGCTCCCGCATCCAGATCACTTTTTGCTTCCTCTATTCGGTAATCTATCGTAAGCCGAGCATCTTCAAGTGGATTCTTCTTTCCTACCTCTGTAAATACCTCAAATCCCATATTTTTACATTTTCTTATTATTTCGCTTCTCTCTTCTCTGCTAATCCGTATAGAACCATCTGATATTTCAACAGAGCTGAGACCTATCTGATGCGCATACTCAAAAAATTCGTCTATTTTACGCTGCAGGTAGGCAATTTCAAACAATGTCCCTCCATTGCTTACCAAGATGCTATTATCCTTATAGAGCTGTATCTTTCTTTTGACTTCCTCTTCCGAACAGAGTCTATGCGTGCCCCACCCCAGCTTAATTATATCTATATATTCGGATGCGTATTCCATCAAATCTTGCGCAGCACGATAACCCAAACCCTTATCCAGCACCATTGTAAGCCCTACATCTCTCGGCTTTTCTGTTCTATTTGCAATGTCTATTATTTCAAATGCTAATGCCTTTGCCTTCATCCCTTTCCTCACCTCAAATAATCAACTGGTTCTGTCAGCAAGAATTCTTTTTCTATAATCCGATTTTTCAATTTTTTCGCAAGTTCGTTCGCTTTTGACCTGTTTGACTGTCTTAACGTTATGGGAACCTCCTTATCATATATTTTAATATGCCCCAGTTTTCCTCTGAATGCACCTTCAGGGCATAAATATATGCAGGCACCGCAGTTAAAGCATCTATTTTCATCAACACCTTTTGACCAGGAAAAAGCATTTGTAGGGCAGTATTTCTCCACATCGCATACATCACATTCTACACATTTATCAGCGTCAAAATGTATTTCTGAATCGGTATTTTGCCACACCGCAGCATAATTGCTCTCTACAAACGGTATTCTATCATGAATATCAGCTATTGGCAGCTTTACCTCTTCATCCATAATCTTAAGGTTAGAAAATACCTCGTCGTCAATTACAGGAATTGGAACCGCTATGGAAGTTATGCACTCCGGGCTTTTTGAAGTGATGAATCCACCCATAAATTCTGCATCCATCTCGTGCATATCAGCAGTCACAGAAAGATTTGGTTTTTCTTCGCTACTTCTCGTTCCTTCCCCAATTACATATCCCATTGCACCATTTACCATTATCTTTGTCCCAATACCAACTGTTTTTAGCAAAGGGTCGTTTTCTAAGGGGTTAATTTCCCCACTGCCAGTCACAGAAATTTCTTTGTAAGGCCCCTTTAATCCTCTAACCGAGAAAATACTTCCAACTTCTCCTTCTTCAGGATTCACAAAAGCCATATAATTTTTAAATGAGCTGCGAGTGGTAATCATTCTGGCGAATTGTAAATCTTCTTTACTTATTTTTCTTTCGATTATTCTATTGTCGGTTTTTACTTTTACTTCTATTTGTTTACCTTCCACTATTTCGCGAAACAAATGCCCGCCTCCATACCCATGGTTTGCACGGGCTGTTCCGTAAACAATTACATCTACAATACCCAACCTTTCATTTGGGCATGGACCTGGAAAAGCCAGGATATCGTTCAACCAGACCTTATCTGCTCTCTCAAATTCACCCCTTTCTGCTATGGGTATGGATAAAATTGCTGCCGTGCCGGACATTATAGCACATGTAGCACAGGTTACTATATCTACGCTTTCTGCGGTAGCCGGTTCTTCATTTCTTACTATCTGCTTAAATTCTTCAGCGGTAAAAACAATTGCTTTTCCTTTTTTTATTTTTTCGTTTATCTCCGCTACGGTCCTTCTCTTATCCATCTGTTTTAGTTTTAGCAAAAATGTTTCAACAATTAAAAAAGAATACTAAGGAAATAATTTTTCGCTGAAAAAAATCGAAAGTTTTATATACCATTATGCTATTGGTAGAATGCAGGCACTGTACTTAAGTACGGGGTATAGTGACTGCTATTATATCCTCAAGCTCGCTGAGTCTGTCTATCAATTTATTATATTTCTCAGCGAGATTGAGTCGAAAAGGATGCCCCGCAATTCATTGCGGGGTGAATACTTTAGATAAATGAGGAATCTTCAATGAGTGAAATAGAGGGGGACTACCATATTTGTTAAATAAAAGAAATGAACTATTGGAGGGTAACGACTCCAAAAGATTAGAAAGAATCTGCGAACATGTAAGAGGCAAATGGTCGGTTGCTAGAGAGCTCAAATATTACACTCTACATGACGACAGGCATAGCGAAAAGGTAGAAGAGAAGCTATATGAACTTCTTTCAGATAGGGATTTTAAAAAACTAAGTTATGAAGAGCGGTTCTTACTTCTTGCTTCAGCATGGCTTCACGACATCGGCATGATACCTGATCTTTTTGGGGAAGAGGATAAGAGACTCACAGATATAGAAGTGCGAGAACAATATAGCGAGAGATCTGAAAGATATATCAATAGCAATAATGTTTGGCCAGTTCTTGGTTTAAGACCGGACGAGACGACATCTTTAGGAATTATCTGTCGGTGCCACAGAAAAACAGAGGATTTAAGGAAATGCAACGAGCAGATTCCAATTCCAGGTGGGCAAATTCGGACTCGTTTGTTGGCTGCTTATCTCAGACTGGCTGATGTACTTCATATACCTGATAGGGCAATTAAAGATTTAAAAAACTATCTATCAACTATGGATACGGCTTCGAAATTTGATTGGTTCAAATCTTTATATGTACACAACTTAATACCATATCCTGATGAATTTAAAATCACCGTTCAATTCAAAGGGCCTATAGATTTGAACGAAAATGTAGCGAAGGCGGACATGTCTCCTTTGGTTGACATATTAAATACATATCTCAGAGATGAGATTGATTCTATAAAAGATATCCTCATCATGGGTGGATTAAAATACGGATTTCCCGCTTATTTGAATGTGGATTATGAAATTTTTAAGTGTGCTATGACATTTGACGAAATAGCAGAGTTTAAACAGGGAATAGATATTATTCAATTATTGGATCCTTTAATAACTACAGATTCCGATAGGATTATAGATCTTACTTTGAACTTAATTGCGTCAATTCTTGATTCAAATAACCCAGTATCCAGTGTATATAATTTGAAAGAAGTTATAAAAAGCGTTCTAGAACCTTTAATACAAAAACACTGTTGTCATGTGCAGCTACTTAGGATATACAAAAAATTAGACGAAATATGTGGCAATATCAAAAGTATAGAAAAAAGTAGCAATGAAGAGCTAATCACAAAAATTCAATATTTAATAAATTTTATAGCTCAATGGAAAGAAAGAAAAGAAGACGTATGTCGTTATTTCATCCCTGCTGTAGCAAATCCTTTCCTAAATGGTGCGCCAATTCTTTTATATGGATATGACAGATTGATTATTAGATGTCTTGATGCATTTCCAAAGGATATCAAAAATAATACAAGCGTGTATGTCTGTGAATGTAGTACAAGAACTAAACACCGTTATGATAATCGATTGGTTTATCATGATGGAATTAGATATATTCGCGAACTCGAAAAAATTGGCATAAGAAACATCAATTTGATCCCTGATAGTTCAGTTTCAAAGCTTTTTTCTTTGGGTAAAGTAGCAAAAGTCCTTTTTGGCGCAAATGGAATTGGACTTAATGGTGGGATTCAACACAAAGCTAAAATCGCTAGTGATTTAGGTCATTTAGCTATAGCAGATATGGCAAAAGAATACAATATCCCTGTGTATGTCATCGCCGAGGCGACGAAGATAGGCGATTTTTCGGAAAATCTTTCCCTCGTAAACGACGAACCGTGGTATCCTACTGACGTGGAATTCATGAATTTAATAGATGGATTTAAAAATTATAGCACTTTTGGGGATATAATCCCCGCTGATAAAATTACAACGATAATTACTGAATTTGGTGCTTATTCTCCCACACTTGATATTGATAAACCAATTAAGATTGGTCCACATTTCCATGACATCTATCCACCAGAAAGGATTCTTCCTCCCGTTGCGCAAAACGAAATAAAAATATACCTAACAGAAGAAGAAGTTTTAGATATCATCAAAGGAAAAGGTTTAGAGAACATTGCACCAAAAGATAATATTAATGCTGCGAAAGCGGAAATAATGAAAGCAATTAAGGAGATAGCTGAGAAAAGACATGTAGAACTGAGATACAAGGATAAGGAGGAACTAACGAACTTATCCATTATGTTATTGAAAAGAATTAGTGAGGAAATTTAAAATGGTTGGAATAGGGGAAGAATATCTAATCCAAGCTGCCGCTAAGTTAGGTATAACAGGTCTTAAAGCTTCAATGGCTTCATATTTTCTGAGTTTAGCGTTACAAGAAACAATAAAAGAAATTCCTAAGGAAAAATTAGTAGAAATATTGGAAAAAAATGACATAAGTGTAACAAAAAAGGTTTTGGGTGTACCAACAACTAAAATCACATTAGGTATCTACAAAAAGGAAATCTCAGAAGATGAATAAGGAACGATGCCCCGTTTTTTAAAGCGGGGTATGTGACTGCTATTATATCCTCAAGCTCGCTGAGTCTGTCTATCAATTTATTATATTTCTCAGCGAGATTGAGTCGAAAAGGATGCCCCGCAATTCATTGCGGGGTGAATACTGATATAGATAAAAGGATGTTCACAATCGAAGTAAAGAAGAAGAGGAAAGAGGAGGAATTTAATCATGAAGATTTGGAGATGTTTCATGGTGAGTGCTATGGTGGAAAATTAGTATGGACTGGAAGAGGCTTTAAAAATCTTCTCAGTTGTGAGAGGTGCGGTGACTCCTCATGTGGGATGGAGACGGAGGATATAATGAAGATTGTTAAAACAGCGATTGATGGTGAAGAAAGGAAGCTTGGAGAGAATATTGTTGTAGTTCAAGTGTCAGATTAAAATGTAAAGTTAAAAACAACAAATTAGAGAGAATCCCAATCAACCACCAAGGATGCCTCGGAATTTATTCCGGGGTGAATACTTACAATACCTCAATCCGTTCTAACACCGTTTCAAGAGGAACAGAATGCGATTGCACCCCTGCCACTTCGTACGCACCCGCGCCCATTGCCAGGGCGATAAGCTGAGCATAATTTATAACAGGCAGTCCAATTTCCACACCGCTTTCTTTTTCAATGAGCTCCTGGTTCCTATCCAAGGTCATCTGACAGCCCGGACAAGCTACGAGAACAACATCAGCTCCTGCCTCTTTCGCAGATAGAAGCTTTCTTTGCGTAATTTCCCTCGTAAGGTACCTTCGTTCTTCTTCTATTGTATGCCCAAAGCCCATCCCACAGCATAAGCTCTTTTCCGCATACTCAACAGGCTCTGCTCCAGTAACCGAAACAAGTTCATCCAATAAATTCGGTATCGCAGATTTTCTGAACATCTTCGTATAATGGCAGCCATTGTGCGTAGCAACTCTTAGACCGGCAAGGCTATGCTTGCTATGCTTTATTTCCTCTTTTATCCTGCCTCTTTGTGCCCATAGTATTTCTGAAACGTGGGCTATATTGACCCCACCTTTGTATTTCCTGTTCACTGTGCTCAATATTTCTTCATTTACCTGCCTTCCTATTCCACTCTTCAAAATCCCTGCTGACTCCGTAAGCACACCGTAACTTGTTTGACAGACCGGCGCTACATTCGGATACCCTGCTTCTTCCGCCAGAGCGAAATTCCTTGCATTTACCGCAAGCATTGTGGAAAAAGGTATTTTATCACCGTAATAAGCAAAGCCAGTACATGTTGAGTGTCTGGGGTCGTCCATATAGTCAATGCCAAGCCTGTCAAATATGTATTTTATACTCGCGGTAATACCTGGATAGTGTGCATCACCGATACAACTGTGGAACAAATAGATTTTGTTCTCAGGAATCCTTTTCTTTACTTCACTCGATTTCTCCTTCCTTTTTGATTTTTTTATACTCTGTTCTATCTACAATTTCCCTTATCTCATCAAGCGAGTTTTGAGGTATTTCTCGATAGAGCCCTTCAAGTCCAAGCTCCAACCGCGTCTTTTTCATATTATTATGTATCCTTTCCCATGAAGAGCCCCATTCTGGAAACTTATCTGGAGAATGAGTATCAAGTGTCACACATAAACCTTTCTCGTAAAGCGAATTGCAGTGCATCTCTTCCTGACATTTAAACCTCTCACTCTCGTTTTCCCTCAAAAACTTAACTATGTCCGCTACACAATTACCTTTTCTGCAAGCATATTCACAGGCATGGCAAGAAAAGCACTTTTCTAAGGGATAATCCACTATATCACTCCCTGTGATAAGATACTCTACTAATCTTCTCGGATTGTATCTCTTATCTATTGAAGCAGCAGTGCATATCGAAGTGCACGCACCACATTGAACGCAAGAATAAAAATTAGAGACACGAGGGTCTGTAAGTAGCCAACGTATCCTGAATTTCTTCAGGTCTTCTTTCCACAGCCCTTTTTCCTGGTGTGTGCTCGGAGTGTAATCTATAAGAACATATTTTATTCCTTGTGATTTTATCTTTCCCTCCGTTTTCTCCTCCTCAAAATCTATACTATCAAACATTTTTTTATACATAAATACTCTTTTTGTAAAATCAATATTTAAATTTTTCTATTTTGTGCAGTAAATTGCCTAATTGTACAATAGTGAAGCGAAGGATATAAATAGGAAAAGTCTTTTATACTATAAGATATGAGCATCGTTGATGATATGGTGACTGAAATCTTCAGGCATAATAAAGAACTACCCNCATTATTGACAAAAACAATCAAACAGAGACTCGGCGTTAGCATAGGAGNATTCAGCGAAAAGTCCGGGATACCTGCAAGCACGCTTTACAAAATCCTTTCCGGCGAGCGCGACCCGAATTTGCGCACCTTCCGAAGGATAATAAATACGATAAGTGAGATAGAAAGTGGGTATGCGAAAAAGAAGAAGAAATTTATCGCCATGATTTGCTCTCGCGGCTGTTTGGATGTGCTGGAAAAAACTACCGTAAACACCGAAAAAGATACCTTTGACATCAAAGAATATTCGGTTGCGAGCATAGAAGAAGCAATAATAGGGGCGATAAAAGCGGAAAGGGATGGTGCATCTGCTCTTGTGTGTGCACCTATCGTCAGTTCTACGGTTGAAAAGGTGGTTAATATCCCTGTGGTAACGATAAGACCGAGCTCAAGTGTGGCAAGAGCTGTTGAATTGGCAGCGAAGAAAACAAGCTAACTGTTTCCTACCGGAAGAGGTCATCCTCGCGGTTAAACAAAACCTCTTTTATGTCGCCTTCGCTTCTTTTCAACTTCAAGCCCCGCACGATTACAATTGGNATGCCCTCCTTAAATTCGCCCATTACGAGGTTCGCAGCCGCNCATACCTCNTCTGCTACCGCTTCTTTTGTTATCCTTGCGATTTTACCAAATCTATCCTCTTCTCCTCTTCTGTCCAGCAGAGCGGTGATGCCAGAAACGCCTATACANATNCCGGTTACACCGTCTCTAAAAGCTCTACCAAAAGAATCNGAGATNAAAACGGAAATTTCTTCCCCGCNTCTCTCNTCTATTTCTCTTTCAAGGCGAGAAGCACTTCTCTGNGGGTTTTCGGGCAGCAAAACTGCTTTTCCTTCCTCAACATTTGATTCATCCACGCCTGCATTTGCNCAGACGAATCCATGCTTTGTCTCCACTATGATAATATTATTTTCTGTTCTCACTATCTCTTTTGTTTCGTTGAGAATAAGTTGAACAATCCTCGGGTCTTTATCCGTTTTTTTGGCAATCCGTTCCGCATCTGAACTTGGCTTTATACCAGAGAGGTCAATGACCCTGCCTTCGCTCTTCGATACTATCTTAGAGGTGAAAACTATTGCATCACCGCCTTCTAATTTCANCCTTTTCTGTTTCAGAGCTTCAAAAAATAACTCCGTTAAATCGTCACCCTCTTTTACCTCCGGGAGATGATCTATGCCTATTATTTCCAGGTGGTCCGTAGGTTCATATCCTTTCTTTTTCATCCTTCCTTTTTGGAAAAGAACTTAAAATAAAGAGTTATGAGTTAGGTTATTTAAATTAACTATTTCTTTAAAATAGGGAGACGAAAAAAGATGAAAAAAGAGCTGATGGAGATACTCGCCTGCCCAATGTGCAAGGGCGATTTGGAATTAAGTATAGAAGAAGAGGATGAAAAGGGAGAGGTAGTAGTTGGAAGTTTGTATTGCAGTAAATGCGACCAGCGGTATCCAATAGCGGAAGGGATTCCTAATCTATTGCCTCCTGAGCTAAGACAGGGGTCTGAGTAAAGTTTGCATTTTTCACTGTCACCGTAGGCGATCAGGACTGGGACAGGGAGATGGAATGG
>JGI24422J19971_10001513_pt1 | contig 14202 bp, 13 predicted proteins | sample DeeMarSWOR152_54_FD_19971 | JGI IMG/M metagenome (IMG submission 19971) | reverse complement strand
CTCAGCTATGGCGTGTAATACCAAATAGTTAAAGTTAACTTATAGTTATCTCCGAGCGTATTTTTAATCTGTACTGTATCTCCACCATCCATAATGACAAGTTTATTATCTGCGTCAGCTTCCTGGCAATTCGCTGAAACTGAAATCAAACAAGGATTATCATCAAAGAATCCAAAAGTACCCCCCTCTTCATTGGTGTCGTTAGATATAAAAACAATACCATGTCCCTGGACTCCATCAGGTAAATTGTAGGTATCATTATCATCTATATCATCATCTTTATAAGTCAACATTGTTAAGTGTCCAGATGTAGTCAGATTACCACTTGCAGAAATTGATCCATCAGTATTTAAAACAAGCTGATCCGTATTTAACACTCCATCATTAGCAGCATTCAATACCATTTTGGCATCTTCCGCGCCATCCGTCCACGTGCCAGTTCCAATGACTTCTATTTGACCAGCAATTTCGTCAGCATCACCAGTATCGTCATTTCCCCAGAATTGCAACTCGCCGATAGACGTGGTATTAACAATTCCTGCGTTAGATGTTTTGGAGATTCTAATATCACCATCGTTTTCAATTCTTAATCTTTCGACTAAGGTATTCGTGCCTTCAAGACAGGTACTAAACTTCAAAGCTCCACCCATTTCATCAGCAGCCACAGTTGTTTCATCTACGACTGCTTCGATGGCACTTGAAAAATTATAGTCCGTACCATCGTGACCGCAGAAGATAATCATTCCTAATTCGTCTCCATCAATAACAGGATCAGGAGAGACTTCCGTATCACGTGAACGAGCAAAGATCATATTACCACTAACAATCGGATTATCTGTGTTTGATTGCCATACAGATGTTAAGTCTGTTAATGATTCTGAGTTTGACAAAAGATTTGAATTAAAAGTAACACCTGCAATATCAATCGTATAATCAGCAGCACCAATTTTTAGCGGAACTCCAACACTGATTCCACCAGAGAAATTGGTGAATAAGAGTTCATCATCTGTGCTGATAGTAACACTTCCCTGGTCATTGTCACTGGCTACAAAGTTAACCTGACCAGAAGTGCCACCACTCGTTCCAGTAGTTAATGCGCCAGAAAATGCTGTTGTTGCTTCGGTAATAGTCAATAAATCAGCCGAAGTGTTATCTATCGTAGCCCCATTACGTAGCTTCCAGTCATTCGCACAACCAGTTGTCCATATCCCATTGAACCAATCCTTACCGTTAGACTTGATATACAAGCCTGTGAAATTAGCACTGGCATTGATAGTTGCACTGCCGTTGATTGAGCTATCGAGTGTCAATCCTGTTACATGCTCTGTTGCACCAACACTAAATCCAGATTCGGATTCCACAGTGGCACTGATAGCATCAAATGTACCTCCACCACTCAAAACAGAAGTACCAGACTGCTCTGCATACGCCCACAAACCAGCGTGAACACCATCTGCAATGTTTACATCTCGAAGCCTAAATTGAGATTCAGTACCTACGATAGTTGACTGATTAGTCTGATTAGTCGTCATTGCCAATGCTCTTGAATATGTACCAGCAAAGACCTTTCCAGCACTGGCAGCATAATTCACCATACCGTACATGCCAAGCCCTGCATTGGTGTTACTTGAAGCCTCTGGAATTACAATATGCTCACCAGTATAGCCCCAACCACCAATAGAAACAGTTGAATCAACAACTACTTTTCCCCCTGTTGTTATGTTCTCTGTATACAATGAATCCCTGGTGGGGCTAAATACTAATTTGCTTGCATCAGCATTAATGGAATCCAAGTTAACCGTTGTGTTTATATCTATTGGATTATTACTTTTAATATAGGCTGTTGAATTGTCACTATAAAAAACTAATGAATCACCATCACCAGCTTTTAAATCTAATTTAGCATTACCATCGTCTATCCATAAGCGACCAGATGAATCTGTGCCTGCTGGTGTCGCTTCACGTGTCCAATAAATATCATACTGAACAGCTTTATCTCCAAATGTTGCAGAATTGGCAATTGCATTGTTTGTACCTAGCCCCAACTGTCCACCATTTTTTAAAATAAGCTTTGGCGTACCATCATTAGCGTATATGTTTACCCAATTTCCACTAAAAGCAAAACCATTATTTCCAGCCGTAATCCTTAATGCGTCCTGTGCATCATAGGAATCTGAATTAGTTTGTCCTAAAATCCGTACTGCATAAGCTGATGAATTTACTCTTGCCTCTAATCGATAATCTCCTGCTGCTCCAAACCAACCGTCTCCGTACGACATGCAGTTATTATTTATTAGTACGTGTTCACTAAAATAATATTTGTATGTAGCATTTGGATTTGCTCCAAAGCCAATTCTTCCAGTATTATTGATTCTCAGTGCTCCGTTATTCAAATTTGTTGTATCTGGTGCCAACCAGCTACTGTCCGTTGTTCCATTCGTGATTGCAATTCCCGCCTCTGCTCCGCCTGTTTCGATATCGAGTGTATGAGTGGAAACTGTATTAATACCCACTTGATTCCGAATAGGACTTACTCTCAATACATTATCGACATCAAGCGAATCATCAATATAACAATCCGCTTGCATGGTGACATTGCCCTTAACCAAAAACGTTTCTTCAATTCGACCTGAGTCATTGACAACTAAACATAACATTGTCGTTTTATCAGTTGTGGGGCTGAATACAAAATTCCCATCTTCTGATCTTAACGAATCAAACTCAAGTGTGCCATCAACGTCTAATTTGTCGTTTGTTGGACTCCAAATTATCTCATTAATATTAACATTCAATGAATCTTGCAAAGTAGTTACACCTTTGACAAGTAAAACACCCTCAAGTCTTGTAGAATCATCAATTACAAATTTTCCATAAATTCTACCATTGCCAGTACTATCAATTTCAAAAATGTTATTGGGAGTTCCAGCATCATCTTTAAAAAGCAATTTATCCCCTGACACAGTTAAAGTATAAGTATCAGTACCATCAGTAATGTCAAAACTCTCTGATGCTTCTAATGTAAAAATCACATTAGCTAAAGTCTTTAGATCATTGACAACAACTATTCCATGACCAGAAGTTTTTTCTTTTAGACTATCAACATATATTTCATTAAATTTATTACCAACTGCGCCCCATTGGGCAAAAAGCAATGATGGTAAAAATAATATTAAGAAAATAATTATTTTTTTCATTTTATAATACCTCTATTTTATTGGGCTAATTTGTATTGATTTTTTGGCATATTTAATTAACAAATTTCCTGCAATATAATACTTTTTGATTTGATCTAATAATAGATCAATTTCATTTTCTAATATTTTGAATGATTGCCATTTATTTGTAATTATGAACCATAGTTTATTATTTTTGTCATATAAAGTAATTGTCCCTTGTTTAGTCTTTAACCAAATAAAATTATTCTCTAAAATAAATTTCTCTATTTTTTGAGATTCTTTTATCCATTTCTTTTCAAATTGTCTATAATCTTTTTCTCTTACTTTTTCTTTAAGATTATCAGGACGATTATAATCATCATTATCATTATTTCGATTAACTGGCTTTCCTTTCTTTAGTCTTTAGATCATATTCAGTATAGGTGACCTTTATAGGATTAACAATCTCAACATCATGGTTCAAAGCTAAATCAAATTGGGTATTATATAATGTTACAAAACCTTCGACATCTATTCGCTTATATTTACCTTTTGGATATTCTTTTATTTCAGGTACATATATTTTATTACCTTTATTCGATCCATTTATTTCAGGATGTCGTTTAAAAAGTTCCCAAATTTTTGAATTGTCGAAAATAATTTTATTATGTTCAACATATCCCATAAATTCTATCTGTGCAAAAAGTTGCACAGGAAATAACAATAAAATAAGAAACTTTATCATTGGTCATCTCCGTGTTGAGTTCCAGCCACTATGTCTAACAATAGACTTTGTAGCAGATAATTTTTTATTACCATCTTGACCCGCTGCTCTAATACGNTTCCAGGGAAAAGGAAGTCGTGCCTCATCTTGATAAAGCCATTTCGTCCAGGTTGAATCGGTGCTAACAGTAAGACTATCTTCAACGACCCAATCTTGTAAAGTAATTGGATCAGTACAAATATCAACATAAAATCGAATACTTGATGAATCTCCGCCTGATGACGTGTCACCTACAAAAAAATTAAATGCCTCCCAACCCCAGGCAATAAATTTATCTGATGTATCNATNCCTGTTCCAGTAACAAACATTGCTCCCAAATTTGCTGAATCAGCCTCAGTCCTTGTATTAGGAACAAATTCACCTTGAGCCAGTAATGAGACTGGAATTAAAAAAGCTATAATAAAAATAATCTGTTTCATTTTAAACTCTCCTATGTTAAAACTTCTTCAAAAGTTGCTTCAAAATCCCATCGATTCAAACCTATACGCTGAATAGGATTAAAATTAGATTCTGCAAGTTTCACAGCACTCCAATAATTTTTACGCATTCCTATTGCTTTATTTGAATTATATCTCGATGTAATCTCACTTGCTGAAAGAACTCTCTTTTCCATAATAAAATCATCAAAAATACCATCGGCTTCATCTCCAGCAGATATATCACAACCAATATAAAGTCTGCCCCCTTGTGTTACTGAAAAAGAATTACTTGATGATGTTCCTACAAGAGTGCCATTTAAATACATTTTTACACCATTAGAAATAGTTGCATCGCAAGTAATAACAATATAGCACCAAGTATCTTGTGCAATATAACCACCTCCTGAATAGGATATATTTGCAGCTACGGTATCAGACTCATCATAAATATCTACTTCAATATTGCCAGCAGAAGTAATATATAATCCGCTATGTGTATCAGAAACGCCACTTCGTGTAATTGTAAAAAACCGAGCATTACCTTGAATATGGTTATTATAATTATAAGAAGATTTGAACCAAAATCCTATTGACCAGGAAGTTATATTATATGGCAAAAGATTTGATACATCGTAATAAATACTTTCTGCATTTCTTGCTCCAGCATCTTCTATATAAGTAGTTGAATATTGTGTTCCAATTTCTAATTGAGCACCCCATACATATACTTCATCTCCATTATTATTTATTTCAATATATGCTCTCCAATTATTAGCATTTGCACTACTATCAGTATAGGTGACTTCAATTCTTTGCCATTCTGTTGTTGCTATAAAAGTTTCACCATTTAAAAATGTACCAGTATCATCTTGTAATTCAATTTCCCCACTTACTGTATCTTGCATACATTTCAAATAAATTGAAAACGTTCCTGTTGTATTGTTTATTGCTGTTGCCGTATCTTGATAAATATTTCCTTCATCATTTGTTGCTGCTAATTTATCCGCATTTGCAGTTCCATCAGGTGAAATTACTTGATTAGCTGTTGCTGTCAAATCAGTTGCAGTCCAATCAGCATGTGTAAAATCTTCTGTATTATCAAGAAGATTTGTTACAGCTTTTTCTATCAATAATCCACGTCCAAAATTTCCATCAGGAAATCGATCCGTACTTGCAGCTATTTGAGTTATCAAACCTGTATCCGGATCCAATACATTTGCTATACCAGTTCTCGCAAAAGTAGCAGAATTACCGTCTGAAGTATTACTTGATTTTCCTTCAAATGGTATATATAAAAGCATATCTTTATCCCGATACAATTCAAAACTCGAACCATCTCTTATATATTCCCACCAATCTTCTAATTGTTCAATTTCAGATGAAGTTAACAAAGTTCGTTGCAAACTAATTATGTCCTGATTATAAAATTGTAATGTCTTTGTAATACCAGATACTGATTTAGAAACACTCTGAATGCTTTTTTTATCAACTTGAAAATTTGACCAATTTTTTTCAAAGTCTATATTAATACTATTATATATAAATCGTCCTTGACTCATTATTTTAAATCCATTATTTTAAATCTGTTGTTGTTATATTATATTTTACATTCCAAAATTTAACTTTTGTTAATATTACAGAGGAAGGTGCATTATCATAAGTGCCACCAGTCCAATCTACTCTTATTCTTGCAAATTGAGTAGCTGCCATTCCTAAACAATAAAATTCTCTTTTAATTGTTGAAGAAGCTGTTTCATCATAATAAAAACGTTTTTCGATTTCTTTAATATCAGTACCAGCAGGATTCTGACATTTAATATAAAAAGTGATAAATTTACCTATTGCAGTTCCCCCGCCTTCGCCTGGTTGTTCTAAACTTAATTCAACCATTACATTTGTCGCAGTATGAGTTGATTGATCAACATAAGCATCGGCAGCTTGTAAAGTACCTGCTGCATGATTAGCATCTTGAGATAATGAAGCATCATCCATTGAAGTAATTATTCCAATATCCTGTAAATCAGCTTCTTCAATACCCATTACATTTTCACAAATAATTGATGGTTCAATTTTTTGAACTCCATAATCAGTGCTAACGCTAATTACTTCTTGACCTTCGGTTGTCCAGCCAAGAGTCGCAGCTCGAAAAAGCGGAACATTACTATTTGTAATATCTATCACATCGCCAACTTGAATCAATTGACATTCTAAATTAGTTTTTATTTTTGATCTAACTGGACTATTGCCATATCTACCGAACATTCTTTCTAAATATCGATCTCGTCTCCAGGTATCTCCATAAAAATGTTCAGAATCAGTATAATTCGCTAATTGAATTCTTTTCTTTTCTCCCCAAATTGCATAACCTTCATCTAATTTATATTCTTTAATATCTTCAAATGTACTTTTCCAATATTATAATCTCCTTGAATCTCAATATGAGTTATCACATCATTTGATCTAATTTCTATTTCAGGATTTTTTACAGTAAGTGCCTCTGTTATCGTTTTATTACCTTCGGCATTACCTTTAATATCCCAGCCTTTTATTCCTAATTTCCCGCATTCTGTTAAAATAAAATAACCTGGTAACATCTTTAATATGTTTTGTTCTATCCAATCAAGTCCATCTTCGATTCTATTAGATGAATCGTAATAAAGTTTAAAAATATTATCATCTGTTCCATCATTTCCCCACTTGCCATAATCTCCCATTTCATTCTGAATTTGGTTAAAATCAACTAAATCATCATCTAATTCAAGTCCCCAGCCGGCACGTCCTAAATCATAATCGCCATTTGTACCTGCTGCTGTCGTTGTTAAAAGTCCTAATAAAAAAGTCATTCCATGATCAGCTTCATCAATTACCACAATCTCTGTAACTTGATCATATATAGAATGTGCTGTCTGATCTGTTCCTAATTGTGCTCTTTCAGTTTTACCTAAATAATTTGTGCCGTCTTTATCTCCATATTTTATTACTTCTGTGCCTATTTTTACATAAGTATCAGAACCCCAATCAGCACTCCCACCAGTTGAAAAACTTGCATTTGCTACCTGGATATTATGTGTTATTGACCATTCATCGACATAAATAAATTCTGTTCGTATATCGCCTCCAGCATCAGCATCTTCACCTTTGACAATTAACGGTTTCTGAGCATCATCATCCGAAAAATATCCTGTCAATTCTACCCATGTATCCGTTGTAGTTGTTGAATCCAAAGTCGTTTCAGCACCAGCATTATTCTTTGTGATAAGCGAAGCCTTATCCAAATCTTGACCTGCTGGTATATAAACCCAAACTGAAATATAATATCGATANCCNGANGTTANNCCACAATCTGAACCATCACCATCAAAAAATGTTGTAAAATATGTCTGAACTGCTAAATCTATCCCTGTCAATTTGACTGATTTAGTACCACTATGGGCTTGACCTGCATCTAATGCAACCGAACATCCATCAGTTGTTTTTAAAGCATTTCCTTCCATTTCTGGCAAGTTAGCATCAGAGTCACCATCAGTAATATAATTATCTTTTGTTGCATCTAAATTAACTAATAAAGTTCCACTTCCCAAATTACCCATAATCGGTTTTACTTGAGAAAATTTAGATCGACATTTAAAATAATAATCACAAAGATTTTCCCTAATACCAAATTCTACTATATAAAATGGTGGTAAATCAACAAAATCAGCTATCGCTATGTCCTGAAAACCGATCTTCGCCGTTACTTTTCGATTAGAAAAAGTATTTGAAAATAATGCTAAAATATCTCCATCTTTATCAATTATATCAAATTCAATACCTCCAAATTGAGTTCTAAAATTAAGAAGATCACTATTCGTTTGAATCAATCTCATATTTTTCAGATATCTTTTATAGTTAGCATCAATATCCGTGAAAGTTCCTGAACAATAATAAGCCGGACTTACTCCATCAAAATCTATGACCCAAACTGGTTGATTCTGCGCAGCTTCATTTTCTGTGTCAAAATTCGAAGAACTTGATAACAAAATTAATCCCTTATTTATACATATATCCTATCTTCATCTTTTAATTTACGCCACATCGGAATAAATTGTTCTCGTAAAAATATTTCATCTACACTTTGGGTTACTATATTAATATTAATAGGTTGTGAATAATTATTTGTTGTTTTGTTTTGTGGNACAATATTTACTNTNTCNTGACCATGTAATCGCATAGTTACAGGATAACCCGATTCTGGTCCCTGGGCGATAAAAGAACCACCATGTTGAAAACCTCCAGCCCGTGCCATTGCGCTTGTACCCATTAATATACCACCAGCACCAGGATTAAATAAAGATACAATTCCTCCTGCAACTCCTAAAAGATCAGAAAATCTAAATTTCTTTCTTTTTACCATATCAATCAAGGAGGCAACCTGATAAAGGATATTTTCCATATTTTGTTTTAAGAAAACAGACTCCCTTGCCCATATTTTTGTTTCTGTGCCTGCTGAGGTTATCGTTTCTACTAATTTGGGCATTACAGTTAATGTACCTCGTATTTGATTTGTCGTATCTTTATTTGCTTCTGCTCTGCGTTTTTCAACTTCTTCTATCAATGCACCTTGCATTCCCATTTGTTTCATAATAGCTAAAGCCTCAGCTTTTCTTTTAGCTTCTTCTGTAGCTTGTTTTTTTGCTCTTTCTGAAGCTAAAATATCTGCTCTTTTTTTAGCTTCTTCAGCCATTCTTTCTCTTAATTTGATCAAATATTCTTCTAAACTTATTTCCTCTTTTTTAGATTTATTCAAATTTTCAGTTTCTTCTGTTATATCTTTTGTAGCTTTTTTATAAGCTATATAGAATTCTGTAATTCTTGCCATTCCTAAACTAAATGCCATAAATGCACGAAAAGGAATTGACTCACCAAGTTTATCCATTTGTTTAATTAAACCTGTTGTAAAAGTAATAACATCTGTTAAACCAGGTACAATTTCTTTAACAAGCATAAATTGTAAACCTTTTAAAGCGAAATTTAAATTTGCAATATTATCCTGTAAATTCTCTGCTGCTAATCCTGTTTCTTGATCAAATACAATTCCTAATTCTTTTGCTTGTTTTTGTAATTCTTTGATTCCCCCTGCTCCTTTTTCCATTAAAGGAAGTAATGCTGTTCCCGATCGTCCAAATAATTCTTGAGCTAAAGCTGCTCTTTTTGTACTATCTTCTAATTGACCTAATTTTTCAGCAACTTCTAAAAATAATTGTTCACCTGCTTTTAATGTTCCACTTTCATTTGTTACCGTTATTCCTAACTGTTTAAAACTACGCTCTGCTGTTTCTAAACCATAGCTGGCATCTGTGGCACGCCTCATTAAAAGACGTAATCCCATAGTAACAGATTCAATTGTCGTTCCTGAACGCTCTGCAGCAAAAGACATAGAGGATAAAAATTCAGTCGTAACTCCTAAAGCTCGTGAAGTCTTAGCAATTTGATCTTGAAAAGTAGTTACTTTCAAAATCATTGAAGTAAAAGCAACCACAGTACCACCAATAGCTGCTGTAACTCCTAAAACAGCAGCTTTAGCTTTCATAAAACCATCAATCATAGATTTACTTGATCTGGCTGTCTGTTGTCCAAGATTCTTAACTTTTTTATTAAGTTTATCTACTTTTGGACTTGCTTTGTCTTCTGCATTTATTTCTAATGTAAGAGCCATTTTTTAATAAAAGTTAATTTTTTTCTTGACTTTTTCGATTTAATTTTTTATATTACAATGTCTTGAGTTAATTATCTTTTTTGCGCCTAACGAGCAATTACTTTTTTAAAGTAATTAACTCAAGACCTCGTTGGGCGTTTCCTTTTTTAGGAAGGAGTCAATTATGAAAAAGTTAATTTTAATTATCATAGGCACTTTCTTATTAGTTAACTGTGCCAGTAGAGTTCCTTTTCCTTCTGTTAAGGAAAAATACGATGATTCAACCAATGTCATCACATTAAAACTTTCTGATATTCAAGTCAAAGCAGGAAAATATCCTGTCATATTAAACATTAGTATTGCTAATGCAGGGACTAAAATAATGCCACCTAAGAATCTCATTTTTGAAATAAACTGCTTTAGCAAACAGTGGCAGTTTTTAAACGAAACAGAAACTTATGTTTCAATAAACGATGAGACTTATTCTTGGGGATCACCCAGAATTCATCGTTTTAGTGAAACAACAGGTAAAATTTTAGAACGTTTCTATTATGTTGTTCCTTTAGATTTTGTCAAAAGAAAATTTAAAAAGACTAATAACGTATCTATCCAAATTCACGATCAACTTTATTATATAGATTATAATGAACTTTATATAATAAATGACTTTTGTAATTATGTCAGCAAATATAAAAGTTAAGATTTTAATTTCTGTTGTAATTGCATTTTATAAGCATTTTTTTCCTGCTGTTTCTGTGCAGATTCTTGCATAATAGAATCTAGTTCATTTACAGCTAATAAAATGTATTGTAATCGTAATCTCGTTAAATGTCTAAAATAAATCTGTAATGCAATTTCAAATGTATTAAATCGATCACTTAAACTTTGATAGAAAGTAACAATCTGTTGATTAAAGCTATTTAAAATTGGTATATCTGGATTATTCCAGAAAGGACTTTCTTGACTTTCTTTTAAAAATTCTGGATTGTACAAATAAGGCTGTTCCAGTTGCCTAGTAACAGCCTTTATTAATTTTTTCTATATTTTTCCATATCAAAAAAAGTTTTATAATCAAGACTTTTAGAAAGAATAAAAGCCCACCGATCAGGACTTTTGTCAAATACTAATATTTTATTTCTTAATTCACATTTTAGTGGTTTTTGTTTACCGTTTAATTTTTGATAAATTCCTTTCCAATCACTTATAGTAAAGTCTATCAATTTTTCAGCATCTATGATTTCACCATTTTCATCGGTAAAATCTTCAAATTTTTGTCCATCGATATAATTAATAAGATAGGATTCATCTTCACTATAATCAATCCATTTTTGTTCTTTATGATCTTCAATTATCATATTCTCCTCCAGAAAATACTTGCTTATTACTAAAAAATTTAGTATATTACGTCGCCAAAGGTTAATTATTAACCTGACCCGATGAGATTAATTACATATAGTAATTAACCTTTGGCACTCATCGGGTTTTTTATTTTTAATCCATAGGATATTATATGAATAAACGAAATTCTAAAGGTCAATTTGTTAAAATTGATCCAATTAAAAGATTTTGGAAACAAGTCAATAAACAATCTCCTGATAAATGTTGGCTTTGGAAAGCCAAAATCACAACTGAAGGATATGGCGAAATTACTATTTATAATGATAAATCAGAATTAGCCCATCGTTTCAGTTGGAAACTTCATAACAAAAAAGAGATTCCTAAAGGATATTATATTTGTCACCAATGCGATGTTAAAGCTTGTGTTAATCCTTTTCATCTATTTTTAGCTTTACCAAAAGAAAACTCACAAGATATGATTAACAAAAATCGATCTTTAGTTGGTGAAAAAAATCCATCAGTTAAATTAACAAAAGAACAAGTTTTAGAAATAAGAAATAAATATATTCCTAACAAAACAACAATGCAAGAAATAGCTGATCAATATAATGTTTCCAAACAAGCCATATATAGAATTGTTCGCAAAATAAGTTGGAAACATCTTAAGTAATTGCTGAATGATCATCATATTGCTTGCTCCAGCTATTTACAAGAGTCATTCTAAAAGGCTTTACGATACCTGTCATTCCTGTTGGTGCCACACTCGCCTCTGCACATCTAAAAGTTATAATTTGTGGAATTCGTCCCGGTCCCGCTGGTTGAACATCAATATCTTCATATAACAAGTTAGGAAATTGAAATTTCAACGATCTTGATGCTGTACTATAAAAATAAACTTCTGCTTTCTTTGCTGTATTTCCCCTAAGTTCTTCAATATAATCATTGGAATCTGTTTCACTAAAATCTAAAGTCAAAAATATATCTTCAAACATTCCGTCCTGAACTGGTTCACTTGTTTTATAAGTATCCGCAGTTCCACTATCAGCAGCCAATCTATTAGCATCAAAATCTCTAATCATTGGTCGGGATGCAGTTATACTGACTCCAATTGGAAAAACTCTATCAGTACCTTCACCACTATCATTAAAATCTGCACCATCTTGGTCGTTAATATTTATTCTACAATGACCAAATGGAATTCTCAACTGTTCTGTATCATAAGTTGATGTTGTTCCCACTGTTGTAGTTGTATTTACTAAATCTGAATGTCCTGTATCCAAAAATGTATCTGCAATGCCACCAATATTATATCTCATAAATCCATCATCGCCTGTTGTAATCTCCCAAGAAACAGCTTTTATGCTTGGCCATTCAAAAAGTTCTGAACTTCCTAAAGTACTATGTCTGATAATTGCAGCAGCCGTATAAAAAACACCATCAATTTCCTCATCCATATCAACTTGATGAGTATATGTTGAATCAGAAACACTTCCTGTTTCTGTACCGATAAGTTGTACAACTGGCACCCAATGAGCATTTTCATATCGTAAAATTCCTGAAATAGAAAATTCTTGATTAATTCTACCAACTTCCTGCTGACGAATCCAATCATGTCCCATTGCCCGATCAGGATGTAAATCTTGCATTAATCTTAAAACTGGACCCGAATCTTCTATTTTAACTTTTGAACCCGCATCCAATGCTATTGCAGTATGCCAGGTTGTTGCTTTAATTATGCCGAGTTCAAATTCTTGTCCTGTTCCTTTTATTCCCATTTTACTTTACCTCTTTAGTTTGCTTAATTTTAGATTTTTCTTCAATCTCTTCAAAAAAATCTAGATTGATATAATGCTTCTTTTCATCAATTTCATATATATGACCTATACACCACTGATCGTCTTTTCCATTGATTCGCCCAGTATCGATAACACCATCTGGTAAATATCCTTGAATAAATTTCTTGAGTTTAACTGTTTTCATTGTACTGTTTCCTCATTATCAATTATAAAATGAATAATACCATTATAAACCAAAGCACCACCTTCTAATGACTCTATGTCACCATATTCATGACCAGCGAATTGACAAATATTAACATCTCCTTCTAAATCATCCGTTGCCTTAATCAATTCAGTAATGGCTCGCATATAGCGAAAAACTCGTTTCATTAATCGTTCTTCATCGCCTTCATAAGCCATTGCATGTACACGAATTGCAACCTCATGTTCGCATTTTACTGAATTGGCTGTAAAATCAATTCCAGGAGAATTCTCTGGATAAATCTCTATACTTGGATAATTCTGTATTACAATCTTTTTCGCCTGATAGTAATCTTGAATATCATCAAGAGTAAAATCACCATATTCAGCATCGATTACATCTAATTTCGCTGACATTCCAGCTTGTAAAATAGTATCTATATATCCGATAATAGGTTCAATAAATTTAGTAGCCAATTACTTAATTTCCATTTTTTATAATTTTATATGAATTTATACGCCAATCATTAAAACATTATCTGGCAATGTAGCATGACTATTTGTCTTCCAAATTTCATTTGCTGCTGCACCGGCTGCAATTTGAGTTGCACCTGATTTTACATTAGATAATATAATACCACCATTACTGTCAATTTTTAATCTTTCAGTAGGTGAATTACCATCATTTCCATCATTCGTATAAAATATTAATTTTCCTTTTTGATCATCACTTGCGCCATCATGTGATACCCGAATACGTGCTAAAGTTGAAGTTTCTCCTCCACTTTGTTCGCCTTTAAAGTCTATTTGGCTTTCACGCCCATTATCAGTATCTTCATGCGTTGAATTTTG
>JGI24422J19971_10001511_pt1 | contig 14205 bp, 11 predicted proteins | sample DeeMarSWOR152_54_FD_19971 | JGI IMG/M metagenome (IMG submission 19971) | reverse complement strand
TCTGGACAAGCTGCTCAAGACGTATTCCAAGGATTCGTCGCGCAAGGCCGGAATCGCACTCTTTCCCATCCTGATTGAAAAAATGCCCGCAAATATCACCTACACAACCAAGCCTGTCCAGATGTTTGACTTCTTCATCACTCAGAAATCCGCATTGCAGAAGAGGATTGTCGGTGGTGAGAGTGCCTATACCAACAATTGAAACATCAAGGCTATCGAACTGTTCAATAACATCTGAAACAATCTTGTTTTTTAGAAGGTGTGCGAGAGAGCTCTCATCAGGAAATATGGCAGGGCCATGAATGACATGGCATATACCACCGAGTCGGTCTGCAGCGGTGCGGGCAATCACATCAGCCTGGATGGTTTTCTCAGTAGGACTGACTCCACCCATAAGCTGAACCACCTGTATGTCTTCTAAAGATCTCTTGAGAAAGGGCATTATTTCAGCAACGGATCTCCCTCCTGAAAACCCGATCTTCATCCCTTTTGTTAAAATAGAAGAAATCCAGCGGCACGCTGCAAATCCAAGCTCTTTCCTTGTCACATTTATTTGGGAAGAGGCAGGAACGATGATTACCTCAGTAATCCCGAGCGTCTTTCTCACTTCCTGGGAAAGTTCATCAAGACCTTTGAAGTACTCATATGGGGGTTGAACAGTGATCTTTATTATACCCAAATCCTTTGCTTTCTGTAAAAGCCTTGTGAGGGTTGCAGGAGACACCCCTAATGTTTTGGCTACTTCCTGCTGGCTGATATCCAATTCATAACAGAGGCGTGCTGCCTCAAAAATCATTAATTCTTTTGAATCCATTTTTGAAAATATTTTATTTAAATTCATTTCATTTTAATATCTTAAAAATATTTTGTCAAGATATGTTGCAAAGGTATTGCAAAAGATCTACTTATCTCACTACTTTAGCGCTGTTTTTAAAATAATTTCATTTAATTCTTGAAAAGATGGAAAGACTTATACCTACCTTAAATAGTTACCGACGGTTCTCGATATTTGGTCTTTTTTACTTTTATAAAAAATGAAATTTATTAAATTGAATAAATTTTATTTATTGACACGTTTAAATAAATATGGTAAAAAAATAATGTGGGTAATGAGTCTTTATTTTAATTTGAGTTTGTAAATTTAAATTTCATGAAAGGAGGTTTCAGGAATGGGTTTTAAAAAGAGTACTAAAATAATTCTTTTCTGTCTCCTCTGCTTTCTCTTTGTTCTCCCACAGCTCTTTGCTGCAGGGACGAAAGAAGAAGGAGAAGAAGAGAAGTTTGAGATTGCTATTGTTGTGAAACTTGTAGGTATACCCTGGTTTAATGCCATGGAAAAAGGGGTAATCGAGGCAGGAGAGAAGCTTGGTGTCAATGCATACCTCACAGGTCCGCCTGAGGCTGATGAAGCTCAACAGGTAAAGGTTGTTGAGGACCTCATCAGCAAGGGGGTTGATGCGATAGGCGTTGTTCCAAACGATGCAGCGTCTCTCGAACCGACCTTCAGAAGAGCACGAGAAAAGGGCATCGTTGTCGTGACCAATGAATCTCCGAACCAGCGCGAGCACGATTTTGACTATGAGATGATTGACAATCAGAAGTTCGGTGAGTTTCATGTCGACAAGCTTGTGGAATACATCGGTACAAAAGGGGAGTATGCGGTCTATGTCGGTGGTCTCACGGTTCCTGCCCACAATATCTGGGCAGATGCATCCATTGCGTATGCTGAGAGAAAATATCCCGGACTCAAACTCGTCACCACGCGTATCCCCTGTTCAGAAGATCAGGCGCTTTCCCGACAGAAGATGCTTGAGCTCATAAAGGCCTACCCAAACCTCAAGGGTCTTATTGGGTACGGGAGTCTCGGACCTCCTGGAGCAGCACAGGCAGTAAAGGAAAAAGGGCTTGAAGATAAGATCGTTGTCATCGGTACAGTCATACCAAGCCATGCTGCACCGTATCTGAAGGATGGCTCTCTGAAGTTCGGGACACTCTGGAATCCCATTGATTCAGGGAAGGTCATTGTAGATCTTGCCTATAAGCTCCTCAAAGGCGAAAAAATAACGACCAATACGGAGTTCATGGCAGTGGGGAAACCCTATAAAATCGAAGGGCAGACAATCATCTTCGATGCAATGGCATCCTTCACAGCTGATAACGTGGATCAGTTTCCCTTCTGAAAAGGATGCCGAAGTATAAGAAAGATAATGCCTCTCTTGGAGAAGAAAACATTCTCTGAGAGAGGCTTAATTTTATTTATATGTCTTTACAAACCGGTCAATTCAATGTAAGGTACAAGACGGGAGTTATGTGATGGCAGAAGAGTTCCTCCTTATGAAAAACATAAGCAAGAGATTTGCCGGAGTTCAGGCCCTGGACTCTGTTGATTTCTCTATCAATAAAGGTGAAATCCACTGTTTGGTCGGAGAAAACGGCTCTGGAAAATCAACCCTGATAAAAATCATATCCGGCGTTGAACAGCCCGATGATGGATCAGAAATATACATTGAGGGCGAGCGAATAGAGAGCTTTCAATCCATCGATACAATCCGAAAGGGCGTTGAAGTAATCTATCAGGACCTCTCGCTTTTTCCCAATATGACTGTTGTGGAGAACATTGCAATAAGCCAGATCATCGAAAGGGGAAGCAGGCTTTTCAACTGGAGCGATGTACGACACATTTCGCAGGAAGCAATGGCTCGTATTAAAATCAGACTTCCGCTGGATGAAAAGGTAGGGAACCTCTCGGTTGCAGACCAGCAGCTCGTTGCCATCTGCAGGACACTTACGAGCGATGTGAGGCTCCTCATCATGGATGAGCCTACATCATCACTTACACGTAAGGAAGTTGAATCCCTCTTTTCAGTAATTAAGGATCTACAGAAAAGCGGTATAGCCACTCTTTTTGTAAGCCACAAGCTCAACGAGGTATTTCAGATCGCAGAACGTGTAACTGTTTTAAGAGACGGGAAAAAAATCGGTACCTTTAACCGTGAGGAGCTTGACAATGAAAAACTCACCATGCTCATGACTGGAAAAAAAGTTGAATACTCTCAATTTTCAGCACCCCCAACCAGAGGAGACCCTCTCCTTGAAGTAAGAAACCTTTCAAAAGAGCGCAACTTCAAAGACATCAGCTTTAAGCTCTATCCAGGTGAAATTCTTGGGATTACGGGGCTCCTGGGCTCTGGTAGGACAGAGCTGGCGCTGGCGCTCTTTGGCATGAATAATCCAGATTTTGGTGAAATCTACATCAATAGGAAAAAGGTACTCATCAACTCTGTTCAAGATGCCATAAAGCTTGGCATTGGGTACTTACCTGAAAACAGGCTCGTTCAAGGTCTGGTCATGGAGCAATCAATAGGAAAGAATATCGTGGTTACCGTGCTAGATAGGTTGCGGGGTACTCTCAATCTCATTGATAAAAAGCAGGTAGAAAATTCTTCAAATAAAGGTGTCTCTGATCTTGAAATAAGGATACCATCCATCGATTCACCTGTAAGTACACTTTCCGGAGGAAATCAGCAGCGAGTTGTTCTTGCCAAATGGATCGCTACCCAGCCAAAAATACTCATTCTCGACGGCCCCACCATCGGGATCGATGTTGCAGCAAAGAGAGCCATTCATGAGATCATACGGGAACTTGCAAACTCAGGTATTGGAATTGTAATCATCTCAGATGAAGTGCCTGAGGTGGTGCCAAACTGCAGTCGTATTTTATTGATGCGGAAAGGCAGAATTATAGGAGAGTTTAAGGCAGAAGACACTTCAGAAGAAGAACTGCAGAATCTGGTTAATGCAGGATAGAACCACGAGATGAGCGAAACATCAGTAATGAAACGGTTTTTAAGGTATCATGAGTTTTACGTTTTGATTGTCATTATCATTCTTGCAATTATTATCACAAGCGTCAATAAGCAGTTTTTCACCCTTGAAAACTTTTTCGACCTCCTGAAGAGCTACTCCTTCCTGGGGATACTGGCGGTAGGTGTTTTAATCGTTCTTATCTCAGGGGGTATCGACATCTCCTTTACTGCAATGACTTCAGTTGCTGAATACGTAATGGCCATCTATATCATAAACCTGAAAGGTAATATACTCATTGCCTTCCTCATTGCAATCCTGGTAGGACTTGCTCTGGGGGCATTCAACGCCACACTCATCCATTTTTTGCGAATACCCACGATCATTACAACCATTGCAACACTGAATATCTACTACGGGCTCCTCTCGTTTTTCTCGGGTGGTAAGTGGATCTACTCTCTTCCCAACTGGTTCAGAGACTTTTCAGTAATTGAGGTAATTAAACTTGTTAACAAGGAGGGCATCAGGTACGGGTTATCAATTGTTACAATTATATGGATTTTTGTGCTGCTGCTCGCATTTTGTATTCTCCGTTACACCACACTTGGAAGAAGTATATACGCAATGGGCGGAAACAGGATCTCTGCCCAGCGAGTGGGATTAAACATTCTCAGGCTGCAGTTCTTCGTGTACTGCTTCATGGGATTCCTTTCCGGTATTGCGGCAGTCGTTCATGCACTCCTCGTAATGAATGTGGCACCAAATGCAATCGTTGGAAAGGAGCTGGATGTAATTGCTGCAGTTGTCCTTGGAGGGGCGAACCTTGCTGGAGGAGCTGGCTCTCTTCTCGGTACAATCCTTGGAGTTACCCTTGTTGCGCTCATGAGTAACGGTATCACACTCATGAGAGTGTCCTCCCTCTGGTATAACGTTTTCATAGGGCTCATCATTATAGTAAGTGTCTGCATGAGCGCTCATCAGTTAAAAATAAAACAGAGTCAGCGGGCTGTAATAGATATTGAGTGATGTATGGAGGCGCATATTGTTTAAAAAACACTCAGAAATCTTCATTTTATTCATCATAATGATCACAGTGCTCATGATCATGTCAGCGCTCAATCCCACCAAGTTCATGAAGCTGGTTAATTTTCAGTCCATGGCATTCCAGATGCCTGAGCTCGGGCTTTTATCTATGGCCATGATGATCACAATGTTAAGTGGTGGGATCAATCTTTCAATCATTGCATCGTCAAACCTTTCAGGAATTATCACTGCGCTCGTTCTGATCCAGTATGCAACTCCCAGGGCTGGAAGTGTTGAAGTGGCGCTGTTCATATTGATAGCCATTGCAGCCGGGTTCGCAGTATCCATAGTAATAGGACTTGCAAACGGCCTCCTTATTGCTCGAGTGGGAGTTTCACCGATCCTTGCAACGCTAGGTATGATGACCTTTGTAAACGGCTTGACAATTGTAACAACCCGTGGCTATACGCTCTCCGGGTTCCCACCTTCTATTGCATTCATTGGAAATGGAATAATAGCCGGTATCCCAATGCCATTGCTCATATTTATTGTCTGCGCTCTCCTTTTATCTCTTGTGCTGAACAGAATGGCCCTCGGTTTCAACATCTACATGACCGGGTCAAACTGGATCGCAACACTTTTTTCAGGAGTGAACAATGCGGCAGTGCTGATTAAAACATATCTTATTTCAGGGCTGCTTGCGGGTGTTTCCTCCCTTATCATGATTTCAAGATTCAACTCAGCAAAATCAGGATATGGTGAAGGCTACCTTCTCATTACTATCCTCGCAGCGGTTTTGGGGGGTACTTCCACCACTGGAGGCTTTGGAAAGGTTTCAGGACTTGTGTTGGCGCTTATAATCCTTCAGATCATATCAAGTGGGTTAAATCTAATGGGAGTAAGTGCCTTCTTCACCCTTTCTATGTGGGGAGTTATCATTATTCTGGTAATGGCGGCCAACTTCATAAGTGCCAAATATCAGCTGCGACAACGAAAACCTATCAAGACTGTATAATATATAAGAGGGATGATCTTTACTACAGCGGCATGCTTTCTGAGGAGTCGTCCTTTCTTCCAAAAATTCTTTTTATCTCCTGGGACAGTCTGAGCCTCTCTATAATATTCTCAAGGGATCCTATACTCTTTTCCAGTCTTTCCCTGGTAGAAGTCATCTCAAGAAACTTCTGTTTCTCTTCGAGGGTAAATCCCTCGGTTGCTGCTATTAGAAATGAGAGATCCTCAGGCCGCGAGTTTTCAATGTGCTGTATATTGGTTTTATGGTCGCTTACCATGTTTAACTGTTTAAGACTTTCAGTTCCCCTTAGAACCAGTTCCTCCATTCTCTTATCAAATGCTTCATGCATATCCTGGAAAAATTCAACCCGCGCCTCAATATAGAGTTTGTCTTCAAAAAGCTCTTCAACCATAAAACGTCTCTTTCCAACAGTGAGGATATCTATCTTTCCGTCATCATAATTCCTCAGTACTTCGGTAATCGTTGCAGTACAGCCTACACGGAGCATCATTTTACCGCTATAATATACAACTCCAAACTCCTCTCTCCTTTCGAGGCATTCTTTAATCAACTCTTTGTACCTCTCCTCGAATATATGAAGCGGCAAGTCCATACCTGGAAGAAGAACTACTCCAAGGGGAAAAAGAGGAATTATTGCTTCAGCGCACATAATGAGAACCCTCCAAGAACATCACCCTCAATTATTATTCAAAATAAAATAACTTAACAGATTAGAACATCAAAGACGAAAATGCGATTTCTTTAAAGATATACAGAACATCCTATGGTATTATTAATAATAATTTATCCAAAAAATATCCACAAGATGAGCCTATAATTTCTTCATTTTGTATAATTCCCAGAGTCGTGAAAGAACGGTCTCAAGCCGCCTTCCAAGCACCTCTCCATCCTTTGTTGTCACATCATCCTCATTTTCAAGCACAGCATAGGGCACTATTATAGACCCAATATGAAGATAGTTAGGATCTGGGGCTGATAAGCTCTCCCAGTCGCATTCCCTGTACAACCGCTTCATCTTTTCATCGGGAAGGCTGTGCTCGAGAATGCTGTCTTGCCGCTGCGGGTTAAAACGCCGGCGGTTCTTCCGGAGAGACTCTTCCCATGAGACACGAATGTAGAACACTGCCGCTGCCTTTAGAATCTCGCTGCTCAATTGCTTGAATGCATGGGCATAACCGCCGTATTCTTTTCCCCTGGAAAACTCAATAATCGAGGTAAACTTCTCATGATAAAGGGGATTTTTCTCAATACGCTTTTTGTATTCCAAGCAGATACGTTGTATAAGAAGATCCCAAAGGTAAGGCTCCTTAAAATATCCCTGCGGCGTTGTGTGAAGCCGCGGTTTTCCCATGTCAGAGAGTATACGGTCCTCCTCAAACCAGCTCCAGAGCATGGGAAAATCATCAATTAGCTCAAAATCTCCGATGTGAAACCTCTGCATACGTCGGTATTTTTCAATACTTTTGAGATATTCTATGAGCTCACTCTTTCCCGCAGCTGGTCTGCCAATCAGTATCAAAATGGCAAAGGTTTCTTTTTGCATCCTTTATAATAAACAACTTCAATAGGAATAACTGCTCCCACCGATAAACTCCCTAAAAAGAGAATCTTTGGGGACAACACTCTCATCTGTCCATGCTGGAATCTCCTGAAAAATTTCTTGAACCCTCTTAGCCCTGCCCAAGGCATCGTCTTTTTCAGGGTCATCCCTGAACTTCTCTATAAACTCAGGAAAAAAGTCTCCAAGACGATGCTTCATGATAGGAAGTTCATAGGGGAGGAAGCTATTTATGATGGTATGCGCCTCGGTAAGCCGGGATATGATGTACCTGAGCTCTGATCTTCTTACATAGTGCCAATGAGCCAGGGTCTGGCGGGGGCTGTAATTCCGAAACTGCATGTCCCTCACCATCCTTCTGAGCATCCGGATATCAGCCCACCGGATAAAACGCCCGTTCCTATCTCTAAGCTGTGAGAGGGTCTCAATGTAGAGCTTAAACTTCTTTTCCTCATCTATTTCATCAGTCATTTCTTGGAACATCCCGTGGAGTGAATCTATGAGCAGGATATCCTTCTCACCGATGGAAAGCTCCTCCGAAATACCTTCCCTGTTCCCGGACTTGAAATTGTAATAAGGAATCTGCACCATTCTCCCTTGGAGGAGGGCTTTGAGATGGGTGTTTATCAGGACGAGATCGATCGCCTGGGGTGTTTCATAATCATAGTCCCCATCCGGATCCCTGGGCTGATCCTTTAGATCGAAATAGTAGTTATCCACATTAAGGGTGACAAGGGAATACCCAAGGGCTTTCAATCTCTCTCCTACCTTGATCGTGGTGGTCGTTTTCCCAGAGGAAGACGGTCCCGTAACAATGATAATCTTAATGTCCTCGATGCGCTCCTTGATCCTGCATACAGCCTCTTCCAACTCTCCCCGATAGAACTCCTCGGAATCACTGATCAGTTCTGCGAACCTGCCCTCCTCTATTATTTCCCTTATCTGTCTCAGTGATACACACCCATGATCCACTCCCCAGGAGATGGCAAGCCAGAGTTTCTTGTAGGGGACATTATCCGAAGAATAGGTAAGACTCTCTTTTCCCGCTCTCTTTAGCGCATGCTCATAGCGGTAGATGATGTAGGCCTTGGCGGTTTTTGCATGCCCCCTCTCGATTAGGCACTTTTCTACTAGGTCCTGTACTTCTTCAACAGTAGGATAGCTCCCCTTATAGCCCTTGGATTTGAGCATGGCTATCACATCGTCTGTAACTCTCTCGGCAGTTTGTCGGTCACGTCCTCCTACCGCAATGGCGGCCGACAGGATAGCCAAGGTGATCTTGTCGCGATTGAAGGGAACAATTCTTCCATCACGTTTAATGATCTTATCTAAACCCATTGCCTCTACACAAAACGCTTTCTGATTTCTGCACTCACGTAGTCGAGAATAGCAACGGTAATCGCAATAAACCAGACAGCAATACCTGCCGCTTTGTAGTCAAGCAGACGGATGTACTGGACCAGCAGAAAACCGATGCCGCCTCCTCCTACAAGACCGATAACAGTTGACATTCTCACATTGATGTCCCACCGGTAGATCGAGAACGATATAAAAGGAGGTATCATCTGAGGAACCACCGCAAACATGATCGTTTGAAGCTTCGTTGCCCCGGTTGCCTGTACCGCTTCAATTTGTCCGGGATCTATGTTTTCGATCGCCTCTGAATAGAGCTTACCCAGCGCTGCCACAGAATGAAGAGTGAGCGCAATAATACCTGCAAAGGGCCCAAGACCAACCCAGACCACAGCAATAAGCGCCCAGATCAAAGGCTCTATGGCCCTCACTATATTCAGAATCGTCCGTGTGATGTAATAGATCGCCATAGTAACCCATGAGCCGGACATGAGATTGCGGGCTGCAAGAAAGCTCACAGGAATGGAAAATAGAATTCCGAAAAGCGTTGCCATCATTCCCATAAAAATTGTCTCTGCCATCCGTTCCAGAGTGAGCTTGAGAGGATCGCTGATGATAAGGCCGCCCACCGCAGAGATCTGCCTTACCTCCACTCGATGAAACTGCGGTCCTGCCGCACTGGGCGGTATGAGACGGTAGGGCATAATGAGGTCAAACTCAAATGACCCACGACTATCGGTTACAACGGTAACGTATTCGCCCTCCTGGCGGGGTCGAAACTCATTCCCCAGAGAATCAATCCACCATATCTGGGTCTCTGTATTGGGCGCAAAGCCCCTTGCGGTAAGGTGGAGGATCGTGCCTTTTATGACTTGGTTGTTTTCATCCATTCTAGAAAGCTCTCCGCATGTGGGCTCAGACATAAGGTACGGGCTCCCAGGAATCTCTTCAGGCGGAGGGGGTGGTGTCCCCTGGTCACACCCTATCAGAATACCGGCACCCGCGCTGATTTCTTCGGTTTCGCGTGTCACTGCTGCTTCCCAGGGCCACAAGACCCTGGAGAGTGGTGGGATCGCATCAGGCAGCTCCCTTATCATCTTCACAAGATTGATCTGGGAGATCTGCCAGCCCATTGTAAAAAATATTACTATAATGAGTATAAATATTACACCACCACCCTTCTTTTCAGGGATGGTCTGTCGCCTGGCATCCCAGGCGTTCCACAGCCACAGCAGTGCAGTACAGACAGTGAGAAAGGCCACAAAGAAAGGACGCCTGCTTAAGGCTTTGGTATATTTTGCCAGAAATCCTATTTCTCTGTGGGCAAGCAGGTGTATTCTCCAGGAAAAGAGGACCAGTATGCTTGCGAGGGCTCCAAACATGAGAACGCCACGCCTGAACTGACCTGCAAGAAATTGTCCGAGTCCCGGGACAATCAGCGACGCGATACCTGCTACAGGTCCTGAGACCATGCTTTGAGGTTCATGCTGTCGACTTTTAGTCATATCAGTCATTTGATAACGTACTCATGCGACTTCCCATATCGCCAGATTATTTTATCGCCTCAATAGGAGTTATTTTCACCCCTGCTCTCCATACCCTGCCCAGTATGTTCGTATTATCCATTCTTCTCTTTATACCCAGCGCTCACCCTCTCTGCTTCCTCACCGTATATCTCTTTGAACTCTTCATCGGTCATGCGTCGTATTTCTTCGCGGCTGCCGCGGTATACAATTTGCCCTTCCCTAAGCCCGATTACCCTTGTTGCATATCGCTGAACTAGATCGAGGTAGTGCAGGCTGCACAACACAGTGATCCCCTCCTCCTGGTTCATTTTTTCGAGATAACCCAGTATGGTATGTGCAAGTACGGGATCAAGGCTTGCCACAGGTTCATCGGCAAGGATCATTTTTGGTTGCTGCATCAGTGCCCGCGCTATTCCCACCCTCTGCTGCTGCCCACCGCTCAGCTCATCGGCCCGCTTCTTTGCCTGGTTTGCGATGCCAACCTTCTTAAGGGCCTCCATTGCCATTTGGCGATCCTTTGCCGGAAAACGGTATAACGCACTTGCCAGGGGGTTTACGTATCCCAGCCTGCCTGAAAGTACATTGTTGAGAACATTCGATCGCTTTACAAGGTTGAAGTGCTGAAAGATCATTCCTATCTTCCTGCGTATATGCCGAAGCTGTTGTGAATCAGCCGTAGTAATGTCAATACCATCCCATAAAATCCTTCCCTCAGTGGGATCAATAAGGCGGTTAATGCAACGAAGGAGAGTCGACTTTCCTGAACCGCTCAGACCGATGATTACCAGAAACTCTCCCTCATCAACGGAAAAGCTCACATCCCTGAGTGCAACGGTTCCGTCATCATAGATCTTTGTAAGACCATTTACTTCTAACATCTCTCCTCCTGATGTGAAAGAGAATAATCTTCTCCCTCTATAAAAACACAGCTGGGCTCCCTCTTGATCATGGAATAGCCCTGCTCGTGATTTTTTTATTCCATAAGCTCTTCGACGCTCAGGCCTGATGCCTGAAGTACCTGCCTGAAGATGTCATAGAAGGAATCATCGTGTTTCTCCAGCGCAGTCCACTGGTATGCAGTTTTCAGCGCATCTTTGCCTTCATCTGTCTGTGCAATTTCAAGGAGCGCATTTACGATTTTTTCACGCAATTCTTGAGGAACACTTGGGTGGAACTGAACTCCATCGTTCGGAATGTCTATGGTCACTTCGATTACAACGACCTTTTCCATTACATCAGGGTGATCCTTTTCAATCCGCGTGCGCGCATCCACATATGTGGCTCCTGCATCCACGTCACCGTTGTATACTGCTGCTGCAACTGAATCATGGCTTCCGGCATCAACGATTTGTTCCAGGTCAGTTTCTGGATTGATCCCTGCTGCCCTCATTGTGAGCATCGGAATGATCCATCCGCTCGCTGACAGGGGATCGACACGTGCAAAGGTCCTCCCCCNAAGGTCTGTGATCTTGCTGATCCCTCTATCCGCACGTGCAATAATCTGGCCGTTGTAGGTGGGGCTACCGTAGCGCACCGAAACTAAAGCAGCCTCTGCAACACCCCGGTCGGCTGCAAGCACGTAGGCAAAGGTTGCAAGAGATGCCATGTGCGCTTCAGGTGGTTCGCTTGACAGCGCTTCAATAACTCCTGCGTACTCTGTAGCTACATTTGTACTGAAGTAAAGACCTGTTCTATCGTGGAGAAGATCAGCCACGGATTGAGCTCCCGATGCAACACGCTCCATCTCTCCAGAAGGGACAAAGGACCATATGATCGGATTCTCCTCCGAACCAAGGGGCACCTCCTTCTTCCCTCCGGCAAAGAGAAGTGCAGCAGCTGCAGTAAAAATTACCAGAAAAATAAGCGCTTTTTTTAGCATAGTTCCTCCCTTCTAATAAAATATTTTAAATATATAGCAGACTACCTTTAACACTATAACATGCATTAAATTATTTGTCCTTATTATTTTTCAATCAATCTCATTTTCTATTTAATTTTTACCCCATTATATAGTTATTCTATAACTCCTTTACACCCACAGGAAAATGCACTACTTTAGAGCTTTAAAGATGGCGGTGTACAATGAAAAAACAGCTCCCTTCTTATATTTCAACTGGGGAACCTGACTCTTTTGCAATGAACACGATGAAAAAAAGAAAGCCCTATATCATAGATCAGATCATCGAAGCAAATACCTGTACGTCCCATCAGAGAGATGCCCTGCTTTCTCTGAAGCAGGAAATACTCGAAGGCGTCATCACCGATCCCTTTCTTGAATCCGTATTGACCCCTCAGGTGCTCGAAATAGATGAGATCAAAACCTGGAAGCTCGCAATAAAACCTTACATGGGAAAATCCTGGCTCAACATTCCATTCTATTTTGCCGAAGCATACCTTTATTTCAGGATTTTGATTGCCTTCGGCTACTTTGACCAGGGATCTTCTTTCTATTTGAAGGATCCATTTGAGCCATTCAAGAAGAGAGAGCTACATGCAAAAGGCGGGGGTCTTGAAACTGGCAGGTTGGTCATCGGGACTGAAAATTCTTTGCAAAATCCGGAGGAAAAATATAAAACTCTCATCTACAACGCTCTCTGGGGAAACAGAATCGATCTGAGCATGTTTTATATAGTGGAACAATCACGTCACAGGATACTCGCATCCCAGAATGAAAAACTCCTCATAGACCATACTCAAAGGCTCATCGAGCTTCTTCAAAAATCGGAAAGGATTGATGTTATTCTTGATAACGTAGGCTCCGAGCTCGTGTGCGACCTTATCCTAGCCAGGTATTTCTTATCAGCTTCCACAAAAAATACGGTACACTTTCATGTAAAAAAACACCCGGTGTATGTTTCCGATGTCACCGCTAAGGATGTTGACGAAACGGTTGATGCACTTGTGAGCGAAGAAACCTGGATTCTCTCAATAATAGGGCAGGAGCTTAATAATTTCATGAAACACAACAGGTTTCATATTCACCCGCACTATTTCTGGAATAGCGCATTGCACTATCCAGACCTTCCCGGTGAGATACTCGGGGAGCTTCGCAAATCCGATCTCATAATTCTCAAAGGAGATGTGAACTACAGAAGGCTCCTTGAAGATAGAAAGTGGGAGGCGTGGGATCACATGGCAGAGATTGCTTCATACTTTCCAAAACCCTTTGCAACGCTGAGAACAATGAAGAGCGAGATAGTCGTTGATATTGAAAAAGACCGAACAGAAAAGCTTTTTCACACAGATCCCCACTGGCTGGTCAACGGAGAAAGGGGCATCATACAGGTTATTAAGAGAAAATAAATTATAGAAATCAGGATACTTCAGGCCCGTATTCATTCAATGGATAAATTGGACCCAGGAGCAACTTATACAGTCCAGGTGGATCTGGAATGATTGGTGAGGGGGGGACAAGCTGGCGCAATGCTTGAGTTTCAGTCTGTGTTCGATTCTCAGAGGCTGTAAATAACACATCTATTACTTTGTCATGAGGCTATACTTCTCGATTTTTCCATCTAGAGTTCTTCTCGTTATTGAAAGCTCCTTTGCGGTCTTTGATTTATTGTAATTGTTTTTCTCCAGGAAGTGTGCAATAATCTGACGTTCATAGCTGGCAATAACCTCAGCCATCGCTTTTTTGAATGATCTAATTTTATTAAAATCAATCGCAAGAGTATTTCCTTCCTCGCCCAAGAAGAGGGCCTTTTTCAAGTCCCTGGCTTCTACAATATCCCCTTCACTGAGCAAAACTGTCTGATTGACCACATTTTCAAGCTCACGCACATTTCCGGGCCAGTCATAAATGGTTAGGCTCTCGAGAGCTTCCCTGGTAAAACCCTTTACCTTTTTATTGTATTTGAGATTATATTTTTTAATGAAATGGTTTACCAGCAGGGGGATATCCT
>JGI24422J19971_10001510_pt1 | contig 14207 bp, 12 predicted proteins | sample DeeMarSWOR152_54_FD_19971 | JGI IMG/M metagenome (IMG submission 19971) | reverse complement strand
GCCATATCTATTAGGCTCAACGGAGGGGGTCAAATATTTGGGGTTTAGATGAACCAGGCCAAGACTCCCACGGCTTCAGCGGCGTAAACCCCAAATATTTTGGCCCCTGCAAAACCCGGTGATATTCTTTTAGGAGATATGGCCTTTCGAAAACCGCCATGCCCTCTTCGCACCACAGTGATTACTCTATATTGTTCATGCCCACACTTTTAAACGATACCCACCTATTCCTTCCCGGAAGAAGATTGCATTATCGATCTCGACGCATTTTTTGCAGCCTTCATCCCTTAAGCCCCCGCTTGAGCCCCTCAATGAACTGGTTCCTGGCCTCAGTATCTCCACTGATCTGCTCTTTCACCGCTTTCCATGTGGGTGAGCAGTCTTTGTAGGGCACCTTGACCAGGCCGTGGATTACCCTGTCGATCTCTTTTTTGTTCTCCTTGGTGAGCTCAACCCCGGCTTCCTCGAAGATGTGTTTGAGATGTCTGAAATAGCAGGACATGATGTTCCTCCTTGGCGGATATGAGCGGTGATCCACGCACCCTAAATCTGATTCCTTATAGTTTGGGAACGCGCGTTCCCATGACTCTAGCGCCGGACCTGCGATGCTGGCCACAGGGTCACAGCGGCTAAAAGTACCATGTTTCGGGAACATTGGGATCGAGGTAGCGGTAGCTATTGGCCGGGGCATCTTCATCAAGCCCATTGATGAAGCGCACGAACTGTTTCAATGCATCGGAGTCGTCAATTCTCGCATCCAGCAGAGGCGAGCTTTTGTCAACATTGTTCACGGTGGGTACTTCACTGTTGAATTCCCTCCCATATATCCACAGCAAATCATCCAGGACATCAGGATCTAGGGCTGAGATGTTGGAAACAGTTTCAAATGCGTCACGGGTTGCTCGACGTAATAGAAATACATCCTGGGCATCCAGCAACATACCCTCTAACAATTGGTGTCTCAACATGTCTTCTACAACCTCAATCAAGCCGCTTCGCAACGCTACCAACATCAATATATTGTCGACCGGGACCGAAAGGTGTTCCTTGTCCTTCACCTCCAGCAAAGCCCGTCGACGCAAGAGCTTTACCAAAAGGAGGCTCTTCTTTTCCAAGGGGTCTTGATATGCTTTAATTGAGGTAAGTTGTTGCAATATACCCGAGTTATCCTCGCGGCGAAGGTAGCCACTGGCTCTCCTAAGGAGTGACCTGATGTCAGCATCGTAGTTCTTTATCAATATTTTTGCAGCATCTCTCAAGAGCATCGCTCTCTGCCCTGGGTCTCTGATCTGAATGCCATCGGGTAGGTCAAAGACTTCCTGTACTTTTCCAGCATCGATGTCCTTCAGTTTAGCTGCCGTGAAAAAGTCGGGCACCTTATCTTGCATACTTTTGGCTAATACATACATGAGGTCGGACCCACGATAGAGTATATTGTTAATGTAAGCTCTGTACCGTTGTTTCCTCGATATATGGGTTCTGTGGTCAATGGCAGTAAGAAAAAAGAAGAAGTTTGACGCGATATATTCGTCCTCGGCATCGGGGAACATTTCAGGCCTATGAAACGATCTGGGGGTGTAGTTCATTTCTGAAACGAGTGCAGCAAGTCTTTCTGCTCTATCCCTTGAGATTCTTATTTCGGCCATGTTCCTTTCCAGTTGCTATCTTGAGGCATCTTGAAGCATTAAGAGTAAATAGTGAAGCAGCCCAAAGACCATGCTCAAGTGTCTCATTGGCCCGTGGGGATCAATTCCACTTCTATTCGAAATAGCGCCTCATGCTGCGAGCAAGCTCTTCAGGTAATGTGTCGATGACCCAAACATCATATCCTTTCTCCATGGGGCCAGTATCGTTTGTATAAACTCCCTTGGGGTAAGGCCTCGAGAAGAGCTTTGCGTGCAGCGAATAATACTCTAATTTCTTATCGATAGGGCCCGAGTATGTGATCAGATTGAACGACCCAATGCCCATTGCCTTATAGCCGAGCAATGCCCTGGTCAAGGTGTCCGCGAAGTCATCGATCTCCTTTTCCTCTAGGTCCGTTAGGGAGCTTTTTTTGAATATAAACTGAATCTCATTGAAGCCACGAGGAGCAAAGCTCGCTAAAACCGATAGGGAGTCATTGCAAAGGATGAATCTCTCATCTTGCCTCCGTTCCTCTGCAAGCAAATCCTCCCAGTAGTTTTTCTTAGTTCGCTCAAAGTAGTCCTTGCCTTTTTCCAATAACCTTGCTTGCTGGGGTAGCGGCTGTGTTTCCACTAAGATCTGAACATGAGGATGTATTATGCTTCCGGCAGAGGGCGGCATATAATTCCAGACCCAGATTGGCCACACCGCGTCGCTGTCACGTGCATATACGGAAAGGATGTATCTGTTGGATGCAAGCAGATTATCATGCAGCAGGCTGACGCCAAATTCATTTAAATCTAGGAAATGCTCTTTGCTCAGGGTACCAACTGCATGATTTTCACCAAATGGATTCAGATTTGGAAAGATAACAGTATCCCCCACGCGTATTCTTCCATCTTTGTTAATCGATTCCGGAAAGGTGGGGGTTTTCTCCTCTATCTGTTCCGGGCAAAACACACATGCATTTCTGGATCTCCTTATGACCTCCTCAAGCGCGAGATCGCTTTCTGCTTGCTTGATCCTTTTTGCCCTAACGGGATTCATCCTGCTTTGTTCTTTGGTCAAGGGATCAAAGCGATATTCTACCTGATTTCTTACATCCTTTCGCAGCGCTATCATCTATGGCACCATGTTCCGTTAAGAACCAGCTCTAAGTTTTGACGTTTTCACTTGTTCCCATGCCCCGATCTATTAGAATCAGTTTTCGGTTGAACTGTCAATTGTTGAGTTATGGGCCTGAAGACGCCAGAGCTGCCCCTTTTCCCACCTATTGGTGGGCACTTATGTGCCGCAGGCTTTTCCCTTGACAAGGAAATTTTTGTTCCCCTATATTTTTCTCTACTGGTGCGCTAGAGTAATAGTGCATTCCTGTCTTGACGTATTGTCAGCGTAATCGCCAGCCGACAGCAATAGGGACAGCAATTGCCTTCGCAAGGTACTTGGTGAGACCCCTCGGTAAACCCTCGGCTATTTTTCCATCGAAATGGAACAACATCGCTGCCGAAACGGTAGGCGGTGGTTATAATTGGACTGTTCCAGTTATTTTGTTTCTTTTTCTAATCACATCTGTTGATGTTCCAATGCTCCCACGTCTCTAGGGGGCCTGGGATTGTCTTAAACAAAGGATGAGCCTCGGGACAATCGAGGGATTTCAGTCGGTCAAACAGTGGTCGGTTCCGCAAAGCAAGCTTCTTCCTCAGATGCTCCAGTTCGAATCTTAATTGGCCGTCGGTGACGAGGAGACGTNTCCTAACCCGGCCCTGTCCAATCTTGGATGCATCGAACTTGAATGCTCTCCTTGTTGCCTCATCATGTACAGTCAATAGATAGGTGGTAATCGCGCGAAGAGGGTCATTGTTCGCTTTAAATCTTTCCAATTGGCTGTGGTGTCTGTATCCTGCTGTGTTTCCGCGCAAGACCGCCTGCGCAAGCAGGGCCTCTCTCCACAAAGCCACCAGACCGGGCGAGTCAAGGTATTTCGGATGCAATGACCACAATCTCATGGATACTCTCAGCATGTAACTTCCGACTCATGCCATTGCAGCAGAGTTTAACGCTGCTACTGTTTCTATTAGAGTAGGTTTTCAGCGGAGTGTCAACGGCGGAATCCCTGTTTCGATGCCCTCGATGAGTAAGCGCCTGTGTTGAGGGCGAGGATTTGCCTGCAACGAGGTTAAGGGGAAGAACTCGAACCAGCGTCGGGATTAGTTGACATCTCACTGTTTGTGTTTAACATGGTGATATCTAGTGAAGAAAGCAAACGCAATGGCAAATTTTTGTTGTCCGGGCAAGATGCTCCCGTTGTGTTTCCATTAAGGGGTGAGATCGGGGGCAGGCAAATTCAGGGATTATAGGGTTCATGAAAAAGAGAACAACGAATCAAGTCAGAAGCCGAGCTTTTGCAACTGAAAGCATTGATCGCAGCACTTGGGATGTCGCCAGCAGGCCTTGTGGCGACGAGGAAGAGAGCTATAGTGTGTCTGAGAAAACTGGGGGCGGCGATGATTTCATGAAGTTATATGAAGCAAGCGTGAAAGTAATAGAGCGGGGAAAGGTTGTTCTAGGGGAAATTGTTCGAGTGGGCGATGGTCATGTATTGGTTGATATCGGCTACAAGTCAGAAGGGAAGATCCCCCTGGCCGAGTTCATGGATGCGGAGGGGGAGGTGACGGTTAGTTGCGGTGATACGGTTGAGGTGCTCGTGGTGAGGAGAGAGGACGAAAATGGATGTCCTGTACTTTCGAGGCGGGGGGCGGAGAGCGTCAAAAAATGGGACGACATTGAACAGATCTACCGAAACGGCGGCAACGTGAGGGGAAAGATCATATCTCGAGTGAGAGGAGGGTTTTCAGTGGACATTGGCGTGAAGGCCTTTTTGCCGCGGTCACAGGTTGATCGGAGACCTGTCAAGGATTTGGATTCACTCATCGGAAGCGAGCATGAATTTCAGATCATCAAATACGACAAACGGGATAGGAATGCCGTAGTTTCTCGCCGGGCCATCATTGAGGCACAGCGAATGGATCTCAAAAGAGAAACCCTTAAGGACATCGAGGAGGGAGTGATCGTCGAGGGAGCGGTTACCAATTTCACCCATTATGGCCTGTTTGTGGACCTGGGCGGTGTTGACGGCTTTGTCCATATCTCCAACATGTCGTGGGGGAGGGTCGGACATCCCTCTCAATTATACCACGTAGGAGACAAGATCAAGGCAACGGTGTTGGAATTTGATAGAGAACTCGAGAGGGTGTCGCTCGGCATAAAACAACTCACGGCCGATCCATGGAGCACCGCTCAGGAGAAGTATCCCTTAGGGTCAGAAGCCAGCGGTCGCATCGTGGAGGTGCGAAAATACGGAGCCTTTGTGGAACTGGAAGAGGGGGTAGAAGGGCTCATCCACATATCGGAATTACCACACAGGAAGGGTGAAGATCCGCTAAAAGAGTTACACATCGGCGATGTTATTAAGGCAAGGGTCATCAAGGTCTCTCGGGAGGACAGAAAGCTATTGCTTTCAATCTCCAAATCAAAAACGAGCGCCAGAACGGATGATTCCACAGGCCGGGCAAGCGACGAAAGTGAGGCAGCAAACACTCATCAGTTGCCTGATCTCAGACAGCAAAGAAGTTAGGGTTATCTCTCCGCCGTTTACTTCGTGAGAACTGCCAGTTGACTCCTACGGCTCGATCCTTGTTCCCAAAGCCTCATGACTTCCCCTGCCAGGTTGCCTGGAGAGACCAGGCTTGTGTGGCGATGAAATCTCGATCAGCGCTTTGTCCACCGGTGTACCCACCTATTTGCCTTCAGTGCTCCTTACCTCTGGTAGGACGGCCAACCATGCTCTTAGCTCTTTAAAGAGGATCAAATAGTTGCTATTATCTACTTCGCCTAAACCCAATTGGTTTTCACAATCCGTCAAGGAGAAATGAGCATTGGACGCTCCGGGAAGACATATTGTGGCGGAATTCTTGGGCTGCAACCGGGCCATTTTGGACGATATGTCCCTCATCGAAAGGGGAATGGCAAACGCTGTCGGACGCGTTGGAGCTATAGCTGCTCATGCCTCTTTCGAGCATTTCTCGGCCTTGGGTATTTCAGGCGTCGTAGTTCTTCAGGAAGGCCATGTGGCAATTCACACATGGCCGGAGTATCAATATGCAGCCTGTGATCTGTTCACCTCCGGCGATACGGTGGATCCGTGGCCATCGTTTGATCATCTCAAGGAGGTTCTTGAGGCGGAGAATTACTCAGCATTTGAATTGAGGGGTGGTGAGCTGAGCCTACGAGAAGGAGTCGACGTTGACCTTTGTAGAATGCGCGAGGACGTCGAAAAACACCTGAGGCTTGACAAGCTTAGGTGGAACGAATGGTTTACGGATAAGGATGAGGATCAAGCACTTTCACTGCGTTATACAGGAGGGATTCTTTTTGAAAGGAATTCCCAGTACCAAAAGGTAAGGGTGATTAATACCCATGCATATGGGAAGGCCCTCATAGTTGACAGCATGGTGATGTGTACTGAAAGAGATGAGCGACATTACCATGAAATGATCAGCCACCCTGCTATTCTGGGTCATGGGCAGGTGAGACAGGTGCTGGTTGTTGGAGGAGGAGACGGAGGTACTATCCGAGAGGTTTTGAAGCACGATAGTGTGGAGCGCGTGGTCATGGTCGAGATTGACAGAACAGTCATTGAGGCATCGAAACTACACCTACCAGAACTGTCGGTAAGCTTCGACCATCCAAAACTCGATTTGAGGATTGGAGACGGGGTTGACCATGTGGCAAATATCGGCTCTGAAAGCTATGATATTATCATTGTTGATGGTTCCGATCCCAAAGGCCCTGCTGCGAGATTATTCTCGGATGAGTTTTTGCAAAACTGTAAACGGGCATTGAGGTCGAATGGTTTGTTGGTCGCGCAAGGTGAGTCACCCTTTTTTAATCGGGAGATGTTCATAGAGTTAAATGGCCGTCTGAAGGGGATCTTTGGAAGAGAGAAGGTCAGGACCCTCCTTTTCCATATTCCTACGTATCCGTCCGGGATTTGGAGTTTTCAGCTTGCTTCCAAGGGCACTGTAGATCCGAGGGATGTTGATCCTGAGAGCATTGCCCTGTTTGAAAGGAGAAATCCACTGCACTATTACAATGATAAGGTACACAAGGCATCCTTTGCATTACCAAACTACCTAAGGGAAATGTTAAACGAATAGAGCCATAACCTCACAGGCAGTCAGCTAAGGACAAACACATCGTTGATATCCCCGTATCGCTCCTAAGAAACTCAGTATAGTAAAGAGCATGGACATGTCTTTTTTTGCTCTGCCCTCTAAACAAGGCCCCGTACAGGGCCATTTCAAACCGACGCACCGCGTGATAAGCCTAAGCACTAAACTGGCAGCCTGTGTGCGTCGTTTTGAAACGGCCACTGCTCTGAACGATGGGATGACGGATTCAAAAAAAGACATCTCCACACTCCGCATACCCTTTGTTTCATGTATAATCCTGAAGCGAAGCGCCAGGGTCATTTGGTAAAATTATTGTATAGAAACTCTGAGCTCAAAGCTACCTCGAGCAGCGCATTGTAATGTACTAACCCTACCTGCTAAAACGATTTGATCTTTTCGGATAAGGGAGTATACTTGATATAATTAGGCTCCAAGCTTTCGGAATCGCAGGGTTGGAGGCGAGATTCAAATATCAGGGAGTACTTTGCTGCTCTGAGCTATACAATACGTAGCAGAAGGGGGTGGGTATGGCGGCTTACGTTCTTGCCATTGTCCTGCTTATAGTCTTTCTGAGTGCGGCAATAAAAGTCCTCAGAGAGTATGAGAGAGGCGTCGTATTCAGGTTAGGCAGGGTACTGAAAAGTCCCAAGGGCCCTGGCATTGTCATCATCATTCCGATTGTTGATAGGTTGCTCAGGGTGAGTCTCCGCGTAGTGACCATGGATGTGCCTCCCCAAGATGTGATCACAAAGGACAATGTGTCGGTTAAGGTGAATGCTGTTGTCTACTTCAGGGTAATGGATCCGAACAACGCCATAGTTGAAGTAGAGAACTACCTTTTCGCTACCTCTCAGCTTGCCCAGACAACCCTTAGAAGTGTGTGCGGGCAGGTAGAGCTGGACGAGCTTCTCGCGGAGCGAGATAAGATAAACACTACCTTGCAGAAGATACTCGACAGAAATACTGACCCCTGGGGGATCAAGGTCACTACCGTGGAGGTCAAACATATCGACCTTCCTGTGGAGATGCAGCGGTCTATGGCCAAGCAGGCAGAGGCTGAGAGGGAGAGAAGGTCTAAGGTCATCAGCGCGGAGGGTGAGTATCAGGCCGCCTCCAGGTTGGCCGATGCAGCCCAGATGATACAGGACTATCCCTATGCCCTCCAGCTACGATATCTTCAAACACTACGAGAGGTTGCAGCCCAGAGCGAATCAAGAACACTCTTTCCGATACCCGTTGATCTGTTTAAGCCGTTTCTCAGGAAGGGGTAAGGTAGTCGATTACTTCCTGTGCTTAGCACGGTTGCCTTTTGTGCCTCATTAACTGGACGGTATACCTCCGGTTACCTGGCTGGCTATCTCAAGGGATGATCCCAAATCTCGTGGGTATTGGATGAGAAGGTTACACCAATGCAGCCTACTTCTCCTCAAAGAGCCTCAGGTATTGACCATATCCTTCCTTTTCCATAGATTCTTTGGGGATGAACCGGAGGGCGGCCGAATTGATGCAGTACCTCAAACCAGTGGGCTTAGGTCCATCCGGGAATACGTGGCCTAAGTGAGAGTCCGCCTTCTTACTCCTAACCTCGGTGCGGACCACAAAAAGGCGTCTGTCCTCTCTCTCCACAACATTATCCGGCTCAAGTGGCTTGGTGAAACTCGGCCATCCAGTCCCCGAGTCAAATTTGTCAATCGAGCTGAACAACGGCTCACCTGAGACGACATCAACATATATGCCTTCTTTCTTGTTGTCCCAGTACTCATTGTTGAACGGAGGTTCAGTGCCCTCGTTTTGGGTAACGTCAAACTGCATCGGCGTCAGCCTTTGCCGAAGTTCCTCGTCGTTCGGCTTGATGTATCTTGTGTCTTCTGGGGGCCTTGCCTTCTTTTGTCTTGAATCACCCCACATCTCTTTCAGGTACTGGTCCCTTCCCGAAGCAAACCTGTAGTACTTGTACCGGATCGGATTCTTCTTGTAATAGTCCTGATGATAGTCTTCGGCACCGTAGAATTTGGAGGATTTGAGGATTTTGGTAACGATAGGTTTACTAAATCGACCGGAATTGGCAAGTTCATCCCTGGATTCTTCTGCAAGCCGTTTCTGCTCCTCATTGTGATAGAAAATGGCCGATCGGTATTGCGATCCTCGGTCGACGAATTGCCCACCGTCATCAGTTGGGTTCACATGCCTCCAGAAAACATTCAGCAACTCCTTGTAGGATATCTTCGTCGGGTCGTAGAGCACTCGAATCGCCTCAACATGGCCGGTTCCGCCCGATGATACCTCCTCATAGGTCGGATTCTCATTATGACCACCGGTGTAACCCGATATAACCTCAACGACACCGTCCACTTTTTCAAAGTCTGACTCGGTGCACCAAAAACAACCACCTGCAAATGTGGCCGTCTCCAATCTATTACTCTGTTCTTTCATGGTTTCGCTCGCAATCATTTCATGGTCTTGGACATTTTGGCATCCCAGCACAACTAGGAGCGCCAATACGGTAAATGCAATCTTTTTCATCGAAAAACCTAAACTGTGAGTTTTATAAAGCGCAATCTTCGCAATCGCCGCATAGTCTTTTCTGTAAACTGGATATAGAGCCCGTTGTAGCTCTCTCCAAAGCTCAGCGTATACTATCTTTTAATCATGATCTCCCAAAAGTCAAAAAACCCGAGGGCCAGGATCTCCGAACCCTCGAATTCACTCATTCATCAACTTCCCTCGAGCATCCCTCGGCAATCTCTACACAGCTGCTAGTGCTAGCTATCGTTACGCCTGCTTCAACCATGGCAATGAGGTCTTTTAGATCTCGTATTCGTCCGCTCGAGCTAAGGCAAAAGCATTTGACGGTTTTGGCCGGCCTTTTTTCGTAGCATTTGCTTGACCCTCTTGATAGGTTTGTCTTATCTTGTTGAACTCGGGAATTCGGATCTCCAAATCAGCCATCCCTTTCAAGCCGGGGGTTTCCGTGAAGATTGCACTTTCTGGAGACTTTCACCTCACAAACCAGGAGCTACATCCTGAGCGGTTTAACGCGTTGGAGAACATTCTCGCACAGATGAAGGAACAGCGGATCGACACCCTGATCATCGCCGGGGACCTGTTCGACGCATCGCTCCGGAATTACAGCGAGTTTGAATCTCTCTGCAAAAAGAGGGAACACAGGGACCTGAGGCTCTGCATCATTCCTGGCAATCATGATCCCGACATCAGCGGTTCTTCGGTTTTGGCCGAAAACGTCAAGATTTTCACCAAGCCGGAGATTGTTGAACTTGACGCCGAAGGACCTTCTATACTCATGATCCCTTACCAAAAGGGCAAGACAATGGGTGAGGCCATCGAACATTTTTCAGCAGATCTTCGTGAGCGACGATGGGTTTTGGTCGGACATGGAGACTGGTCAGAGGGGCTGAAAGCAGCTAACCCTTATGAGCCGGGCGTTTACATGCCGCTAACCTCCAGAGATATTGATCGCTACAACCCGGTTCAGGTGTTTCTTGGGCATATTCATGTTCCGTACGATGGTGGACGGGTTCACTATATGGGATCTCCATGCGGACTAAACGTCACCGAGACGGGACAAAGGAGGTTTCTCATTTACAACACCGCGCGCGACGAAATTGCCAGTCTAGGGGTGGATACCGATGTGATCTACTTCGATGAGATGTTAGTCATGCTTCCTGCGGATGACGAGACCGCCTTTGTTCACGATTGGGCTCAGAGGGTAATCAACTCGTGGGCTCTCTCGGAACAGGAACGGAAAAAGGTTCGGGTACGGCTGAAGGTTAGAGGTTACTGCACGGATAAGAGGACACTGGAAAGGGAACTTAAGAAGGCCTTTACGGGTTTCAACTTCTACAACGATGAAGGGCCTGACCTATCAGGTGTATCCATCTCTGAGGACGTTGAGCGCCGTTACATTGCCGAAAGAGTGAGGGCCAGCATGGAAAAGCTTCAATGGCCAGGAGGTGCGGATGAGCCAGACGAACAGCAGGTTCTCCTCGCTGCCCTTGCAGTGATTTACGGAGATTGATCTTGTCGGTCCATATCACTGAAATAAACGTTCAGGATCTTGGGCCCATCAAAGAACGGAGAATCGAGCTGGGCCCGTTTAACCTGATTTACGGCAAGAATGAGCGTGGAAAGACCTTTGTCGTTGAGTTGCTCATCACCTCTCTGTTCAAGTCAGCGAGCAGTTGGAAACTCCGTGGAACCCCTGGAGCTGGCAAGGTTGAGGTCGCCGGACTTGACAAAGACCCCATTGTGTTCAGCCCTACATCCCACGGAAAGCTCGAGGATTTCCTGGAAGAACGAATCGCGGGAATGCCCCCGAATTTGTCGAAGCTTTTGGTAGTGAAGGGTGCAGAGCTAAGCATGGCTGAGAACAAGCCAGGTGGAATCAACCGGGCCGTGCTTAAGGAGTTTCTCTCAAGCGAGGCCCTGTTGGATACGATCGAAAGCAAGATTGAAAGAACGATTCGTGGCGCTGCCATCGTTGATGGCGAAATTGAGGGGGCCAAGGCAGGTGACATCAAAAGGAGGCGGGAGACAAAGGAAAACATCGATCGAATTGACGGGCTCATAAAGGAAATTGACGCACTGTACTCTGGGGGAAAGCGTGCTCTTCTCAAAAAGCAGCTAGAGGAAACGATCCGGTCAATGAGGCAAATGGAGCTGGCAAAAAAGCATACGGCTTACTGCCTCCAACAAGAGATCAAGGATATCGAAAAGCGTAAAGGAGAGCTTACAAGAGAAACGCTTGACGCCCTGCGGGAATCGCTTACCACCTACCGTGGAACTATGGAACGGATAAATGACAACAAGCGGAAAATAGACCATTTCAAGCAGGCCAGCGACAACTACGATTGGTTAAGGCATGCGATCGATGAATACAAGGAAAAGACAATGGAACGCCTTACTTACGGGCGAAAGGAGTTCATGATAGCTGCGATGCTAGGTTTAATGATCGCTGGTGCTTCTCTTGTTGCCATCATGGTCGGGATGGTTGGTGTTAAGATCGGTGCGTCAATAGGGATTGTTTTCCTGCTTTCTAGCGGACTGTTTGGCTTGTTGCACCTGCGAGCAGAGCGGGAGGTCTCTCAAAGCGCATTTGATGCTCATGAAATCAGTAAGATCGCTGATGAGTATAACGATAGGTTTGGTGAGCCCCTGAAAAGCGTCGCTTCCATGGAGGCGCGTAAGGAGAAGCTTTATGCTGACTACGTGACGCGGCAAAACCTGGAAGGAGAAGTTAATAGAGACAGGGAATCGGTCCTCGCGGTTGAGCTCAAGATTCATGATACGCTCAAGAGGTTCGGTATGGATGCTCAAGCGAAGGAAAGGTGGTCGGCGCAAATTGCTGAGCTCGACGGAAACTTGAGAGAGTGTGAGGAGCAGATTAATGACAAGAAAAGCGAACTTCTTGCACTTGACGTTGATCAGTCAGACTATGTAGAGACGGATCCGGGTGTGAAGTATCAGAAATCAGTCCTGGAAGAGCTCAGGGCAAAATCCGGCAAGCTCGAAGGCGAATTACGCGACGAATCCGCTAAGCTCGAAAACCTTAAGCAGTCCATCTGCCGCGAGACCGGCGATGAATTCTCGATCGATTGGGAGAACCTTATAGATAACCTCCGCGGCAAACGCGAAGAGCAGGTCAAGGACTACAGAAGGCTCACCTCCGAGCTTCTTGCAAAGATACTGATTAAAAATCAATTGGAGCTTCTCCGTCAGCAGGAGGACGAGAAGATTCAAGCAAGCCTCAACTCAAATGACATATCCAGTCCGCTTAAGGAGATTACCCACCGGTATGAACGAGTAAGACTGGTGGGGGACAGCTTGGTTATCTCCGACCCCTTCCAGGAGTTCCCTCTTGAGAGTTTAAGCACTGGGGCGCAGGAGCAGGTGTTACTGGCTCTGCGAATAGGGTGCGCCGCGAGGATAGTTGGCAAAAAGGGTTTGTTTTTGATATTGGATGATGCCTTTCAGCACGCCGACTGGGACCGTCGCGGCTGGTTGCTCGACCAAGTCATCAAGCTGGCCAATCAAGGCTGGCAGATCATATATCTGACGATGGACGATCACATCCGCGATCTCTTTGACAAGGTGGGACATAAAAATTTTAAGAAAAACTATAGATTTATCGACTTGGAAGCTGAAGCATGCTGAATTGTTTGGCTTGGGAAGCACATCCTCAACATTGAGGAGCGGCCTTATCTTTTCTCGCTGCGGGATGCAACACCACTGTGCTGCAGACCCTTATCACTATTCCGGCTACTGATTCCAACCTATCTCAAACAAACTCCCTCAGCTCGTGAGCCCACAAAAGTCATGAAGATGCCGGCCAAAAGGCACGAGAAGCGCAGCAGGGCGACAAGAGAGCCCAACAATGAGGTGGTGGCAAAGTGGGGAGATCTGGCTAGAGAGCAAGCTTTCTAAAGGCCCATCCCTGAACTGAGTAAGCAGCCCTGTAGACGAGGGCCTACGTGCTGTGTTGAGCTTCGCGTTCCAAGAAATGTAGAATTCGATCTAAGGACTCTTTTTGATTATCCGTCAGTTTTTTGTATTTTGCCGTCCGCCACTCAGTACTACTTCGGCTTGGGTTGCGAAAGCGATTAGACCTGTGTCCGTTGAGAGTTGCCGTGTTTGTGTCAGAAAGTTGAATTCCCCTTTTCCCGCAATGGAAAAAAGACATTTCAAAATCTCCTCAGTATTAAATGCAAGAATTATGCTCAATTGAGGGGACTCAGAAATATGTCATTATTTCAAATAGTTAGTAAAAGAGAGCTTGAACCATGCTATGTGATAGAATACCATTATATGGGCAATAGGATAGCAGCAATTGGAAAGCTACTACATACATAGTACCTGCTACTGCGGTCTCGCAGCAATAGGGGGCGATCAAACCAACCTGCCTGGCAACTAACCTCCTAAATTTCCCAAACTGATTTCCTGGCTTATTGTTTCTTGTCATTACCAAGCGGTTTGAAGACATCAGACAGCGGTAGGGAGAAGGCCACCTCGGGCTCGTAACGCATGTACGTGGGGATTGGATACCTGATCCCCTTTTCGTGCGTTTTCTCCAGACCTTCCACTACTTCAGCTAGTTTTTTTGCGGGAATGGCCATCAACACTTCATGGTCCTGGCAGGTAGCCCAAACCCGGTCACCGTTGCCGGGCACAACAACTTTCGGTTCATTGTCCAAATAGGCCCCTAGAACGCCTTCCGTGCAGGAGGCAGCTCTGCCCGAGAAGCTACTTGCCATAGGCCTTCCGGTATGGTACGTCGCCCCATGTATGAGACGCATCATCTGGGCCGGATTGACATAGACCAGAACTACATCGGGT
>JGI24422J19971_10001508_pt1 | contig 14209 bp, 11 predicted proteins | sample DeeMarSWOR152_54_FD_19971 | JGI IMG/M metagenome (IMG submission 19971) | reverse complement strand
CGGCGGCAAAATCTGGCCCGTCTCGTCGTTTAGTCTGATGAAGTATAGTTGTTCCGCCATTTGCTTCTCCCTCAATTCGCATATTCCTCTTCTGTCAATAGCAAATCCTCATTTCCCTCCAAGCTCAATTATAGCGTATACTAAGTAGTATACAAAGTGACGTTTGGGTGATACACCGAATCGCTTATTACTTGTCGTTCATCTATTAGTCCTCGACCCTGTTATCCCTATCCGTCATACTCTGCCATATGTCGTATGTCGCATATCTTCTATGCCCCATCTTCCCTACTCCCACTCTCCGCTCATCGTACTTTGCACTTCGCTCTTCGCTCTCCACTCCCCGCTCTCCACTCTTCACGCAGAGGTGGCTGCACTTTTCGTAAAAGTGCGAGAGTGCGAGGAGTGGGGGGAGACAGGATCAGATCAACTCGAGGGACGTATCTCAAGGGAAACAATCACAATTCGACGGCTTGTGTAGTTAGGTAACAAAATACGCAATTGTTAACTAGCAGTCATTGGTGTCCGCGACCGTTGACATGGTATGAGTAATAGTTTATCGTTAATGCAAAAATGAAGGCGAAAGACGCGAAACAGCCCCAGGGCAAAACCTCCCTTTGACGAGTTCAGTTATTCATTATAGCGCATATTAGTAGGGGCTGATGAACAAAGAAGGCAACAGACTCAAAGTTCCAAACGGCGTCAAAAAGATGTTGCTAGCGGATGAACAAGTTATGGCGGTCGTAAAGCAATCGAGGTTGAAGGCAGCCGTCACACCCGACTCCATAATAATCACTAACCAGAGGATAATCAGGTATTCTCCATCAAGCCTGGGATTACGCAAGGAGATTGAAGATCACAGATATGAGGATATGGCCAATCTGAAAATCGATAAGGGAATTCTATTCGCCACTATCACCGCAAAGCGACGATTCATGAGCGAGGATCTAATCCTTGACAACCTCTTGAAAGGCCAGGCGGATTACATTTCCAGAGTGATTCAGGAGAATCTCAGGCGAATAGGTAGCGCCACTATGTCCCCAGTTACAACCAATCAGCAGACCCCTACAGTTTTGCCAGAGGATCCTCTTCAGGTTCTGAAGCTCCGCTTTGCCAGGGGAGAGATTACTAAGGAACAATTTGAGAAAATGAAGAGAATTCTGGAATAGACTTAGCTGATGATCTGATTGCCCTCTGCTCTGTTCCCGTAGCTATGACTGTATAGGCACGTACTCTGCACATATTTATTTGGTAGTTACAAGATTTTTTTAGGCAAAGGTGGATAGATCGCTCAATTGCGGCGTCAGAGGTAACAATCCAGGCTTCTGTTGCCTGAGTTCCATCTTTTAAATAGGGACTTGAAGGACTTGTATGCCCACTAGTTGGACTTGGCACAGATCGGGGGAACACGAACAGACCATGGCATTGCCTTTTCCAGTTGACTAGCCAAACGGAATAACGTGGCTTCATCGCCATACCGACCGACGAACTGCATACCAATGGGCAGACCCTCATTATTCCAGTAGAGTGGGACTGACATGGCTGGCTGACCCGTAACATTAAACAGCGGCGTATAAGGTATAAACTCGAAGACGTGTTCGGCGAGAACATCTATTCCACTGAGCGTGTCAATCAATCCACCCGCATTGAGCCTACCTAGTAACTTCATGGCTACGAGTTGGCTCCCTTTCGGTTGGAGTGCACCCGTAACTAGGGGTGGCATGGCTAGCGTTGGCGTCAGCATGACATCATACTTTTGGAAGAACTCACCAATTTGTCGTGTCGTCAGTTGGAGTAAGTTGAGAGATTTGGAGAACTCGGGCGCCCGGCATTGCCTGCCAAGCAAGCCGAGTACCCACGTGCTAGGTTCAAAATCCTTAAACGACGCTTTACGGTTTAATAACACCTCGCCCTCCTCAATTGCGGCTCTAGTTTCGACACAGACTATCGTCAGAAAGGCCTTGGCAAAGGATTTGCCATCTACCTGGGGCGCCGCCTCTACTACTTCATGGCCGAGGTCCTGGCATAATTTAGCCGTCGTCTCTAAACCCTTCACACAATCTTTATCTACAGTGCTACCGAGGAAAGGCTCGGAAGTGAAGGCAATACGCAGCTTTCCCGGGTCCACGCCAATTTCACTGAGGAAGGGACGAGCAGGTGGTATAGCATAGTAAAGAGCACCGATGTCTGGTCCAGCAGTGGCATCGAGCATGGCAGCACTATCGCGAACGGAGCGGGTTAAAACGTGGTCACAAAACAAGCCACGCCAGGCCTCACCAAAATCAGGACCAACTGGGTTGCGAGCCCGGTTTGGCTTTAGACCGAACACACCACAGCAAGAGGCTGGTATTCGAATCGAACCACCACCATCAGAGCCGTGGGCCAAGGGGACTATCCGTGCGGCTACAGCAGCAGCCGAGCCACCGCTGGAACCACCTGGAGTACGGGCCAGATCCCAGGGGTTGTTGGTAGGGCCAAACAACTCAGGTTCGGTCACTGGCGTTATTCCGAACTCTGGCGTGTTGGTCTTCCCAATGACGATGATGCCAGCTGCCTTAAACCGCTTGACCAGCTCACTATCATGGTCTGGTATAAAATTCTTAAAAAAGCGGCTGCCGTTCGCCAGGGGGACACCGGCATAAGCCATTAGGATGTCTTTTAGCAGGAAGGGAACGCCTTTAAAGGGACCGTCAGGTATATCTCCATCGGCAGCTTTTCGAGCCAGCTCATACATCTTGTAGATTACCGCGTTAAGCTGAGGGTTGAGCTTTTCGATACGACTTATTGCCTCTTCAATCAGCTCGCTCGGTTTGATCTCTTTCTTCCGCACGAGTTCAGCCAGACCGAGGCCATCATATTTGTCATATTCACTGAAGCCATTCATCACAACCCTCCTTTCTGCATATCCTGGGCTGAGCACCGTGGGAACTATCGCAATTCCCTGATGCACACACTGGACCACCCACCTTGATATTGGTCTTAAAATACTATTGCTTATAGAAAATATTATTCTATTATCTAAGAAATAGTCAATGGTTTTTTATGTGGTGTCCAAGACATACTATAGAGTTAAGGCATCACAAAACGCTATATTGTTACACCAGAGATAACAAAACAAGCGATTGTGCACTGGAGTGACCTTTGGCATTGACTGACCAAGCTCCTGGCAGAGCCACGGACTTCTGAACCTCATTGACAAACCTGATTGCATGGATATTCCATTTACGGATGCGCAGGAGCTTAAGATAGTACACCGCTGGCTTTGCCCACCACGACTTTGAGCCCTGGTATCTTTTCTATCCATATAGCCAGGTTCACGCGCTTACGGGAACTTTCTCTGACTTCATATGCAACAATGCCACGGCAGGTAAGTACATCTCCTTCCTGAACCCCAGGGCTAATGAACATTGCTGAGAATTTGCCCCCCTTCAACCAACCTGGCCCAAAGAAATTGACTAGCATTTCGCTCATATAGGCGCAGAGTACGTAACCAGACACGAGACGGCCGGGGTATCCTATGTTCTTGGCATATTCCTCGTTGTGGCTGGAATCTGGCAAGAATTCATGTTCGTGGAGTGACNGCTGATAGGCGGTCTTTACTACCGGAGGGATTTCGATGCCACCTTTGCCTTGCCCATGGTTTGCTGTCGATTGACTTTCGGTACTCACATTCTTTGTATCCGGTCTCGGAGTCTTTTCCAGACTCAGTAGAACATGATCCAAACATCGCCTTATCTCCAGGCCATCCTCATCCATTATCACTGACTGGATGACCATATATTCCCTTCACCGCTTGATATATTTATCGACTATTTTGCCGGTGGCGCTCAGGCGTTTCCCTATTCTGGCCGGGTTTATGAGTTCATGTTCAGTCTTGGCTGGCACAGTTGCGTGAGGGTCCCACTTTGTGCCGAGTAACCCTAAGTCATGTAATGTGGCTTGAAATAACGGGGGGACTACAGGCCCACCGAATGGCGAACGATTAAGGTAGATTTGNTTGTGATCCTTGAACTCATCACAGTAGTCCCTGATTATTTTCTCATTGACAGGGATCTGTGTCGGACCCAGCTCCTGCCCAATTGCGATATCATCGGATGGAATGTCTTTTGATATCTCTATTTCCCTTTCCAGACTGGCTTTCTTTTTTCGGCAAAGGCTCTGAAGCCCTCACGGACGTCCTCTGTACTGGGTAGATAGTTAAATTCCTGCCAGTGCGCAAGAGCAATTGATGAAGGTACGACGCTCGAAAGTCTGGCACTTCTACAGGCTTCTACAATAATTTTCACAGACAGGGGCGCCAGCTCACAAATCCCCTGACCCATTTCCCTGGCCACTGGAATAAGCTGGTCATCCGGCACCACCTTATTTACCAGGCCGATTTCGTAGCATCTCTGAGCAGTCATTTTGGTGGCCAGTGCTATCTCTAGACCGAGGTGAAAAGGGAGCATCTGGGTAGCAATCGCCTGGCCTCCACCCTGAAACCCGAACAACGGCTCATTCTGCCAAAATATGGCACTTTCTGCCGCCACCACTAGGTCACAGCCCATAGCGACAAACCATCCGTATCCAATAGCCCAGCCATTTACGGCGGCGATCACTGGTTTGGGTATACGGTCTTTGTGCTCCCAAGCACCTGTTCTGGACAATTTCCTCATCTCCGCGGCATTCTTCCGTCTTTCCTGCTCAGCCAGCCCTACCATATCTTTGGTGTCCTGCCCGGAACAAAAGGAATTGCCTACCCCAGTGAGGATAGCCACCCTGACGTTGTCATTCTCCTCGAACTGCCCGAAAGCACCATTGAGACCTCGCCGCATTGGGAAACTGAGTGAATTGCGGCGCTCGTTATTGTTCATTCGTATAATAGCAATCTGACCATCTTCCTCATAATCAACACAGTCGAATTTCTTTATTGTTATCATTACCATCTCCTCGATTAATTGTGTTTATAGACACATTGCAACTTGAGTTTAGTCCTCACTTTCGTATCTGTCAATGCCCCAATTTTATCCGTTGAGCCAAAAATTTGATAGGCAGAACGTGAAAATTTCGGCATCGCGATGTGCAACACAAAATGGACAAGTGTTATGTCCTCTCTGGCAGGATTGTGTTTAAAGCCACTAGCCAAACAGATGAATACCATTTGCTAGCGAATGCTATAATAGGGCATAAATCTTTACCAATTAGGTGAGATACGTGCTGACAGCCGGGATTGATGTTGGCTCTGCAACCTCGAAAGCGGTCATCCTCAAGGACGACGATATCCTGTCATACAGTATCATTCCTACCGGTCCGGAAAGTACGGATTCAGCGCAAAGAGCTTTCGAACAGGCATTGGGTAAAGCTCAATTCATATCTCCCGATGACATACGCTGGATAATCGCCACCGGCTATGGTCGCGTCGTTGTAAACTTCGCCAAAGAAACCATGACCGAACTTTCCTGCCATGTGAAAGGGGCCAACTGGTTATTCCCTTCCGTCAGGACAGTTTTGGATATGGGAGGACAGGATTGCAAAGCTATTAAATGCGATGGACAGGGAAGGTTACTAAATTTTGCTATGAATGACAAATGTGCGGCGGGTACCGGAAGATTCTTCGAGATTATAGCAAAGGTAATGGATTTACATCTCAGTGACATTGGTAGACTATCACTGGAGACCGATAATGAGGTCAGGATAAGTAGCACCTGTGCTGTTTTTGGCAAATCTGAAGTAGCCTCGTTAATCCGACAAGGCAGGAACAAGTCTGATATCCTTGGAGGTGTGCATACTGCGGTATCGGACCGGGTTGTTACCCTGTTAAGACGAGTGGGTATCACTCCTGACCTGGCTATCACAGGCGGCATTGCAAGGAATACGGGCATAGTACGCAGAGTAGAGGACAGGGTNGGGTATAAAGCTCTTATACCAGAAGAACCACAGATTGTCGGGGCACTTGGTGCTGCTCTTTTTGCCCGTGACAGAACGTCCCGTAATTAAGTAAATAAAGGAGGCTGTAAAATGGTACAATCGACTAGTGCTAGGAAGTCGCTACAAACAACCCAGGAAGTGCCTGCTTTAAGAAGAAGTTATTATGCCCAGACACTCGAGGATTCTCAAAAAGGCAGGAAAGTAGCCTGGTGCAGCAACAACATTCCATCGGAAATCCTAGATGCAATGGACGTCACCGCTGTTTTTCTTGAAAATTACGCGACCGTAATCGCTTCAAAACGTTTGAGCTCAGGTTTTTGTGCCGCTGGAGAAAAAGTAGGTTTTTCGCAGGATGTATGCGGTTATGCCCGGATGCTCATGGGTTACGTGCTTGCCAAAAACGAGGCGCCAGAGGCTCCTTACGGTGGTTTAGCAAAACCGGATTTCCTTCTCGTAAATTCATATAGCTGTGATTCCCGGCTTGGCTGGTTTGCTGCCATGAGCCGTGTCCTCAATATTCCTCTCCATGTACATGATGCTCCTTCTATGCCTGATGGTGCCTCCGATTCACCGATAGCTGCCGAATATACCGAGAGTGAACTCAGGAACCTTGTATCATTCTTGGAGAAACAGACCGGAAATAAGTTCGACCCTGACAAATTACGCCGGCGGATAGCTATTTCTCGCCAGACCAGTGATATCATGTACAAGATAAGCCAGTTGCGGAAAGCTGTACCATCACCCATGGGCTCGGCAGATATGTTTACCGCTGTTTGGCCGGCGATGTACCTGGCTGGAACAAAGGAATGCGCGGATTTCTACAGAAAACTCCGGGCGGAGATCGAGGACAGGATTGCCAAGAAAATAGGTATCGTCCCGGAGGAAAAGTTTCGGATAATGTGGAGCGGCATTCCCTTCTGGTATGATATGCGCCTTATCAACTATGTTGAGGATTTTGGAGGTGTGGTAGCCCTGGAGAGTTTCTATCGCATACGTGAGCGCAGACTTCCCCCACAGCACGATGACCCCATCAAAGACATGGCGCTCTCTTCCGTTAGACAACGGGGTTACCCATCGGGTATCGGTGCTGCGGTTGAAGACATTTTGGATGCTGTCAAAGAATATAAAATCGACGGTGTTATTATTTCCTACAATCCTTCCTGCCGTATGCTACTCATCTCGCAGACCGAACTGCAGAAATCGCTCGAAGACCAGGGTATACCCACGCTCGGACTTGAGTGCGATATGGCAGACGAGCGTACATATTCCGAGGGACAGGTTAAGACAAGAATGGATGCCTTTATAGAGAGACTTCTGGCAAGGAATGCTTAGTTTCGCGCAACCCTGCCGTGAACGGAGAAAGGAGTATGAACGTGCTAGAGGAATTTGAAAACTATCGGAAGGCTCGTCATCAGGAAACGAGAGCATGGAGGTCAAAAACGGGCGGCAAGGTGCTGGGCACAATCTGTTGTTGCATTCCGGAGGAAATAATTCATGCCGCTGGCATGCTACCTGTAAGACTTTTAAGTGAACATGAACCTACCACAGAGGCAGACCTCCATCTCCCCAGCAACCTCTGTCCCTACTGTAAGAGCTGGTTCGACCAGCTGTTAAAAGGAAAATACGACTACCTTGACGGCATCGTCATCCCGAATGTATGCAATGTAGTAAAGGCTACCTACGGTTTCTCCAAGTATTTACTTAAATTACCGTACGTGTATTTTGTCGATGTGCCACAGCGCATCAGTTCTGAGGGAGTAGAATTCTTCACTAATGTCCTCCTTGATTTCAAAAGGTCTCTCGAGGATTTCTCCGGGAAGCCAATTTCTGATGAAGCTCTGAGGCATTCTATTGATGTCTATAATGAAAATCGGACTCTATTGGACAAGGTATATGCACTAAGGAAAATATTCCCATCAGTTCTAAGCGGTTCTGAAGCGCAATCTATGGTCATTAGTAGTATGCTAATGCCCAAAGAGGCACACAATCGGCTGCTATTCCGTGTCCTAACAGATATGGAGAAGGCAGATAAAGTATCAGATAAAAGAGTCAAGCTCTTTATCTCAGCCAGTATTCTTGATGATACAGAATTCCTGAAGCTCATCGAAGAATGCGGTGGAAATGTGATTTCTGACGACATGCCAATGGGCAGCCGATACTTCTTCGGCTTGGTCAACTCCGAAGACAAACCTCTCCATGCCTTAGCAGAACGCTACTTGACCAAAATCGCCTGCCCAAGGAAAATGTTGCCTGCCGATAGACTCGTTTTCTCACTTAGCAGGATGGAAGGTGCGAATATCAGTGGCACCATAATCCATAGCCTGCGGGCTTGTGATCCTCACCTGTACGAATATCCTCTATTGAGGCAGGAAATGGAGCACCGGGGGCTTCCTGTACTATTCTTCCGTAGCGAAGAGACAGCAACCGAGTGGGAGCAGCAAAAGACAGATATCGAGGCGTTCATCGAGATGCTACAGGATAGGCTGGAGTAATCTTTCATGGTGGTTTGTGGCATCGATGTAGGCGCTCGCAATGTTAGCGCTGTTATTTTTNGATGACAACGCCATTCTTGCTCATTACGTTATCACTTCTGGTGAAGAAGGCGGTAGTATTGCCCAACGGGTAATTATGGAAGCCCTGGCTAAGACAAGCCTTCAATTCAATGATATTCAATATATTGTGACTACCGGCTGTGGCAGGAATAGCGTGCCTTTCGCAAATCGCCAGAGTACCGAGGTAGTTTGCCAGGCGAAAGGTTCTTATTATCTGTACCCTTCAGCGCGGATTGTGATTAACCTGGGTGCTGAAAGCAGCCGGGTAATAAAGCTTAATGGTGAAGGCAGGGTTATCTCATTTGTTAAAAATGATAAGTGTGCAGCCGGCTCAGGGCTCTTTCTGGAAACGATGTCACAATTACTGGCAACCCCATTAGAATTGATGGGCGAGTTGTCTTTGATATCCGATGGTTGTGAGGAGGTAAGCAGTATCTGTGCTGTCTTTGCTGAATCCGAAGTGATATCCCATATCCACAGGGGAATCCCAAAACAGCATATCTTGGTTGGTATTCATAAGGTAGTGATTAGTAAAGTCATGGAACTCTTGGGCACTGCGGGTATAAATAAAGATGTGGTCCTGACTGGTGGTGTTGCAAAGAATCCAGCGATAGTGCGTGAACTGGAACAGAGAATCGGGTCAAACATCATTGTTCCTGAGGAACCGCAAATCGTGGGTGCACTGGGGGCTGCACTCATTGCCAGCGAAGCACTTCTATCATCAATAAATTCCCGGCAGTAATCACAACCCGCCCTCAATGTTATTATGTTCCACCTTTCTAAATACTGTATTTAAATTATATACAAGCCCCTTGGGGTAGGGAATTATAATATTGCTATTATGCCGGTAATAATAAATAGGCGAAAAATGTTCGGATATAACATATCCGAGTTTTGTTGAGCACTGGGAAAATTTGGTATTTTAGGGAAATAATACCTGATTTGTAGTAAGCTCATTGGTATGGTGTCCCTGGAATTCTAGAGGATAACGTAAACGATAAGAAGTTGATGGAAACGTCTCATACCTCATCTATGGCCATAAGTCTTTTACCACGTCATCAAGGCCTAGGTATGATAGTTTCTTTTTACTCGGCTTGGTTGTTAAGCGGTCCCAGTCCAAAGCGCCAAGATTCCAGTATATCTGAGCTTCAATATCGGCGGTCACACTAGCCAGCGGCCCCGATTCAAAAGGAGGTCTCCCTGTTATCCTGGGGTGTACCATCCACTTGAGGGGGTTTATACCTTCACGAAGGTTAAAGACATGTCTCAAGGTAGCTATCCTTTCACCCGCTTTAGATAATTCATCTTGGGAGTAGTCCCAGCCGGTCACCGCTTTCATGAAGTTTATGAAATATGGTCCCAGCCAGCCGAAATAACAAAGCCCTGCGGCATTGAGTGCGTGTTGCAAGAAACTGCTGGGGCCAAAACCTTGTGTGTGACGGCCGGGGGTAGCGTCCATCTGGTATCGTGCCGCAGCCGATGCCGTATTGCCCACCATAGGCGGCATGAGTTTCGGGTCATGCATCCCCGGTTCTTGTCCTCCGATATGCACTGCATACTTCTCGGTTCCCTTGCCAATTCTATCAGCGGCCAGTTTGACCCCGTCAGCAAGAATGTCACCAAAACCTTCTCTCCTTGCAAGTTTTTCTGTCATGGCCACAATAGCCCGGTGGTTGCCCCAGGTAAGCTCAATACCATCGGTGTCCTCCCGGGTAATGAGACCGTTCTCGTAGCACTCAATGGCAAAGGCAATAGTACAGCCGGCAGAGATAGTGTCTATTCCGTAGCCATTACAGATATGATTGGCCATAGCTATTGACTCAGTGTTGTTGTTGAGGCACATAGCCCCAAAGGAAGCCAGGGTCTCATATTCGGGCCGGCGTGAACCAGCAACGTAGTTGTATTCGCCAATTCCCTTCTTTAAGCTGCCTTCGCAGGCTACCGGACAGCGCCAGCAGCCTATATGTTTATCAAAGTTGGCTATCACGGCATCGGGCTCAATTCCGGATACATCCGGAAAATCAATAACCCCGATACCGCCCCAGTTCTTTACTGGTGTATCACCGCTATGAGCTGAAAGAGCGGCATGGCTAGCGGTGCCATACTTGCGAAATGCCTCAAGGAATGAATACCTCCTGGATTGCGTATCATTTAATGCTGCTATGTACTCTTTTCTCAACCTGTTAACAGCTTGTTTATCTGCTAGGGGGATGGCCTGATTTCCCTTGACTACAACTGCCTTGAGCCTTTTGGAACCCATGACAGCCCCTAAACCGGAGCGCCCGGCAGCACACCCCCTTTGGGTTATGATACAAGAGATGAGCGAGAGCTTCTCTCCAGACGGGCCAATACAGGAGACACGGCTCTCCCGTCCATGTTCAGCCTGTAATAGACTCTCGGTTTCATAGGTGTCCCTTCCCCATAGGTGACCGCCATCTCTTAATTCAGCCTTACCATTGTCAATGAAGAGATAGACTGGCCTAGTGGATATCCCGGTAAAGAATACACCATCATAACCAGCAAACTTGAGGTAGGGGCCAAACTCTCCTCCCGAGTTGGCATCTCCCCATGTCCCTGTTAAAGGCGATTTTCCCACTACGGTATACCGTGTTCCTGTGGGAGCCGGTGTACCAGTGAGGGGACCGGTAATAAATCCCAGGATGTTCTCCGGACCCAAAGCGTCAACACCTGCCTTTTGGCGGTCGTATAATACTCTTACCCCTAAGCCGTAGCCACCGATGAAATCACGACAAATTTCTTCGTCTAGCGCCTCATCCTTAAGCTTGCCTGTGGAAAGATTTACAAATAAGACCTTTCCCGTGTAACCGCCTGTCATATATGCCTCCTTATTGAGTTATTCGTGACTCCCTTCCATGCTGATATCGGTAGCGTGATTGTCTCCAATACTGGCGGACTATAACCCTGACCGCTACGAATATGGAACCAATTATATTCCTTCCTATACTCCATCATCAACATTTTTAACCACAGCAGAATTTTAAAAAATTTGTATATTGTCAGCTAAAGTGAGGCAATCAGGCCTTTAAAAATAGTGTACACTTGGAGGCCTGGCCCCTACTTGCTGGCAGTTCTTACTATACCCTTCCAGATAGTGGATAGAAAGTTGCCATACCCTTTTACGATTACAGCCTGGCTAATTCTGATAAGGACGATGCTTTCGACCAGAGTGACGCCCCCGGCTTCGTCTACATCTGGCACTTACCAGCAAGAATCCGGGCCAAGGTTCAGAGTATTATGCAGACATAATAGCTGATTTGTAGTAGGCCTGATTGGGGTGATATCTTTGAAATTGTTACTCGTCACAAAATGAGTTTTTACGCAATTCGGCAAATTGCGCAAAAGTCAGAATTGTTGAGTCAAATCCCGATGCTTTGTTAGGCAAGAAAAGATAATAGGAGCTGGTGAAGCTCCCTTGCGCAAGTATCTCACCCCGTTTTTAGCGCTGGATGATAGACTATTAATTGAAATGAGAAAAGGCAAGCTGCATTTAAAATGAGTAGATTTGTAATCCAGAAACACCATGCAACTCGTCTACACTATGATTTCCGGTTGGAAATGGAAGGGGTACTCAAGAGTTGGGCCATGCCCAAAGGCCCTCCCATCGAGTCCGGTATTCGAAGATTGGCCGTTCAGGTAGATGATCATCCAGTGAGTTATATAGCTTTTGAAGGAGACATCGCTGAAGGTTTGTACGGTGCCGGCAAGGTCGAAATCTGGGACAAAGGTGAGTATGAACTCCAACAAAAGGAGCCTGATCTATTAACATTCACGCTTCACGGAGATAGACTACAAGGGGAGTACGCTCTGGTTCACACGGGTGCCGGGAATTGGCTCCTGCTAAAGAGAAAAGAGCGATAGCAGACACAAGATAGTAAGATTGAGGCGGAAATCAAGGCATAAACCGACACAGGTAGATCCTGCGGACACAATCTGGCTTATTGTTACTCTATTATAGGCCAATATCCTATCTTAAAAATTTGTGCGTTTGGTATTATGCTGAACGAGAAACTTGGACACTGAGAGCTCAATGCGTTTGGGTTTGGGCTTAAAATTTAATTCCCCCTTCTTTCTTTTCTTCTTGTTTCTCGCTCCGCCTTTTCCAGTTCGCCTATTCTGCTTTCTTCCCTTTCAACTTCTTTTCTCTCTTCTGCTCTAGCTTTTTTCCTTTCCTCTGCTACCAGCTCTTCTCTTTTATCTTGTTTCTCAGCTTCCCTTTTCTCTTCTCTTCCCATCTTTCCTCTTTCCTTTTCCCTTGCTTCTCGCCTCACCCTTTCCAGCTCCACTGTTCTCCATTCATCATTTTCAGCTCTTTGTCTCTCTTTTCTTCTCGCTTCTCTTCCCGCCTCTTCTCCCAGTTCCACCAATTGCTCATTGTAGAACTTGGAAGCTACGTTTATTATGTCTTCGGTTCTTTCGCTCATAAATTTGTTATTTTCAATTCTTCTCCCAAGGGAAGCAGCCTGGTCGGTGAGTCCTTCTTTCTCTACCTTTTCTTTTTCTTGCTCAATCGCGTGTATGGCCTTCAGCGCGAGGTTTTGGATAACTTTGATGTATCTTTCCCTTTCCCCCGGGTTTTGAGTGCTCTCGAAAATGGCCTTATCCACTGCCGGTCCAAAGTTCCCGCTTTTTCCTGCCTCCTCGGTGAGGATATCGAGATCCTTTTCGGATATGCCCGTTAACGGATTTAGATATAAATAATGACTGAGAAAATAATATAATTTTACATCATCTCCGCACAACTCCTTCAACAAATCTTCCTCTTCCTTCTTCTCTTCCTTCTTCTCCTTCTTTTTCCACATGATTCAATCTCCCTCCTTTGTTGTTCTTGCCTGCCTAATCATATGCTGACCGCGATTCCCCACATCAACTCATAGTGAACTGATCTCGTTCCTCCTTGGTCTCGATACCGATGATATGCCACGTACATCCGATTGTCAAGCCCAGTTAAAGGGTTATTGAGTCGGGTCCCCCCCTGAGGAAGAGAGCAAGATAGGCTGAACAGAAACTGTGGCCACCTATAGCTTATCGGATATTGCCTTGCTCTCACAGTTGGTGGTCTATGTTGACCGATTACACAATCTGACGTTCTGTGACTCCTTAACTCCATATTATGTCTTGAACACCGCACAAAATAGCTATTGACAGTTCCTTCAATAGTGGCTTATAGTTATAACAAGGCTAATTTAAGGTTGGGGTGAAGCTTGTGCATTGGAAGTTTGTGGCAGTTTCCACGATGCTGAGCCCTGCACATATAGAAATATGAACTGGGCTCTTTTCCCTGGCACGATGAAATCTACTATTTTCTACGCAACCTAGGGTCAGTGTCAGGTGTAGCCAAATCAACCCTTCTCCCTTTGAAAGGAGATGGATAAGACTTTGTGTGGAGTTTATCGAAGGAGGTGGATAAACGCAAAATACTGGGCAAAGAGGTGAAGTATGAAGATAATACATAGTTCGCAGAAATATCATTACGTAGCAAGAGTCAGCACTTTTTTGGTTATGGTAGCCTTAGTTGTGGGGATGGTAGGTTGTGTTGGTCTACCTGAGAGTGGTCCTTATAAACTAACTATCGCCAGTACCTTTGGAGGTTCAGTAATTTCCCCTGGAGAGGGAGCTTTCACCNATGACGAGGGAACAGTGGTCAACCTGGTTGCCNAGGGTGAGGAGGATTATCAATTCTTTAAGTGGACTGGCGATGTGGATACCATCGCCGATGTCAACGCCGCCACAAC
>JGI24422J19971_10001507_pt1 | contig 14210 bp, 8 predicted proteins | sample DeeMarSWOR152_54_FD_19971 | JGI IMG/M metagenome (IMG submission 19971) | reverse complement strand
TGGAAAAACCGCCTGTCTGGTGCACATCGCTACAGACAAGTTGTTTCAGGATAAGCCTGTGATACATGTCTCCTATTCCGGCCGTGTGGATTACATCATCACATGGTACGAGGATATCTTTAAAGAAATCGCCAAGATACGCCAACTGGAGTCAGCGCTCGATGTCCATGATGAAATCATCAGAAACCGGGTGATCATGAATTTTAGGCAGAATGCTGCAAATACAGACCAGGTGTTGAGAAGTATCGAAGCGATGATAGACTTTGGCAAATTTGCCGCTGACACAGTAATGGTGGATGGTTATGATTTTAGTAAAGCCACTTGTGAAGATCTGCAGAAGTTCAAAGCCTTTGCCCAGAGGGTAGGTGTGAGAGTCTGGTTCAGCGCTTCCCTGCAGGGAAATGATCCTTTGTTCAATGAAAAAGGGATACCGCACGAACTCAAAGGATGCTTGGATCAATTCGACGTGCTTATCACACTAGCCTTTCAGGATGACCATGTAAGGCTTCGACTGGTAAAGGATTATGATTTTCCACCTCCAGGTGATTTAAAGATCAAGCTCGATCCGAAAACCCTCCTGATCTCAGATTAATCCCCCTCACTCCCAATTTTAATTTGGTGACAGTATACGCGATTACCGAATTCCTTCTCCTTGGGGATTATTTGCCACCCTGCATAGCGCATATAGAAGTATGTACATACGATTGACGTCTCTTCCGAATTAAGTTATCGCGTATACTGTCACCAAATTAGAGTGCCCGAATTATGAAGAGTGGTGTGAACTAAATTCCTTTTAATCTCGTTATAAATATAAAAGTAATGAACCTCGATTGTTACAGCTCTACATTTGCTAAGACTGGGAGAAGAAATCATGTTTAAAAACTACTTGAAGATTGCGGTAAGAAATTTTTTCAAGCACAAAGGATTCTCCTTTATCAATATCTTCGGCTTGGCCATTGGCGTGGCCTGTTGTCTGATGATAGTCCTTTATGTGCTTGATGAAATAAGTTATGACCGATATCATGAAAAAGCAGACCAGATATATAGAGTGGGCATTGATGGCTTTGTCAATAACATGGCATTTCATGGGGTTATTACTTGCTCGCCTATGGCACAGACTTTAGTCCGTGAGTTTCCTGAGGTTACCGCCGCGACCCGGCTGAGGAATTTCGGTTTTCCGGTCTTCCGATATGAAGATAAGGTTTTCAGTGAAGAACGTGTTTTTTGGGTAGATCAGTCCTTTTTCGATATCTTCACGGTTCTCTTTATTAAGGGAGATCCCAAGACAGCCCTGGCTGAGCCCAATACTATCGTACTCACCCGGTCCATGGCTTTAAAATATTTTGGCTCCGAAGAACCGCTGGGCAAATCCCTTAACGCTGACCAGCGAAGAGATTATTTAATTACAGGCGTTGTAGAGGATGTTCCCCACAATTCCCACTTTCACTATGATTTTTTGGCTTCACTCTCCACTTATGAGGATAGCCGAAGCCCTATCTGGATCAGCAACAATTATTATACTTATCTGCTTCTTAGGGAGGATGCTTCACCAAAAGCTTTTGAGGCCAAACTCGTGGAGCTGGTCGAGAAGTATGTTGGGCCGCAGATTCAGGTTGCCGCAGGCATCACCTTGGAGCAGTTCTATGAATCTGGGGGTAAGTGGGGCTATTTTATCCAGCCTCTGACTGATATTCATCTGCACTCCCATCTCGAGTTTGAGATAGAGCCAAATGGAGATATTGCCTATGTTTATATATTTTCCATCATTACCATCGGGATTCTTTTAGTTGCTGGCATCAATTTTGTTAATCTGGCTACAGCTCGTTCCGTGAACCGTGCCAGGGAAGTCGCTATTCGTAAGACTGTAGGATCCAGTAGGTCCCAGCTGATCCGACAGTTTCTTGCAGAAACCACACTCATGAGTCTCATTGCAGTTCTTCTTGCGTTGATCGCTGTCCAATTCCTCCTTCCAACATTTAACACCATCACAGGAAAAGATTTGGCAATACCCTATATGCAGAATGTATACACCATCCCTTCCTTGCTTGGAGTGGTTCTGTTCATCGGAATTTTGGCCGGGATATATCCCGCATTCTTTCTCGCTTCTTTTGACCCTGCAATTGTCTTGAAATCGGAAACGCTGGGAAGGACAAGAAAATCCAGCCTGCGCAATGTTCTTGTTGTCTTTCAATTTACAGTATCTATTGTACTGATTGTGGGCACCTTTATCGTGAATCGACAGCTGAAGTATATCCAGAGCAAAAATTTAGGATTCAATAAAGACCAAATTGTAGTCGTTAAAAAGACCGATGATATCGGAAATCAAATCCAGACATTCAGACAGGAAATAGTCAAAAATTCCAAGGTCATCAATGCCACCAATACCGGAAGACTCATCGGAGAAACTTTTGGAAATTCAGCATTCAAGTTAGCAGGTGCGACAGGTGAGGAGACTCATCTTCTCTGGACCTATTTCACAGATCCTCATTTTATTGACACTTACCAGATTGAAATGGCTGCAGGCCGGTATTTTGAGGAGGGGAGACAGGCGGATCAACAGGCAGTTGTCTTAAACGAAACCGCAGTGAAAGATCTCGGATTGACGGACCCGATCGGCAAGCAAATTGCTGCCTTACGTCCTACTCGAGAACAATATTTTATCATCATCGGTGTGATGAAAGATTTTCATTTTGAAAGTCTGCATTTCCAGATTCGGCCTCTTATAATCGCTCTCTGGCCGCCCGATAATAGAGGACGTTATGTCTCTGTTCGTGTGCATTCTGAAGGCATAAGGGAAACCTTGTCCTTTTTAGAAAATACATGGCGGAGATTTGCAGGAAATCAGGCATTCGAGTATGAATTCTTCGACGATCATTTTGCACAAATCTATCAAGCGGAAGAGAGAACGGGTCAAATATTTTTCGTCTTTTCTTTCCTTGCCATTATTATCGCATCTCTGGGTTTATTAGGATTGGCCGCTTTTATTGCCGAGCAGCGAACCAAGGAAATTGGAATCCGAAAAGTGCTGGGAGCTACAGAATCGAGAATTATCCTCCTCCTTTCAAAGCAATACACAAAGTGGGTGATATTGAGTAATCTTTTTGCCTGGCCGATAGCCTATTATTTCATGCATAAATGGCTCCAGAGATTTGCATTCCAGCCAGGCCTATCGGTCTGGTCTTTCTTGTTGGCCTCCTTAGTTGTTTTTGTCGCAGCGCTGCTGACCGTGGGCTTTCAAACAGTCAAAGCGGCCAGATCCAATCCTGTTGATTTGTTGCGGTACGAATAGACATCTTCCAAAATTTCACCGCCTCATTCCTCTCTTGAGGTGATTGACCGGGAAAAACCCTATCTGTATTCATAAGGGACCATAAGGAAGATTGTGCTGTTCGCAATCGTACGATTTGTGTATGTCAGCGGACAATTTATCCGACAATTTCCTCGAATCTCCTTGATCATCCCTGGCTGCTTCATGTGGTATGTAATTTGCACTGATATGATAGCAATGAGGAAGGATGATGTTTAAAAATTATATAAAAATTGTGTTGAGAAACATAAAAACACAAAAAGGCAATTCCTTTATCAATATTGCTGGTCTTGCTGTAGGTTTGACCTGCTGTATTCTGATTCTGTTGTGGGTTCAAGATGAGTTGAGCTATGACAGATATAACGAAAATGCCGACCGTATCTGCAGGATTACTTATGCCGAAGAGATCGGAGGGGCTTTTGATCATTACGCTGTCTCGCCCTTTGCTGCGGCTCCGATTTTTACTGCCGAAGTGCCTGAAATCACATCCTATACAAGACTTTGGAAGAGAACAGGCCTCATTTCGTACAACACTCATAAATTTGACGAACATGGAATTTTTTACGCAGATAAAGATTTTTTTAAAATCTTTACCCATGAGTTCATCGAGGGAGACCCATCTACAGCACTCGAATCCCCAGGCTCGATCGTCATAACTCAGGAGATAGCCAAGAAAATATTCGTTAACGAAGATCCCCTAGGGAAAATTGTGAATCTCAATGCTGACGGAGATCTGAAGGTTACCGGGGTGATTAGGGACCTCCCAGGTAATTCCCATTTTTCTTTCAACTATCTGGTTTCTATGAACACTATCCAGGGAAGAAGAGCCGAATATCTCGATGCTTGGTTGGTAATTATGGGGTGGTCATATATTCTTCTCGATAGGAAGGCCGATCCTCAATTGGTAGAGAAGAAATTGGTGTCCATCGTTGATAAGCATGTGGGAAGTGAGGCACGAAAATATGGACAGAAATTATTCTACTACCTTCAACCCTTGACTGATATCCATTTAAAGTCGCATCTGGAAGGGGAAATCCAGGGAAACGGAGATATCCGTTATGTCTATGTTTTCTCCGTCATTGCTGCATTCATTCTTTTGATTGCCTGTATCAATTTCATGAATCTGTCCACTGCCCGCTCTGCCAGGAGGGGCAAGGAAGTTGGATTGAGAAAAGTTTTAGGCGCGCACAAAAAACGGCTGATCGTTCAATTTCTCACTGAATCTGTAGGTTTTTCTTTGTTTGCATCGGTCTTGGCCATCAATGCAGTCTGGTTCCTTCTTCCTGCTTTCAACAACCTCACAGGCAAACATATCACAATGGCATCTCTTTTCAATTGGGCAATAATTGCTTCTTTGTTTGGACTTACGGCTTTAACAGGATTGACGGCTGGGAGTTATCCTGCATTTTTTCTTTCTTCATTCCAGCCCATCGATATCCTAAGAAAGAAAGACCAGAGAGGATCCCAGAGGTCGATCCTACGGACTTGCCTTGTCATTTTTCAATTCACGATTTCCATCGTTCTTATCATCAGCACGTTTACAGTCTTGAAACAATTGGACTTTATGAGAAATCATAAGTTGGGATTTAAAAAAGAACAGGTTCTTGCTCTCCGAATCAAGGGCGCGGCTATCCAAGAACAGTTTGAAGCATTCAAGAATGAGTTGGAGCAGAACGCAAATATTCTGGAGGCTTCTTATTCGAATGGTATCCCAGGAAGAACAGAGACTGTCCTCACTACTTTTCTTGAAGGTCAGCCAGATAGTGTATCCTTCACCTTCGATTATATTTTTTCCGACTATGACTTTTTGAAAACGTATGAAATCGAGCTCCTCAAAGGACGGGATTTCTCGAGAGATTTTGGGTCGGATGAGGAAGGAGCTTTTCTGGTCAATGAGACCGCTGCAGCAAAGCTTGGGTGGGGAGAGGAGGCTATAGGAAAGAAAATCGGATATTCCAGAGAGATGATGCGCCCGATCGTAGGAGTCATCAAGGATTTTCATTACCGTTCGCTCAAAGAAATCATCGGCCCACTTGCCATCTTTCTTATACCACGACATGATACGTACCTGTCGATCAAAATGAATACGAATGATATTTCTGGGGTACTATCTTATATCGAGAAGACCTGGAATGCATTCGAAAAAGAGAGAAGATTTGAGTATTTCTTCGTGGACGAGAACTTCGATTCCCTCTACCACTCAGAGGAGAGGTTAAGTCAAATCATCATGTTCTTTTCCTTTATTGCCATATTTGTTGCCTGCCTCGGTCTTTTTGGCTTGGCCTCTTATACTGCAGAGCAAAGTACTAAAGAGATCGGTATCCGGAAAGTACTCGGGGCTTCGATCGGTTCTATAATAATTCAGCTCTCTCGGGATTTTTTGAGATGGATTCTCGTAGCCAACGCGATCGCCTGGCCAGTAACCTATTTCATTATGAGGAACTATTGGTTATCAAATTTTCCATCCCGGATTCCGATTCGCCTTTTGACGTTTATGACAGCAGGTCTGATAGCTGTTATCATAGCCTTGCTGACTGTAAGCTATCAATCCATCAAAGCAGCTCTGGCTAATCCTGTGGATTCGCTTAGATACGAATAAACCCCTCTCAAAAATTCACCCCCGAATTCCTCTCTTCAGGTGATTGACTAAGAAAAACTCTATCTGTAATCATTGGGAACCATAGGAGGACTATAGGGTCGGATGGAAAGTCTGGAGGCACTCTTCTTAAAGCTTAATGTCCACTCCATGTCTCCCCTCATCGTAGGATTCTTGATGTTAATCTTGGGGGCGATAACACTGATCAGGGATAAGGATTCGAAGGTCAATTCCTCATTTTTCCTGGTTACTTTCAGTATTTTTGTATGGCTGGGATCTTTGCCCTGGCTTTATTCGGCTCCTAACGAGCTCGATGCATTGTTCTGGGCAAGGATCAGCCATTTTGGCGTGGCATTTATTCCCAGTTTCTTTTTCGTTTTTACTCTGGAAATCATCGAGCTCTATAAAAAATACAAGATTTTCGGTTGGGGGTCGTTTGTCCTTTCTGGGGTGTTTTGTGCTGGATTTGTGTTCACGCCCTATCTGGTCGAAAACGTTACTCTAATGCCCTGGGGCTATTATCCGCAGTACGGTCCCTATGGCTTCTTTTTGATTCTTTATATCGCGCTTTTCATGCTGATCAGTCTAGATTTGATTTGGATTGAATATCGAAAAAGCTCCTCGGACCGAGAAAAGAGCAGGCTTAAAGGTATCTTCCTTGGGGTTGCCGTAGGTTTATTGGGAGCCGTTGATTTTGTGGGCGTGTTTGGAATACGGGTTTTTCCTATCGGCTACATTCCAATTTTCATCAGCACTCTGATCCTGGGACAGACCATCATGCGTTTCAGGTTGATCGATTTAACTCCTTCTTTTGCTGCCCACCGGATACTCGATACCATGGAGGGCCTAGTAGTTGTTGTTGACCTTAAGGGTAAAATATCTGTTGTAAATCGCTCGCTGTGCGAATTGCTCGGCTACGATGAGAGAAAATTGAGAGGGAAGGAAATATCACTCATATTTGGCGACGAGGAAAGGAATTATTTAGAAATTACTGATAAAGCTTGGGTTCTTCATGATGAGGAAATGGAATGGCAGAGGAGGGATGGAACAAGAATCGAAATAAGTGTCTCTGCCTCGGTGATTACAGATAGAACTGGAGAGCCGGCAGGGATAGTCTATACTGGCACAGATATCACTGAAAGAAAAAAAGCCGAGAGGGAACTCATAGAAGCTAAGGAATCTGCTGAACAGGCGAATAGAGCCAAAAGTGATTTTCTGGCCAATATGTCTCATGAGATAAGGACTCCGCTAAACGCCGTCTTGGGATTCTCTGACCTGCTCTCAGATACTCCTTTGACAAATATTCAGAAAGACTATGTGGACACGGTGAAGGAAAGCGGAAAATTACTTCTGGCTCTGATCAGCGATATTCTCGACTTTTCTAAGATCGAGTCAGGCCAGATTCAATTAGAAGGTATCGACTTCAATCTAAAAAATCTGATCGAGGATGTGCTCAGGATCTCAAGGCCGAAGGTCACTGACAAAAAGACTGAATTATATTACCACTATGATGATAATGTCCCATTGCACTTCATTGGTGATCCAACACGTGTGAGACAGATCATCTTGAATCTTCTTAACAACGCCATAAAATTCACCAAACAAGGTGATATCGGAGTTCATGTGTCTGCAGCCAGTGAAGAGACCCAACAGAGCTCCTCCGAAAATGGATTTTACGTGGTACAGATTTCAGTGAAGGACACGGGAATCGGGATTCCGAAAGAGAAACAGCGAGTGATATTCGAAACCTTCACCCAAGCTGACTCCTCGACGACACGCCGATATGGGGGGACAGGTTTGGGATTGGCCATAACCAGGGCTTTGGTGGGGAAAATGGATGGGACAATTTGGGTAGAATCAGAGGTAGGAAAAGGAAGTGATTTTACATTTACCTTGAAACTTAAAGAATCTGATTTTTCTGCCCTGGATGACATTTCTCCTGTTGATATGAATGATTTAAAGGGCAAAAGGGTATTCATTATCGATGATAACGAGAATGCTCGAAGGCTCATAAGAACCTTCTGTCTGAGAGCAGGGTTAGAAGTGATTTCTGAATCTCCATCAGCCATAGAGGGATTGCATGAGCTGCAAAGGCTGGAAGACATTCCAGATCTCATTTTGTCAGATATTATGATGCCGGATATGGACGGTTATGAGTTAGCACGCAGGGTGAGAAGCAAAAATTTCGAAAGAGTCAAACTCGTTGCCGTCTCTTCGGATGCAAGTCCCGGCTCGGCAAAGCAGGCAAAAAAATCCGGCTTCGATGCCTTTATAACCAAGCCCCTTACAGAAAGGGGATTTATCAATATCCTCAAGACGGTTTTGGGGGACAGGCGTTCAGAGGGGCAGATTGTCACATCTCATATGGCCGAAGAGCTGATTACCAGAAAAATAAATGTGCTCGTTGCTGAGGACAATCCTGTCAATAAGAAGCTCATCGAGATAGTCTTGCGCAAACTCGGATGTGAAGGAGAGATCGTCTCTAACGGGAAAGAAGCCTTGGAGAAAGTATTAACCAAGAAATATGATATATGTTTAATGGACATACACATGCCTGTTATGAGCGGTATCGAGGCTACAGAAGAGATAAGGAAGAGAGGTTACACGACTCTTCCTATCATTGCCCTCACAGCTGACGCCTTTAAAGAAGGTAAAGAACAGTGCATGAAAGCTGGGATGAATGATTTTCTATCACGGCCTGTTGAACCGGAAAAACTGAGGCAGAAGATTATGGAGTGGACAAATCAATAGGTGGCTTCGGGTTCCTCCGCCAGTTTGACTCGACAGAGATAGATCTCAAGGCCTGGCTCATTCCATTATCCATCGCTNTCTGGTTTCAGCCTCAAGCTCTGAGGCCATAGTGTAACTGATGATGCGTTCATGACCTTTAACCTTGAATTCAGAGAAGCGTAAAAGTTATGATGAACTTCCCAAACGACCAAAACGGGAGAAATATCATGACAGAAAAATCGCATTCCATCGCATCAGCGGTCAGAAAAGATGTTTTGGAGGCAGAGGAAAGAATTCGATCTCACATCCGAGAAACGCCCGTCGAATACTCTCCTTATCTCAGCCGTCTAGCAAACTGCGATGTCTATCTCAAGCTGGAAAACATCCAATTAACCGGGTCGTTTAAGCTTAGAGGAGCTGCAAACAAGATCCTTTCCCTCACCAAAGAAGAGAAAGAAAAAGGAGTGATCACTGCCTCAACAGGAAATCATGGATTGGCCTTTGCTTGGATGGCGAAGAGATTCGATGTCAAAGGAACTATTTTTTTACCAGAAACATCTTCACCCACCAAGATCGAAGCTCTGCGCTCGTACGGTGCAGAAATCCGATACTATGGTGATGACTGCGTCAAAGCAGAAATCCATGCCAGAAAAATAGCAGAAGAGCGAGGCTTGACTTTTATTTCTGCCTACAACGATCCCCAAATCATCGGAGGCCAGGGTACTATCGGTATTGAATTGACAAAGCAGATTCCTGGAATAGATTGTATCTTGTCTCCGGTCGGAGGAGGCGGCTTGATAGCCGGGATTGCTGGCTATATGAAAACCGAAGACAAGAACATCGAGATTATCGGCTGCCAGCCAGAAAAATCGGCAGTCATGTATGCCTCCATCAAAGCTGGCCGGATTCTGGATATGGAATCTGAGCCTACTCTCTCGGATGGATCGGCAGGTGGGATCGAGCCCGATGCGGTCACCTTTCCTATCTGCCAGGAGCTTGTAGATGATTTTATTCTTGTGAGCGAGGCAGAGATCATTTCTGCGCTCAGACTCATCATGGAAAAACATTATCTCCTCATCGAAGGAGCAGGTGCTCTCTCGGTAGCAGCCTTTATCCAAAAAATAAACCGATTTCAAGGTAAAAATGTCGTACTGGTTTTAAGCGGCTCTAAAATCAGCCTAGAAACACTGAAAAAGATCCTTTCCTATAGAAGTTAAATTTATGAGTACAGATTTTGTCATGGATTATGGCCACATTCTTTTTGATTATCTTACAGAGGATGAGAAGTAAAGAATAACTCGCAAACGCGGCATTGAACGAATCAAAGTGAGGGATTGAATAGATGGAATTATTGACCGTTTCATTTTTCGTATGATATGGTTAGTCTGAGTTGACGGAAACAAAGAAGAGTCGTTTTTTTACACTCTTATCCCGATTTGTGGATGTTAAGCCCGGTGAAGAAAAGATCGCCCTTTTGATCTTTGCTTTCTTTTTTCTCATCACTGCACCTCACACCATCATTAAAGCTCTACGCTACACTGATCTCCTGATCAAGGTAGGGAGTCGGGGGCTCCCTCTCGCATATCTGTTAGCAGCCGTTGTGACTGGTTTTGTTGTCCTTCTCTTTTCAAAGATACAATCCAGGATATCAAATCAAATAACCATTGTATGCAGCCTCATTTTTTTCATCATCACAGGCTTCCTTTTCATGGCATTCTTAAAAACAGGAGGCCAAACATTATCCTATCTCTATTGGATCTGGGCGAGCATGCTGACAGTTGTACTTATGACACATTTCGGATTAACGATTAGCGAGGTCTTTAATCCCAGACAGGCTAGACGTCTTATTGGTTTCTGTGGCAGCGGAGGAATATTGGGTGGCGTGTTGGGGGGATTCGGAGCATCCCTTCTGACCAAGGCAAATTGGGGAGAGTTCCTACTGCCCTTTGCCTGTTGTTTGCTTTTTGTCTGCATCTTTGTTGTCAACGCCATTTTTAAATTCCGGAAAAAGGACCGATTCGTCAAAGAAGATGTTCAGAAAGCGTCTCCCCATGCACAAAAATTTGGATTTAAAGAAGATTTGGAAATCGTCCGCAAAAATCATTATCTTGTCCTTATCGCATCAATTGTCGTTATTACAGGTATCATCGCGACATTCATCGATTTTCAATTCAGCTCCCAAGTTGAGAAGCATTTTGTACAAAAGGAAGGGATGCAGTCTTTCTTTGGTCTTTTCTTTGGAGGATTGACAACCTTTGCTTTTTTTCTACAGCTTCTATTGACAAGTCGTTTTCTCAAAAATTTCGGAGTACGGCTCACTTTACTCCTTGCGCCCATTATTTTGATGGTTGGATCCATCGGCATACTTATCGGGGGATTGACGCTTCCTCTTGTTATTTTTATCAAGGGCAGTGATGAAAGCTTGGCTTTTTCACTCAGCCAGTCTGTCAGGGAGATTTTATACATTCCCGTGCCTTTAGATCTCAGGTATAAGGCCAGGCCCTTCATAGACATGTTCATCAATCGGTTTGCAAAAGTCACAGCAGCCGTCTTGCTTCTTTTTGGGGGGGTCTTGGCCAATATCTTCAGCCCTGCACTCATTGAAGTCCCCTACATGAGCCCCATAAAGGATCCAAAACTGGCTGAATATCTTACCTGGGGCATCATTGCCTTCATATTTGTATGGGTGGTTTTAAATCTAAAAGTCAGCAGGGAATATATTTCCATGGTAAGCGAGAATATTCCCCTCAGATGGAGCCGGATTGACAAAACCCTGGCAGAAACAGTGGATATCGACTACACGAAGATGGTCTTTGACACCTTTGAAAGCAGGAATCGCAGCTCTGTTTTATACGCCATGCATATCTTTGACCTTTTAGAAAAGGACAAGCTCACTCCTGAGATTAAGAAGATAATCTCTCAAAAAGTGGATGAAGTGAAAGTCTCCTCCCTTTCTGAGCTCTTCGAAGCCGAAGGCGCAACCTGGTTCCCGGATATTGATGATGATATCAGCCAGGAAAGTCTTATTACCGACATACGGGAGATCATGTCTCTTGATTCCTATCAGAAGCTCATGAAGATCCATGCAGATAAAGTCCTGGAAGAAAGCAAAAAATCCGAAATCGAAAGAATGGAATTGGCCAAAGCCATCGGGATGATGAACCCAGATGCCGCTTTAGTCGGAAGACTTAAATCCCTCATCTATGATGATTCTCCCGAAGTGTCTCGATATGCGATTGAGAGTGCAGCCAAGCTACGAAAAGAAGCACTGATTCCTGCCCTCATACACAAGTTGAGCAATCCTCTGATCCGAGAAGATACGATATCTGCCTTAAAGAATTATGGTCAGACTGCCTTGCCTATCTTAGAGAATCATCTTGAAGACAGCCGTAAAGATATGGATTTACGGAAAGCTATCGTGTCTGTTTTGGCTCGCATGAGGACTCCTCAAGCCGCGGAGATTTTAATGCGTGAACTCCAGCGCAAATCTGATGAGTTGGATACAGACATCATCGATGCCTTAGACCGACTCCGATCCGAAAAACCAGAGATCAATATCCCAGAAAAGATCGTCGAGAAAAAAGCATTTGAACTCATAAAGGAATACTGCCAGGTTTATATTGAGCTTCAGGAGACAGCACCTGGAAAAAAACATGATGAGGCAAGAATGAGATCCCAAAGGAATCTGGATAAACATTTCGTGAATATTTTTAAGTTATTGGGTCTCTATTATCCTCATGCTGAAATTGTGAAAGCTTTTCAAAACCTCAGAGCCGACACGAAACATTCCGTCGCCTTTGCGATTGAGCTTCTCGACAACACCCTTAAAAAGGATATGCGGGACGCCATCTTGCCTCTGGTGGAAGATATTCCACCGGCTGTGCGAATGCGAAAGTTCCAACAAATGCTTAGAAATTTATGAGCCCCTTTACATTCCCATCGAATTCACTATAATCGTGTTTATAAGAGTACGATTAAGAGGTGAAAATAAATTATGGAAGGAAAGAATATCGAGTATGATGCGAGTTCCAATGAGTCGATCATCGCATCTGGAACAAGAATTAGAGGAAAGATTATAGAAGCTGCCGGTGTCTGTATTTCAGGGAGCCTAGAGGGAGAGATAGAATGCAGGGGGTTGGTCAGGATCACTCGAGAGGGAGAGGTAAAGGGATTGATCAAGGCCCCCTCTGTTTTGATAGAGGGGAAGTTGAACGGGAATATCGAATCAGCCGACAGAGTTGAGATTAAAGCAGCAGGCAGGATCAGCGGCAATATTCAGACCCAAAAAATCGTGATTGACGAAGGATCTATCTTCCACGGGCAGGTGAGGATGTCGAAGGAAATTCAAGGGTATATCGAACCCCCTCAAAAGTGAAAAAGCGACTTAAATGAATGAAGAACTCGAAGTCTTGAATGCCATCTTGAAAGAGACTCAAGAAACGAAGCAGTTGCTGAAAGAAATAAAAACCGCAATCGCCGGAATCGCAAAAAAAATTCTTCCTGAGAAACTGCCAGAAGAATTGATTTTAAAAGGGGGGCCGGTTGCTGAAATCACGGTCTATTCCCCTGAAAAGCTTGAAGAGTGGATGGGAATATTTGAAAAAAAAGGACTCAGAGTTGAGTTTTCCGAGCCATCAACGAGTGACCGCAATTATTTTGCCAAAATATGGGGCTATTTAGAGAAGCCGATCAATCGAGAAAAAAAAGAGGTAGAGTCAGGATAATATAGACAGAGTCATAGGAAGTGAGTTTTTATTTTCACAAATAAAGAGACACTCCCGACTAAATATATGCAGGAAAAAGTGATCTCCAAAAGGGGCTCAATATGACACCTGTCTGGGAAAGAAAAGAGAGTCGCGTAAAAAGAATTCTTGTTGGTATACCTCTGACTCTGATTCTGGTTGTCATCAATGTGGTGTTGTTTAGCTGGCTCGTCCACCTTTTGTACTCCGTATTCACCGATGCTCTGGATCATATGTCTCTTTACGAATGGACCGAGAAATTGTATTTTTTGGTCAAAAATACGATTGATAAGATCTTGGAGATCCTTTCCATTTCTCTTTAAGACTTAAAAGGATAGGGGGATATTAGACATTCCGAAACATATTTGTGTGGAAGCATTTCTAAATTCGTGATCTGAGCAGGGTGCATTAGGGACTGTTTTCACTCCAGTAAAATTCTTAACGCCATTCACTCACCACCCTTTTTAGCGGCTGGAATAGGATTATTTTGTGTCAAAATGCAACAAAAGCGGATGAGAATTCGTACATAATTATGAAAAGTTTTTGCTATGAAATGAGGAGGGATTTTTTTAGCCTTGAAAAATAGCGATTCTGTTCGTACTCGATTCAAAAAGCCGTGAGTGATTATAAACTAAAAACTCAAGACATCCCAAAGTCAACAGTTCTTGAAAAAAACCAATATTCCTGTCCCAAGCTTATCGGTTCAAAACATTTTTTAAATGAGATTTATGCGATTGTCGAACGAATCAAACACAGCAAAAGCACGATACTGCTGACCGGTGAAACAGGAGTTGGGAAAACCTTGATAGCAAAACATCTCTTTTTTCATTCTTCG
>JGI24422J19971_10001502_pt1 | contig 14229 bp, 15 predicted proteins | sample DeeMarSWOR152_54_FD_19971 | JGI IMG/M metagenome (IMG submission 19971) | reverse complement strand
GAGGTCTTTTCTACGACTTATCTGCGGGGGAGTCTTGCCCCCTCCGCATTCTCCTCGACAAGCTCGGAGCTGCGGGTTCCCCCACTGACAAGTCGTGAAAAGGACAGGCCGGGAGCCTTGGAACAGAAGAAAAGACCTCATGACCATCCTGCAGCGTTCTCGCTTATGTCCAATGCAAACAATAATATGCTCTTTTCCGTATGCAGTTTGTCGAGAGTATGAGGCATGGGCTCCATAGCTCACCGGCTTTCAGAGTCGAGCTCACTAAGATAACGACACTGAAAGGGACTCCATATATCTCTCACAGAGCACTCGGAGGCACAGAGTATGAAGATCTTCTCATCACATACCTCAGTGTACCCTGCGGGCTCGAGCAACCCTGAGCGCTGAGCCATTCGGCCTCGAGCCCCTCGGCCTTGAGCTCGGAGCCGAAAGGCTCATGGCCGAGAGGCTTGTCGAAGGGTCGAAGGGGAGCCCCGCTCAGTGCGGGACAGGCACGCGAGAGAATGTCAACACAATCCTTAGCAAAGGTTAACGATAGCACCCCGCAAAATGGAAGCGCTTCGGAATACAGTTAACCCTGGCCATTGTGTTAATAGCACACAAAACGTGTGGCAAATAGAAAACACATGCCCATAATAGCCACCTGAACCGCCTCATCAGTATGAATTCTGAAATGTATGTCATTTCAATTGATTACATGCGTAGGATAGCTTTTGTTCTAAATTGGAGTTGCTTCTGGTACGCTCTTTGCTATCTTCTTTAAGTTTGTGATTTCATTTCAATTTCATGTTGTAATCTGAGGTGCTTTGATGGATCTGAGGCAGCGGACACTAGCTGAGGAGATGCGATGTACGGGGATAGGGCTTCATACGGGCAGCAAGGTTAATCTCACCGTTAGGCCATCGCCACCCGACACCGGGATAACCTTTGAACGCGTGGACATAGCGCCCAACTCGACTGTTAAGGCTACTTTTGATAATGTCATTGCTACCAATATGGCTACCACCATTGGTTTTAACGGATATAGTGTCTCAACGGTGGAGCACATTATGGCCGCCTTTTTCGGTTTGGGAATCGATAATGCGCTCGTGCAGATTGATGGCGAAGAGGTTCCCATCATGGACGGAAGTTCGGCTCCCTTCGTCTCTCTGCTCAGAGATGCCGGGATCACCGAGCAAAGCAGCAACAAGAGATTTGTTGTGGTAAGGGGACCACTTAAGATTGAGGATGGCAATCGATCAGTAGAAGTCTACCCCGCTAATGAGCTGAAGATAACTTATAAAATCGACTTCGACCATCCCCTCATAAAAGATCAAGCCTACCACTTCTCCTTTTCACAAGCAGGCTTTATCGATGAGATTAGCAGTGCCCGCACTTTTGGCTTTTTGAAGGATGTCGATATGCTTCATAGTAACGGCCTGGCCCAAGGTGGATCACTGGATAACGCTATTGTCGTGGATGATTTTGAGGTCTTGAATGAGGATGGGCTACGGTATCAGGATGAGTTCGTAAGGCATAAGATCCTTGACTTTATAGGGGATTTGGCGATCCTCGGATATATACCGATTGGGCATTTTGTGGTTGAACGATCGGGTCACTCCCTAAATCAGCAACTACTCAAGAAATTCATGGCCCTCGAGACTTGTTGGGAGGAGCTGCTTTCCACAAATCCGCAAGACTTTACCGGAGTCAGAATACCATCCTATGATGCCCTTGGCCTTGTCGCCGAGTGATTAGCAAGGCCTGCGGAATCACGTGTTCACGTTATTAGACCTTTCTTAATTGGCATATTTGTATGACTTCAGGGTGTTAGTCTGTGTCAACTGTGTCTCCAATTTTTATACCTTGCATTAATCCAACCATTTCCCTATGATATCAAAGTTAGGCGTATGAAGCAGCCGATCATCTCGTCCAGCCTCACTGTGTTACGAGGGGCCTTAGCAGATAAGTGGGGGTGCACCGGTGCTGCGAGCGGGTGGCTCCCTCTCTTGCAACCAAAAGAGGATCTATTTGCACCTTGATATGGTAAAGAGGAACTTTCTTTTTGCACTAGCCATCCTTCTCCTCGTCTGTGCAGTTCCCCAGCCTTCCTCGGCAAAGAAAGAGGCACATCTCGCGGATATAATTGTCACGAACACACGGGCCCATCTCCTCGTTTATTTTAAGGTCAAGGATTGTTTTACTGAGGAAATGAATAAGGCCATCCTGAATGGAATCTCGACCAATTTCACCTTCATCGTCAAATTGTATGAGGTTAAACCAACGCGGTTTGACACTAAGTTAGCTAGCATCAGGTTGACGCATACNATAGAGTACAATTCGCTGAAAAACGAATTTAGCCTCTTGTTGCCCGAACGGAATGATAAAAAGGTGATCACTAAGGATTTTGAAGAGGCCAAAAGGTTAATGGCAGAGGTGGTCGCTTTAACCGTTACCAGGCTCACAAGTCTCAAGAGGGGACTCCCTTATCAGCTGCGCCTGAAAGCTGAGCTTGACAGGATTGAATTGCCCTTCTATTTGAACTATGTCTTCTTTTTTCTCTCACTCTGGGATTTTGAGACCGACTGGTATTCAGTAAGCTTTACCTATTGACTGCGATGAAAAAATACTTGGATGCCAAAACCGCGGATCTGAAACGAAGAAAACGAGAGATACTCACCATATGCATCATTCTCCCCACTATCGTCCTGCTCACCTATCTGGGCACCAAAATACTTGATCTTGGTATCGAGCTCCCCATAGCTGACAGCATCCTCATTTTTGCCCTGATCAACATCAATGTAATCCTCGTGCTTCTCCTGCTCTTTTTGACCGTGAGAAACCTGGTCAAGCTCGTCCTGGAGAGAAGAAGGAAGGTAATGGGCTCTGGTCTGAGGTCTAAGCTCGTTTTTGCTTTTGTGATTCTCTCGCTCTTGCCCACGATAATTATCTTCTTTGTTTCAGTTCAATTCATTTTTCTCTCTATCGACTATTGGTTTAATTTGCAGATCGAACAATCCCTGCAGAAATCCCTGGAAGCCGGTCAGGACTACTATGACCGAATGGGAAACGAGGTTCTCGCATTTGGCAACACCTTGAGCTCCCTCATTACCCACAATGGATATATGTTGGTATCCCGGGAAGATCAGCTCCAAGCGTTCATAGAGGAAAAGAGGCCAAGCGTTCATAGAGGAAAAGAGGCGGGAGTATAATCTCGCCACCATTCAGGTTTTTTCATCGAAGCTCCAGCCGAGGGTCGTTTCGAGTGATCGCAATATTGATTTAAAGCCCTTTAAGGAGCTGAGCGGTGATCTTTTGCAAAAGAGCTTCAAGGATTCAACTGATATCAAGGATGTTCAAACCTCCTCACATGGCGATCTAGTCTGGGGCATTGTACCCATATTCTCACGGACCGAGACCAAAGCTCAGGTAGGGGCGCTCTGTGTAGCAAAGTTTATCCCCGGTGTGGTTTCTACCAGACTAGCGACTATCAACAAGGGATTGCAGGGATACAGCCAGCTGAAGATGCTCAAACGACCTATCAAGCTGAGCCATCTGATCACGCTCTCCATCGTGACTATTCTCGTCATCTTTTCAGCGGTTTGGTTTGGTTTCTACCTGTCCAAGGGAATAACTGTCCCCATAGAGGAACTTGCTGATGCTACAAAGAGGATTGCATCTGGCGATTATAGCTTTCGTATCGGTGTGGAGCCCAAGGATGAAATGGGTGTTCTTGTAAATTCATTCAATAAGATGACAAGGGATTTGAAGGATGGCAAAAGAAAGCTTGATGCTGCTACTCGGGGCCTAATCAACAGCACAAGGGAATCGGAGCAGCGCAGACTTTACATGGAAACCATTTTGGAGAATGTGGCGGCTGGTGTTATCTCCGCAGAGGCAAACGGGCTTATTTCAACCATAAATAAGTCAGCCGAGGAGATGCTCAATATTTCCGCTAAGGACATAATTGGTAAGCACTATAAGGATGTGCTCGGCGCCAAATATCGCTCAATCATCAACAAATTTATGGCGGATAAGAGTCTGTTCAGCAAGGGATTTATGCAAAAAGAGATAGGAATCACAATCCGCGGCCGCTCTCTAAAGTTACTAATCTCACTGAAGGCCCTGAGGGATGACCGGGGTAATTACCTCGGTTTGGTTGCGGTATTTGAGGATCTGACCGAACTGGAAAAAGCGCAACGAATGGCCGCTTGGAGGGAGGTGGCGAGACGTATCGCTCATGAGGTAAAGAATCCACTGACCCCAATTCAGCTCTCTGCACAGAGGCTCAGAAGGAAGTACGGCGAACGTTTAGCCGAGGAGGACGGAGCCGTTTTCGACGAGTGCACCCGGTTGATAATAGACAACGTTGAGGAATTGAAGGCATTGGTCAATGAGTTTTCCAGTTTTGCCCGCATGCCAACGNCTAATCCAGTACCGGACAATATAAGAGCCATCATTCAGGATGCAATACTGTTGTACAAAGACACACACAAGGACATAACATTCGACTTCGTTGATAGGGATAAGGTCCCCAAACTCAAACTCGACAGAGAGCAGATGAAAAGGGTAATGATTAACCTGTTCGATAATGCTGTGGCAGCCATCCCTGGGAAGGGGAAGATTGCNGTCCGGCTTCACTTCGATAATGCGNTAGGGGTTGTGCAAATTGAGGTGGCTGATACCGGCATCGGTATTCCCAAGGAGGATAAAGAGCGGCTCTTTGAGCCATATTTCTCAACGAAGAAGTCTGGGACAGGGTTGGGGCTTGCCATTGTAAGCAGGATAATCAGCGATCATAATGGCTTTATCAGGGTTGAGGACAATAAGCCGAGGGGTACCAAGTTTATCATTGAACTGCCTGCTGAGCCCTATGAGGTTGGGAGTCAGGACCTCGAAGAGTGATATGTGTGACCTACTTTTCGGCCCACTAAAGCGAGGCGTCCTAATCTGATTGTGAGAAGCAATTTGTCTTGACTGCGAAATCCTTTTGTTGTTTCATAAGCTAGAATTTCTTCTCCTAAATTCTTAGCCTCTGATTACGAGGTTAGCCCATGGAGAAGCCCCACAGAATGTGCCTATCTTACTACTGGCAGGGCGCTCCGCGTTCTGTCGCGAGCCTGCTATATAAACTCGGCCACGTCAAAGCAGCTTTAAGGGAGGTTGAAAAAACCAGATATCTCTATGGGTGGCCAAAGCCTTCAAGCCGACTTATCAGAGCAGAGATGGAGCTTGCTACATAGGTGAGTGAGCTTGTGTGTGCGCCGTGCGCATGCCAACGACATTGTCGATTAGTTACGGCAGTAGTGATGAAGTGTTGCGATTGCGGTTTTGTCACGAAGAGACAGGAAGGAGGTTAGGATGGACAAAGCTAAAATACTCGAAAAGCCGGTGGCTATCCTAGGCGGAGGGGTCTGTGCTCAGACGTTTGCCGCGGAATTTACTTTGGCCGGATATAGAGCGCGCCTGTATGAGTTGCCGGAGTTCGCTCCCGAAACTTTGGGAAATGTCCTCAAAACACATGAGATAGAGATTACAGGTAAGCAGCTTAATTTCAAATGGTTCAAAAGAGCGGGCGTTGCCAAAGTCGATGTTGTGACAACTGAGATATCGGAAGCCGTGAAGGGCGCTGGCTTGCTTATAGTGGCAATTCCATCTATTGGGCATAGGCCATTTTTTGAAAAGATGATCCCGTGGCTTGAGGATGGGCAGATGATCAGTATATTTCCAGACAACTTCGGTTCCCTCATGCTCAGAAATATGATGCGCGAAAAAGGCTGTGATGCGAATGTGATAATCGGTGGATGGACTTCCATGCCATATGGGGTGAGAATTGTGGAGCCGGGCAAGGTTGATCTCATACTTAGGATTCGAGAACTTGTGTGTGATGCCCTTCCGAGCAAGGACGGAGATACTTTCTTTGATATCTTGAGGGGAATTCCCCCCTTCGATGGCACCGTGGAACTGAAAAGGGGAGATACCGTCATTGGTGTTGGCCTCTCGAATCCCAACCCGGTTGTCCATGTCCCGGGTTCGGTGCTCAATGTCGGGGCTATGGAGGTCTCGGAAATGGAAGGTACTCTGGGAATTCCCAAGGGTAAATACTCAATGTATAAATATGGGATGAGCCCAGCTGTTTCTCGGGTTCAGTATGCCTTTTATCTGGAGGAAAGGAGAATTGCAGATGCTATGGGGATAACGATGAATGAGTATCGCGAAGACCAGTTCTTCTGGAAGGGAAGTATCATGGGTATAGAGTATTGGGTTCCATACGCGGATACAATTCTTCCGCCTGTGGTTGGTCCTGATACTGTTGAACACAGATACTTCACTGAGGATATACCGGTGGGAACGGTCATCCGCTACCATCTGGCCCGAAAATTCGGCGTGGAGNTCCCCATAATAGAATCAATGATTCACGTCGGATCGGTGGCCTGTAACAAGGATTTTCTCAAAGAGGGAATATCACTGAAGGAATTGGGTATNGAGGATCTCAGCAAGANNCAGGTCATAAAGTATATCAAAGAAGGCGTGTGAGCATGATATTAAGAAGAGAGGAAGGAGGTGTATAAGGCGAGAGGAACAATACNAAAAGACAGGAGAGGAAAGCAACGTTTTTAACCTTATGAGAGGGAGGTAAGTCATGAGTCAAAGGTGGCAAATTTTTTTGGGTTTGTTTTTGGTGCTGGCTCTTTGTTCGGCATTCGGTTGGGCACCCGATGCATCAGCCGCAAAGAAATGGCGAATGCCTCAAGTTCACCCGGTAGACAGCGATTATGACTTACGCGCCAAGGCCTTTGCGAAGGAGGTAAAGGAGAGGACCGATGGTCGCATTGACATAACGGTTTACTCCGGCGGCGTGCTCTGTGACTGGGTTGAATGCTATGAGAGGGTAATGAGAGGTGACTATGAAATAACCCTTACACCTATAGCCCCAACTTACGACCCGAGATTAAATATTGCCTACTACATGCCGTATCTCTTTACTAACACGGCAGAGGCAAAGGAGGCCTATGGGAAGGGCGGCTGGGTCTACACTATGGTTCATGATCTCTTGTTGCAGCAAGGTATAAAGGGTCTGGCGATCTTTCCTGTGGGCTGGGCCGGTGGTACCATGAAAGAAGAGCCACAAGGCTGGAGGGAGATGAAGCCCAATAAAATGAAACTCAGGGTGATGCCGTTGAAGGCCTGCGAGCTGACCTGGGAACGGTTGGGGTACATTTCCTCTACGATTCCCTATGCCGAGGCCTTTAGTGCGATTGAGCGAGGGGTTGCCGACGGAGAAACTGGTGGTCCTGCCTTCCAGGGATATCAATTCCGCGACATCCAGGGAGTATGGATTCAGTACAATGATTACTTGGAGCCTTGGTGGTTCTACATGAACCTGGATTTGTTTAACAAACAGACCACGCATGACCAAAAGGTTTTGTTAGAGGCGGCGGAGAGGCAGGTTAAAGGGCGGTGGGATTATTTTCTGAAGGAGGATGAGGAATACCGCCAGAAGATGAAGGAATTTGGCCTGAAGATCCTCATGCCAACCGACCAAGAGTTCAAGGCCTTTGCCAAGGCGATCCGCGAAGATGTGTGGCCCAAGCTGGACGCCTATATGGGCAAAACCTTGGTAGATATGTGCAGAAAAAAGGTGGGAATGGAGGTAAAATAGGCCGAACGTAGACATTGGCTTTACGGGGATACCGAAGGGAGGGACAAACCCTCCCTTTGGTTACAAGAACTCGATGTAAGGAAGAAATGAAGAGAATCGGGCTAGCTATTTGGAACGGGTTACTGTATTTGCAAAAGTGGTTCATGATTGTTGCGGGATGCACTGTTACTGTTCTGGTTTTTGTTGAGGTAATGCTGCGTTATGTATTCGGCTCTCCTCTGTTCGGTGTAGAGGAGATGGTTTGTCTTATTGCTATGTGGCTTTACTTTGTCGGAGCCTCGTATGGGGCTTACGAACGCAGTCATATCAAAGCAGAGCTTGTTCATTTGTGGTTTAAAACGCAGAGATCTCACGCGATAGTCAATACCTTCAGCAGCAGCATCACCATGGTTTTGTCGATAATCATGATCAAGTGGAGTTATCCTTATCTGATCTGGGGTATCAAAAAAGGAGAGACTTCCCAAGCGTTATTGCTGCCCATGGTACTCTCTCAGAGCGCCATTTTCTTCGGGTCGATACTGATGACCCTCTATTTTCTTGTAGAACTGGTGGATAACATACATGAGAGCCTGGGAAGGGCTCCTGTCTCTAAGGCACGGACCGGAGTGGAGTTTTAGGTATGGACGTAGCTGTGGATCTGGCGATCTTGATAGCGCTGCTGCTACTAGGGGTCCCTGTGCCCTTCTGTTTTATGGCTGCCGTGTTATTCATGTTCATTTTAGGTGGCTATGACCCCATGTTCATAATGGCGACGGGCTTTCACAAAGTGAATTCAATGGCTGTGTTGTGTATCCTCTTTTTTATCCTGATGGGCGGACTTATGAGTTCCGGAGGTATTGCCGCACGGCTCGTGGCCATCTCCGATGTTATCCTAGGAAGAACAAAGAGTGGCTTGGGAACAGTCACAATAGTAAGTTGTGCCGTATTTGGAGCGATAGCTGGGACCTGTACCGCGGCAGTAGCGGCCATTGGCGGTATTATGATACCCCGCATGGTGGAACGGGGCTATCCCAGGGGGCAAGCTACAGCACTGGTTGCGTGCCCATCGGTTCTGGGTCAGCTCATTCCGCCTAGTGTGCCTATGATTCTCTATGCGTGGGTAACCTGGCAATCAGTGGCAGCGTGCTTCCTGTCCACCGTTGTGCCTGGCGTTATTATGATAGGCCTTTACAGTGGGGTAAACTGGCTTATGTGTCGCAAGGTGCGAATCAGCGTCATGCCCCCCGCTAGCCTGCAGCAAAAGGCCAAGGATTTTGGGAGCAGCCTATACAATGGTTTTTTTGCCTTGCTCATGCCTGTTATTGTGTTAGGAGGCATTTATGGAGGTATCTTCACTCCTACCGAGGCAGCGGGGATAGCAGTGCTATACTGTATTCCGGTGGGTTTCTTTATCTATCATACCATGGATCTTCGGCAATTTGGGGATGCCATGATCAAAACCATTACCACTACTGGAGTAATCATACTTATGGTCTTTTTCATAATGATTCTGAGCCGCATATATATAATGGAGAATGTGCCCCAGCGTTTAATCTCATCGCTCATGGGCTTTACGGAGAATAAGATCGTAATATTACTGATGGTTAATTTATTTCTGGTCATCCTGGGTATGCTGATGGACGATTTCAGCGGCACTCTGCTGGCAGCACCTCTTTTGTTTCCCCTGATGAAGGAAATAGGAATTCATCCCGTGCATTTCGCCGCTATCTTGGGCACCAACTTGGGCCTCGGAAATAAGACCCCTCCCACCGCTCCCATACTTTACCTTGCAGGAAGCATCGGAAACTGTAAGTTCGATGAACTGATAAGACCTGCGGTGATCTTTATGACATCATGTTCTGTGCCAGTCGTTTTGGCAACTACCTATTTTCCCTTCCTTTCTCTCTCCTTGCCACACCTTCTCATGCCAAAGCTGGTTCCCTATGCCCCCCTGACTGTATGGGGAGGTTGAGATCCTCGCGGTTTTATGATGGGGGTATAGGGATGTATACAAATTGAAAAGGAGATATACCATGTCTATGGTACAGTTGCCGCGGATTTCCTTGGGAAATTGGCCGACCCCGATCCATGAGTTGCCCCGTCTTTCTGCCATCTTTGGGGGACCTCGTATATTTGTAAAGCGCGATGATCTGACGGGGCTCGCACTGGGGGGTAACAAATGCCGAAAGCTCGAATATGTGATTGCCGACGCTCAAAGTAGGGGCTTTGATACCCTGATAACAAGTGGGAGTTCTCAATCTAATTTCGCTCTACAAATGGCTGCCGCTGCCCGCAAGCTCGGAATGGAGCCGTACCTAGTGCTGGTGAAGGGTGTGCATGTGGCAACTCAGGGCAACCTCCTCCTCCATAGCATCCTCGATTCAAAAGTCAGCATAGTTGAGGTGGGCCATCCCAGCGAGATGTTTACCACCATGCCCCGAAAGATGAACGAACTGGCTGCTGAGTTGAGGGACAAGGGCCGCAACCCTTTGGTGATTCCTGCTGGCGCTCTTAATCCAATCGGAACCGCGGGCTGGGTTAATGCCGCCGAAGAGATAGGGCACCAATTGCAGCAAAGCAACATCGGCATACACTATGTGGTGTTAGCCAATGGTTCAGGAGGTACCCAGGCGGGATTGACCTTGGGATTCAAGCAGCTCAAAATTCCTCTTAAGGTCATTGGCATCAGTGTCTTGAATGACAGAACTGAGGCTGTCAATATCGTTGTGAACCAAATCGCTGAGACAGCTGAGTTACTGAATCTTGAGGTAACGGTAAGCCCCGATGCGGTGACGGTCTATGACGACTACATAGGTCAGGGTTACGGCATAGCAACAGCGGAATGCATTGAGGCAATTAGAGTGATGGCCCAGACGGAGGCAATTTTTCTTGATCCAGTTTACACCGGCAAGGCTATGGCGGGCCTCATAGACCTAATCAGGAGAGGGCAATTCAACAAAAAGGATACAGTTCTTTTTGTTCATACTGGAGGAGTAGCTGCTGACTTTGCCTACAGCGAAGAATTGACCAGCATAGGAACCAGATCGAACAGCAGCTAGCGTTACCACTCTCGTACCTCTGTGCGTGACCTTTTGAGGTTTGGGCACGCTCGGGCCTTAAAGACACTCTTCGGTCGAGGGTGTGCCTGAGCATGAATGAGCTGGATGACAGCTGGCGGGATGGAGTGGGGGAGGGAGTTGAAAGTAGAAAGCATTTGGTGGTAAGAGGTACGTTTAGAAGCACTGTTGAAATATAACTGAATGCCATTCTCGTCACACTGATGCTCCTCGCCTATCATTTCTTGACGACGCTCATCATAATTGTTGGTTACCCTTTTGTTCGTCTTATAGAGGGCAAGAATCGTTTTGAGCAGAGGATTGGGCTGAACATTCCGAATCTTGCTCCCACCAGAAAGGGTCGGGTATGGGTACATGCGCTCTCGGTAGGTGATATACTCTCAGCCATTTCACTAGGTGAGACCCTTAGAAATAGACACCCACCACGGGAGATCGTGCTCACCGTTAAAAGGGCCACTGGTTTGCAGGTTGCTCGAGAAAAGGTACGGGTAGCATTGAATTTGATCGGAAATGGAGGCCACTAACAAAGGGCAGTGGCGGAGATGGCTTGGGCTTTTTGACGTGAAAAACGGGTTAACCTGGGTAGAAGGAAGCACACATTACCCTAAAAAAGCGGTCACTTGCAAAATATTTAAGCAACTAGTTAAAACCATTTCTTACGGTAGACGAGTCCAGAGTGGGCGATGAAGTTCATTAATTGGGCAGACATTCACGAAAGCAAGCGGAGAGGGGCATTATGGTTCTTCCTGAAGTTGCTTTCCATTGCTTATGGCCTCGCTGTAAAGGTAAGATTCTATGTCTACAATATGGGCCTTATTAAAATCCGATCTCTGCCCGCCTATGTTGTAAGTGTAGGGAACATAACAGTAGGAGGCACCGGCAAAACCCCATTTGTCGCTATGCTCGCGGGGTGGGCAGCTGAAAATGGATTTCGGGCAGCGATTTTGTCAAGGGGTTATGGAGGGAAGAGAAACTCTGGTGTGATCGTTGTCTCGGATGGCACGAAAATAATGGCGTCCGTTGATGATGCAGGGGATGAGCCAATACTGCTGGCACGAAAACTGAGCACCGTTCCCGTGTTGATCTCCAAGAAAAGATACCTGGCAGGCGATCTTGCCTCAGAGCGATTTGGCGCGGAGCTCATGCTTCTGGACGATGGGTATCAACACTTGTCAGTTCACAGGAATTTGAATATTCTCCTGTTGGATGCTAAAAGGCGGTTCGGAAATGGTTCCTTGCTGCCCCTAGGGCCTCTGAGGGAGCCGCTGGAACAAATGGAGAGGGCTGATCTTGTAGTGATCACTAAGTGCAACGATGAGCATAGAGGGGACGAACTGGTGGATTTCGTGCAAAGGCGATTTCCCGGAAAGCCCATCTTTCGTGCTGGGTATCTCCCCGACCGCGTTATGTTTCCCCGCGTAGGCAAGGAGCATCCAGTGGATTTCTTGACTGAGAAAAGGGTAGTCGCTTTCGCGGGTGTGGCACAGCCACGTGATTTCTTGGACACGGTGAAGAGCCTGAAGGCTGACGTGATTCATTTTGAGGCCTTTTCGGATCACCACCGATTCAAACAAGCAGAGATTGCGGCACTTGTCTCCGAGAAGAAACACTTAGGGGGTGACCTGTTGTTGACGACCGAGAAGGACTGGGTCAGAATTGATGGGAGAGTTGACGTTGGAGATGGGATTGCTGTACTGGCAATTAGGGCAGGGCTCCTCTCGGACAGCGATGTATTCTTTGATATGATTAGGCAGGGGATTACGAGATCTCGTGAGAGCTTTGGAAACTACGGTATTTAGAAAACGATTACATTCAATAATCCCCATCGTAAAAGAAAGCGAGGCAACAGCCAGGTTTTGGTCATATGAAACCCCACAAAATTTTACCTGAAGTAACTAATAAGGTACTGGTTCGGTCCACGAATTAGGTAGGCGACACGGTGACGATGCCCCCTTTTCTTGTGGCATTGAGAAAGGCCTTTCTGGATGAGCAGATAACGGTTTTAGCTGATCGTTGGGTTTCTCCAATCCTGGAGGCCATCCGGCAGTGGATAGAAGCATGCATGTCGCTGTCGCTTGTGGCGTGCCGCTCGTTGCGATAGTTAGTCCTACGAATCATCTTCAAACGAGCACCGTCAGCAAGCACGCGAGAATAGTGAGGCACCGCTTTGAGTGCAGTCCTTGCATGAAAGAGGAGTGCCGATCCGATCATAGGTGTATGCTATCAATTGAGCCAGAAGAAGTCTGGGCCGAGGTGGAAGGCCTGAAGAGAGAATTGAAAATCGAGAGTTGAAGGGTGAGGCCAGCGGTTTTCATAGACAGAGACGGAACTATTAACGAACAAAGGGGTTATATAAACCATATAAGCCGCTTTGTTCTTTTGCCCGGAGCGGGAGAAGCCATATCCCTTTTGAACAGAAACGACTTCTATGTGCTCGTAACATCAAACCAATCAGGTGTTGCGCAGGGATATTTTCCCATAGAACTGGTCGATCAGATCCACGAGGCAATGAAGCGGGATCTGGCAAGGGATAACGCTTCGGTGGATGGGGTCTACTTCTGTCCTCACCACCCCCATGGTGTGGTTCCAGAATACAGGGAAGACTGCAGATTTCGAAAGCCTGGTATCGGCTTCATAGAGAGAGCCAGGGCTGAATTCGATATTGATATGGAAAAATCATACGTCGTCGGGGATCGTTGGCTTGATATTGAGTTTGCGCATAATGGACACTTGCCTGGTATTCTGGTCTTAACCGGTTACGGTAGGGGCGATCTGGAATATATCGTACCTCACAAAAACTCTAAGCCCATCTTCGTTGCAAACGACCTCCTGGAGGCCGTCAGATGGATATTGAGGCAGTATGAATGAGAGTTGAAGGGCAAAAGCAAGCATATCTTGATTATCAAATTGAGGGTAATCGAAGAAGGATGCGTTGGACATCTTAGATGGCCATCCGGATTTGAATTCACCGCAGCCGATGCTTTAGGAAGAGTTGTGATGACATATCCTGTATGAAGGGGGCACCGCGCAAAAGGTGTTTAAAACCGTCAAAGGACTTATAAGTGTTTAAGTTGACGTCAAGTGTCTGCTGAGAAAGTTATTATAGAAGAGAGAGCGTGGTAGGCAATGGACTGCGAAGGATCCAGTGAGCTAGTGGCTGTTTGCAGTTGTATTTGTATCAGGCTTTGACTCACTTTGAACTTCAGGCTCTTTAGTGCACTTAGACGAGGAGGAAATAGGTATGGCTATCAGCAAGGAGTTGCTTGACATCTTGGTATGTCCCAAGTGTAAGGGGGATATCTACTTGACTGAAGCAGGTGACGGGCTTGTTTGTGATAAGTGTAAGCTGCTCTACGAAATTAGAGATGACATACCTATTATGCTGATAGATGAGGCAAAAAAAATAGAAGGGGAATGATAGGGCATAACCCCTTTCAAGGCTTCGTTCATCAGCAAAGACGACCTGTATAGCCTTTTTACCCGCCTACGCAGAAAGCCACGGGCTTCGCCGCCACAAAAAACGGCGGG
>JGI24422J19971_10001501_pt1 | contig 14237 bp, 9 predicted proteins | sample DeeMarSWOR152_54_FD_19971 | JGI IMG/M metagenome (IMG submission 19971) | reverse complement strand
TTCACGAACCCACCTTTAGACGAGCCTGCGAACAAGCTGGATTAAACAAGTACCTTTTCGAGATGGCCAACATCCGAGAACACTGCAGTTGGGTACACCTCTATGAAAAGGAAAAGGCTACGGAGAAGGCTAAAGACCTGGTTCGGATGGCTGTTGCGAAGGCAGCTCTGCTTCAACCTCAGGAAGAGCTTGTGGTCCCTGTAACCCAAAAAGCCTTGGTCATTGGCGGAGGAGTTGCGGGTATTCAAGCGGCACTGGACTTAGCTGACACCGGGTACAAGGTGTATCTTGTGGAGAAGGAGCCAAGCATCGGTGGGAGAATGGCTCAGATCGACAAGACGTTTCCAACCATGGACTGCTCCATATGCATCCTTGCTCCGAAGATGTCGGATGCTGGCAGGCACCCGAACATCGAGTTGTTAACGAACAGCGAGGTCACCGAGGTCAAAGGGTACATCGGAAACTTCAAGGTCAAAGTATTGAAGAAACCAAGATACGTAACTGAAGATTGCACTGGGTGCGGTGACTGTTCAGAGGTTTGTCCTGTGATTGTTCCAAACGAGTTCGATGTTGGTCTAGCAACGAGACATGCAATTTATTTGCCGTTTCCTCAAGCCGTGCCGTCTACCTACATTATCGACCGAGATTTGTGTGTCCTATCTGACACACTCGCGTGTAACAAGTGTTTCCAGTCATGTGATGTCCGTGCGATAGATTTTGAAATGAAACCTGAAACTGTCGAGTTGGATGTTGGCACCATAATTGTCGCGACAGGGGCGGGTGTATATGACCCGTCATCTATTGCAAGGTATGGATATGGGAAGTTTCCGAATGTAATAACTTCACTAGAGTTTGAACGGTTGATAAACGCGGGTGGGCCCTCCGGAGGGCATCTAATTCGACCCAGTGATATGCAGATTCCGGAAACCGTTGCATTCGTCCAGTGTGTTGGTTCCCGCTCTGAGAAGGGAGGTCACGTCTACTGCAGCAACGTGTGTTGCATGAATACGATAAAAGACTCTCTACTCATCAAGGAGCACTGGCCTGACACAAAAATCTACGTGTTCTATCTGGACATAAGGGCGTTCGGAAAGGGGTTTGAGGACCTCTACACGAGAGCGAAAAAGGAAGGCGTAATATTTGTTCGCGGGTTACCCGCGGAAATCGTTGAAAACAGAAGAACAAACAATCTGGTTTTGGCTGGAGAAAACACGTTGCGCAGAGATTTGTACGAGATCAGTGTTGGAATGGTGATTCTATCAATAGGAATCGAACCCAGACAAGACAGCGACGTAATCCAACGTTTACTCACACTGTCCAGAACCTCAGACGGATTTTTCATGGAGGCCCACCCAAAACTGAAACCCGTGGACACACCAACAGGAGGAGTGTTCCTTGCGGGTTGCGCCGAATCCCCAAAGGACATCAAAGACAGCGTGACACAGGCAAGCGCCTCAGCAGCCCGCTCAAGCATTCTGATGGCAAAGGGCAAAGTAACGGTAGAAGCTATTACACCAATGGTAATTGATGAAAACTGCACCGGCTGCGGACTTTGCGCCCGAGTCTGCCCCTACAATGCAATCATTGTGGACAAGGAAATAGGAAAAGCTCAAGTCATAGAGGCAGCGTGTGCTGGCTGCGGTACCTGTGGTGCCGAATGTCCATTTGACGCAATAACGATGCGGCACTTCACCAATGACCAGATTTACGCCCAGATAGACGCCGCAACCGAGCGAGACGCAGACAAAAAGATTGTGGCTTTTTGTTGTAACTGGTGTTCCTACGCGGGCGCAGACTTCGCAGGTGTGAGCAGAATGCAGTACCCAACTAACGTGCGTATCATCAGAACCATGTGCTCAGGTAGGGTAGCTCGGAAATTTGCGGAGAGGGCCTTTGTGAGAGGGGCGGCTGCGGTGTTGGTTGCGGGCTGTCACCTAGGAGACTGCCACTACATAAACGCAAATTACCAGACCAAAAAGAGAGCTGAAAGGTTGTGGAAGAAGATGGATAGGTTGGGGCTGAACAAGGATCGTTTGCAGTTGGCGTGGATAAGTGCAGCTGAAGGTGAGAGGTTTGCTTCTAAAATCAAAGAAATGCAGAGTATTGTGGACAGAGTGAGTAAAGAAGAGATAGAAAAAACCATGGAAGCGTTCAGTCCAAAAAGCAAATGAAGCAACTTTGGAAACACGTGAACCTAAAAACAGAACATATTATCCTATAAGTTAACAATTTTGCTCCGTTTTTTGTTCCAAAAATAAGAGGGGGGACTAGTTAGGTTAGAGTCTAACAGCCTCCCATGGAACCTCTATAAATCTTTCGAATGTCTACCTCTAAGTTCAGGCGTGATAACGAAGAAGTCTGGGATGGTGCCACAAGCTCACAAAAATGATGTGTAAAACTGGCTATGGCCATAGGCCAAGTGTTTTTATGGCTTCACCTACTCTTCCAATGCCTAGCATCAACGCAGCAGTTCGCATGTCTGATTTTTCTTTCTTTGCCATCTCGTAAACGTCTTTAAAAGACTTGACCATTTTTTTCTCTAGTTTACGGTTTACCTCTTCTAAAGGCCAATGTTCTCGTTCAAGGTTTTGTACCCACTCGTAGTAACTTACCGTAACGCCGCCTGCGTTAGCAAGTATGTCTGGCACAGAGAAAACTCCTTTTTCGTAAAGTATTCTGTCAGCCTCGGGAGTTGTGGGTCCATTGGCTCCTTCAGCAACGATTTTCGCTTTTGTGTTTGCTGCATTTTCTTTTGTTATCTGGTTTTCCAGAGCCGCAGGAATTAAAATGTCGCATTCTAACTCAAGTAACTCCTCATTTGTTATGTTCTCGCATCCTTTGTAGTTGACAACGGAACCACTTTTTTCTTTATGTTCATAGACTTTATAGGGATTTAATCCCTTTTTGCAGTATATTCCTCCTCTTGAATCACTAACTGCAATTGTTTTGCATCCCATTTCGTAGGCTATTCTTGAAGCGTTCCAGCCAACATTTCCAAAGCCTTGCACTGCCACTGTTGCACCTTTCATTTTCATGCCGAGACGCTTAATGGCCTCTCTAACACAAATAAATACGCCACGGGCAGTTGCTTCAGTCCTACCTTCAGAGCCTCCTAGAATAATGGGTTTTCCAGTAACGCATTCTGGTACACTATAACCTTTAAATTGACTGTATGTGTCCATGATCCACGCCATGACTTGTGCATTTGTGTAAACGTCAGGTGCAGGCACGTCTCGAAAGGGCCCCATGATATCCAGTAGCGCATTGGTGTACCGTCTTGTTAAGCGTTCCAACTCTGCATTTGACATTTGTTTTGGATTGCACGACACCCCGCCTTTGGCGCCGCCGTAGGGAATATCCGCAACTGCACATTTCCAAGTCATCCACATGGCTAGGGCTATGATTTCATCTAAAGTGACATCTGGATGATAACGTATACCTCCTTTGAAAGGCCCCCGTGCACCGTTATGCTGGACGCGACAACCCATGAAAACGCCGATTTCGCCGTTATCAAGCTTTATGGGAACTGAAACAATAAGTGCACGCTTCGGACACTTAAGCATCTCATGAACACCTGGGGCTAAATTTATTTTTTCGGCAGTGATCCTCAACTGCTCCAGGGCAACATCCAAAGGGCTTATTCTTTCTTCTCTCATGTTGTTCACCTATTACTTAAACCGTTAATTCAAACCTTAGCTTTAAATTTAGCCTCAAATTTTGAGTTTTATTGCTGTGCGAGCGTGGTTTCTAGCAAAATCGGCACACTCACGCGCAAAACATCCGGCTTTTGTAGGAATGATGGGCAGTTTCTCTGCGACTCCGTATCTGAAGTGTTTCCGTGTCCACCCATTCATCCCTTAAAAAGCCAGTGTGTACATCAGTAGCGTTCATTTTTCGTTTGTTGCATCATTCTTGCCGAGAAATAGTCTCCTAAACACTCAAGACTAAATAGGCTTGTGCCTCGCTTTGCGAGATTTTTACTCTGGTTAATAGTCGTTGTTTCAGCATGCCCTTCCTTCTTCAACCACCATGCAAAGTTGAGGAGTTGACTTGTGATGTCTGGCACTGTTGGGCCTCCGCAACCCCCTTTTAAATTTGAGATGCGCAAACGGAAGTCTAGTCCTCTTCCAAGAACCCCGTCAAGAACACGGCATATTCACAAGGATGTTCATTTCGAAGTAGGGATTTTATTATTTTGATTTTGCCTTTTTTACCACGGGTAACTCTCGAGATTATATATTCTATTGCTTTTCTGCGGAATTCACACAGCCAAGTCTTTTGACCCGATTTCACCAACTTGTAATAGGGGCATGTTTCATATTTCAGCGTAAAGCCACCTTCAAAATACTCGACTTCAACTTTCACGTCGAGTTGTCGGTACATATCCACGATTCTTTTGCCCACTTCCTTGATTGTCCATGGATAGTCTTCTGGAAAGATTTTATCAAGTTGATCTTTAACCAAGGAAAAAGCCTCATTAGCGCTACTTGCAGACATAGCTTCAACAAGATTGTGCATCATAATTTGGCGAGGAACCGGTTCAAGAATTGGTTTCTGTACTCGTTTGAGTTTGAAACTCAAGAGATTTTGGAATGCGGTTGTGGAGACTTCATAGCCCAATTCTTTGAACAGTGATTCGATAAGGATTTGCTGGCTGTTCATTAACAATGAATCTACTTGTTTGAAGATTATCGTAAAATGCTCTCTGTCTACAAATCTTACCTCGGCATCGCTTTGTAAGGCATTTAGATTTTTCAGAATGAATTTCTCCGCCAGTCTTCGAGTTCTTTCCAGATCATTTCGCGCCAGCATTCTTATTGCGTTCGAGATTTGCGTCCCAGCTGTGAGATAGACATCGTCAAACTTTTCCTTGTCAGCTTCAAAAATTTTGGAAGCAAAAGAGTTGAAGACAGCACGAGGAACTGGAATCACGTCTAAGAACTGTCTTGCGATTGTTTGGTAGGCGCTGAGCTCTACCAGTTGGTCGAGGAGGCCTCGGGCTTCGGGTCCTATGAACTTCACTTCTATGCTGCCATTTGCATGTTCGAGAGTGTAGTTAAGGAGCTCCCACCCCCGAGTTGCAAGGATCACAGAAAACGCGCTAACAGCTATCCTTGCTACTGCTGGAGAAATTGCTTGAAAAACGAGTACTAAGGCATTTCCATTTTCCTCAAGTATCTTTGCCTGTCTGAACCAGTTCATTTTGATGCCTGCAGAAACAAGGGCGCTCAGGAAATCTTTTGGTTCTTTTGGCAATTCACCAGTCCCTAAAACAGTTCTAACATCCTCAATTATTGCTCCCATATCTGTAACTGGCTCTTCCAAGTGTTTCTGAGCCCAGTGTAAGAAGCCTGGACCTACTAATACAAGATTGTTCCTAAAAATGGCAGGCCTAATTTTGTTGAACCTATTTTGGATCTGTTGATTTAGAAATCTGTCAAAATCTTTTTTCTTCAGTTGAAATACGTCGATTCTCACCATTTTAATGATGATATCGTCACCCATTATCCGAAGGTCAAAAGGTGTTCTCGTTCCTTCCAGAATCGTGGCAACTTGGATTGCTACGATTTCCGGCATTTTTGCAAAAACTTTGGTTCTCAGAACAGCTGTGTTGTCAATTTCATTATAGGAAGTTATATCGAATAGTCGGGTTAAATCTCTGATTTCTTCGAGTAGAAGAAGAAATTCCTTGAAAGAAGTAGGAGTCTTCCAGCCAACGGAGTCTTTAAGAACAGCTACTATGTTACGGGCCTCGATTTGTTGTTTCTTAACGAAGTCTTCGAAGTTTTTATCGCCTAAGGCAACTTCAAGCAAATGATCCAGAGTCTTCTTTCCAACTGAAGTAAGGTTCAGGGCTTCTCTAAGGTTTGTCTGCTCAGTAATCTTTGCCCTTACTGCACAGTCCTCACATGAACCAACTTCTTCAACTCTCAAGAATGTTTCTAGCGCTTGTTCAAGAACACGACTCTTGGTACCATATGTTTTAGCTAGTTCCACTAGTATTTTGTTGGTTTTTCGAGGTATTGTTGTATGAAGATGGACAGACATCGTTTCCACTCTATTGCTTTTTTTGAGTAGTAACTTATAAACATGTTCATATGTGTGAACATATCTAAAAGAATGTGTACATACAGTAAAAAAAGAGGAAAGGATTTTGGACTATTTCTGTGGCATTAATGGAACAACCGACATTCCTTTGCGAGCCATCATGGCGTCAACAACTCTTTTTACGGCCAACATGTAGGCTGCTATACGCATGTTGACTTTATTTTGCTTTGCCATTGCTATAACATTCTCGAAAGCCTTGTCTATCATATCTTTGAGCCTACTTTGCACTTCTTCTTCGGTCCAGTAGTAGTTCATCTGGTTTTGAACTTGCTCGAAGTAGCTTACGATAACGCCCCCCGAGTTCGCAAGGATATCTGGAATTAGGAATATGCCCTTCTTGAAAAGTATTTCATCTGCTTCGGGAGTGACAGGACCGTTGGCTCCTTCTGCAATGATTTTCGCGTTTACTTGTGAAGCGTTGTCCTTCGTTATCTGGTTCTCCAGAGCAGCAGGCACTAAAATGTCACATTCGAGAGCAAGTAGTTGTTCGTTAGAGATCACGTTGCTTTCATGATAACCTATAACCGATCCAGTTTTCTGTTTGTGTCTAAGAACTTTCTCTGGGTGTAGTCCTTCAGGGTTGTAGATTCCTCCCTTAGAATCTGAGACTGCGATTATTTTGCATCCAATCTTATGTAGGAACTTTGCGGAGTGGTATCCTACATTGCCGTATCCTTGCACTGCAACCTTAGCATCTTTGAGCTCTATGCCGAGATGTCTTGCTACGTTTATGACAGCGTACATTAGGCCAAGAGAAGTGGCCGCATTTCTGCCTAGCGAGCCTCCAACGTTCACTGGTTTTCCAGTGACCACACCGAAAGCGCTATGACCAACTAGTTCGCTGTATTCATCCATTATCCAGGCCATCGTTTGTGCGTTTGTATAGACGTCCGGTGCAGGTATATCTGTGTGGGGGCCGATGAACTTTGACATGGCGCGAGTGTAGCTTCTCGTAAGCCGTTCAAGTTCGCCACTGGACATTGTTTTCGGATTACATCGCACACCACCTTTGGCTCCTCCTAGCGGAAGACCAACAACCGCGGTTTTCCAAGTCATCAACGCAGCTAGTGCAGTTACCTCGTCAATCGTTACGTCAGGATGGTATCGAATGCCCCCCTTAGTCGGGCCCAATACATCGTTGTACTGTACTCGGATTCCTGTGAAGACACGCGTACTTCCATCGTCCATCAGAACAGGGACATTTGCCACGAAAATACGCTTTGGATGTTTAAGCATTTCGTGAATTGCGGGGTCAAGCTTGAGTTTTTCTGCGGCAACGTCTAGTTGTCTAAGGGCGGCTCGGTAAGGGTTTGGCGTTTTGACTACAGGGGCTAACGTTTCTATGTGGATAGAAATTGATTTTTGCAGCTTATCAATTAGTTCTCTTGCTATTTCTCTTGCGCGTACATTCCCGTCTACATAGGTTGTTCCATAAAACCAGTGGTAAGCATCTGCGAGATCGTCTCTGTTAGCGCGCGTGTCAGCAAAGTGTGAGCTTGACCAGACGATCTTAGGATTTTCCAAGAAATAGTCGATCATAACGCGAAGCATGTTTAGCTCGTTTTCTGATAATGGTTGCATTTTTCGAATAGGGTCTGGGGCTTCTATCTGCAAATATTGAGAAGCGTTGATTTTTTTGTACAGTTCCTCTAGAAATTTCCGTGCCTTTTCTTCAGACATGCCAAAATGCACTGAGTAAGTCGAAACTAGAGCGTAGTGCGTCGAGGTGTAGCTTCCAAGATGGGCAGTGATTACTGGCTTTTCAGCGAAGAAATCGATCATCAGCTTTATCATTTCCAATTCTTCTGCTGAGAGTTCCACTAAACTTAACATTTCTTTAACTCCTACACGTTTGTCTAGACCTATGTTCAAGTATAGAAACGTTATGTCCATAATGTACATTGATGTACATGGCAGCCTAAACATAACACTTTTAATACCCNAATAGAAAAAGGGTTAGAGAATGCATATGACCGAGAAAAAGGATATAATACGCTACTCGACAGGAGTCAAGGATCTTGATGAAATTCTTGAGGGAGGTCTTTTTCTGGGTGAAAACGTTGTGTGGGAAGTTGAGTCTGGAACGTTTGCACGGGAATTCATGGCTGCATTCATGAAACAGGGAATAATAGAGGGGAATCCAGTAATCTATTTCGATTTCATTTACCCTCCGCAAGCCATAATGTTTCACTTTCAACCTCTAATCAAACAATTACCCGAGGGATGGGAGCGCAAACTTCTAGTTTTAGACTGCTTCTCAGAAGCGGGAGGACAAGGCGAGTTAATATTCAGCGACTTCTATGATAAAGCACCTCCATGGATAAGAAAAGTTCCCAGTTCAAAGGACCCTGAGCGCTTTCATCATTTTTTTGGAAGAATTGAGAGAGAGTTCATAACCCCTGGCACTCGACTGGTTTTCTATAGCCTGTCAATGATGGAGCACATTTGGGGAGAAGAGGCAGTAAAAAGCTTTTTCGGCCATGTTTGCCCTGCCTTGTATGCCTACGAAACGTTGGCGTACTGGCAATTGATAAAGAATGCTCATCCTACAGAATTTATTGCAAAAATCGAACATAATACTCAAGTCGTTATTGACCTCTCGAAAGAACAAGGTCGAACACTTCTCACAGTTAGAAAAGGTGGCCGTAGATATTTGACCTCAACCTATGAAAGGCGAGAATATGTGGCAAATGGCTTGGAAATCAGTTTCAGGTAAAGCGCCCGTGAACTCTAAAAATATCGTCTTCAGGCTGGTGTTGAGCTCTGTTGGGAACCGCATGTCGCTTAAGTGAATGCTATTACACAAATGCCAATTACAAAACCAGATGAAAGGCTGAAAAACTTTGAAAGAACGTACAGAGTTAGAGCCAAACAAAGGACCGCTTTCAGGTGGTGGGGATAAGCGCGGCTGAAGATGAGAGGTTCACTTCTAAAATTAAGAAAATGCAGAGTATCATAGGCAAGGCGAGTAAAAAGAGATATAAAAACCATTATAGTGTTCCTCCAAGAGACAGATGAACAACTTCAGAAGCAAACGGACTGAAACTTTTTCAGAAGGCGTCTACTCTGCTTTTCAGCGCCTTCGAATAGATCATAGCCGCTCCTTGATTCACGGTCACTATTTCAACATAAAACGGAATCTTTAAAAGTAGCATTTTGTAAAGCACGTATTCTGGGTTTACGTTTGTAAAGGACAGAAACGATATGACGGCGCACGCTCAAAGAGAGGAAAAAGACAAGGTTCGAACTAAACAAAGACCGTATTAAGGGGTCTTATGAGACTTGGCGGGAAGCGATCCTGAGTACAGCAAAGTTGACAAGATCATCGAGAGCTATTCTTTCGAAAAGTCAGCGTTAATTGCGATATTACAAGAGATCGAGAACTTGTACAACTACCTTCCAGATTGGGCGTTGAAGTACGTATCTGAAAAGCTAAATGTTCCCATGACTCGGGTTTACGGTGTAGCTTCCTTTTACGATGCATTTCACTTGACACCGCGTGGCAAGCATCTCATTCGTGTCTGTCTAGGAACTGCCTGTTACCTAAGAGGCTCAGCTCGGGTTCTCGAGGCTGTGGAAAGAGAGCTAGGCATAAATGACGGCGAGACTACGCCGGATTTACAGTTTAGTATTCAATCAGTTCGCTGTCTCGGTGCATGTGCGTTGGCACCAGTTATGATTGTCGGCGAGCGCTACTTCGACAAAATGACGCCAACGAAGGTTCGTAGAGTATTGAAGCGGGTGCAGGGTAGAAATGAAAAAAATTAGAACTCCTGAAGAGCTTGAGGCTCTACGAAACTCGCTGCTGCAACAGAGAGACCCCAACAAGCCATGCGTAAGAGTATGTCTCGGAACTGGTTGCCGGGCACGTGGCAGCGTAGATGTCATAGGGGCTTTCAAGGATGAAATAAAGAGACAAGGTCTCGCGATTAAAGTAGACAGCAAGCAAACTGGCTGTCATGGCTTCTGTGAAAGAGGTCCTGTCGTTGTAATAGGACCAAAAGAAATTTTTTATCAGAGGGTAAAACCCCGTGATGTTCCTGAAATCGTTTCGAAAACCTTGCTCAATGGGAAGGTCGTTGACCGTCTTCTCTATGTAGATCCAGCAACAGGCAAAAAAACCCTATACGAATATGAAGTGCCTTTCTACAAAAAACAGAGAAGACAAATTCTTGCCAACAATGGACGAATTGATCCCACAAATATACTTGACTACATCGCTGTCGGCGGCTATCAAGCTCTCGCGAAAGCCATTACAACAATGTCTTGCGAGGAAATCATTGACACTGTTGAAAAATCTGGGCTACGTGGTCTCGGTGGAGGTGGCTTCCCAACTGGAAGAAAATGGAGGCTATGCCGAAAAGCCGCAGGAGACACTAAGTTCGTAATCGGAAACGGTGATGAAGGTGATCCTGGGGCCTTCAGCGATAGGAGCCTCATGGAAGCAAATCCTCACAGCATTCTAGAAGGAATGATTATAGGAGCCTATGCCGTAGGAGCAAATCAAGGTTACTTATACGTTCGCGCCGAGTATCCTCTAGCATTAAAGCATCTCCAGATCGCAATAGACCAAGCTAGAGAATACGGATTCCTCGGGAACAACATATTCAGTTCTGGGTTCGACTTTGGCATCAAGATAAATCGAGGTGGAGGTGCGTTCGTATGCGGTGAATCCTCTGCCTTGGTCGCTTCCATAGAAGGTAAAATGGGTGAGCCGAGAGCAAAGTACATTCATACAGTCGAGCGTGGTTTATGGAATAAACCGACAAATCTAAATAACGTTAAGACTTGGGCCAGCGTGCCCCTAATTATCAACAATGGCGCAGACTGGTATGCAAAAATTGGAACCGAGAAGAGTAAAGGAACCGCAATTTTCTCTCTCGTTGGGAAAGTTAACAATACTGGACTCGTTGAGGTTCAAATGGGAACCCCGCTCAAAGAGATCATTTACGACATAGGTGGAGGAATACTTGGAGGCAAGAAGTTTAAGGCTGTTCAGACTGGTGGTCCTTCAGGTGGCTGTATACCTGAAGAATTGCTAGACCTCCCCGTGGACTTTGAGAGATTAACTGAGGCGGGCTCAATGATGGGTTCCGGCGGTATGATAGTGATGGATGAGGATACCTGTATGGTTGACGTGGCTCGATATTTCCTCGATTTCTTACAGTATGAATCTTGCGGTAAATGTGTTCCATGCCGCGAAGGAATTAAAAGAATGCTTGAGATCGTAACCGATACAACCGCGGGTCGAGGGAAGGAAGAAGATCTGGAGCTTCTTCAAGAGCTGGCAGAAACGGTTAAGGATTTTTCTCTTTGCGGTCTCGGTAAAACAGCCCCAAATACTGTTTTGTCAACTCTCAGGTATTTCAGAGAAGAATATGAATCTCACGTGAGAGACAAAAAGTGTCCGGCTGGCATTTGCAAAGACCTGATCGAATATTTCATCCTTGAAGACAAATGCACAGGATGTGGTGCCTGTTTGAAACTCTGTCCTCAACAAGCAATACAAGGTGAGCCGAAGAAACTTCACATAATTAACCCTGCCAAATGTATTAGATGTGGCATCTGTCGAGATGCTTGTCCATATGAAGCAATAATAACTAGGTAGGAAGTGATTAGATGGTAACCCTCACTATTAATGGAGCAAAAGTTCAAGCAGAAGAAGGCTCCACCATACTTGAAGTTGCCAGATTCTACGGATTCGACATTCCAACCATATGCTACCATGACGAGTTAACTCCTTATGGTGCTTGCCGTTTGTGCATGGTAGAAGTTGATGACGGGAAGAGAACAAGACTGGTAGCTTCTTGCCTTTACCCAGTTAGAGAGGGAATAAAGGTGAGAACGCATACGGAGAGAGTTATAAAGGGGCGAAAACTCATATTAGAATTATTGCTTGCTAGATGCCCAAACTCGAAGACCCTACAAGATCTAGCCTCCAAAATGGGGTTAGAAAAGGTTAGATTCAAGATGGAAAATGAAGACTGCATCCTATGCGGGTTATGCGTAAGGATGTGTGCTGAACAGATGGGAAGTGGAGCCATAGGTTTTGTGGGTAGAGGCCAAAAAAGAGAAGTAGTCACTCCCTTTCGCACTGCCAGTGAGATCTGCCGCAACTGCGGAGCCTGCATGTTTATTTGTCCTGTAGTAGAACTACAGTGCCGTGGGGTTAAGTCTCCCGGAGAACTTTGCAACTCATGTCTTGTCTTCACCCCGCAGTGTTTAGAAAAATACGGTCAAGTCATGTGTACTCTAGACTCATGTGGAGCATGTGTAGAAAAGGAGGAAAAATAGTGTGAGCCTTTCAAAACCAAACGCGAGCCCAGCAACCCTGACTAGAACCAGAACGGAACCATGTCCCATCAGCGGACTCTGCGTCACCTGCATAGATGGATGCCCAGGCCCCTGTGAAGTTGCCAAATCCGCCATAAGAGGTAGAGAAGTCATCTACCCAGCGCCTTTCGGAATAATAACCACCGCATCTCAAAAGAACTATCCCGTGAACCTCTCCCACTTTAACATTATGGGAACCGCCGTGGGAGCTGTAGGTATCGAAGCCGATAGTGACAAAGCCATATTTCCCAATGTTGACTTGGAAACCAAAATTGGTCAAGGCAAGGGTATAAGACTCAAAGTTCCATGGTTCACCTGTGCGCTTGGTTCGACAAAAATCGCCAAAGTTAACTGGAAAGAATTAGCCATTGGCGCAGCAACATCAGGAACCATGCAAGTGATAGGAGAAAATGTATGCGGTATGGATGTTGATTCGAAAATCAACAATGGAAAAGTGGTTCATTCTCCGGAATTGGAATGGAGAGTGAAAACCTTTAATGAATGGAGAGAAGAAGGCTACGGTGCTATTGTTGTTCAAGCCAACGTAGAAGATTCAAGGCTCGGAGTACTTGAATACGCTATCTCAGATTTGGAAGTTGATGCCGTCGAACTGAAATGGGGTCAAGGCGCTAAGGATATCGGTGGCGAAGTTAAAATTAAGGATCTGGCCAAAGCGCAGCTTCTAAAGAGGAGGGGGTATATAGTTCTCCCTGATCCTGAGGATCCAGATAATATTGATGCGTTCAAGAAAAGGCGATTTACAGAGTTTGAAAGACACTCTCGAGTTGGGATGGTTAACAGAGAAGATTTCTTAAACAGAGTAAAAGACTTGAAAAGCTTGGGTGCCAAGCATGTCTTCTTAAAGACAGGGGCTTACCGACCGGTAGACGTGGCAAGGGCTGTAAAATTCTCTTCGGTAGCCAGAATTGACCTACTTACCGTTGATGGTGCGGGTGGTGGAACGGGGATGAGCCCTTGGCGTATGATGAACGAGTGGGGAATACCCAGCCTAGAGATATGGTCATTAACGTATCAATATGCAGATAGACTAGCGAAGAAAGGAGAATACGTGCCAAGCATAGCCTTCGCGGGAGGAATTACCCTAGAAGACCACATCTTCAAAGCACTGGCTCTAGGTGCACCCTACGTAAAGGCTGTAGGTATGGCTAGAGCTCCCCTCACTGCGTGCATGGTAGGTAAGAACGTGGGTCAGAGGATTGTGGAAGGCGACCTTCCTGTCTACTATGCAAGATATGGAAACACCGTCGATGCGATCTTTGTTGAAGGAGGTAAGCTAAAGAATAGGTTCGGGAAAAAGTTTGCAGATATACCAACCGGGGCAATCGGCCTATACACCTACAACCAGAGGCTGATCCAAGGATTAAAACAACTAATGTGCGGTGCCAGAAAATTCGCGATTGACAAAATCGCACGAAATGACATCGTTGCCTTAACCCCTGAAGCTGCACAAGCGTCAGGGATTAAGTACGTTATGGACGCGGACAAAGAAGAAGTAGAAAAGATCCTAAGCTAAATTCAGAAGATCTGCTGGAAAAGGACTCAGTACTAACTCCGAACCGTTTCGTCTCGTGTCTCTCACACTCGCTACTGTTCCGACATTGGATTTGATGCTTAGGTACGAAGTTCTTATGAATTCGCCCTATTCTAAAAAAATTGGCGTTATTTTTTCGCTAACAAATGCGCGCGCATACTACGACGCTACCTCTTCGAGCGTTTCTCCTTGTGCTTTTTTCTTTTCTCCGCTCTTTCTTTCTTGGTCTTCGGCTTCTTCTTCG
>JGI24422J19971_10001484_pt1 | contig 14294 bp, 16 predicted proteins | sample DeeMarSWOR152_54_FD_19971 | JGI IMG/M metagenome (IMG submission 19971) | reverse complement strand
CTGAAGCTGCTCTTAAGATTGAAGGGGTGAAGATGGCCCACACGGTCACTGGTCAGTTCGATGTCGTCGCTTATGCCCAATTCGCTAATATGGATGTACTACGCGAGATCATAGCCAACTTCAGGTCATTGAATGGCGTTCAGCGAACCCAGACGGCAATTGCCATACCGCCTAGGCTAGAATAGACTATGAGCGTGGCACATACCTCGTGCGTGGAGTTTGCTGGTGTCTACCTTCAGTTTTCACGCTGGCAGTGGTCGGGCTCAAGAGCTGCAGCACGAGCAACAGGAACCTTCAGCTTTTGCTTGCATGCATGCATCCGGCTCTGAAAGAACTTCTGAAAAAGGGATTGGTAAAAATGGAGAAGAAAAGCAGAGCGAAAGTCTACACACTATCTGGGCAAGGCAGAGAAGAGCTTGACAAAGCCTGCAAATACTTCTGTAGTGCTTATGGAGACATTTTCGACGAGTATGGAAAGAAGAAATGAAATCAACTTCAGATCAGACGCTGCGCATCGACCCTATAAGTTTCTGATTCGCCTCTCTATCTCTTTCTGATCGATCTCTGAGATTATCTCGCGGAACCACTCAGCTGCCTCATGATACTTCTTCTGCAGATCCTTCTCATCCTTGACAAAGTAGAGATGCTCAAGCTTTTCAATTGCTCCCGGAGGAAGTTCGTAATGGATATAACGCATCTTAAAGTCATGATGAACAGCGTTATATTTGATCCGTAAAGCTTCGACAACTGTGGCAAGGGTGACAGTATGGTAGAGGTCGATTGCTTCGAGGCTATTCCCCCTGTTGATCTCCTTTTGAACGAAGCTGTTGAACATTTCGAACCTTGCCGCCAATTTTTTTAACCTTTCCTTCAATCTCTTGACCATTTCATCCTTGTCCAATTTGGAGGGTTTTACCTTGTCGCATTTGTTGAAGAGGAACACAACATTGCCATGTATTTCCGGCTCTAGAAATTTATCTGGGCTGCCAAGCTTGATTACCGCGAGGTCTATGATGAGATACTCGCTTGCCCTCTCTAGTTTGTAGAAGGCCTGCGAGACTCCGGGCCACGGCAGCTGCAATACTCCATACTTCTGCTTAATGCGAGACAGGGATTGCAAGGCACGCTCAGCTGCCAGGAATGCTTCATCCGCTTTCTCGTCGTCAACGACTAAATAGAGGTCGACGTCGGACCATGCATCTGTCCGGTTGAAAGCGGCGGCACCTCCTTCCCAAAAGGCGTGGATATAATCTAGTGCTTCCAAAGCGTCGACTAGTGTTTGGACTACTACCTCCCGCGTCAGTCTGTCTCCAGTTTTCATCGGATCGCCTCTGAAAACACCATAACACAGATTGAACACTAATGCTCGTAAATAAATGTGCAGAACCCCGTGCGCGGGCACAAATTACTGCAAGAACTCGGAAGAAAGCTGACGCCAAGGCCGGGTAAGATTTGTTNTGCGCCTTTTTGTATTCGAGAAGACCATCAGTACTTCAGGGTCAGATATAGAAGCACTGATAATGCAATCGACGAGAACAAGTCTGGCAACATGGAGAAGGGTCTGAGACCAAACGCTCGATAGCCAAAGATGACCTGTACGATTGGGTCGGAGGCGAATCCTCCCTGTTTTCTTGCGTACATCAATAGTAATATGCACCTAACACCTAAAGGATAGGCGTTTCCTTTCAGAATTTATGGTGCCACACAGTCTTCTTAGGCTGTCCTTCCACAGTGCGTTCTCGACGGCCTGTAAGCTCATCGAGCTCAATGACTACGAGGCAACACTCTGAAACACGGTCTCTCCCAAACTTCTTGCCCCCATCGGAGAGAGGCTTCCGGTAAAGCTCAATATACTTTTCAGCAAACACCTGCAAGAGACGAACCTTCTCCCCCTCAGCGTTCTCTATTCGCCCTCTTCCGAACGCTAAGACACTATCGTAGTCCAAGTGACATCGCTCCTCATAGTGATAACCTACCTCGCCCATAAACTCGTCAACCTCAAAACAGCAATTAGGATTCTTCTTCAGCAGGTCTAGCTTCTTCCCCTCCCACGCGCAGTGAAAGGCAATCTTTCCATATTGATAGAAAAAGTTCACCGGAACTATGTAGGGCATCAAATCGTCACTGAGGGCTAGACGGCCCACTTCAGCCTTCTTTAGGATCTTTTCCATCTCCTCCAAACCATATTCAGAACACTCATTATTTCCCAAGAATGCGAACCTCCATCACCGTGCTACTACTTAATGCTGAGGCTTTTTCTCCTCTCCGGCGGGGCGTGCTTGAACAGTTGCACGTATGGAACGAGAGATGACACAAGCTTGTTTTCGGCCTTTTTCAAATGCTCCTGAAACGTGGTTCGTGGAACCTTCTCCCTCAATGCTATTGTCTGAATGTCAGTTTTTCTTGGCAGCGTGTAGTAGCCATGTCTATGCGCCGTCAGGAGAGCCTCTATCTGTTTCTCAGTCAGATCTGAGAACAGAGCGTCAGCCGTTAGAGTCAACGAACTTGCGATGAAACCGTCGAAGGGAACTTTCCTCAGAATCTCAAAAATCCATCCTCCAGTTTCGAGGCGTTTAAGAAACTCCTCCACGTCTCTGTGTCTGAACGCTATGAAACGGCGATACTCCCATCCTCTTACTATGATGGCTGGAAAAATGTGGAGAATGTCTAGATCACCGATTTGCTTGACCACAGTGTTGTGCTTCATGCAGACGCATTTCTTCACGATCAAGTGAGCCTTGTTCGAATCTGAAGAATGTTCAATGAATGAGAATTTGGGCATTTGTTCCATAGCGAGGGAAAGAATTTCGGGATCGTCGGCGATTATCTCGTACACGTCGTGCTCTCTATTGCACCAAATGAATATTTTCACGGTTGGAAATCTCTTCGTGATTTCGTCAAACGCGCTGCCCAGCGAAAGTTTCAACACAAGTTCAAACATCGTCATCAGTTTTAAATTTCTCTCTCCGATATTTATGGGTTGAGCCGTCATATGACGTTCAGAGAACGACCGTCATATGACGGCAGAATGGTTATGTCCTCAGCTCCACTTAGATTAATCCGCTGTGTGAAAGATGAGAAGGATAGAACCACCAAGAAAGCGCTCCTTCAAGGTGAGAGTACTTCACCTTTTTAGCAAGGAAAGTGGCTTTGAATCACCTATGCACCACGAAGAAGAAACTCACACGGGCATACCCGCAACCTACAGGCATTTCAACAGTCACAGGGAAATCAAGAATGCCTTGCTGGAGGCAGAACAAGACAGAGCTACCGCAACAATGGAATGGCAGAGACGCCGCTTCCTTTGGCGATAGGAACTACCTTCCAAGCCAAATCCTTCCCCCTTTATTTTCGCGCAACTTTCACGGGCCATAACTATAAATATCCCCAGGCTGATCGACGCGTTCTTCAGGCCTTTTCGCCACTTAGGTTCTCAGACCTCGGCCCGGGAGAACAGGTATGTACCGAGGCCCACCATCAAGGCGTTGAAGCCTATCAACACTCCTAAACCGATGAGCCACCCAAACGGACCGAGAACGAGCGTTATCGAACCAGAAAGGCACCAACGTAGCAGTTCGACCCCGTAAAACATTGGATCCAATAGCATCGCAACTTGAAGCGGCACTGGCACGGCATCAATGGGGAAGAATACTCCAGAGAGCATGAAGAGAGGCCACATTACAAAAGTAGAGATTAATTGAAATGCGTGGAAATCGGTTATTGTTGATCCGATTGCAACACCGAGGCCGACGAAGCCGGCGGTGATCAAAAGCATTAAGCCTATTGCAGCAAGCGCCCCAAACATCAACCTAACTGTTGGTTGGAAAGCCCCCATCACTCCTGCAACCGCCATAAGTAGTACGCCTTGGATCGAGGCTGTTGCGGCCCCGCCAAGGATTTTACCGAAGATTATGCTGGTCCGACTGACGGGAGCTACAAGCATTTCCTTCATGAAGCCGAATTGCCGGTCAAAGATAACTGAAACACCGGAGAACACTGAGCCAAAGAGCAGCCCCATGCCGATTATTCCTGGTGCTATGTATGACAGGTATGTGCTGCCGCGAACGCCCCCTAAAAAGCCGCCCAGGCCCAATCCGAAGACGGCTAGGAAGAAGAAGCTCTGTGCAACCGATGCGACAATTCGAGATTTCGCTCTCCAATAGCGCTTCAACTCGCGTAGCAAGACCACATAGATTGCTTGTCCAGACAGCGGCTGAACCATCCCAAGCTCACCTCACATCAATTCGGGGTGATAGCCTATCACCGCCTTCCGCGGGCTTGTCGAACGATACGGTGGCGACGAATCATCTCCATGAAGCTGCCTCTTTCGTCCCGTATGTTCCGGCCTGTCGTCGTCAAGAACACATCGTCGAGAGTGGGCTTGTGAAGCTCTACTGACTCGAGTACAACTCCAGCTTCATCGACAAGTTTGACGATCTCCGGGATTCGACGCCCGCCGTCGTCCACCAACAGGTTTAGACATCTCGGCCCTCCCTCGCTACCACCCCTATCGTTCTCACCAGCCTTATCGTGAGTAGGCGTTTGTCGTGGTCTCTTGAGCATCCCTCCGACTTGGCGAACGTCGCCGCCTCCAAGGCCGGACATCATTCCGCTCATTCCAGCTTCGCCGGTTGGCATTCCTCGCATCGTGTGCATCATGCGACTCATAGTGTTATGTGCATTGCTGCTGATTGTCGTGTTGATGCTGCGAATCCAATCCTTCTTCTCTAACATAGCACGGATATTCGCAATCTCTTTTGGTTCCTTGAACGTTAGACTCACAACGTCTCCTTCCAATCGTGCTTTCAGCCTGTCCGGAGTGTCTAATGCCACAATTTTCCCAAAGTCGATGATCAGTGCACGATCGCAGAGGTAGTCAGCCTCTTCGGTGTAGTGTGTGGTCAGGATGATCGTGATGTCCTCGTCTCGGTTGAGGCGTTGGATGTGTTCCCAAATTGAGCGTCGGGTCTGGGGATCCAATCCGAGGGTTGGTTCATCCAGAAACAGTATTTTAGGATAGTGGAGTAGCCCCCGGGCGATTTCTAGTCGCCGTTTCATGCCGCCACTATAAGTCTTCACCAGGTCGTCCGCGCGATCACTCAGTTGGACCACCTCCAGCATTTCCTTGATCCGCTGTTGTCGCAAGTCTTTTTTGATGCCATATAGGCGTCCATGGAAGTCCATGTTCTCGTTGCCTGTCAACTCTATGTCCAAAGTAGGGTCTTGGAACACGAAACCTATGCTGCGGCGCACTGCATCCGGCTCTTCAATAATGTCGTGGCCATTCACTGTGGCGGTGCCGCTGGTCGGTCGCAACAATGTTGACAGCATGTTCAGGGTAGTAGTTTTTCCAGCGCCGTTGGGACCGAGAAAGCCTAGGATTTCGCCTTTCTCTAAAGCGAAGCTAATGCCGTCCACTGCCCTAATTCTGTTATCGAATACCTTGGTCAACCCTTTGACTTCAATTATGCTAATTGGCCAGCCCCCACAAGCCAGTACGACAAAAACTTGATGTTATTTCAATCTAATATGCTTGCTTGTCGCACGCCACGCGCGGTTGATTTCTGCTTGCTAAAATCGCAACGTGGGCCTGCGTCTCGTTAACCCGTTCAGCGATGCCTTGGAATTTCTTATTAGATGAACCAGGTATCTATGTTTACCTGTCGGAAATGTTCTAGGATGGAGTGGATGGGGTTGAATGAGAAGTTTAGGTTGTGGGCTCCTCTTGTCTTTCTCTTTAGCATCATAATTGTTCTATCCTTTGTTTGGTTCTTCACTTTCCCCTCTTCCACTTGGGAAGAGACACCTAACTACTTGCAAATGTATCTTGGTTTCGTCGCCAATAGGCCTGTTGACGCATTCCTAACTGTTAGCACAGGCCCTGGAGGTACAGTATCTTGGGCGTTCATCCCGACCTACTCACTAATAGTAATTCATACAGTGCTATATGCCGTCGGAAAGCAAAGGGAAAAACAATACACGCTGGTGACGAAACATTACCTAATCTACCTTGTTCTTCTAGGGCTGTTTGCCATCTCATTTCAGAACGCCAGTCAGCATTATGGCTGGTATTGGAACCCAGAGTTGAATGCCCCTGGCTACGTTGACACGTGGACTCACATTACCTCTCCTTGGCTTCTGGGAGCTTTGCTGGTGCCTCTTGCACTGGAAAGGTATTTGGGCTGGGACAGAGGATTCATGTGGATCTTCATGTTCTCAGCGCTAGCGATCATAGCACTCGGATGGGAGATCGCAGAAACCCTTGACGTGCAAGTTAGACCGTCCACGACATATTTCAACTATCCAATGGACTCTCTAAAAGACATGATTATGGGAGCAGGGATTGGCACAATTCTATCATGCTGGTTCTATGAGCGTCTCGTTACAGATTTGGGTAAGAAAGAGCTGCCTTCAGTGTGAAAACAAATGCCGCCAAACCCACTGCATTTCTCAGCAATCGCACCATTGTATTTTAAATGGCCCAAAAGCTTCGACATCACAGCGCTGCTCTTCTCATCTACTCTCGTTGATCTTGAGTTGCTAGTCTTTCTTCTGAATGGAGAGCCGATGATTCACGGGTTTTGGCACAGCTACTTGTTTGTCTTGACAATCTACCCCGCCGTACTGAGTCCAATTCTCTATCTTCTTGAAAGGGGAATCGACAAGAAGATTGAAAGGATCTACAGGTTTTTCAGGTTCTTTCCTGAAACGATCAGTTATCCTTTCAAGGCGATCTACACCAGCTGTCTCGTCGGAGGAGCATCACACATATTCTTTGACATGTGGGTTCATCAAAATTCCTCCTGGGTTCTATTTCCCTTCTATGAAGGAAACTTGTTTTGGATTGGCGAATGGAGCATTATCGTGTTTGGGCTGGTAACTCTGCTCAGCCTATACGCAGTGTTTCTCTGGATAAGGCAGATGCGAATTCCCCGAAGAAATTCGACCCAGAGTTGAAGCATGGAGCTATTGACTTCAGGATCCTTCAGTTTTGAGGCCTAACTCTTCACGTAGAAACCTTATCTTGGCTTTAACAACACGCTCCAGCATCAGAGCTTCTAACAACAAATCAGCTAATGCGTCCTTCGAGAACACCTTGAGAATTTCCATTGCTTCCTCAAATCTGCCTTCATCTAGAAGCTTGAAAACCTCAGCTTTCTCCTTCTTTGAATGCAGCATCTCTAGGATCTCAAAAGAAACAGAAGCAAATGGAGACTTATCAAGGAGACAGGAACAAGAATATAGAACAAACCCTAATCGCGGCACGCAAAAACCATTTAATCTCTTCCGACCAGATTGTTAGCAGTGATCTCCATGAAAGCTTTTGTCTCGGTTGATCTGGAAGGTATGCCCCACGTGGTGATTCCAGGTCACCTAAACCTTAAAGGTTCCCTTTACAACGAAGCGAGAGGAATTGCTACAAAAGTCACTATAGCAGTAGCAGACGAGCTCAACAAGAATGGTTTCACTGAGGTCGTTGTTGCCGATAGTCACGGGCCCATGGTCAATCTCTTAGTTGATGACTTGCCTGAATACATAGAGCTAATCAGAGGCACTCCCAGGCCAGTCAGCATGGTTTCAGGAATAGAAGGATGCAGTGTCGCGGTGTTCCTTGGGTATCACGCGAAGTTCGGAACGATAAGATCTACGTGGGATCATACCTACGCTGGACGAAGCATCAACAAAGTGGAAGTGAACGGAGTCGCGGCAAGTGAATTTCTTCTTAATGCTTACGTAGCAGGAGAAATGGATGTACCAGTCATATTGGTTGCGGGTGAAAGCCAACTTCTGAAGGACGATGTTGAGAAATACGCACCGTGGGCAGTGACCGTAGCTTTGAAGCAGTCTTTGAGTAGAGCCGCTGCGAGAAGCTTCAGCATGATAAGAATTGAAAAGGATCTGAGAGAAGCTGTTAAACGGGCTGTAGCGAACTTCAAACAGAATAGGGTTGCTCCACTAGTACCAAAGAAACCCGCAAGGGTTGGAATAACCTTTCGTGCAACTCATTTCGCAGACGTTGCGGAGTTGTTGCCAACCGTCAACAGAACAGATGGGTTGAACGTAGAGTACACTGCCACCGACATAATAGAAGCTTATAGAGTATTCGAGCTTCTAGTGATCGCCTCTCTCGGCGTGGAAATGGGCTCTGAGAATTTGAAGTAGCACAAGCAGGAAGATTAATAGAATGGTCTCCCATTGAATTCGGGAGTCAGTCAGTTTGGAAGATAAGTATTGCCCTAGATGCGGGAAGAAGTCCCCCGCCAACGCAGAATTCTGCTCAAGTTGTGGCATGTCATTCGCTGCCCAACGCGACCATGTAATCGTCGTCACCACGCCTACTGTGCCTGGCTATCGCATCGTGAAGGTCTTCGGAGTAGCTCATGGCATTACTGTGAGAACTAGAGGCGTCGGCGGAAAAATCGTGGCTGGAATTGAAGGAATGTTCGGAGGCGAAGTTACATCGTATAGTTCAGAAGCTGAGAAGGCGCGAAGAGAGTCTCTGGCAAGACTGATTGAAAGTGCGCGGAGAATGGGGGCAAACGCTGTGGTTAGGGCAGACTTCGAAACAAGCGACATTCTTCAAGGAACGGCAACCTTGTTCTCAGCATATGGAACCGCTGTGACTATAGAACCTATCCAGAAGAGCACGAGCTAAAAGGCAATTTGTAGGACGCAGTCTATTCTCCTCAGTCTCTCTATAGCCTTACGAGCGTCTTCATAACTCAGCTTTCCTCTCTTTGCAAGATTGTCGAGTTTTGAAACTATCGAAAAGAGAGAGTTGAAGGCGGCTTTCACGTTAAGATCATTGTTCATGTTCTTATCAAAAGCCGGGACGAGCTCCTCAACTAGTCCTGTGGCTTTTCGGCTTGGAGTCTTCGATCTCACTTTCTCTAGATTGCGAANCGCTTTTTTGAACGTGNCTAGTTTTCGGCTTGTTCTCTGCATCTTTTCNAGGGTGAAGTTCAACCTTTTTCTGTAGTGTCCATAGATTAGAAAAAAGCGAATGTGTTCCCCTGCATAGCCCTTCTCCGCCAGATCGTTGGGGTAGTAAACGTTGCCCTTGCTCTTAGACATCTTCTTTCCGTCAACGAAGAGATGCTCACCGTGAAACCAGTAGCGGGCGAATTCCCTTTCTGAAAAGCCCTCGATGATCGCTATTGTGTAGTCGTGATGCCTCGCAAGGTTATCGATTCCCCCGCAGGCCACATCAACGGTTGAGCCTAAGTACTTAACTATTGTAGCTGCGTCTTGAACGTTCCAAGCTGGCCGACCTCTGCCGATCTCGGTGTCCCAAAAGTTGGCGTCGCCTTTTTTGTAGCCGTGCCACAATATGAAATCGCCCATGTTCCAAGGAGACCCCGGGTATGTGTCCTTGTGGAAGCGGCGCTTCTTCTTTGGCCAGTTACTCATATCCAGCTTCGACAATTTTCCGAAGTCTTTGAATTTCAGAGGGTCAAAGTACACGTTCCGCCTGCCCCGATGCTTATAGTGGTAAGCATAACCCTTTTCCAGCAGAACCTTGATGAGTCTTCCAGCTTCCTCGACGGCTGTTGACGAGCAGGCCATCATACACGCGCTGTATGTTGGGCTCCTCATCCTCAACAGCTCGGAGTCCTCGGAGAATGTTCTTCTATTCCTCTCCGCCAACTCCTTCACTGACACCTCCTCCCTTTCAGCTTCGAGTATGGCCTTGTCTTCGATGTCAGTCAAAGAGATCAGACGAACTACTTCGTAGCCCAAGTATTCTAAGTAACGCTGAAGCAGGTCCTCATAGAGAAAGGTTCTGTAATTACCTATATGAGGGCGTCGATAAACCGATGGGCCACAAGTGAACATTACGACCTTAGCTTTCTCGCGTGGCTTGAAGACTTCGACTTTTCTTGAGAGGGTATTGAACACTCTAAGCAAAGGCTTTCACGTCTTCAAATGGCAAAGAATCAACGTGCAGGGAAATGGTATTAAGCTTTCTACAGCCGGAATCGCTCGCATCACGTGCTTTATTCAAGGTTGATTGGTATCTCTTTCAGGTTTTCACCTTTCAGTTGAAACGCAGCAAGGCTGTAGTCAATCGAAGACAGAATTAGCCAGACGGCCTCTCCCCAAAGCTTCATGAATCTCAAGTCAATTGTTGAAGGATTTGGGGGCGCCGGATGGGAGTGGAAGAGCCCTAGGAATTCAAGCCCTTCCTTCTCTGCTTCCTCCATGGCTTCGACAACAGTTTCAGGATTAATCTCAAATCTTTCGGCAGAGTGTAGTTCGTTGTGGGTCACCACGACTTTCCGTACAACCGCCTTTTGGGGGGTAATTTCGCCGAAGAGGATTGCGCAAGCTTCAATAGGATGAACTCTTCGAGCCTCTTCTTTCAGCAGATGGACACTGCGTTGTTCTAGTTGCAGAATCATACAATCGGTCCCGCCCGGAAAATTGCCTGCTGTGGGCCTGTAATGTCATAAGCGAGATTATTATGCGCGGTGTCGGTATGTTTATCTTTTCGTGGTCTGCAAAAATGGCTTGCCGCTGATGTCCAGCCACTGAAGTCCAACTACTGAAGGCTCCGGTCTTTTTCTCGTGCTTAGCTCGTTAACTGTGCTAGGAAGAGCTTTCTCATGCCCTTCTCTTTTCCGCTGATGATTATCTGCACGCTCAGTTCTTCAGGTCTTGAAGGTTAATTGGCTGACCTGAGGGGATTCTGCAAGAAAAAGGGAGGGGTTCTGAGAGACCCTGCGATCAAGATATTTCCTTTGACATCTTCTTTGCCAAGCTGTACATTACTGGAATCAGCATTATCGCTAAGGCTATCGCGAAGCCCCAGGAAATGTTGGCCACCACGTTTGTGACTCCAGGAAATGTTGCGAAGATCGCTCCTGCTCCAATGAGAAGGAAGACGCTGTAGAGCACGAATTTAGCGTAGCCCGCTGTTGGGATGAATTCCTTGTGATCCTCGACGATTGATCTGATCAGCCCGTCAGTTAATGCTATTCCTGCGCCTATTATTACGAATCCTAGGATTAGGGGATAGACTAGATTGCCTGCGAGCAACATGAGGTCTAGTGCCATCAGCAGGATGATCGCTGTCAAGCCGATTTGAAGCAGATTTCGCAGCATATCAGCTATTTCTACTTTGGCCGCCGGAAAGGTGAGCTTCAAAGTTCTGCCAACTAATGTAGCCAAGAAGTCGACTAGGACCGTGCCTATGACTATTATCACGATTCCTCCGAGAAGTCGAGGAAGATACGAGGCAACTTGAATTAGGTACTGCCCTAGCGTGCCTCCGATGTTCAGGATTTGTATCGCCAGAATTATTGCCAATACCACAACGAAAGCTTTGGTGATTCCGCCCACAAAGGACGATAGATCGAACCCAGCGGCTTTGAAGGCTTTGCCGGTGTTGCTCTCTTCAAAGCTCTTTTCGATGCCAAGCTTTTCAATGAGTCTGTTGACGGCTTTTCCGGCTACGACACCTACAACGTATCCGATGATTATGACAACGATGGCGGCGAGAAGGGTTGGCAGAAACGCGATTATGTCCTCAACCATCTGTGTTAGCGCTTCTATTATTAGAGCGTGCATCTTATGTAACTCCTTCTTTCAAATTGCCCAGTTTTTATAAAAGATTTTTGCACGCAAAACCCGAACTTCCCCAGATTCGCGTGACTACTGACTACACAGATAAGAGACTTGGGACTCTCGAGCTTTTTAAGAGGCAGAAGGAGTTTCTATTGATTGTATGAGCCTTAACGTTGAGGTTGCTAGGATTCTCTATGAGATCGGAGAACTATACGCCATCAAAGGAGAGAGCTTTCGAAGCAGAGCTTACCTGCTGGCTGCTCAGCGAATCGAGTCACTCACTGAGGACATAAGGAAATTATACGAACAAGGGAAACTTGAAACAATCCCGGGAGTAGGCAAGAGTATTGCGGCGGTTGTCGAAGAGTACCTAACTACGGGCGGCCGCAGCCACCTCGAAGAGCTGAGAGAGGAACTGCCACTGGGTGTTCAAGAGCTAATCGCAGTAGAGGGAATAGGCCCGAAGACTGTCATGAAGCTGCATCAAGAGCTTGATGTAGTTTCAGTTGACCAGCTTGAAGAAGCTGCGCGTTCTGGCAAGATCCGCCAACTTAAGGGGTTTGGCATTAAATCTGAGGAGAATATTCTCCAAGCAATAGAAGCACACCGAAGCATGCAGAAACGTTTCCTTCTAGGGCAGATTCTCCCCGTCGTAAGGGAGCTCGAGGACTACATGGCCGACTGCAAAGCCGTTTTGAAGGTGGAGGCTGCTGGATCAGCTCGAAGGATGAAGGAGACGGTGGGCGACCTCGACATACTTGTCGCCACAGAAAATGGTGAGGAGGTCGCGGAGCATTTTGTGTCAATGCCCAGAGTTAGCAGAGTCATTTCAAAAGGAACCACCCGAAGCACAGTTGTGGTCGGACCCGCCCTCCAAGTTGATCTCAGAGCAGTATCTCCCAAGAGCTTTGGGGCCGCCCTTCAGTATTTCACAGGCTCAAAAGAGCACAATATCAAGCTGAGAGCCCGAGCTGTCAAAATGGGCCTCAAGCTCAATGAATACGGCTTGTTCAAGCGAAAGGACGACACGATGGTAGCCGGCGAAGCTGAGGATGCAATCTACAAAGCCCTCGGGCTGACGTATGTCGAGCCTGAGCTGAGGGAAGACCGAGGCGAGATCGAGGCTGCGGAGAACAAGACACTCCCAGAAATCGTGGACTACGACGAGATGAAAGGAGATTTGCACATTCACTCTAAGTGGAGTGATGGCACTGCTTCGTTGGCAGAGATCGCTGCAGCAGCTCAAGAGGCTGGACTGGAGTATGTCGCTATATGTGACCACTCAAAGGCTTTAGGAATCGCCAGAGGCCTCGACGAGACTCGCTTGAAGGATCAGATGGCGGAAATTGAGGAGTTGAACTCAAAGCTTGAGGGATTCGCGCTCCTAAAAGGCATTGAAGTGGACATAAAGGCAGATGGAACCCTTGACCTTCCAGACAGCATTTTGAAGGATCTTGACTTTGTGGTGGCCAGCATCCACTCAGGCTTCAAGAGTACGTCGGAGAAGATGACGGAACGTTTAATCGCTGCGATTCATAACGAAAATGTCTCTTCAATTGGACATCCCACTGGAAGGATCATCCAGAAGAGACAGCCCTATCAGCTCAACATCGACAAGATATTCACTGCAGCAGCCGAACAGAAGGTGATGATGGAAATAAACGCCTTTCCAGACCGTCTCGACCTGAATGATATCAACAGTCGATCCGCTAAAGAACACGGTGTCATGATGTCCATCGGAACGGACGCTCATGCTTTGGATCAGCTCAAATATCTACTTCTCGGCGTTTCCGTAGCGCGCCGAGCATGGCTCCAGAAACGCGACCTAGCGAACACTCTGGCAACGAAGGAGTTGCTGAAAAAACTTGAACGCTAATACCCCTGAATTCAGCGCAGGTCAATCGAGGCTTTTGAAAGCCTTCAAGAAGATGCTTCCTCTGGCTTATCTGCTGAACTGACGTAGGAGGGATGAAGTCTGTTAGCCTTTCCGCATCTTGGGCAGAATTCCATGCTCACGTCAACCCACTCTTTGCAGCTTGGACATTCCTCACGTATCAGAGTGCCGCAATCCGCACAATAGAAAAACGAGCCAGCTTCCTTTCCACATTTTGGGCATTTAGGCACTGCAAGACACCTATTCCTTCTTAATGCTCCTTCGCTCTTAAGTTTTTAACAAGCCTATGCTTCCCCAAGCATTCGTACTCAAGTACGGGGCATGCTTTCAGGTGAACAACCCTTTCCTTCGAAAACGATAATAGGGGCGCGAAGCCATTACATTTGGGAGAATTGTTGAAGAGGCTTTTATCTGCAGTAATTCTGCTTTGCCTCCTCGCCGTCACCACATTCATTTGGGCCTTTCCCATTCATTCTGCTAGAGCAGTCGAAACGGTTTACATTACGAGTAGTGGCTATGTCACCCCGTCCACAGCCCCTATTCACCGGAATAATGACCTGTACACCTTCACAGGCAACATAACCACCGACTCATATGGCCTCGTCGTTGGGATAAGTAACATTACCATAGATGGGAACGGTTACTGGCTCTTGGGCCCTGGCCCGGAGGGCGCTTGTCTTTATGGGGTGAAGACTTCTCATGGCGTTACCATCACCAATCTCACCATCGCGAATTTCGACATAGGCATGCAGATTCCGTCTCAGAGGGTCCGTGTATTCGGGTGTAGGTTTGTCAACATCTCGCACCATGCAATCGAAATAGCGGGCGAAGA
>JGI24422J19971_10001483_pt1 | contig 14297 bp, 12 predicted proteins | sample DeeMarSWOR152_54_FD_19971 | JGI IMG/M metagenome (IMG submission 19971) | reverse complement strand
CGAGAGTAGCGCCCCTGCCCCGCCGATAGTTGAAAGATGGACTGCACAGTATTTTTTCAGGGCCTCTCTAACTTCATCGCCTCGATACCCCTTTCCGATCATTGCTTTAAGACCTTTGGCAATTAGCTTAGGGCTGAAGGCGTCCATTCTTGATGAGGTAGTAGGGCCGGCTGCGCCGATTACCCTACCGGGCCGGGCAGGCGTGGGGCCACAGAAATAAATAATCGCTCCGTCAAGTTCAAAGGGTAACTGCCCCCCTGCTTCTACCGTCTCGCATAGTCTTTTATGCGCCATATCCCGTGCGGTGTAGACTACGCCGCTGATAAGAACCTCATCACCCGCCCTTAACGAACGCACATCCGCTTCGGCCAGAGGGGCCTGTAATTTCTTTATTTCGCTCATTTTCTTTCTAAAAACCATGAACTGTTAACTACAAACTAATGCCAAGTTTACACTATATCAGCGATTTTTGCGAATTCAAAAGCTCAGAATTTCCTCTCCCCTCTTCCCTCGTCTGGTCTTTTATTTGTCGCTGTTCCGGCGACGCAAGTTATTTAGCCCCCAACTTATTGGGGGGTTATTTAGCCCCCCAAGCCTGCTTGGGGGGTTTTTAAAATTATTCACCACAGGTTGTTTAGCCCTGCTACCCGCGGGCAGGGTATTCGTTTAGTCGCCGCCGCAACGCCGCTGTAAAAACATTTTTTTGAACATTTGGTAATTCGAATTTCGTCGTTTCCGTTTACCCCTCGCCGCAACGGCAACGCAATATCAACAAGTCATTGCGAGGTCCCTTCTTGCTTTCGCCTGCTGCCACGTCTTGCGACGCGAGTCGCAGAGGCACGCAAGAAAGCAGGGGCCGTGGCAATCTCAACCACTGTCATTCCTGCGAAGGCAGGAATCCACATTTTTCCTTTGACTTTTACGGTCTTTTCCGCTATTCTTTGCCTTCAACACGTGATACGCTTCCTTAGACTGCCCTGAGCGCAGCCTGCCCTGAGCCTTATCGAATGGGCCGAAGGGAGATAAGAGATACGAAATTTTTGACGGGAATTGCATGATTCGTTATTGTATGGTAAATATCTGGTGTAAAATAGGTAGTCTTGGTTTTTCTCGTATTTCTATGAGAAATCTTAGTTTACCAGATGAAAATATTCGGGGATTAAAGCTGTGTTAGCCAAAACAGAGAGAATAAAACTTACTGCTGGGAACATACGTAATAATTACATAAGAATTCGTCAGTTTAATCGTTTAATACCTGAAGACATTAAAGCCTGTGACGATGGGATTTCATTGGAATTAGAAGGAGTAGGTCAAATCAAGACCCGTGTTGACAAAAAAAAGGGAATATTCGCTGAGCGCAAATCCATAAGACGTTTTTTTCAAGTTCATGGATTAAAACCTGGTGACGAAATCATGCTGGAAAAAATTGGCGAAAATCATTTTCAGGTAACCGCAAATTACAGAAAAGAAGAGATGTCAAATTCTACTACGTTGAATAAGAGTGATCACAACCTAGAAATACAAAGTTCCCACAAAGACCAGCTAGTATTATTTGAAGCAAAAAAAACTCGACCATCTTCTCAAAAGACCAGTTACATCCGAAAATTACAACGTGCAAATGACCTTGATGGAAGAGAATGGACCTCTCATTCAATAAGTGTCTGGAAAGATATTAGAAAGACAAGCGATGAAATGCGCTTAGACCATCCTGCAATGTTTCCGATTATGCTTGTCAAAAGAATTATTCGATGTTTCACAACTTCTTCAGAAAAAATGATTCTGGATCCATTTATGGGGTCTGGGTCAACACTAATTGGATCATTTTTATTGGGCCGAAAAGGTATAGGCTTTGAAGTATATTCGGATTATATTGAACTGGCAAAGCAAAGGTTAAGCATCTATACAAGAAACGAAAGTTCAAGTTCATTGGTTATCTATCCTCATGATGCGAGAAGGTTAAGTGATTTTGTTGAGCCAAATAGTATTGATTTTTGTTTTACTTCACCGCCGTATTGGAACATTCTTACTCAACGGAGAACGGCTGACTATAAAGAAATAAAAAATTATGGAAATTCAGAGGAAGATCTTAGTCGCATGGACAGCTATACAGATTTTCTGCAAGCCCTTGGAGCAGTATTCTCTGAAGTATTGAAAGTTTTAAAACCAGGAAAATACTGTGTGGTTAATGTGATGGATTTGAGAAAGAGAAGTCGTTTTTATCCTTTTCATTCTGATTTGGCTAAAGAGTTGGAAAAAATAGGTTATATTTTTGACGATGTAATAATATGGGATCGATCTCACGAATATAATAATCTTCGACCACTAGGATATCCAGCGGTTTTCAGAATTAATAAAGTGCATGAGTATTTGTTAATTTTCCAAAAACCAAAGTCCAAAAAAGGTGGAAAACGTGCGGGGGAAAAAACCTAACTTTGATTATATTGACGCAGATGTCGCCTATCTTGTGGGCATGATTATTGCGCGCGGGTCATTCCACCAAGATGGCGATGTAAGACGTTTGGTAATACAATTCCCATATAGACTTGATGTTATGACTCCGATCCCCAGTAGTCAAATTGACATCGATAGGGAAACCGCCTTAAGGCTTAGCTTGGATAGCATTCGGGCTCGTATTAGCGAACTTTTAGAAGTAGATTTAAGAGTTGAAAGAAAAACCCATGAAGTTTCTCTTTATGCAGTATTTCCAAGAGAAACTATTGGTTGGAGGGATCTCCGATTTATAACAGGTGGAAAACCAAACTATCTCGAATTTGAAGTGCCGGAAATAATATTCGAATCAGACTCAGACATCCAAAAAGAATTTTTACGCGGTATAGCAGATACATCTTGTGAGCCAAGTTACGCGGATAGAGATCAAAGTCAACGCCAGCGTATAGTTATACAAGTTCAGTTTGGTAATTGGGTTTTACCAATTCAATTGTGTAAATTACTTCAGGAACACATCGGCGTTCCTGTAAGCAATATACTTTGGGGGCATCCGAATTTGCGTACACCAAGTGGAGGGAGTGGTTGGACAAAAGAGACTCGTATCCGTATTTTTGCCGAAGCCTTTGAACCAATAGGATTCTATTTCGAATATAAGCAAAGAATATTTGAAGAAATGGTAAACTTTAATATGGAACGCGGAGATCCAAGGCCAAGAGTTTGTAATCCAAAAACAAAAAAACTTCGTGGCCGGAAGCCGCGTCATGAAGATGAATGTAGTGAGAGATTACCAGAGTCTTTGTGCGGAAAACATTTTAATAGTTATTATAAAATTTGCAGAGCTTTGGGCTGTAAACAAGGCAGAAAAGGACCACAAAGGGAACTATTTAGTGCAGGAGAAGAAGATTGAATGAAGTCGAACTTTATGAACCAGCTCGCACTTGGTTAGAGAAAATTTTAAGAGAACATTATAAACGCATGAATGTGCATGCGTTTGATTCCCACAAAATTAAACTTTCAAGACTGATAAGTGATTTAGGTCTGCAAAGTTTGTTTCCAGAATTTAATGCTTGGGATGTGAAAGTAGATATTACTGGAGTAATATCAAATGAGAAAAAAGGATATATAGCTCTTGTTGAATGTAAGGTCAAACAATTGACTTTAAGGGATGTAGGTCAACTTTTAGGCTATAGTATAGTTGTAAATCCCATTTTGTCTGTTCTTGCTTCTCCTGCTACACCAACTGATCCGTTAATTACATTACTAAAAGATTATGGACGGCTTGATGTTTTAGAGTATGGCCCTCAAAAAAGATATATAAGGATAGCAAAATGGGATAATGTTAAAGATGAAGTTATACCAAGTTCGGTCTTTCCTCCTGGGCGGTTATTACGATGAAAAAATAGGTGATTGTCCGTAGTTTTTACTAGTTTTTATAGGCAGAAACAGTCTGTTTTTCCCGTTTTATGCAGACTGTGTAAGCATTGTTTTACATAAAAGCAGAGAATAAATGGCATTGCCAAAAAGACCTAATCTCGTTAAATTACAAAAAAAATCTGCGTGAGTAATGAAAGAGTATATTAAACGAAAGTAGATCTCGGTTTAGGATATGGGACATGAAAAAATTATAGTTGTCTGGAGAGCAAGCCAGGCAATACTTAACTCGGTATTTGATCTACCTCCCGACCGAAAGATCATAAGTATTCCACCAAAAGAGGAAGAAAATGCCGATAAATCTAAGATCACGGAAAGATCAAAGATGACCATCTTTGATGGTGAAATAGTCATCATCTTTGATGATAATAAAGTATCTGTAAGACAATATGGCGACCGACAACGCGATGATCGAGCGGTTGTTTATTATTTAATTTACAAAACATTCTTAAATTATAATTGCTTATTGCCTAAGAAAGAAAGCACAGAGTTTACTCCAGAGGTAAATACGGTTTCATTTAAACTACATCGTTACATTACGAAGCATGTAGAAGAGAATAGCAAATCCATTTCATATATTGACACTGAACCTTGCGAAATAGTTTTGAATAAGAAAGATATTACAGACTATCTTATGGTGATTGACGAGACAATATTTAACGCTATATGCTACTATCTCCTTGGCTGCGATACACAGCGATATTTTCTTATCGAATTCTACAAATGTTTAGAGGTAATAAAGAGCCATTTTGGAAATGAAACGAAAATGATAGATGCACTAAAACCGCATGGTTTTCTCAGACAAGTATATAAGGAAGCGAAGAAACTGGCCAACGACCGAGTGAGACCTCTTAGTATTGCTCGGCATGCCCCACTTAAAGGAACCCCAGTTCAGAGCATTGATACAAAGTGGCTATTTAGCGACCCTGCCGGAAGGAAAGCCTTTGAAACTGGAGAAAAAGCGTGTCGCAACATAATAGATTCATACTTACAGTTCTGTACGGCAGGTAACTCATAGCCCCCGCGGCCTGTGCCTTAGGTGCGCTTGAGCGGGGCCAAATTCGTGGCTAATAATGTCATAAACACCCTATTTTCTCCGCTTAATCCGCGCTCTCTGAGGTGAATTCTTTTTATTCGTTTTTTTGTTGACTTTTGTTTGAAAATATGTTAAAATTCCCGCATGTTTGCCAGCAGGCAAACATAAACCGCCAGTAGCTTGCCCCTTTCCCTGTGGGGGGCGTCAGATTTAGCGGAGAACCGCACGTTTTCGTATCAGCAGATACACGCACATAAACCTTTATTTGGCAATCAAGGCAAAGTTTTGAATTTGGGTCATTTAGATTTTGATATTGTTTCGGATTTCGTGCTTCGTATTTCGTATTTTTCGTATCGAGATACGCTTCACGCTTCACGCTTCACGAAATTGCCCTCTACAATTGTCGAGAACCCTCTACAAATCAACCCTTTTTATGCAAAACAAAGCCAATGTTAAAATAGGTAAAATGAACATAAGCATAGCAACAATAAGGGATTATGACAATGAACAACGAACAATCAACAACGAACATTATTCAAAACAAACCCAATCAAACCCAATTTCCTAAAAGCCCAAATGATTGTAAACTCTCTTATCACAAAGGATTACAGAAAAAACGATGATTTCGCAGTCCAAAAAAACAAAGCCAATTTCGTTAAAGGCCCAAAATGAATGTAAACGCTTTTTTACAAAAGGATTATGAAAATAAAACCGCCCTCAGGCCCCAAAAAAACAAAGCCAATCAAACCCAATTTCCGAAAGGCCAAAATGAACTTAAAATCGCTTGCCGGAAAATCCGGCCACACCCTGTCGGTTCGTTTCTTTTAAATTAGATGTTGCTATCCGTTAAGGTATGGTAAAATAAAATATTATGGCTAAATACCCCATATTTCTGGAACTTGGTGGTCGGCGTGCGGTTGTGATAGGTGCCGGGGCCGTAGCTGTCCGAAAAGCCCAAGCGCTGTTGGCCGCGGGGGCCCGGCTGGTGGTTGTGGCTGAACGCATCAATGATATGCTGGCGGCTCTCTGTCGTGGCAAGAATGCTGAATTAATAAAATCGAAGTATTCAAAAGATTATCTTGTGGCGGCGGCGCTTGTTATAGCCGCGACGAATAACCATCAGCTCAATAAACAAATTTACAAGGATTGTCAGGAACTGGAAATCTTATGTAATGTGGTTGACGAGCCGCAACTTAGCGATTTTTTTGTACCCGCCGTTGTCAAACGAGGCAACCTGCAGATAGCCATCGGTACTGAAGGGCACAGCCCAGCCTACGCCGGTCACATAAGAAAAAAACTGGAAGAGATTTTTACCGACAAACACGGCCAATTTCTATCTGAACTGGAGACGCTTCGCAAACAAATTATTAAAAGCGTGCCCGATCCGGCCGATCGTAAAGCCCTGTTAGGGGAGCTGGTTGATGATAATTCGTTCGGATATTTTGTTGAAAACGGCCCAGCCGCCTGGCGCGACCGAGCCGGCAAAATCATAAAAGAACATAAGGCCTAAGCTTCTATCTTGTCTATTGTTACCTGTAGAAACTTTTGACGGTGGCCTATGCGTCTGCTGCTGTGCTTGCGTTTGCGAAAGTGCATCGGATAGAGCTTTTTGCCCTTAACAATAGCCTCTTGGGCTGTGGTTTTAAACGAGGCAATTACCTTTGCACCCTCTAGATATGGCGTGCCGATCTTGATTTTCTCACCGTCACTCACAAACAAAACCCTGTCAAGTTCTACCGCCTTGGCATCAGGTGCAGCCTCGGTCAGGTCAATACTTAAACAATCGCCTTCGGTGACCTTATATTGCTTCGAGCCTTGTTCAATTATCGCATACATACTGAAAATTCCTGGTTTTTACACACTCAAAAATACCAGTAGAAACCGTATTTTATATATTCGATATTTTTTGTAAAGCAAATTGTCAGATATTTTTGTATTCTATTAGCAAAATATGAAGTTTAAATTTGAGCCGACAGCTTCTTCGGGAGTAATTTTATGCAGATAGCCATGATACAGGACAAAGTCGTGCCGATGGAAGAGCTCGAGCCAGCTTATCTTGACCGCGGAATCTTCTTCGGTGATGGGGTTTACGAAGTGGTGCGAAGCTACGACGGCAAGATTTTTACACTTGAAGAACATATGCAAAGATTTGCAAATAGCCTGGCTGCGATTGAAATAACCAGTGTTGACATCGACCAGATTCGTTCCCAGGTCCACAAGGCTTTTGGCGCTGCCGGTATTTCCAACGCCAAAATATATTTTCACATTACCCGGGGCTCAGCACCACGAAACCATCTGGGTAATGCTAACTTAAAGCCTAATTTCTTTCTTACCGTTACAGAGTCGGACGATGATACAGAAGCGAAGACAAAAGGTATTGCAGTATCGACCCATCCGGATTGGCGCTGGAAAAGATGTGACATAAAGTCGTTGAATCTATTAGCCAATGTTCTTGCTCGTCAGGACGCCGCTAAAAAGGGCTGTGCCGAAGCGATACTGGTCGATGAGAACGGCCTTATAACCGAAGGGGCCGCCTCAGCGTTTTTCGCAATCTCCGAACGAACACTGCAAACTGCTCCCCTTACAGCTAATATTCTGCCCTCCATCACCCGCAAATTCGTGATCAAAGCAGGCGAGAATATTGGATTGGAAATCATCAAAAAAACGCTGACTCCGCAGCAAGCAAGCTGTTCAGATGAGCTTTTTATTGCCTCAACTACTAATGATATTGTTCCCGTGGTCAGGTTCGACCACAAGCTCATTGGAGACGGTAAGCCCGGCAAATATACGAAATTGCTCGCCCAGAAATTCCGCTCATTTACTGTATAAAGCTTTTGTTGAGGTTGTTTTACTGCGCCAGCACTAACCTGCCATATTTTTTGTTATCGCTTGACAATTTTGTGCGGAGTGGTTATGTTAAACAATTATTGATTCTTGCGCCCGTAGCTCAATTGGATAGAGTAGCGGACTTCGAATCCGAAGGTTGCAGGTTCGAGTCCTGCCGGGCGCGTCTGGTTTAGAGTCGATGTCACCAGGTGACAATGATTCTTTTTCTGTGCCTAAGTGTGTCATTTGCAAAGACTTATCAACGGGGCTTACTTCGCAATGTTTCTGGTTTTTCGGTTCACTTGTAGTGCCAAACGGAGAACGTGAAAGACCATTAAAGTAAGAATTTTTTGTAAGTTTTTTGTAAGCGCTTGAGTCAGTTTCAACAGCCTTCTTATCGGTTCCAGATGCCCTTAGGTTTTCCCTGCTCGGTAAAGATAAATCTGGCAGCCTTTTTACAGCTTCAGATTCTTGGCCTCGGAGAGTATGAGTATAAAGCGACATAGTGAGATTTATGTCGCTGTGTCTCATAATGCTTTGAGCTACTTTGGGGTGGACTCCACTTGCTGCCAACAAGCTCCCAGTTGTATGTCGAAGGTAATGAAAATCTGCATATCGTGCAGCACTGTCAACATAAGGTATTCCAGCATCGGCCAGGTCAGCTTTCAACATATCTGCTGTCTTGTTCGTCAGTCGTTTGTAGGTTCCACCAAATGCTTTGACGCTCGGCAGCTTACCTGCTAAGAAGCTTTGAAGATCCGCCGCAGTGTCAGATCTGAGGGGTACTACAGCCGTTTTCTTGTTCTTGGTATATGCACAGCTTACCCGAACCGTACAGGCTTTGAAATCGAATGATGATACTTTGAGGCTTTGCAGTTCTTTACGCCTCAAGCCGGTTTCCGCAACCACACGGTACAGCAAGGCTCTCTCATAGCCTTCCATACCGAAACGCTTTGGACCTGCGACCGTAGCTTCTAACAGCCTTCTTACTTCGTCCGGCTCAAGTGCTCGTCTGTCGTGCCGTCGGTCGGTCCTCGCATTGGTCTTGCTTAAGTGCACAACTGGTGATTCGTTCGCACGACCATCCTGGACCATCCACCGGCAAAATTGCTTTATGCTTTGCAGGTAGTAATTGGAAGTCTGGGCTGATAATCCGTTTTCGTTGTTTCGCAAATCGGCAAGGTAACGCTCCACTTTGCTTGCTGATATATCTGTCCACATCGCGAATTTACAACCATTGATGATTTGCCCGATACGGTATATGGTTTGTTGTGCGTGCCCGACCGTATCCCCTTTTGCCAGTAAAGATTGATAGAAATCCTCCAGATGTTGTTTCAAGGGCCTTTTCCGGTCTTCGGCATACCTATCGACAATGCCCGTCTGAGCAAGTTCAGCTTTGCGTTCCAATTCGGCTGCCAGTTGAGCAGTTGCGGCCTTGTCCTTAAAACCTTTGACTCGTTTTCTTGTGCCGTCGGCGGTCTTGTAGTCTACGTACCAGAACGCTGACTTCTTTCAGATTCGTTTACCGTTCTTATCTTTGACTGTATATGATTGTCTAAATATGCTCGCCATTTCATTACCTACCTTTCTTAGTTGGCTTCAGGTCCAGCCCTAACACATCCGCGACCTTTGCCGCCGTGGTAAGAGTCAACGTTCTCTTGCGATTAACAAAAAGAGAAAGTTCTGCCTGGCCGACTCCCGACAGTTTGCTTATTTTATATCTGCTCATATGCGAATTAATGATAGCCTGGCGTAACTGTTCCTCGATATTCGTCTTTTTCTTTTCCACATACCAGATTATATCTCGCGATTTATGCTTTGCAAGCGCAAAGTTAGAAATTTTTTTAATTTTCTTGTTTTTTTTCTCTGTTTCATCTACAGCCTGAGTTTGCCTTTTGCTATCTCAAACCACCACAAGTAATAATATTCCCTCCTCTTTCCATCTCTAACTGACGAATGTTAGATAAGTCTTTTATTAGGCAGTACTTATCTCCGTCAATCCAAAATGACGGATTCTGACGAACCTTAATTCCTTCTCTATCCGTCAACATCCGTCAAAAGCTGTTGACGCATATAACTCTTTTTCTGATAAACACTTCAAATACATTCGTCAAAAATCACCCAAACTTATGCTGACATAATAGCAATTCGCTCTGCAATATCATTAGGATCGGGCAAACCAACGTCTATAACCTCAGCAAATTCCGGCTTATCAACCCGGTACTGATATGGTTTACTCGACTTGTCGACAGTAACAATGCCGGCCCAAACCAACGACCACAGTCTCCGCCTAATAGTAGCTTCGCTCAATCCGGTCCCAATTCTGACAATCTCGGTTGCTAAAAGGTTTATACGCATCTATAGCGGTATTGGACTCCGGCTTCGTCCTATCGAGCAGTACGTACAACAAATCACGGGACTTTTGGTTTAAGGGCGAATACGTACGTGAAAGAACCTTCTTCATTAGTTGGTGGGCTATTCTGTAGTCGGCTTCATCTGCTTCTATGTACTCAACGTCATCAGAGTCTTTTTTTATCTCTTTTTGGTGTTGTCTCAGCAGAGCAATGGATTTAATCACGGAGACTAAATGCCCAAATGTACGTTGTGTTGCGATATTATTCTGTGGCAGTGATATACTGTCTACAAAAGGTATCCACACAGCGAAAGGTTTCAGAAGGCGCTGCATCGTGTGGTGTTGGCGGATAATAGCTTGTCGCTTTGCCTCACTTATTTTCTGCCCTTTAGCTTCCCGCCTTTGAACCTCGATAACCATCCCCGTTTGCTCGGCTGATTCGTCCGTTACCAGCGGTAATAATCTCGTCGCATCTTCCTCGTGAATGGTTGTAGCGGTAGTACTCTCTACATAGGCAATAGGTCCAGGTTGCTCTATTATTTTACTTGTCAGTTGCCCATGAACCTTGATCGTCACGGCTTTACGCAAGTAACCGCTACCTACCATCTTTCGGAAAGCCTTTTTATTGTCTTGAGCTTCTCCATCTTTATTGCGATGTTCATGTTGTCGTTCTCCTGAGATAACAACCTTATGCTGCAATGAGCCTTCTTCCATATAGTAAAAGACCTGATCCGTAAAATCATGTGCCTGCACAACTTCCTCTGGTGGCATAAGTTTGGCAATACCTTCAATGATAAAGGATTTACCACTTGCTGATGCTCCTTGGATTATAGCAGAAAGCGGTTTAATGAGTTTTCGAGATGTCATAATAATGTACAACATCAAGGCCAGTTCTTCTTCACCCGCCACACCAATAGCAGCAATATCCTCTGAGATTTGCTGAAAAAGACTTTCGCTTTTAAGCATTTCGACAGCAGCGTCTTTTACCTCCTGAGGCGTGATCTCTAAAATATTAATGTCTTGTGTGTTTTCTGTTTTTTCACCTGCCTTACGGCGCTCAGTAATAATTCGTACAACGTGTTCTAATATGGCATGCTCCACTGCCTTTGCTGAAATACCTGCGTATTCCTTTGTCAGCTTGTTAATAAAAGCCCTGCGTCGTTTATCGTTAGCTATATCAAATGTATCACAACACAAAGGCAGAGATGTGCCCTCGTCTTCGCTGTTGACAATCATAGTCCCTTTTGTGCTATAGGGCTTATCTGGTTGAAAATCTAATTTAACATCCATTCAGTTAATCCTTGAAACCGATTCTGATTTCAATAGGTTTGATTTTTTGGATTAGCTCCTGTAATATTTCTTTACTTAATCCTGCTATTAACCATTGTCTCAAATCTTTTGTCCCTCCCGGCGGATAAACGATTTTGACGCTTGGGCAATATAGTGATAAAACCTGAGCCAACCTTTTCGAGCCTGTCTGACCGACTTTGTCATTGTCACTGACAATTACAACCGTTCTTCCTCTTGCAAGATTAGCTGTCATTTCGACTTTTGAGTTGCAGCTCGGCCTCCCTATGGCAGCAAAGTCCAAATCCAACGCCGCTGCTGTATCAGTAAGCCCTTCACATAATAATAGAAAACCATCAGACGGTAAGGCAGAGGGAATGAACAGTCCGATTTTGCTGGCCCGGACAGATATTTTGCGGCCGGTGGGAAACCTTCGCTGAATGCCGATTATTTTGCCGAAATCATTAGATATTGGGAATGTATATGCCTTGCCATCCCAGCCGATATTTAACCTTTTCAGGCTCTGTGCCGATACCCCGAGTAAATCAGTAAGGACATCGAGCTTTTCGGTACTCAACTGTTGCTGATACTGCCTTGCTAACTGTCCGAAATCCCTCTGTTGGTTTTCGCCTATGGATGTACTTTTCAATAATTGTCTTTTCCTGGCACTTTGTCTGGGCCCATTGTGCCTGTTCTTAAGGATATGAAGGTATCCGGCATCGCCACATCTCTTTGCTGAACCTTCTTCCATGCGGGGACATATAGCAACCGAACCATCTTCAGCAACCAAGCACCAGTCCGGCTTGCCACATATCGGGCAGGGATTATGTTTGCTGACTCGTAGCATCTTTGTAATATTCATTCGACTATACCTTTGGAAGCTTCGAACTCTTTCTGATTAGGGCAACCCATTACTTCCCATCTTTCAATATCCTGTTGACGCCACCTGACTGCTCCACCGATCTGAACCGGTTCTGGCAGTTTTCCCGATGCTCGTAACCGCCAGATAGAACGGATAACGACAGCATTTTTGCCAGTGCTTTTGCACTCAGCAGTTGACACTTTTGACTTCCTTTAACTTCCACGTCACTCGTTTTCAAAACTCCAACTAACTATATTTACCGTAATTCTTGGTTTACCTATTTTAGTGTACCCAAAGGACAAAAAAATTAATGTCTTTCCATCTCTATAATTCTGTTAGCAACTTCGCCCAACCTGGGAACAAATCCCCGCTTGTTAAAATCCCCTTGCTCGTAGCCGTCATGATCAATAGCTACCTCTAAAACTCGATAGGTCAAACATTGGGTAGAAAGCCCCCAAAAATAATGTTTCATTTTCTTAGCAATTATCCAAGCAAGCTGATACGGTGAGCCTATCTGTACATACCAATGCTTGTCATTAAAAATAAGGCAATATCGACCAGGTCCGTGGTATCTGACTTTCCTATTTGCTCCAAACAATTTCCTAAACATGCACCAGACATAGCTTCTGGGCGCAGCAACATTTGTTGCAAAAGTATTTGCTTGCCACTCAAACGTGTTTTCGATCAATTTTATACTTTTCTCAGTCGGAAGTTATCCCAGCCATAGTTGAAGGTTAGGAGAGAAAGATGGCTACTCCAGCCCGGTTTTGCGGTAAAATCGGGCAACAAAAAAGTGGTTGTTCTTATAAAGGAAAGGAGTAGCCGATGAGAAATTATCAAATTATCAGCAAAAAGGAAAGTAAAGAATTGGCAAAATTCTTGAGCAAGGAAGGCCAGCTGCTGCTACCCATGCTCGATTTGATCACCCAGGCGGAGATGGCGGTCGATGAACTGATTGAGGTAACGGGGCGGGCAGCCATTGAGGCGATTCTGACCCTATCAGCTCAACAGGTAGCCGGGCCCAAACATCCCGGCAAGAAAGGCTCAAACATTTGTTGGCATGGCAGCCAAAAAGGGGTGGTTGCCCTCTCAGAGCGCAAGCTCCGGGTGGACAAACCTCGGCTGAGGCACAAAGGCAAAGGCCAGGGCAAGGAAGTGGAGATTCCNGCCTACCAGGCGATGCTGATGAATTCTCGATTAGCGGTGCGGATTCTGGAGATCCTGATGAAGGGGATTTCAACTCGCAATTANCANGAAGTCCTGCCAGAAATGGCTGAGACTGTAGGCGTCAGCAAGTCCAGCGTCAGCCGGGAATTCATCCAAGCNAGTGAGCGGGCATTGCGAGAACTGTGTGAACGCCGGTTTGATGATAAGGACATCCTGGTAGTTTATATTGACGGCCTGCAATTCGGCGGCATTCAGGTTATGGCGGCCTTAGGGGTGGATTCCCAGGGTTACAAGCAGGTGTTAGGGCTTCGCCAAGGAGCCAGTGAGAACGCGACGGTGGTAACTGATTTGCTCAACGAACTGGTGGAACGGGGACTGAATCCGGATCGTCGGCGTCTGTTTGTAATTGACGGCAGCAAGGCCTTACGAAAGGCCATCAACAGCATATTTGGATCTGCTAATCCTGTTCAGCGGTGTCGTAACCATAAGATACGAAACGTGCTGGACTACTTGCCTGAGGACCAAAAGCAGCAGGTCAAGACCACTATGAAGGCCGCCTTTGGGCTGGAGGCTGACAAAGGGACAGCGAGACTGAAGAAGCTGGCCCAATGGTTGCAGAGGGAGTATCCTTCAGCGGCGGCGAGTTTGTTGGAAGGTCTTGATGAGATGTTCACGGTTAACCGTTTGGGTTTGCCGAAAGTTCTTCATCGCTGTCTTTGCACCACAAACATAATTGAGTCACCGTATTCGGGGGTTCGTGCCAAGACGGGTCGAGTAACTCGTTGGCGTGACGGCTCAATGGTTTTGCGATGGACGGCCTCGGCTCTGCTGGCGACAGAGAAAAAGTTCCGGCGGATCATGGGTTATCAACAACTGTGGATCTTGGT
>JGI24422J19971_10001482_pt1 | contig 14297 bp, 17 predicted proteins | sample DeeMarSWOR152_54_FD_19971 | JGI IMG/M metagenome (IMG submission 19971) | reverse complement strand
TTGTATTTCTCCATTCCCAGGGCATCACCCCAGGCAAAGGTCAAATAGCCCATGAGAGCTGAAGCCACCACCTCCCGCTTGAGAAGGGCCTTGAGGTCTTCAGGCAGCTTGTTCCATGAACGTTTATTGACGAGAACGAGATTGCTGCTTAAGGGTGAGTGAATGCCGGGGACACCAATGTATTTGGTAATCTCATGAAAGCCCATCTTGAAGTCCACTCCAGGTCCGCAGTATTCAAAGGCGTCGATAACGCCCCGCTCCATTGCTGGATAGATTTCTCCCCCGGACACGGTAATCACCGAGGCCTGAAAATCCCTTAAGATTTCGGCCCAAAGACCCATGGTGCGGAATTTTACGCCCTTGAGGTCTTCTTTCGTGGAGAGTGGCTTGTTGGAGTGGCAGAAGAGCTCGGCCGGGGCAGGGGTGGCCACACCGATGATCACACAATTGTAGTCCTTGTAAAGCTCATTGGCGAACTTAAGTCCGTCTCCGAAATATGCCCACGCCAGATATTCCANGGGAGTTGGTCCGGCCGGAAAACCGGATGAACCCAAGAGGAGAACCTTCGGTCCGATACGTCCCAAATCCATGGCAGAATTTGGGTTTGCAATGTCAAGAACTCCGTCTCGTACCGCTTCGGTCACCTCATGGGAGGGTACGATGGCCCCNCCGGGCTTTACATCGATAATCAGCCTGCCTCCGCTCGAGGCTTTTGCCGCATTGGNAAAGTCAAGGGCGCAGTCCCAGTAAGGNGTACCTGCTGGAGCGGAGATCTGCATCTTCAACTTATACACCTTTTGGGCTGCCTGTGCTTTACCGGCACCTACCGCAAAGAGCATTGTAGCTATGAATGCTACTGCTATTGATAGCGCAAATATTTTTCTTCCTTTCATGATACTCCCTCCTTTGTTGTTAGGTTCTGTGATGCTGGAGAAGAACCCTACTGTATTCTTTCACCTCCTTTCGCTCTCCATGATCACGGTTTTACATGTGGGGACCGATATTCCATATGCTGATCATGCCATATCCCAATCTCTCTGATTTAGTGGCCTTGCCCGATGCCACGCTTAAAAGCTCTTGAAAGACGCTCTCTCCAGCCTCTTCTAACGTTGATTCTCCCTTGATGACAGAACTCACATCGATATCAATGTGGTCCTTGAGGCGTTCAGCGGTTCGGGGATTTCCCGTAACCTTTATTACGGGAGAAATGAGAGACCCGGCTGGTGATCCACCTCCTGTGGGGAATAGAATGATTTGAGCGCCCGATCCACTGAGTCCAGTCAATGCTTCAGGAGTACGTCCTGGACCATCCATGAAAAATAAGCCTTTTCCCTTCGGGATCTCCCCATAGCCGAGCACTCCTTGTAGTGTGGTTTCTCCTCCCTTCCTGATGGCCCCCAGGGATTTTTCCTCAATAGTCGTGATTCCCCCGGCGATATTACCAGGAGCTGGATTCGCTCCGCGTATATCCATCCCCGAGGCCTTCACCCTCTCTTCACAATCGTTAACCACTTGATACAGCCGTTGCTTCACCTCGCTATTTGCCGCCCTTTTAGCCAAAATATGCTCCGCTCCAATGATTTCCGGTGTTTCTCCGAAGATAACCGTTCCTCCTGATTCGATAACCCTATCTGCTGCCACTCCAATAGCAGGATTTGTTGCGATACCGGATGTTGTGTCCGTTAGCCCGCATTTCACCCCCAGCGTGACAGCGTCTAGAGCACAGGGAACCCGTGTCAACTGAGAGGCTGCATTCATCATTTCGTCTAGAAATCTCGCTCCCTTTGGGAGAGTTGCTAAGAGACCACCTTCCTCGAGTACCACGAGATACTCTACCGGCTTTTTAGTCTTGGAGATCTCCTCAGCAAGATATTCGGCAGTGATCGATTCACACCCCATTCCAATGACCAGAACTGCCGCAATGTTGGGGTTTTTTCCTATACCTGCTAGTGCTCGGGCGCTCTGCTCCTTATCATCCCCCAATTGTGCACAGCCCTGCCGATGGGTGAGAAGGAGCGCATTGGGATACATGNGTGCCAGTTTTTGGGATACGTCATTGGCGCAACCCACTGAACTGAGTATTGCCACGTGATTCCTGAACCCAACGGATCCATCGGGCCTTACATACCCTGATAGCATCATCTTATTACCTCTCCTTTGTGTGAATTACTCGATATGGGCCATCAACATCTTATGCCAAATCTCCTCTCCCTCGCAGGCTTTCTACATTGTGCACATGCACGTGCTGCCCTTCGCCGATATCCCGGGTTGCTTGGCCAATGACCTCACCGTATTTCACCACATTTTGGCCTTTGCTAATGGTTTCTATGGCGAATTTATGCCCGAATTGTATCTTTTCCTGTACCTTGGTTTCAGTGGTTTTGTCACCCACCATCACCTGGACCACATCATTCTCATCAACATCGGTTAAGAGCGTAGCTACATTGTCCCTTGAATCCATAACAATCGCCTTTTTCATTTCAGGTTCCTCTCTTTCGCTGATGTCTTTCGCCTGAGTACTAAATGGAGGGGCCATCAATCTGGATAAGTAATGGCTCCTCGTAGGTGCCCTTCTCATAAATCGTTTGGTTTTCTCCCGAGGCTACGTTTACCACTTCTCGAAGGAGCCTATCACCCGCTTGGTCTATGGTTTCCCCGGCCTCAATCACGCTTCCCACGTAGATATCGATAAGATCTTTTCTCCTCTCGTACCCATCGGGGTTTCCCGACATCTTGATAACGGGCATTAAGGGAAATCGGGCTGGTGCTGCCGGCAGCATTGGGAGCAGTGAAGGTAAGCCACCTCCCATCGAGAAGACCATCAATTGACATCCGGCTGCCGCGATTCCCACCAAAAGCTCGGCGGTTCGTGCTGGCCCGTCCATAAAATAAAGGCCTCTGCCGGCTGGCGTTTCCCCGTAATTTAAAACTCCCTGAAGAGGGGCATTACCCGCCTTTATTATGGCGCCTAGCGATTTCTCCTCTATGGTGGTGAGGCCACCGGCGATATTGGCAGGTGTAGGCTCGGATCCCCGAAGATCAATCCCCATCTCCATTATTCGGCGTTCCATGTTCTTTGCTGCCTCAAGAAGCCTCTCCGCCACTGCCTTGTTGATCGCCCGTTTAGCCAATACATGTTCGGCCCCGAGGATCTCCGGGGTTTCCGTGAACACCACGGTTCCACCTTCACTGATGATCCTGTCAGCCACGAATCCAGCCACTGGGTTCGAGACAAGCCCCGAGGTCGTATCAGATCCGCCGCATTTGATGGCGAGGCTCATTTCTCCAAGCTCGGCTTTTTCCCTTGGTTGCTTGGATGCCTGATTTGACATGCTCTGTGCAGCATTTCTGCCCCTTCTGATTAACTCATCCCAGTCTCCTACCTCCTTAAGCGTGAGCAGTTCGATGGGTTTGTCCAGCTTTTGAATATCCTCATAGATCTTTTGCGGGGACATCTGCTCACACCCCATACCCACGAGAACTGCCCCGAACACGTTTGGATTTGCCACAAGGTTCGTGAGGGTCCATGTGGAACGTTTGAGATCATCTCCTAGATGTGAGCAGGAGAGGTTATGGCCGAGAGGTATTGCCCCTGGAATTCCCCGGCTGATTAGCCTGGGGAGTTCGTTGATGCATCCCGTGGTGGTAACGACCGCTACAACATTGCGCACGCCCACGCTACCATTCTTTCTTCTATATCCTTGAAATCTCATGGAACGATTTTCACAACGCAAATGCTTCTTGTCTCTATGTCCCCTTCGACATTTGAGATCTATCACCTTGGAGGCTTAACAAGGCCTTCATCCAGTATAAACTTCACCGCCAGTTGGGCGGCCTTTCCCACCACATCGGTGCACTTGTCCACGTGCCCGCCNGCCTCCTCGAACTTCTCGAAATCCTCCATATCGGCGATGTAGTAAGGGCGACCAAACTTGATAAGCTGGATGTCCCTACAGATGATGGAACCCAGCTCCCGGGTATACTCCTGTAGGAATTTTCTCGCCAATTCAAAGGATTTAAACCGGACTTTCTCAGGGTCCTCGAAGTTTGAGCGCTCTCGTCCCAAAAGCTGACTGATCACCATGACGCCACCAACGTAACCTCCGCAGACCCCTATCCCGGTCAAGCCTCCACCTCCAGCCAGCCCGGTTCCCGCCTTGAACACGCTGTCATCCCTGATATCCAGGGTATCCTGTATCGCTGCAATCGCACACTGAGAGCAGCCTCTGTATACCTTCTCATACTCAAATCCCAGCTTATAAGCCTTATCCAGAGCTTCTTCTTTTGTCTTTTCCATTTTCCCTCCCTTGAGTTTTGTGTTAGAAGAACATCTTCAAACGCTCCGATTATTTGGCAAGGACGCCCCCATCCACAAGCATGGCGTGACCGGTGACAAATGAAGATGCATCCGAGCACAGCCACACCACGACCTCGGCAATTTCCTCCAAGGTCGCGAGGCGTTGCATGGGTATCAATGATAGAAGTTGTGCTTCGGCTTCTGGGTCGCTGGAGATGATGTTCTCGACAAGCGGCGTACGCACAACGGCAGGACATACAGCATTGACCCGGATGCCTGTACTGGCATATTCCAGCGCTGCCACTTTTGTCAGCCCTATGACCCCGTGTTTACTGGCCGCGTAAGCTGCACGTTTCGGCAGTCCGATTAGCCCGACCATAGAAGATGCGTTGACTATAGCACCCCTGCCCTGCTTGAGCATTTGCGGAATCTCGTACTTCATGCATAGCCACACGCCCTTCAGATTGACGTTCATGACGTGATCCCAATCCTCCTCAACGGTGTCCGGGGTTAAGCGAGGGCTCACCGCGACCCCAGCGTTATTGTATGCGCAGTCGAGCCGTCCGTATATCTCCACTGTTTTGTTCACCATTGCCTCAACCTCAACTGCCTTTGACACATCAGCTCTGATGAAGGTGGCCTCGCCACCAGTTTCCATAATTGTATTCGCGGTCTCCTTACAATCTTCAGCACTGATGTCTTCTACTACAACCTTTGCTCCCTCTCTGGCGAATGCAAGTGCCGACGCCTTTCCGATCCCAGAGCCTGCGCCGGTCACGAGAGCTACTTTATTCTCCAATCGTCCCGCCATATGATAAAACCTCCTCATCGTAGCCGTTTGTCACCGATCTGGAACACGGTCTTACCACGCCATCCATCCTCCATCTATTGGGAGGATCACCCCGTGAATAAAATCCGATGCCGGCGAGGCCAAGAAGACGGCGGCCCCAGCAATATCCTCCGGCACTCCCCACCGACCAGCCGGTGTTCTCGCAGTGATGGATTTGGACCGATCTGGATCCTTTTGAATGGCCTCGGTCAACTCAGTAATGAAAAAACTGGGCGCAAGGGCGTTTACGTTAATTCCCTTGCCCGCCCAGTCGTTGGCGAGGGCCCTCGTGAGCCCTGCAACGCCGTGTTTTGCCGCTACATAGGCACTTACATTGATCCCTCCCTGGAATGACAGCACTGAGGCAATGTTGATGATTTTCCCCTTTCCTTTTTTTAGCATGATCCGGCCGGCAGCCTGAGAGAGAATAAAGGTGGCGCTGAGATCGCTCTCCAGGGTATCATCCCAGTCTTCTTCGGGGTGCTCCACTGCGGGAGATCTCCGGATGATACCTGCGTTATTGACTAGGATATTCAGATCACCCATCTTTTTTACCACTGCCGGTATCACCTGCTTGGTTTGCTCCCTTACAGTCAGATCCGCCGGGTAATGCATATAGCGACGTCCGAGGCTCAGAACTGCCTTCTCGATCGCGGAACGAGGCTCGCGACTGACCACAACAATGTCTGCTCCTGCCTCAGCCAGAGCACCAGCTATGGCTTTCCCTATCCCTTTCGTGCCTCCCGTAACCAGAGCTACATTTCCATCCAGCCGAAATCTGTTGAGTATCATTGGGTCACCTCATTGGCTACCGCTCCGCACCGTATTTACAAAAAAGGAAGCAGCGTGTATTTCATTTTTTGAAATAAGATTTCAGATTCCTCAGAAAAAAGATGAAACTTACCACCGCATCTCAGAGGATATTTTCTCTGCCTTCGCCATCACCAATCCCTTTAGTTCATTATTAATCCTTTCCATGGTCATGGTGAAAATCGATCCCGTAATGCTCAACGCTGCCACAATCTGTCCCCCAGCCCTTATGGGCGCAGCGACGCAGCGCACACCCTCGTAGTATTCTTCGTCATCAATCGCGTATCCCTGTTTTCTGATCCTTTCTAATTCCTCAAACAGCTCATCGATGCTGGTTATCGTGTTTTTACCGTAAGGCTTCAGAGCTCTGCCCTGATAAATACTGAGAATGTCCTTTGGTGAGAGTTCAGAGAGAAGCACCTTCCCGCCAGCGGCAGCGTGCGGATCAGTGCTAAAACCTATATAGGTGGCCAAGGAAAGCCCTTCTTGGCTCTCGATTTTATCAATGTAAATAACCTTCCCATTTCTCAAGATAGCTAAATGAATGGCTTCCTTACATTCACCGTGAAGTGTGCGCAGTTCGTCATGAAGTTCGAGTAGATACTTGTTGGCAATTTTACGGACATCTATATTGTCCAATATTACTCTACTCAGGGACAGGAATTTTAGGCCGAGGGAATATTTCCTGGTTTCTCCGTTCTGGGCTACATAATCATAAGGAAGAAAGGTGCTCAAGATGTGATGGATCGTGCTTTTCGGTAAACCGAGGAAGTTACTCATCTCCAGTAGACTTAAACCACGGGGATTTCTGCTCAATAGTTCGATGACCTGGAGGCTCTTATCGAGAGTAGAAAGCTTCATGCTACAAAGGTATAAAATTTCAAATAATGAAACAGTATTCCTTTTATTTTAACAAATCCTGCTTGTCAACAGATTTTTACGATTCGAACCAAATCGCAGCTAAGGGATGGACGAATTGTCCTTAGCCCATGTAACTCTATTTTACGTTGACCCCAGAGCTCTGCTGTCCTATACTGACACGTCCTTGGGGGATATCACAACGTAGTTTCGAAGGGAGGCCTACCGATGACAAGACGCATAAATCTCTCAGTCAACGATATTCCCGTTGATATCGATTACTTTGTCCAAGGGTTTATTGATCACACTGTGGGTGGCATGATAGCTGCACTGGAGGGAACGGGAGAAATAAGGCATTTAGTTGTTACTGTTGAGGGGAATCAGGTGGCAGTCATTCTTAATGAATCCGTCCTTCCGCTTAACCCATTTGCCGGCAAAATCATCAGAAATACCATCGTGGGTATGATTTCCTCGTTGAAAGGAGTTAGTCAGATAAACTCCCTAAACATTACCATCAGACGGTAGCCAACCATAAGCGCCTATACCTGTGGTCATGGTCCTAACGGCGGTTTGCAACCGCGCCTTCCTTTGACAGTCATGGGTTTCCTGTTCACGATCTTCGACTATATATGAGGGTTGGCTGCAGCTTTCCTCGAAGGATTCAGGCTTTAGCCAGTGGAGAGACCTATGGAAGATCTGATAAAAAAGGCAGCTCAGGATTTGGCAAATGCCCAATACGCTATCGCACTGTCCGGAGCGGGTATTTCAACTGAATCTGGTATACCGGACTTTCGGGGCCCATCCGGAGTCTGGACAAAGGATCCTGAGGCGGAAAGAAGAGCATATCAGAGCTATGGAAAATTCCTGGAGAATCCGAAGGAGTACTGGGAGGAGAGGCTCCGTGCTCCCTCGCTGTTGGGGGACTTAGAGAAAACACAACCGAATCCAGGTCACCTTGCCCTAGCTGAGCTTGAGAAGATGGGGAAACTAAAATCTGTCATCACCCAAAATGTTGATGGCCTGCACGAAAAGGCTGGAACAAAAAATTTGATAGAATACCATGGCAGCTATTTCAAACTGAGATGCAGTAAGTGTGGCCTAAGAATCGGCTCTGATGAGATAGATTTGCAAGAGCTTAATAGAAAAGGGGAACTCCCTCCTCTCTGCAGGTGCGGAGGGGTACTGAAATGGGATGTCGTTCATTTCAGGGAACCCATCCCTGAGGATGTGGCTAGAAGGAGCCAAGAAGAGGCATGGAAATGCGATCTCATGCTCATTTGTGGTACTTCTGCAGTGGTATATCCTTTTGCCCAACTACCATTCTTGGCCAGAAAGCGAACGATTGAGAAACAGACTACTACGGAATCGGGTTTGCATGTAGTCAAACGTGCACCGGCTACTACTATTATTGAAATAAATGCAGAACCTACTCCATTAACTCAGGAAGGGATTTCAGACTACCTCATCCAGGGAAAGACCGGCCGGATTTTGCCGGCGATCGTCGAGCAGGTAAAAAGGATCCGAACATGATCATTCTGTTTTGTGGTGTGCCGGGATCGGGCAAAACCACTATAGCGAAATGCCTTGCCGAGATTCTGACGGAATTCGGGCACGTGAAACTCATCGTCTCCGATGAAATCGGAAGTAAGGTCTATGAGCGCATCTTTAAGCTTGTCGAAAAGGGCTCGAACGGGGCAGACTACATCTTGGTTGACGCCACCTTTTATAAGAAATATTGGAGAGAAGTGATTGAGACGGTAGGCGGTAGAGACCATGTTCTAACTTGCTACCTTTCTTGTAGCCTCAATACGTGCCTTGAGAGAAACAGAGCTAGAAGCCCTTCGCTCCCTGAGCGAGTAATTCATATCATACACAAGGAGATGGAGCGTCCTCTCCACCCTGAACTCTCCATTGATACTGAGAAAACGGCTCCTCATGAATCAGCATCTAAGATTGCTGACTGGATAATCCGCACCAGGGACGAGCTCCAGTGCGCCCGCTCTCTCACCAAGAGGAGGAACGTAAATAGTGTCTGACGGGCACTCGTCAAAGGAGCATTACGTGGAGATGCCGATAGAGCTGGCGGTTCTTTACAGAGATGAACTGCGAGAATACGACTTCGGACCTGGCCACCCGTTCCGGGGAGACCGATACCAAGTATTTCCTGAGTTCCTCAGAGAAAAGCTAACTCCTTCAGTTTACCAGGAGCTTAAGGCAGATTGGGCCACTGATGATGATTTGTCAAGAATATGTGCGAGCGAATACATTGACTATACGAGGGCCTTTTTCAGGGCTACAAGCTCAGGACTCTATTACAATGGGGATTTCTACCGATTTCACAGCGGAGATAATAGACCTGCAGGGACGCCGGGCAACGTTGAAAAGGGGGCAAGGCTGATAGTTGGACAGGCAAAACTCGCTGTCGATCTCATTCAGCAGGAAACCTTCTCGAAAGTGGTGTCTCTGGGAGGCGGAATGCACCATGCCAAGGAAAGCTATGGCGAGGGGTTTTGTATATACAATGACGTCGCATTCACAGCCAAATATCTGCTCGAGGAATATGGGCATCAGCGCATCTTGATTCTCGATACTGACGCCCATGCCGGCAATGGAACGTGTGCATACTTCTATGAAGACCCAAGGGTTCTGTTCATCGATATGCATCAAGACCCAATGACTCTGTATCCAGGGACGGGCTTTGTTCATGAAATCGGAGCGAACAACGGAACGGGCTTCACCATAAATGTCCCCCTCCCACCCTATGCAGGTTACGGTTCCTATGAGCACGTTTTCGATGAGATCATTCAGCCGGTGACGGAAGAATTCATGCCGCAGATTATTATAAGGAATGGCGGATCGGATCCCCATTTCGATGACGGGCTCACTCGCCTTGGTCTTACGGTAAGCGGTTTCAAGATGATAGGAGATCGGGTAAGGCAAATGAGCACGATTTGTGATGGCGAGGTCGTTGATCTTATTGCCTCCGGTTATAATAGGGAGGTTCTACCTTATGCCTGGCTGGCTCTGGTGAGCGGCCTTGGGGGCATTGAAACCACGGTTGAGGAGCCATCTGCGGTCCCCCCACGATTTCAAAAAGACCCCTCATTTGATGACACCAAAGCGGTAGTAAGGGAAATCAAGAGGAACCTGGCGAGCTATTGGAGATCTCTTACATGAAATAAGCGGTAAAATATATATTTTCGGATAGTTTTAACACATATAGAAAGTAAATTATTAGGAAAGCAATAACGGTTTTTCGAGCTCAGAACCGTGGGGTTTCACTATCATGCTAAGCCTTCCATTCGACCCGTTAAGAAGGGCAAAGGAGGTAGAAGACTTGGTGATGGAGGGCACAGCGAGGAAATACTACCGATTCAGGGCTGCAAGGTACTATGGCGGTATAGCAACCGCTGATCTCGTTGGTTGCCCTTTCCTGTGCGCATATTGCTGGAATTACGGAAGAAATTTACACCCTGAAACGAGCAGAGACAGGCATTACTCACCAGAAGAGGTGGCAAATAGGCTTCTGAGCATAATGAAAAGGAAGAAGTTCAATAAAATAAGACTCAGTGGCGCTGAACCCATTCTCGGTAATCTATCATTTGAGCACCTTAGCCAAGTATTGAAACTGATCCACAACACAAATCCCATCTGTGATTTTATCCTCGAAACGAATGGCCTGCTTATTGGCTATGAGCAGAGCTTTGTCCAGGCGCTTTCACACTTCGACAGGCTTCTCGTTAGGGTATCGCTGAAAGGTTTCGATGAAGAGAGTTTTGAGGCTATATCTGGGTCCAACCGAGCATACTTTAATCTGCCCATAAAAGCCCTAAGGGATATGATTGAAAGCGGGATTAATGCCTGGCCTGCTATAATGTTTGAGATCGGTGGGCCAACGGGCATAGGGAAAATCAGTCAAGAACTAAGGGATTATGGGATTAAACCGGAGGAGCTGGAGATAGAGTATCTGGAGCCCTACCCTTTTGTCCTTGAGAATTTACAGAAGCGCTCAATTTCCTTGCACAGGTAAACGAAAAATTCGCGTTTGAATGGGCAGGAAATTGGTTCTTAGAAACGGCTTATTAATTGGTATCAAAGCGGGGAAGTAAAAGCTGCGCAATTCTCACTGTGGACTCACTTGATTGGAACCACTCTTCCCCCGGTCATTTTCTTCAAGTCATCGCAGTTGAGTTTGAATACCGCTTTTGGATTTCCGGCAGCAGCCCAAATCTCCTCATGTTGAAGGAGATCTTCATCGATAAAGGTCTCCAGCTTTTCACGGTGGCCAAGGGGAGGAACACCACCAATGGCAAAGCTGGTCTTATCGCGGACAAAATCCGCATCTGCTATCTTAACTGGTTCGGAAAAAATCTCACCGATCGTCTTTTCATTTACGCGATTTGGGCCGCTAGCGATCACTAGGATGGGCCTGTTCGTCTGGGTCCCTCTAAAGACGAGCGATTTGGCAATCTGCTCAACTTTGCACCCAATAGCTTGGGCAGCTTCCGCAGCGGTTCGCGTGGTGTGCGGTAATTCTATGACTTCATAGGGAAAGCCCAGGGTTGTTAATGCAACCTGCACCTTTTGCGCACTGGGACTTAATGGTTCAGACATCACAGCTCCTTCAAAGCTTGGCTCTAGATTCTTATCATAGCCCACTACAAATTGGTTTGTCCGGACACCACGGGCTGCGCTCTCATTTACCCTACCAACTTCATCCGAAGCAAGGCGGTCTTATTGTTTGGCCTGATTTGCAACCGCCTCAGCTGCCTTTTTTGCAGCCTCAGGGTCTCCCAGATAGTAATGCTTAATCGGCCTTAGATCGCTATCCAATTCATAAACTAAGGGTATACCCGTTGGTATGTTGAGGCTCACGATCTCTTCCTTGGAAATATCATCCAGATACATCACCAAGGCCCTCAGACTGTTTCCGTGCGCTGCTATCAGGACCCTTTCACCCTTGCTGACAGTCGGTGCAATTGTATCATGCCAGTAAGGCAAGAAACGTTCGACCGTATCCTTTAGGCATTCAGCAAGGGGAATATCCTCCTCTTTCAGATCTGCATACCGAGGATCCTTGCCCGGATACATGCTGTCGCTCCTATTAAGTTCAGGCGGCCGTATATCATAGCTCCGCCGCCACAGCAGAACCCGATCAGCACCATGCTTTTCAGCTGTTTCTGACTTGTTCAGCCCCTGTAAAGCGCCGTAGTGCCGCTCGTTGAGCCTCCAACTCCGGTAGACGGGGATCCACATAAGGTCCATTTCCTCTAGGATAATCCAGAGCGTCTGGATGGCTCGTTTCAGTACGGATGTATATGCAACATCAAAGGTGTAACCCCCCTCTATGAGGAGCTTGGCCGCTGACTTGGCCTCCTGCTCACCTAAACTGCTCAGACCGACATCTATCCATCCAGTAAATCTATTTTCAAGATTCCAGGTGCTCTGGCCGTGCCTCACAAGGACGAGTTTTATCATGCTATGCGTTCCTTATACTTCAATCTCAAAAAATGCCTGAATTTCGAATCTTGCAACACTAACAAACATACATGTGTCTTAGTCATGGAAAGGCTTCTCAGACTGAATGAAACCTGCGTAAGCTTTACCGGCTTATATCTTAAGGTTTCTGGCTCTGTTGACTTTGCTCCCCTGAAACACTATAGTTTTCAGATGGAAGTGGAAAGCTCACTGGTGGGGCTCCCGGACTTCAAATCCGGTGTGCCGGGCTAATTACCTGGCAGGTGGGTTCGATTCCCATGCACTTCCGCCAACTGATTTAAGGGACCCGGCCATTGCCGGTCGAGTCCTTTTTTGATTTCCTAAATTCCGAGCTTTTTCATCTCCCTGTTTAGAGAAAGTCTTCACGTGTTGAGCTGCCTCATACCCTCTTTGGCGTGACGCTAACCGCCATGGATCGATGAGAACAACGCCTGATTGAGGCGTTTGCATAAAAATGAACGTCGACGGACAGCCCTGATCTTCTACATATCTCCGGTAGACTACCAAAACCCCCCATAGCACAATATCCCCTTCATTAAGGTTTCATAAACCCACTCGTTTGCCGGAATTCAACTCCAGAGTTATGCGAAAAATAGATACATGAAATCAGCATGATAGAAAATACTTATAAAGCCTGAGATAACCATTCTATCTCAACAAATGTAACGCGCGCACGTGTATCTGCGCTGCGAGCTCCAGGCTCTCTAAGCTAGGGCTTGCGGCTTCTGAGCTCTAATCCAAGGGTCACCTGATTCGCCTGAGCTCCTCTTTTGAGTGCTTTTATTCATCTTCAACAGAATACCATGCAACCTGTCTAAGGGCAGCATAGATTTACCCGCCATTGGAGGGTCCCCCCTGCGGGGCTGTAGGAGCTTCATTGCTTCTTGGCATTTTCAATTAGGGGTAGGAGCAGTTGGTAGGTGGACTTGAGCGTTTTCTCTACATCCGGTACGGCTGAAGCTTCCTTACCCCCCGAAGCATAGACCTTAATTTGGTTTTCGAGGAAGTGGCGGAGTTCAGATGCCTCATCAATCCATTGATTATACTTCTCGTTTGCCCTCACTTTTCCCGATTGAGGATCGGTAATAATCTTTGTGGGGATAACCTTCAACCGAGCAAATCTTGTTTGCACTTCCGCCTTAACGGCCTCTGCCTTCTGTACTTCTCGCTCTTTTTTCTGCAAATCCTCAATTATCCCGCTTGCATAACGCTCGAATGGAAAGTTGACCTTATAGTTCGGGTCATGGAGCTTGGGTTCGTTCAGCCACTCATCCATGAGCCCATGGGAGTAAAGGTCAACAATATCCCTTCTGAGAGGCATCAGTTTCTCGCGTTTGGATAAGCCGTGCCTCTCTCTACAGGCGTTTCGAGCGCGAATATCCTCATTAATTGCGTGATGCAACTCCTCTTGTGAGCCAGCGGACGTTGAATAAGAAAGCCATTTCTGTATTCTTTCCGGATCAAGACCTCTGCTTTCGAGCATCTGTAGAAGTTCCTCCTGCTCGGGGGCTACAGCTTCTTTCCAGGTCTCGGTTGATTGGCGCTTCTTTTCCGCGGCAGCGATCTCCTTCTTTTTGTTCTCAATGGCCTGCCGGATCTCATTGAGCGAAAAGCTGTCATCAACAAAGGTAATGCCAAGTTCTCTGCATTCTTTGAGCAATTCTTCTCTCTTGCCCATATTGTATCCTCCCATATTGTCTTTTCAAGACCGGGAAAATGGCTTTTGGATGCTAATGAAGTCCATGAGGGCTCATCAACACGTTGTCATATCCCAATCTGTGGTACCCTACTGGGTTCTCTAGCTCAGCAGAGGGGTACTTATAAACCATGTAAGGCTGAGCCCTTGGCGCGACAAAACTCTATGCAATTCGACTGGCTCTCTTGTCTTACAATCAGCACGAAATAAGCCCCAAGATTCACCCTCTCATCGCACAGCCACTGCAATCATTATACCAAAAGAGTCCGTCCACATCCACCCGCTAGACTCCGCGCCATCTTCTTGCA
>JGI24422J19971_10001480_pt1 | contig 14301 bp, 19 predicted proteins | sample DeeMarSWOR152_54_FD_19971 | JGI IMG/M metagenome (IMG submission 19971) | reverse complement strand
ACCAGTCTTCTCAGCGATGGCCTTCAACTCTTTGCAAACATTTTCCAGCTTCTCGTAATCCGTGCTGGTTAATCGAATCCGCGCCTTTCTCGCCATCGCTACTTTTTCCCCTTAGCGTTGCTCTTATCCATCCATTCAAGTTTTAAATACTTTTTCCCTATCTCCTGTACTTAATACTTATACTTTTCAAACATCTTAGGCTTCCGGAAGATCTGGACGCCATTCATCGTAGTGAAGTAATCAAAGCCTGTTGACGCTAGGTCCTTTGCTTCGTCAACGGTTGTCGCTGTAGCCACGTCAAACTCGTCATCCTTGAAGTGAACCAGATGCGTGTACTTCACAGTGTTTTTGATGCTTTTATGACCTAACAATTTCTGGACCAAGAGGAGGTTCTTCGTGTGGTGGAAGGTCATGGTTGCTCCCCAGTGTCGAAAGGTGTTAAAGGTTATGGCGTTGATTCGTGGATTTTGTAGGACTCTGGCAACTCTTTCCCTCACTTTAAGGAAGGAACATAACATTGAATCATATGTAGTTGGGAAGATTCGCTCCGAAGTCCGAGGTAAAACCTTGAGCATTGTTATCAGCTTGCTTGAAACCTTGAGTTGTCGTGGGTTATGCCGTTTCACCGGATCGTTTATTGTTATGATATTGCTTGAAACGTTTATCCATCGTAGTCTTAGGACTTCGCCGGGATCAGCGAATGTTTCTCAATATCTATTCTAGAATTGTTCGGTTGCTTCGGTCCTAAATGCGCGCAGACAGCTCAATCCCTTAGCACATGTATGCTTCAAAGTATTAACTCGGCTAAGTCGCATGCGGCTACGCACACAACTGTATCAGCGCCTCCATAATATANTAAGAGTTTATCATCCATCAAGATCGCACCACAGCTAAAGACAACATTAGGCACTCTTCCAAAACGTTCATAATCTGTGCTAGGTTCCAAGATGGGGCTTTCAGAACGGTAAATCACTCTTTCAGGATCATTTTTATCAAGGATGATAGCACCAAGNCGATATACTNTCTCAAAGTTTACACCATGATATATAAAGAGCCATCCTTCGCTGATCTCTATTGGCGGACCAGCCGCGCCTACTTTCATGCAATCCCACTTTCCAAGTCTAGGTCCTACTATTGCTCTTATGTCAGACCAATGCTGAAGGTCATCCGAATATGCTATACAAATGTCAGGGTCAATGCGATGGAACATAACGTAACGACCGTTAACTTTGCAAGGGAGAATCGCAGCATCCTTGTTTCGAACACCTGCAAACGGCGTCCATCTTTCTCCCCAATTCCACCGCTTATTAATGAAATCATCTGTCCCAATGGATGTTAGAGCAATCTGATGCGCACTTGACACGCGGTCGCGCAATGCTGTATAGGCCATTATGCATTGCTCATCCAGCAAAGTCAGCCGAGGATCCTCACAACCATCCTTTTCTGTGTCATTTCCTGGTTCAAAAACAGGAGACGACAATCGTTTTTCGACTTGATAACCATCTAATGAAGAAGCATAACCAAGTCGAGAAACTCCATCATTGCCGACAGCGCGATACAGAATGCTGACTCGTCCGCCGACGTAAACGGCAGCAGCGTTAAAGACTGCACGTGCCTCCCACGCATGTCTTGATATCGGTTCAAGAATTGGGTTTCCCTTAAATCTCTCCATTAGCGATCTTCCTGAAGGTTATTTTGAAAATTCACGAGATTTTTAGCTTATGGATCACAACTAAGGATTTAAGAACCTTTGTTACAAGCATGCGCCTTCTAACTCTTGCCTGTCGGCATTCCAACAAGTTCATCCAAGATTCTCCTTAAAGTCACCATTCCCACTAAACATCCTTCATTATCCACTACTGGAAGGTGTCGTATACCATGTGAGACCATGACCCTCTTAGCCTCTGCAAATGAAGCGTTTTCCCTAACTGTTACGACGTTTTTTGACATGACTTTTCTCAAGTGTGTGTCCAAGGGAACTTTTCTGGCCACGCTTCTGAGGGCATCCCGTTCTGTAAATATCCCATTACATCTTCCTTTGTCATTAGTTATCAGTAGTGCTCCAACATGCTTTTTGAAAAGAATTCTAATTGCATCTTCAATTGTTGTCTCCTCTTTTGTTGTTATCACATTCTCGATCATCAGATCACGAACTTTCAACTTTGCAAACCTCCATAATCATTTTCTCTATTTTCTCATATACAGCATGATTCAACCCTCTTTTTATTTACGCATGTTTTCCAATTCCAGACGAGCTAGGAGGTAGGATATAGTAGCTTCAGCGCCTTGATTTAAGTTCAACCCTTGAGGATTAATACCATCATAGNAAGCGCCTGTGGTCGAGTCGTAGACCACTATATTCTTAGTGTTCTTCCCTAAAAACCATTCAAAAGCAATGTGCGCTGCCTTTTGATACTTCTTTTCATTAGTTGAATGGAAAGCGGTCAAAGATGCCTCTACCATGCACGATACCTCAATTGGCTGCTGGTCGTAGATGGCTCTCCGACCACCTTTCTCGTACCATCCTCTGTTACCAATTGGGACAATTTTCTCATCGATCATCTGGACTTCAATAAGAAAGTCAAGAGATTCCTTCGCTACTTGAAGATATCTGCTATCTCCGATTATGCCGTAGGCTTTGAAAAGTGCTTGCGACAAACGCGCATTAACATATGTAAGATATGGTTCAAACCAGCACCAATCAGGAGAAGATACTCTCTGGTAGCTCTCTAGCATTTGCTCGGTTGACGACACTATACTCTTGAAGAGATTTCGGTCATGAGGAAAAGCCTCGTAATAATTGCTTAGGCCCAAAATTGTAAAGGCTCTGGCTCTAGGACTTTTGAAGTTGGATGCGTGTTGAAACACCTTGTCAAAAATCTCTTTTGACGTAGTTTTGATGCCTTCAGAAAGATCAGATCTGATAGCATACCCGCAAGCCCAGAGGGACCTCCCCATGCAATCTTCTGACCCTACATCATCAATGAAATCACGATCGTAACCTAATAAATTGTGAAATTTACCATCAGGTCTTTGCATATGGAAAAGGAAACTCAAATATGTATTGGCGAGTTTGCTTACATCAGGGTCGTCATGAAGTTGAAGCAATTTCACGCAAGCAACCAGTGCACGGGCATTGTCATCTGTAGTATAACCCTCTTTTCTGTTGGGAACAGAATATTTGGTGTGTTGAAGGATGCCTGTGTCATCAGTTAGGGCTTTAAGATGATCCAGTTTGATAGGAGGAGGTCTAATAATTATCACCTTTAGTCTTTAAGAGGCTGTTGAATAAATTAACATATTTTTCTGCGACTCTTGGCCAAGTGAAGTTTCTACTGTATGCATAGGCCTTCCTTTCCAAGATACGTCTCAGTTCTGGGTCTTCTAGAAGTCTGCTTATAGTTTCAGCGACTGAGGTAGGGTTTCTGAACTTGCATAATAATCCTCGCCCGTCCGCTAAAGCTTCTTGTGCGTGAAGGTATGGCGTAGATATAACGGCCTTCCCGGTTCCTAGTGCGTAGACTAGCGACCCGCTACTGATCTGATTCCGATCCACGTATGGAGTGATGTAGATGTCTGTTGCTTGTAGATACCTGATTAGTTCTCGTTTAGAGAGAAACCTATTGTAGAACCTTACATGTTTTCCCAATTCGAGTTCATCAACCAATCTTATCAGTTTCTTTCGATAAGCCTCTCCTTCAATCTTCCTCACTTCGGGATGAGTTTCTCCAATAATAAGATACAGAATCCTTGATTCTTTTCTTACGAGGGAAGGAAGGGCTCGAATAACATATTGGATGCCCTTCCCACGGTTTATCAGTCCAAACGTAGACAAGATAATCCTCCCTTTCAAACCAAGAGAAGTTTTGGGTTTTTCGCTATTAACGAATGGAACATCGGGGCAACCATGAGGGATAACTTCGATTTTTCCACGTTCAACATCATAATTCTTCAGTAGTTGCAGAGCTCTCCTCGTCATTACAACAATTGATGCGCTATGATACGCAATTTTCTCCATAACTGATTTGGCAAGCAATCCAAAGTTCGGCACAATAGTGTGGAGTGTAGTTACGATTGGCCTCTGAAGACTGTCTAGAAATTGATTGATGTGCTCTCCCCACTCTCCTCCAAATAGACCGAATTCGTGCTGAAGATTCACTAGATCAACTTTGGAGAGATTAACATAGCGAGCGGCTTTTAGATAATCGTCAATAGAATCTCGTTCAATTTGAAATTTGACTCTCCTATCATACTTGTAGATTGCCGCCTTTTCATTTATTGCAATAACCACTGATTGTCTAAACTCACTAAGCCCATCTATAGCATCGATCAAATCTTTCGTGAAGTTTGCTATACCACACTCCCGCGGCGGATATGTGCTTGCATAAGCAATTCCCCTTTTACCAACATTGGAAAAGAAGCGGTTATGCATGATTTCACAACGCCACCTTTCCTATGTTCTCTCTCCGCAATTCTAGACCGAGTCTCACCAACGCCACCTCAAGATTCCTGAAGTCGTAGCCTTCCACTCTATTTTTATTCCAGAATTCAAGTTTTCTCAAAGGATTCTCACGCGATTCTAGTATTCCCAATTTCTTCGCCACTTTAGAGCCGCCTCTGGACCTACATTTTACAGGCAAGAGCCTTACTCAAGTGTTTTCTCTGGGCGTTCTATAACTCTTACGAACTTTCTTTTCTTCGAGCCCCACGGTGATGTACGTCTCTTGAATACGTCAATTAAGCCTTTGTTCTTCAAGTTTGGAATCGACCCCATCATTCTCACAGGAATGTTTGTGGTCAACAATTCTCCACGCCTCTTAATGAATCTATAGACCTCCCTCTCAAAATCAGTCAGTTCTTTAGACAATTCGAAAAGCTCCCAAATTTGCGACTCGGCTCAAGTCTAAATCGCCTAAAGGGTTTGGATCGACAAAAGACGATCGAGGTCATTTTGAAGAAGGGTTGTCCAACCGCGTTTGAAGTGAAACGCGGCGTCATCGCCGATGAGTCTGACCTTACAGGAATGCGCGCCCTCAGAATAACACTTACAGTCAGTTTCTTTCTTAGGAACCTTCCCACACTTGGCTTTGCATAGATCATTTACATAATGTCCTATTCTAAGGTAGATATCCTGCGGTCCATATGAAGGCATGATTTTTTCCGATATTATCTGAATGTCTCTTCGCCTCATTTCTTCTTTTGCTGCTTTTGAAAATCTCTTACTGATGAGAACTCCTTTATCATACTCCTCACGCTTCATGGTCTCAACCATCTCTTTGACGGTGTCTATTCCAACAAAGCCAGATTTTGATTTTGGCTTGGTTACTAGACGCAATAATACTTTCTCATTTGACCTAGCATCTGAAGCAGCAAGATCTATCCCCCTATCCCATCTTTCTCTCTCTTCGCATTCGTAATCTTCAAGCGCCATGATTAGCTCTGCCTTAGACTCAGCATCCATTCGTCATATACACCTCCACATCAGTTCATGTTAATTCCTAATGTCCAAGATGGAAAAACAAGATTATATCGAATCAAAAGTCACTAAAACTTACGGGAATCCGAGAGTTCAATCTTGTCTTCCATTCTTGTTACTATAATTCTCACGACGCCTAATATACTCTTGCTCCTAGCATGCGAAAACTAGATGCTTATTAGATCGTGTGCGCGCATAACAGAAAAATGGGGATTTTGCGGGGATATCGCCATCCTCTAAGTTTTAAATACTTTTTCCTTATTTCCTGTCCTTGGCACGTATGCGCGCGCCGATTAAAAAATGGTTCCTTTATGAGAAATGGCCAGCTCGTAATACCGCAAAGCATGTTTCTTTATTCTCGAATAAGTTGTATTATCAACATTCTTAACTACTTTAGCTGGAACTCCAACAACAATGGATCTTTTGGGTATAATGCTGTTTTCAAGCAATGTCGCGTTCATTCCTACTATTGACCCTTCTCCTACTATTGACCCCTCAAAGACTATCGCCCTTATTCCGATCATTGAAACGTCTTCAATCTTGCTTCCATGGACCACAGCCCCATGAGCAACTGTTACGTAGTCACCTATTTCGACTGGCAAGTGTCCCTTCAGATCATCTCCTTCGTAAATAGCTCCGCCATGAATGACTACATTCTCTTGAATGTTAGAGTATTTGCCAATAGTGATTTTTGCTACGTCTCCACGAATTACTGCACCGGGGAATACCGATGTGCCCTCAGAGATTTCAACATCACCTATCACAGTTGCTAATGAAGAGACCATCGCATCTTTGTGAATCTTAGGTTGTTTTTCTCCGTACGAGAAGATTGGCAATGGACTCACCTATACTAGATTTGGCACAATGTATCTTAATCCTGTTATAAAAGCCCGCGAATAAAAACTCTATGCGCGCGCGCAAAAAGCGTAGCTTGAAACGTAGACAGGAAACCATACCCCTCTTTTTTCTGTTTATAACAAGATACATCGAATGTAAACATTTAGTGATAGCGCGCGCATAATGTAGCCACTGACATCCACCAAAAAAGAGGAAAGGCGAGCTGTTTTGCGTGCGCTTTCAATGTAGCTTATACTACTTCTAGTCAACTTCAGTTTTGCCCGGCTCCAAGTTCTGTACGTACTAGAAACTTCAAAGCGTCTTCTTCGGTCGTATGGGGGTTCTGTGCCTGCAATAGTTTTATCTTTGTTTCAAGTTCTTCTATTCCGAGCGAACGGACAAATTCTCTGATGATCGCAAGTTTGTCGAGTTTTGTCCTGCTAAAATTGCACCTCAAATAGTTCTGTTCAACTTCATTAATGTCATATTTTTTGTCTGGTACAGGATGTCCCGTCAAGAACCGTTTTGTGTCCCGGTTGATTGTTGAACGATCTAATTCAGCTTTGAAGGCTTTTCTTAGGCAGTTGGGCCAGACATTTTCTTTTTTCAACCCTGCCTTTTCGGCTGAGTTCTTGATGACACGCCAAATGCTTGAGATCGCCATTCTGCCTCCAAAAGGCAGGTTTCTGCCTTCAGACGCAAACAGTGGGCTAATTGTCGTCAATGCTTTCACTTTCTCACCTTGTTCTCTCATTTTCTTGATTCTCCTCTTCCTTTCGTTCAAATAGGCGTTCAAGGCTTCACACGCTTCGACTCCAAAAAAAGTGTAATAAGTTACGGGCAAGGGTTTCGTGACAATATCCGAAGTAACATGAACTCGAATTGGGATTTTGTTTTTCTCAATCTGTTCCTTGACGTGCCCATAGTTAAGATTTCTCAGGGGGATAATCCCAAGTCCACTCTGGTACATACATAGGATTATAGCTCGGTCTCTCAGTGAGCGAGTATAGTCTACCATGATGTAAACTTGTTCTTTTGTTAGAATGACCTCGATTTTCTTCGCGCGCTTAGGAATAGCGTCTAAGCGTAAAGAGATGCCGTTTGCTCTAAAAAAGGATGCTAAGCAAGCTTTCGCGTGTCTTGCACTTTCGCGCTTGCCAGAATTTAGCGTTTCATTCACAAACTTTTGTGCAACTTCTTGGACCTCCAAACTTGCAGACGCCAATTCTTTCGGCTGTTCTGCTATTTGTTCTCCAAGTTCTGCGCGCTCGCGCGCTAAAGTGACCAACTCACTCGGACTCTTGCCACAATATTTGCTAAACTTGTATAGGGTCCTGAGGAAACTGGGTGTAGTTGCTCTCCATCCTGGCTTCTCTTTCAATTTTGATAACCATTTTTGAACGCTGGTATCTTTCAGTATGGGCTCAAAAACCTTTGGGGCACTAAGGAAGTAGCCGCTATCACTTCTCTTGCGCCAGTCTTTTGTCATTTTGATATACATTAGACAAACGGCTCTCGACGAGAATATAAGGATTTTTTCGATACAGATAGAAATTAGTATTTCACGTTCGATTCCCAACATGGATAAAGAGTTAGACTCTCATCGAATCACTACACGTTTCATTATTTCAGTTATCCTCCTATACCTCCGATGCCCGCTGGTTTGATTCTTCATGAGAGAACCGCGATCAGCCATTCGAGACAGGTAGGTAGAAATCGTGCTTAAACCAATGGACTCCTTAAATTCCTCTTTGTAAATCCACTGAACCTCTGTAGACGAAAACCAAACCGCGGGGAAGTGTTTCTCGATTACGAGCCGAACTTTGTCATATTTTGAAAGTTCAGAAACGTTTCTACCCCACTTTGAGCTAATTCCACGTATACCTCCCAACAACTCAACGATGTCAAGAATACGAAGCGCTTTTTCTCGCGTTACCCATCCCTTGAAGGCTATCTTGTATCGGTTCCTATTTTCGTCGAAGACTTCAATCCGCATCTTTCGTACAGACATCAGACCACCTTGTGCTCATTTGAGTCCAGCCCGACTCAATTTATTTGCTGGCTTGTCAGCCGGGAATGACATATCTATAGGAAACGCTTTTTCCCGCGGTCACGCTTTTTCTGGTTATCTGTACAACGTCTCCGGGTTTGGCTCCAATTGCAATTGCTGCGGTGTCTGATGCTCTGATTCGAGGCAACTGATACGGTTTCACCCGGTATTTTTCCAATAGCTTCTCTGTCTCTTCTGGCGAAGGGCTTCATGTTTGGGCACCAACTCGTGCTTGAATATGTCAAAGGAAGGAAACCTTTTGGGTATCAGTTCTATATTGTATTTCTTTGACCTCTTCTTGGCGGCGAAAGTGTATCGCGTATTAGCAACCATCATTCCCTTCTCAGCTCCAGCTTCTTTCATGGCTTTTTCCATTTTGTTAACGTAAGCCACCCCTACTACTCGAGCAAATATACACCAAATGAGTACGTGCTTTTTCTTTCCAGAAACTCTGGCCAAGAGGCTGATGATGTTTTCTTTTTCCTCGCGTTTTACTAGCTTGTAGCGTCTAAGCTTCATAAGATTTTGAGCCTTTCTCTCCTCTATCGTTTCAGTCTTCAAGATGAAATCTCATCCCAAGAATTCCTATCTTTGTTTAAAATCTTTTAGGGGAGCCTTACATTTCGTGCAGACCAAAGTCCTGAGTCCGTAATCATGGGAGACGGAGGTGTTTCCACACCTAGGACACCCGTACACTTTATCCATCATCTTCTTCGTCTTCCCCGATATCTACGGTGGTCGGGTTTATATTGACCGCCTTGAGTCCCTCGGTGAGCGTTTCTTTCCAAGATGACGCGGTTGTTATATTTTCTCCTGTTTTTAACCTTTGGATTGGGTTTAGACTTTGATCTGTCTTTTTTGGGGCCATTAAGCGATCTAACCTTTCCCGCCTTTGAAAGCGCTCCATGTGACGGCATGTCTCATCTCCATCCTGATTAACGCGTCATTTTCACGTCGTCGCTGCAAAAAAAAGTGGAAGTCATAGGTTTTAGAATTCGAAGAAAGCCCTTATGCCTACTTCAACTGCTGCCGGAGAACTTCCGCGACCACTTCTGAGGGTGTTTTGTTTGCTGCGTCTGCTTTTGTCTTCAGCTTTGCGATCAAATCTGCATCAAGTTGAACTTCAATTTTCTGTGGTGGTTTTGCTACTGTCACGATTTTTCACCTCACAATCTTACGTCTTATCTGTGTCGAAGCAATATAAGTGTTACTAATTTTCATTTTAATCGAAAATAATCCTTATATTACAAATTGTAATAACTAATACCGATATCGTGAAGCTCGCACAATATCATGTGGCAAAAATGCATCCTATAATCCCTATTTCCAGAAGATCACGCAGAATCGTGATCCTCCAAAAAAGTTGCGTAATCATTACTAGAGAAGGTATAGAATTTGTTAGGAAGAGGTACTCCTGCTCAGTCGCGCTAGATCCCAGAGAAATCAAATTATACGAATTCCTTATTCGGTTACTCTCTTTCGGCGGAGCGTTGCCTCTGGATTCAATAAGAAAGTGGCGAGAAAGCAAGATTTTAAAGGAAGCGCAGAAAAACCATTATGTAATTGTTGCTGTCTCTAGGCTAGAATTGCCGAAGAAGGAGGTTCAAGAGGCATTACAAGAAATTTGGGGAAAAATTCCTAAGGGTCTTTATGTTTAACCATTCAATGGTGTGAAAAATGTCGATCTCAGGAAAAATCTATGTTTGGGGGGAGAAGGCGAAATATGTTCCAGAAGAGCCTGGAGTTTACGCTCTCTACAATGAAGCTAGGTCTTTAATCTATGTAGGCAAAAGTGCCAGTCTTCGAAAAGAATTCATCCATTACTTGGAAACGAACTTTTCCGATGATCCTCGCAAACGTGAAACCAGATACTATAAGAGGGAATTTACTTCAAGGCAAGAAGACAGAATAAAGGAGCTTCTGGACGACTATAGACAAAAGCATGGCGATCTTCCCAAATGTAACCTTCCTCCTGAAACCCCTGAAAAAGAAGTTGCCAGCGAATGGGGATTCTACTTCTACGAGGATATTGGCAAACCGCTCTACGAAGTAGCTTTCAACCCACAAGATCTGAGAGAAAAAATACGGAAAGTTCCAGTTGCCTCCCTTAATTTCCATCAAAAAAGAGGAGACTTTGCTAGGTGGATTCAACACGTTTTCAAAGACATACAACTTGCAGAAGCTATCCAGAAAATTGACGAGACCGGAGAAGATCTTAGAAGAGAGCTTTTGATTTTGTTCAGTAGCTCAGAAAGAGGAGCATGCCCTAGATGCGGAATTGAAATAAGCCCAGTCAAGACTTGGAAAATGGCTGGGAGGCCAAGTAAGACCGGTGAAAGACTACGGCTTACAATAGGTCACTACAAATGCCCTGGGTGCAACAAAACATTCCGACGAGTGATTGCAAAAGAAAAAATAAGAGCTTCATGAACTTTCTTTTTCATGCGCGCGCGCACAAAGCGTAGCTTGAAACGTAGACAGGAAACCATACCCCTCTTTTTCTGTTTATAACAAGATACATCGAATGTAAACATTTAGTGATAACGCGCGCATAACTAATGTTCTGGTTACATTGTGAATAGAATAAATATGCCCTATTCCGCAAACACCACAACATCTATATACTAGTCCACGGATTTCAAACGATAAAAAAAATTTGTGGTGAATAGTGTGCCAAAAATTACGGCGAGAACCAAGCTTATAGAGAATGTCCGTACCATAGTTGACAACTCCAGAACCCACAGCGTTGTTTGTGACTTGCAAAACGCTAAGGGAGGACAGGACACTGGACCAACAGCGCTGGAACTAGCACTAATGGGACTAGCTGACTGCGCAGCCACCATATTTGCAGATGTAGCCAAACAAAGCAAAATCGAAGTCACAAAACTAGAAGTAGTAGCAGAAGCAGAAAAGGTCGCTGACTTGCCATTGCTAAAGAGCGTCAAGCTCAAAGTCAACGTTTCGGCTAAGGCGAGAAAGCAATTGCTCCAAGCGGTATGGCGAAGAACCGAAGCAAACTGTCCAGTAGTAGCTATATTCAAGAAACCAATACCTGTAGAAGTTGTATTTGAAACCGCAACTGTGGAATAAACTAGGGCATAATATACCCCATTCTTGGCTCAACCGTTATTACTTGAGACCTCTCACGGAAGCTTGAAAACCACAAACAGAAAAAAGTTTTGGGGAAAACTTCCAGTTTTCATGTGCGCATGTTCCATAAAGTTTGATTCATATGTGCTTGTTTCTTCTAATTGGAGTTTTTCAACTAATAAGAGCTTAAAATTGCAGAAAGCTAAAAATTTGACAAGACAAACTATAGTTAGTGGGACTTAACATGGGAGACGAAGACGAAAAGAAAAAGGTAGCGAACATTAAAGAAATCACTCATAAATCTTCTCAAGGCGTAGCTTCAACTGTTCCAGATGTCTGTAAGACGCCAACACCAGCAGGACCGGTTCCAATACCATACCCAAACACAGCAACGGCAAGTGACACTTCATCCGGAAGTAAGAAAGTAAGAATAAGCGAAAAAGAGGTCCCCATCAAAAACTCTTCTTACACAAAAAGTACAGGTGACGAACCGCCAACAACTGACAGTAGAGAATGGAAAAAAGCAGGGTCAGAGACACAAACAATTATTGGTTTCGTAAAGAAGCATCCCGTATTGATCGGGGTTACAATCTTGACTGTTACTGTAATTGTGTGGATTTTAGCGTCAAACATTCTGCGTACGCCTACACCAGTTGAGCCTAAAGAACCGATGTTTAGCTTGGACTTTTGGTTTTTATAGGAAAGAGATGTTATGCGTGACCTGAGTTAGGTGTAGCTCGACCTGATGAGAGTAGGGGGAGGGGAACAAAGCCATCTATTGGCCATGTGCGGTAAGGTTAAATTATGTGAAGTCATTTCAAATGTACCCGTGAACCTCAAAACTGCGCTAGGCGCAATTGCTGTTGCCGTTCTTTTCTTCTTCGGTATCATATTTGCTCTAGCCTCGGTTTACGCACCAACGAGACTAGTCGTGGCTGCGCTGTTGTTTCTGGTCGGCTTCGGAATCACCTATTATGTAACCAGAAAGCCAAAGACCATAGTTCAGAGGTTAGAGTTGTCAGGACAGATGAAGACCGTTGCGCTTAAATGTCCTAACTGTTCGGCTTCTGTAGACTCTAGCGCGATCAAAATTGTTTCTGGCGTGCCATACGCAACGTGTCCGTATTGTGGACAGACATTTGAGATAGCTGAGGAACCAAAATGGTAAAAACCCGTTCTTTCCTAGTCGCGTTGTCTGCCATATTCATTTTGATGACGCTTGTAGGCACTGCAGCAGCACAGAGAGAGTATCACTTGGAACATGAATGGGTAAAAATATGGATAAATCCTAATGGTAGCATTGACCTAATTTATGACATCAGTATAAAGCTTGATTCTGGTAACGAGATAAACTTCGTATTAATTGGTCAACCTCAAGGAGACTTCACCATAGGAAAGGCAATGGACCAGTACGGTCACACTCTTACGGCTATTGACGCGAGCTCTGGAAGCGATTACAAGGTGCAAGTCAACCTTCACGAGCCCTTAACGGCAGGGCAAACAGTGAGATTCAATCTTACCACAAACGTTGCTGACATGATATATGAAGATACGACTGACAATGTTGGCATGGAGTTCATTCCGACCTGGTGGGAAGAAGCAAGAGTGTTCGACCTTCAAGTGCAGATTGTTTTGCCTATGGACGTCACCATAGATAACGTAACAACAACGGAAGAGCTTTGGGACGGGACGCCCTATGAGGGTGAACGTCTATCAATATTCTGGCAAAGGACAGATCTTTTGCCGAATCAGAAATACACTTTTGGAGTTTCTTTTCCAAAAGAGTACGTGGAGAGTTACAGGACAGGACCAACTGGTGTAGCCGCCTTTTTTCAGCAATATGGACTTGTGCTCTTGATATTTGGAGCCTCGATCGCTGGAATAGGCGCCGTTGTATATGTGGTTCGCAAGAGACCATATCTGATTCCTACAATTGGCATCGAGACCCTTGGAATAAGACACGGTTTAACAGCCGTAGAGGCTTCTCACCTTCTCGGCTTCAAGCCAACAAAAATAGTCACGGAAATCCTTTACAGTCTCTTAAAGAAGAGAGCCATATGGGTTGAGTCTACAACTCCCGCGCTCAAGCTGAAAATTACGGAACCATTTCAGAAGAAGACCGGGAAGACTGAAACGCCTCTCCGATACTACGAAATCGACTTTCTCAACGCAATCAAAGAAGACGGGACCCTCGACGAATGGAAACTGGCAAAAACAATAACGTTTCTGAGAGATACCGTCGAAGAGAAATTTGTTGGATATTGCAGACGCGACTCGATTGCCTATTACGAGAAAATTGTGGCTAAGGCTTGGGAACAAGTGGAACAAGCTGGCACGCCACAGTTGGTCTCGAAAGCATACGACGAACAACTTTTGTGGCTGTTCTTGGACCCGAACTATAAGTCGCGCACGCAAACAGCGTTTCGTGACAAAGCCTTCGAGCCGAGTCCATCCTGGTTCTGGTATTGGTACAGCTATCGTTACTATCATCCCAAACCTACATATGAACCGAACATAAAGACACCGACCGAAGCGGGAAAACCACCCAAAATTCCTGGTGCAGATTTTGCAAACAACATAGCGACGGCTGTGGAAAACACCTCAAACAAAATTGTTGCCAACCTAGAAAAATTTACTAACGCGATTTTGCCGAGACCGATACCGGCTGCCAAATCTTCTACACAACCAGCTCACCATGGGTCTAGTTGTGTGTGCGCTTGTGCTTCTTGCGCGTGCGTGTGCGCTTGCGTATCGTGCGCTTGCGCCTGTGCAAGTGGAGGAGTGGGATGAAAGGAGGCAATTAGGGATTATGAGTTTTGTGCGCAAGGTGTTTCGAGCGTCTGGGATT
>JGI24422J19971_10001478_pt1 | contig 14311 bp, 15 predicted proteins | sample DeeMarSWOR152_54_FD_19971 | JGI IMG/M metagenome (IMG submission 19971) | reverse complement strand
CCCCCCCTGAGGCTTCCACTTCAGATGGTTTGCATGGTGAGCCTATGTACTTGAGGCTTGGCACGAGTTTCAGTTTTAACCCGAAAACTTCTGGGTGGGCTATCACAGGAACCTCTTTGTCAATTTGTTTTAGGATGCCTATTAGGCCGCCTGTGTGGTCGTAGTGGCCGTGGCTTAAGAACACTGCGTCTATCTTAGTCAGGTCTACACCCATTTTTTCAGCGTTGTGCAACACTATGTCTGGAGAAGGACCTGTGTCCATAAGCAGAGAAACCTTGTCGGTTTTTCCTTCTGTTTCTATCAGGAAGGAAAGCCCGTGTTTAGCTATGACGCCTCGCTGAGAGTCGCCGACCGAGTCTTCCGCAAGGACGGCTAACTTCAATTTCTTAACCAATCTATATCTCCTCATTCGTTTTAGTTGAAGCTTAACTAGCAGATAAGAGTAAAATAAATGCAACTATCAAATCCGTATAAACCTCCTCTTGGAGGATTGGGGCGAACTGAAGTATCCCACAAATTTGTCATTCTTTGTATTGCCTCTGCTTCTTCACACTTTAATTGTGTTGCCTACATACTCTTCTGTGTTACATTCGGCTTCGAAATTCTTCTTCTTTTAAGTTGAGTGTGGCTTTCACAGTCCCGTCATCCAAGTATTCAATAGCGAATCCCATTCTCTTCATAAGTTCAATCGCCATATAATTATCAGGTAACATTATCCCGTAGATGGTTTCGAGTTTTTTATCTTTGCAAATTTCAATCATGTAATCCACCATCTTCGATCCCAAGCCTAAACCTTGCCAAGGATCTGCAACAATGAAAGCTATCTCGCCGGTCTTCTTGTCAGGTTCAATGGGAAGCCTAACAACGCCCAAGATTTTTCTCCGTCCATCCTCAGTCAATTCTGCCACGATCGCTATCTCTCTGTCATAGTCAATGTTGCAATATCGAACTCTCATTTCATGTGGAGTGTCCTTGATAACATGGAAAAATCTGTAACGTATGGACTGCTCTGAAAAGTTTCGGAACATTTCCAGCCACAGAGGCTCATCTTCAGGCTTTATAGGTCTTAGGAGAACAGTTCGACCGTCTCGAAGTTTCCACAAAGTCTCATATTTTTTAGGATATGGGCTGATCACCAAATGTTCGTGAGGTTCAAATTTTGCGAATACTCGTTTTCTGTTAATTATCACGCGGGCGTCAAGAGCGAAGGCTTCCTTTTCATTTATGAACAAGGGATTGATGTCAACTTCTTTCAATTGTGGAAAGTCAACAAGCATCTGAGAAAACCGTACTATTGTCTCCTCGAGAAGCTTGAGATTTGCTGGTGGCAAATTTCTGTAGCCTTTTAGAAGCTGATAGACCTTCGTTTCTCCCATGATTTTTCTAGCCAAGGTTTGATTCAACGGTGGAAGACCAATCGCAAAATCTTTGAAAAGTTCAACCCCGACGCCACCCATTCCAAACAGGACTATCGGACCGAAAAGCGGGTCAGTTTTGGCTCCGAGAATTATTTCATAGCCCTGTTTTTTAATCATGGGTTGCACTGTGACACCGTGAATCTCAGCTTCTGGGTTGTATTCTTTGGCTCGCCGTATGACATCGTCAAATGCTTTTCGAAGTTCATCCTCAGAATTGATGNCAAGCACGACCCCTCCCGCATCAGTNTTGTGAACGATTTGAGGCGAAAGAATCTTCAAAACGATCGGGTAGCCTATTTGTGAAGCTGAAAAAGCTGCTTCATCTGCATTTTTTGCCACTAGAGTTTTGACAATTGGAATATCATAATATTCTAGAAGTTGTTTCGCTTCCATTTCAGTTAATATTTCACGGTTTTCCTTTGCAGCGTTTCTCATTACTACCATGAGTGGACGCTTCGGCGGAACACTGTCCACTGCAAGTTCTTCAGGTGTCTCGTAGAGCAGTTCAAGATTGCGCTTATACTGGTACATATACAGGTATGTTTTAACCGCTTGTTCTGGAGTTGAATATGTTGGAACGTTGCCTTCGTTAAAAATGTGGTTTGCCTTTTCTACTTCTTCATGACCCATAAAAGACGTTAGAATAGTTTTGTGCAGACCCTTACTCTTGCGTAATTCTATAACATTTCTCGCAATCTCAGCGGGATCTGCCACGCCTTGAGGGGTGTAGATTACCAACAGACCGTCAACGTTTTCATCTCTAAAACATGCTTCTACTACAGATCTATATCTGTAAGCTCTGGCGTCTCCCAAAATATCAATGGGGTTTCCTCTGCTCCAATAATGCGGCAAAGCTCTGTTTAGCGCCTCCATTGTTTTTTGGCTCAGTTTAGCCAGTTTTCCGCCTCTAGCTATAAGCGCGTCAGTAGCCATTATCCCCGGCCCACCTGCATTAGTTATGATTGCGAGGTTTGGACCTGTTGGGAGAGGTTGCGTGCCTAAAACTTCGGCGCAGTTGAACAAGTCAGCAATTTCCTCAACTCGTACCATTCCAGCACGTTTGAAGGCTGCGTCATACACCATGTCTTCTCCAGTAAGCGATCCTGTGTGCGAAGCGGCTGCCCTTGCGCTCTCGCCAAACTTTCCCGCCTTGATCACGATTATTGGTTTTGTTCTGGAAAAGTGTCTTGTGGCACTCATGAATTCTCTGGCATCAGTTACCCCTTCAACATACATCAGTATGCTCCTCGTCTTCGGGTCAGTCCCAAAATAGTCTATTAGATCACCGAAGTTGACGTCAATCATTGAGCCTATTGAAACGAAGTTGCTAAAGCCAATGTTCTCGTGGATAGCCCAGTCAAGGATGGCTGACCCTAATGCGCCGCTTTGAGAAATAAACGCTATTTTGCCGGGCTTCGCCATTTTAGTTGCAAAGGTTGCGTTCAGTTTGATGCTTGGACGTATGATGCCTAAACAGTTAGGTCCTATAATTCGTAGATCATATTTCTTTCTTATCTCAAGAATTCTGTCCTCTAATGCTTTGCCTTCGGGTCCAATTTCCTTGAAGCCAGCGGAAACAATGATTGCACCGATTATCCCAGCTTTTCCGCACTGCTCCACCACGCCAAGAACGGTTTTAGCTGGAGTAGCGACTATTGCAAGGTCGACTTTTTCTGGAAGTTCATTCACTGTCTGATAGGCTTTGAGACCTAGAATTTCCTTTTTGCGAATGTTGACTGGGTAAACTTTCCTTTCGTATTCCATTTCGGTCAGATTCTTCATTAATGTATATCCGACAGAACCTTCCTCATCGCTTGCCCCAATCACTGCAATTGTTTTCGGATTAAAAATCTTGTCAAGATTTAACGTGCCCAAGATTAAACTCCCTAAACCGGCAGTAATTCTATGAGCAAATAACAAAAATAAAACCTTGTGCCTATTATTAATGCCTTGCCGCATTCAGGAGTCGGCATAGCTGTGTGAAAAGAGGTGATTAGTATGAGTGGAAGAAGCGAATTGAGGTTTATCGGGTTAGTGGAAAGTTCAGGTGAAGTGTCAAGGGTGAAGATTTCTCCAGAATTTTGCGCGGGGCTGGAGAGCCTTAGCAACTTTTCACACATTACTATCCTTTACTGGTTTCATTTGCGGGATAATGAAGAGGAGAGAGGCACTCTTCGGGTTGTTCCGAGGAGACATCCTGGAGCGCCGCAGGTTGGCGTCTTTGCTTCAAGGAGTCCAAGTCGACCAAATCCAATTGGACTCTGTGTTGTAGAGCTCACAAAGATTGAGGACTGCACTCTACTTGTAAGGGGGCTTGACGCTTTTGAAGGCTCGCCAATAATAGATATCAAACCATACTTTCCTAGAGCCGACTCTGTTTCCGACGCTCGAGTTCCAGAGTGGACACTTCATGGACCTCGAACATAAAAAAACATGGAAAAAACTTTCTTACATTGACTCGTTGCAGTACCCCAGAACGATTATTAGAAAGGACAATCTTAGTTTAATCTTGAAACGCGCATAGCAAGCTCTTGATGAAGGACCCTTAAAGTGCCAAAAAAGAAGAAAAAGAGTTGGAAAGAGAAAAGACGCCGTGCGGCACTGAAGCAGGAAAGAGCGTTAGAAGCTGAACGCATAAGGCGAGAAAAAGAACCAAAGAAAAAAGGGAAAGAATGGCTTCGAGGCAAAGTCTTTGGCGTATTACTCCTAATTTCGTTGCTTCTGATCTCTTATGGTGTCTGGCAATATACGCAAGTTTCCACNCCATCTCCTTCGCNGGATGGTCAATCGCTTTACACTCTAGTTAACACAGATTTTAGCGAGTTTAGGCAAAAAGTTGTAGTTTTAGATTTCTTCGCAATTTGGTGCAATCCCTGTGTACAACAGATTCCGCAGTTGGCGGAAATCCATGAAAAATATAACAGCGAGGACATCGTAGTCGTATCCATCGGTTCCTCTACTGATACTGCAGAGGATCTCGAACAATTTAGGGAAGAACATGATATGAGCTGGAGGGTTGCTAGAGACACCGTTGGCGCATTTGACAAGTACGGTGTCCAGTATATTCCGAAGCTTGTGATCCTTGATCAAGAAGGTAGGAAAAGCTACGAACACGAGGGTGTTACATCCGCCTCAGACTTGGAAAATGTTATAGACTCGCTCCTAAGCCCGTGACTAACAGATGTTGGAGATTGATCGACTTGAATAATAAGCATCATCTGAAATTGAAGCTTCTACTGTTAGCGCTCTTCATCATAGTGATGCCATTAGGTGCAAATGAATACTTGCTGATACTAGAGAGACTCGTCAAGATAATTTGTACCTCATGTATAGGACTGGGCGGTTGAAATAGGCGTGAAAATAGGTAGCAAGAGGAGAATAACACAAGTTTTCGCGTTGATAGTTTTCAACTTGGGGTTTTTCCGCATTTTAAAAACAGGGTTCCTCTGCCCATCTCTCTATTGTTATGGATGCCCCTTTTCGCTGTTTGCTTGCCCAATCGGAGTTCTCCAAAACTTTGTAACGTTCAGACAAGTTCCCTTATTCACACTTGGCTCACTCGGAGCCTACGGAATACTTGCAGGACGAGTGTTCTGCGGTTGGGCTTGTCCCTTCGGAGCATTACATGACCTAGTCAGTTATTTGAAGGGTGAAAAGAGTTTCAAAGCTCCACGGTATTGGTACATCAAATATGTAATGTTGTTCGTTGTACTCGCTTTTGCATGGGTTACCTTGGATACCGTTTTTTGTAAGTTTTGTCCTTCAGGCTCCCTCTTTGCAGCAATACCATTTTTCATATTGCACCCTGACTCTTCGTTCGACACTTTCTTTTACGTCCACATTTTTACGCTCATAGCCACCCTCATTCTAGCATATTTAATAGCTCACTTCTGGTGCCGTTATCTCTGCCCCCTCGGCGCTATCCACGGAATATTCAACAAGGTAAGCTTGCTGAACATACGGTTTGATGAGAAAAAATGTACAGAATGCGAAGTTTGCCTAGAAGTGTGCCCGATGGGAATAGACAAAGTAGACGATGTGGGGCGCTCAACCGACTGCACAATGTGCGGTCGATGCGTCGAGAAGTGCCCAGAAAAAGCACTAAGCTTTGTCATCAAATAGCCGCTCCAAGTCAGCCAATAGAGAATATCTTTCCGGAACCGTTTTTAACGCATCTTGTTCCCATAATATTTGACACTGCTTTTTTCACGTTCTCGCTGGTGCAGTGACACGGCGAGACAAGCTCAACCCCTATTTTACGCAGCAAATTTGCAGTTTCTAGGGCTTCACGTACGGAAATGTGGAAGCCCCCTATAACAGCGTGTACTCTGTAGACACCGCTGACTTGCTGTGCGCGTTTAATGATGTTCACAATTCCAGGATGACCGCAACCCGTAAGAATTACTAACCCCTTGTTTTCCACATTCATCACCAGTGAATGTTCACTCGTCCGTCCTACCATTTCACCTGTTGAAGTCACACCTTCCATTAACTCAACAGGTTCAGAGCATATCATTGGAGTCCCTCCAGCTTCCTTTATTTTCCTGATTTCAGAAGAGTTCTCGGATGGAACATAAACGGAAGTAGACCGCCTTAACAAAGGCAAGACGTGGCTCAGGGAGCCACAGTGATCTCCATGCCAATGTGAAATAAAGATGGCTTCGACGTCCGAAAGATTCATGTCCAGCTTCGATGCGTTGTTGGATAAGGTGTCAAAGGAACCGCTTGTATCCATCAAAACGGTGTGCCGTTCCTTTCCCTTATATGTTTCGACGTACAACGAAATCCCCCAAGAAGACGTTAATCCACTCTTCCAAACGTCATTGTCAACTAACGTCGTTACCCTTACCGAGTTCAATTCTTTCATGTTTTCCCAGCGATTTTGATAGTTACTTAAACACTGTGAAATACCTTAAACATTTGGTTTCAGTTTTTCCCTCCACCATTTTTTGTGTCATATCTTTAACGCAGAAATGAGAATTACATCCTTGTACAGAAAACTCACCTCCGCTTCATTGAAGCCCGCGTCCTTAAGCATAAGTTTAATCTCTGTGGGTGTGTAGTATCTTTCGCCCCACAATCTCTCAGCGTCGCCTCCCTTTATGAAATCCACGATCATCANTTTNCCACCAGTTTTTAGNACNCTCCCTATTTCCCGCAAAACAACTAAGGGGTTCTCAAACTCGTGCAGAGTGTAGACACTAACAACCCCACCAAAAAACTCATCGTCAAATACATCTAAATGGCTTGCATCAGACTTTACGAAGTTCACCATGCGAGAAAAATTCTTAAGTTTAGCTTCCCTCCTTGCATACTCAAAACCGGTGTCAGAAATGTCGATCCCAAAAATTTTCTTCCCTAATTTTAAGGCTAAGAAATTCACTAACCGTCCATCTCCACAACCCACGTCTAGGATGGGTGTTAAGCATTGAAGTGTTTGAGCTATTTTTCTATAAATTTTTGACTCTAGTTTATTATAACAGGTTTCCATTCTCACCAGCTTCTAAATTTATCTTCTGATATCCTTATAGTCACCCACTGGCTCCGCAGTCAGATTATGCGCAATCGTAAAGTATATTTTTATGCATATGCACGTTTTTAANCAGTGAAACACATAGAGATTAAAGGACGGTTAGAAAAATGGCACAATGTAAACTTTGTGGGAAAAACGATGAAAACCTAACCTTACTTTCAGCTGACCACAAGGACCTAGGCCGCATCATGGTCTGCGAAGAATGCTGGAAAAAACTTTGGCATAAAAATCGTATGGTATGCGGCACCACAGGCTCAGGCGGTACCTGTCCAAGCTGTAGATAGAAAGCCACAAAGTTTGGGATACAAGCATTCAAGCAAGTCGTCTTGGCAAGCTTTTCTCATGCAACTTTATTGCAGCTACCAGAAATAAAACAGTGAACATTGCAAGAACGATAACATCTAGCAATACTGGGTAACAGCTGGTCCCTTGAACTGAGTGTCGTGCTAGGTCTGTGAAATAGGTTAGGGGTGAAAACGAAGCAATGATTCTACCCCATTCTGGCAGTTCTTGAACGGGTATAAAGACGCCGCTGATAAAGACTAGTGGAAACTTAACCATAGATGATATCATCATTGTGGAGGCAGGTATGTCCGTGGGGGGATAGGCTGATAATAGAATTCCAAAAAAGGCGAAGCAAAATGTTGCCAAAATCAACCCGAAACCCAAAACCAGTGGTTGAACAATATTGACGCCGATAAGCATGCCCACTATCACAGGTACAATAGAAACGAGGAATCCAAAGAGGAAAGAAGATATGGCATCTCCGAGAAAGATCGTCCATACCGAAACCGCTGTGGATACAAGTCTTTCAAGGGTCTTTGACCTTGCTTCCCAAGGAACTATGGCTGGACCAACCGAGGTTGCTGAGAAGAAAACGGTCATGCCTAATAATCCAGGTAGAAGATTTTCCGGAGCCATGTTTCGTCCTATTGAGAAAGCAAGGAATAAAAAGAACGGCATCAAGAGCCCAAAAATGATTACGGGACCTTTTGAATAGTAGATGCGAACATTTTTCTTGACTATTGCCCAGGAACGCTTGAACTGCTCCCAAAAAGTGTAAATATCCATTTAGGAATTCCCTCAGTGTTCTCTTGTTAGCTCGACAAATACGTCTTCCAATGAAGGCTTCAGCGTGTTGATACTGATGATTCGCAAATTTTTTGATCGAGCGTAATCTACTAGGCTGTCTATGACCTTGTCGGGGTTGTCGGTGTATAACCTTATCTTGTCTCCCATTTTCTTCATCTCTCTTATCCCAGTGATGTGTAAGACCTCATCTACGCCAACTGGCTTGTCAAAACCGACCTCAACCGACTGCAAGCCGCTGCTCTTCATTCTCAACCTTTCTGGACTGTCTATAGCAGCGATTTCACCATGATTGATTATGGCTATCCGGTCGCAGAGCTGGTTAGCCTCATCCATATTGTGAGTTGACAAGAATATGGTTTTGCCATTCTTGTTATATTCTTGAATCAACTTTCGGATGTGTCTAGCACTTTCCACGTCCAACCCCGAAGTCGGCTCATCAAGGAAGAGCATTTGCGGATCGTTCACTAGAGCCATACAGAAAATCAGCCTCTGTTTCATCCCTCTCGAAAATCCTCTTACGAGCTGGTTTCTCCTCTCATAGAGCCCAAGTTCTCTTAGGAGGCTCTCAGCTTTTTCGGTTCTCTCCCTTTTTGGAACTCCATACAATTCGCCTATCAACATGAGGTTTTGCCAACCCGTGAGGTCGATGTAAGCATTCGCAACCTCAGGAACAACCCCACTAATTTGCTTGACTTTTAGTGTCTCTCGAAGAATGTCATAGCCCATCACCCTCGCAGAGCCTTCGTCCGGTTTTATTATGCCCATCAATATCCTAATAGTGGTTGTTTTTCCAGCTCCGTTTGGACCCAAGAAACCAAATATCTCCTCTCTTTTAACCTCGAAGTTGATGTGGTCAACTGCTAAAACCGGACCAAAGCACTTTGTTAGATTCGACACAGTTACCGCGATTTCCAACGTTGTCAAACCAGATTTTCCTGATTAATAGAAACACGGCAAACATATTATTCTATCCCTCTCATGATTGAGCTACTCAAAAGGTTTACAAAACAGAAAATGCTTACCTATACGAATCAAAGCTACGAGGAAACCATATGAAGAGAATTGTCACGATGGGCCGTGGAGGAACAGGCAAAACAAGTTTTGTTGCACTGATGGCAAAGCACTTTATCAAAATCGGAGAGACTCCACTTCTGCTTGTTGATGTCGATCCGGATCAAAATCTCGGGGAAATGGTTGGAGTGGATCTTAAAGAAAGAGGAAAGAAGACCATATCCGAATTGTTGCTTGAAACTTTTTTAGAGAAAGGAGGCACCACAGTTGGAGTTCCCCCTTCACAGAGGATAGAAAGTGAGATTTGGTCAAGAGGATTGTACGAAGGGACTTCCTTCGATATGATTGCGGTTGGAACCAAATTTCTGGAGGGCTGTTACTGTCTGCCCGACGCTTCATTGAAAAGAGCCTTGGAAGGCTTAACGAAAACATACAGATACGTTCTTATCGATTCTCCAGCTGGATTAGAGCACTTAAACAGAAGAATAGCTTCNAAGGTAGACGACATATTTGANATAATAGATNCCTCCAAGAAATCCTTNAATCACGTGGAGAGAGCATACAAAATCGCCAAAGAAGTCAAGATAGAATTTAANAACTTCTACGTTGTGGGAGGCTACCGGTTTCCAGAAAGCCTAGAACCAGAAGTTGAAAAGAGAACAAGGCTAAAATATCTGGGAAAAATCGCCTACGACAGAGAAGTTGAAAACTACGTTGTCTCTGGAAAATCTCTACTTGAACTGCCTTCTTCATCTCCAGCGTACAATTCAGTTAAAGAACTTATGAAAAAAGCTGGCTACTAAATAGACCAATTGGCTTATTCTTTTCTGCGTTCAATCATCACGCAGACACCATACACCAAATCAATACCATTGTCATTACAGAATTTAATGGCTGCTTCAGATTCTGAGCCGGGTTGCATCCAAACCTGTGTGATCCCAAGTCTCCTGCAAGTCTTGACAATTTCTTCCGTAATTTTCGGAGGAACCACAACATCGACAACGTCTGGTTTGGTCGGCAAGTCTCCGAGTTCTGGATAACATCGTTCACCCAAGATTCTGTCAGTATTTGGGTTCACTGGGTACACTTCGTATCCGGCTTCCTTCAGGTCTTTGTAAACTTGATAACCGTATTTTTTGGTGTCTCTGCTAGCTCCCACTACAGCGAATATGTTCTTCTTATTCAAAAATTTCTTAATCAATTCTTCATTCATTTTTTTGTTTCTTCTATCTCTTCTGAGGACTGTTACAGATAGCGTGTTATCTTTGGCTCCAGAATTTGTCTAGGCATCGCGCCCACGATTCTGTCCACGAGTTCCCCTTTCTTGAACACTAACAGCGTTGGGATGCCCATTATCTGGTACTGCGTGGCGACTTCCCGGTTCTCATCTACGTTAAGTTTTCCGAACAAGATTTTTCCAGCGTAGTCTCGCGCCATTTCGTCGATGACAGGAGCGACAAACTGGCAAGGACCACACCATGGCGCCCAACAGTCAACCACGACCAAAGGATGGTTCTGGATTGTTTCTTGAAACGTCGTATCGGTTAACTGGATAGGTTTGCTCAAAGCTGATTTCTCCTGTTTCTTCCCGGCTACGCTCAGCATTTCTTGCAATTTCGCCCGTTTAATCTTTTCTACTTCCTCGTCCTCCTTGTTCTTCATTTAGACACCTCATAACACTTTCACATTTTTCTAACAGATAAGGAATTAGTGGAAATATATCTTCCGTACGGACGATCTTTCCGTTCTGCTCTTCCCTCCTGTCGATACCATTAGAGTTGGTTTGAGATGGGCTAGCTTCCTCTTGTCATCCTGCTTCCACATTTGGGGCAGGTTTGTTGGTAGCATGGGGCTCCTATCACATGGGGCGTGCTGTACCCACAGCTGGGGCACACGCAAGATCCTCCAGGTCCTGCCGCAAACCCACCCATCTTTCCCCTACCTCCACTACCTCTGCCACCTCTGCCTCTGCGACCGCCCGACATGAAGACGAAGCCTGCACCACCCTGTTTGGGCGCAGTTGAAGAGGAATAGCTGTACCCGCGGCGGTATTTTAGCGTGGGATAGCCGTGCTCATACCCGATCCAGGGTGGATAGGCATATGGTGGTGGTGAGCTGTATCCGATTTGCGGAGGAAGAGTCATATGCAGCGGGTAACTTTGTATGATCTGTAGTGGATATGGCTGAGAGGTTTGCCTAGCTCCCGGATACGCTGTTACTGCCTGGGGCGCTGCCATTGCGCTCTTCGGCGTGAACTTTAGGCAAGCGGCCCCATTAGAGTTTACGGCAACACCGTTTAATGTGCAGAGTCCATCCCTAAAGTTAGCGCAGTCCCCATGGGTGGGAAAACCAGATTGCGTTGAATATCCCATTTTAGAGCACCTTTATGTGATTATGCACAAAATAATATATAAACTTAGAGGAAGATTAGACAAATAACTTTTAACGCTATCCGCGCTACCATTCTCCGTTTTTCTCAAGGATTCTATGCAATCGCGCAAGTATATTTAGAAAAGGGTTGATAGGACTAGGAAAGATGTTATTCCTGCAATAAGTCCGATTGCGAAGTAATGCATTCCATCGTGTTCGTATGCAAGCGGCACAAGTTCATCTATCGATACGAAGACCATAACACCAGCTGCGAAGGCCAAGAAGAACGCGTTAAATTCCGGTATAAGTGAAGTCAACGCAATTCCGAAGATTGCTCCAAATGGCTCAGCTAACGCCGATAAGACAAGAAATTTCATTAACAACTTCATCTTGTTTGTAAGTACAAGCGGAACTGCCAACGCAAATTCCTCTGGTATGTTGTGAATGGCTATCCCCAAAGCGACCAGCAATCCCAGTCTCACTTCCACCCAAAAGCTGCTAGCCATAGCAAATCCTTCTGGAAAATCATGAATCAATATTCCAATGGCCACAAGGTAACTTATCTTGATCAAATGACCTGAAACCCCCTTTTCTTCTATCAGGTGCATGTGTGGCAGCCTAACATCTATAATCAAAATAAACATAAACCCCAACGCAAACGCAAAGATAACAAAAAATTCGTCCATCATAGTAAGGGCTGTTACAAGCAGCTCGAGGAAACTTATAACTATCATGATTCCAGAAGAGAAGCCGACTCCTATTGAGACAAATTCTTCTTTCCTTTCATAAACATTGCCAAAAGCGCACCAATAACCGTTGTCGAACCTGAAAGAAAACTAATTATCAAAATCACCCATACGTCTTCCAATTATTTCAACTCCTCAGTTTTTCACTGACACAGATCCATATCTTTTTCGAGTTTTTGATTGTAGGTAATTTCATCTCAGCTATTTCCACGGAGGCTTCTTAGACAGTCGCCAGCCGGATCCTGCCATCTACTTTTATAGAATCGCAAAATTTATTTTTATGCATATGCACGTTTTTAAGCAGTGAAACACATAGAGATTAAAGGACGGTTAGAAAAATGGCACAATGTAAACTTTGTGGGAAAAACGATGACAACCTAACCTTACTTTCAGCTGACCACAAGGACTTAGGCCGCATCATGGTGTGCGAAGAATGCTGGAAAAAACTTTGGCGTAAAAATCGTATGGTATGCGGCACCACAGGCTCAGGCGGTACCTGTCCAAGCTGTAGATAGGAAAATCAGGTTTAGAACAAGTGAAGATGTTGAGCATGAGTATGCCAGAAACTTTAGAAGAAGTGGAAACTTGGGTCGGAAAGATAAGAAAAGAGTACCCTAAGTTAGCAGGACCTTTCATGGTCTGGTTGAGAAGAGTTGAAGAAAAAGGAGCGCTTGACACGAAAACCAAGGAACTCATATCTGTTGCTTTGTCCGTTGCTACACAATGTAAGTGGTGTATAGCACTTCATACAAAGAACGCGCTTGAAGCTGGAAGTACAAAGGATGAGTTAATGGAAGCTTGTTTCGTGGCTTGTCTGTTTCGCGGGGGCCCAGCCTGTATGTACGCTCAGTTAGTGATGAATTGTGTAGACGAATGTAAAGAAACCACATAGAAATTTCCCTTCTAGAGTAGAACGCAGACCCTTTTTCAAGGCCTCCTTAACCTTTCAGCGATCTAACTCCAATACAGCAGTTGATTCCTGTAACAAAAGCTACTCTTCCGTTTCCAGTTCTACGTTCAAAACAGATCCTAAACCTAATGCACATCTCTTCCAACAAGCCTTAATGATGCTTCTTCGAAAAAGAAAACATATCACTGCCGCCAGAGAGTTTTTAGGTAGCCTCTTGTATTCAACTCTTAATTCCTGAGTTACGACTTGGGATTTCAGCTACGAATTAAGCTGGCTGGTTATGTTAGCTTCCCTATGTCATCCTGCTCCCACATTGGGGGCAGGTTTGTTGGTAGCACGGAGTTCCCGTCATATGAAATGTACTGTACTCACATATTTTAAACTCCAATGAAAAACAAGACTATTCCTACTGCTAGAGCAAATAAAGTTGTAAATATTTGAACGTAAACTGTGTCCTTAACTGAATATGAGAGCAACGGCAATAAACCGTGGCCATCTTGAGATATCGTGTTGACAAGCAGAACTGAAAAGGGGATAAGGCCCTTTGAAAACAACATGAGAAAAAAGAGGTGAGGTCCAGACTCAGGTATGATTCCTATCAAAGCGGCGAAGACAATCAATAGAAACACAGGCAAACTCGTTATAGCTGGTTCCAGATCAAAGTTTTCAGTCAGAAGACCAATGACTAGTATGGTGAAGAAAATCCACAAAAACAATTTGGGTATGTGTTTCTTGAGTATATGGTCATAAACATGGTCTTTTAAGAAATGTTTCAAGTCAAGCTCCTCTTCATGGATTTCTATCCCACATGGTTGGCAGGTCTTCAATTTTGTGGCTCTGGCAATTTTGTCCGCGAAAAAACCACCAATAATCCCCAGTATGACAGAAATGGCAAAGATAAGCAGAGCCGTTTCTGGAATCATAGCCAACATGACAAACGCTTCGTCTCCCGCAGTGGACAGCATGACTGCGGCTAAGGCGCCAAAACCCACCAGACCGTGAACGTAAAGGGATACTATGAAGAAAGCGTCTACACAGCCGGGTATGGACCCGAGAAGAGAGGCGAGTACAAACTGATTTAGGGGTTTTGTGGTTATCTTTTCCCGAATTTTATCCTGAAATTTCAACTCTAGAAATTCAATAATAATCATTAACAATGCTATCATAAGAATTATTTTCATCGTTTCCAGAAAGGTTGCTACTATCTCATCCCACATTTAGATAATCTTCC
>JGI24422J19971_10001476_pt1 | contig 14328 bp, 18 predicted proteins | sample DeeMarSWOR152_54_FD_19971 | JGI IMG/M metagenome (IMG submission 19971) | reverse complement strand
TTGACGATACAATAGTGTTGGATTTGATGGATACTGAAGACAAAGTAGGAGAAGCTGATGTTCCTGTGGCTTTGATGCCTAATCTTAACGCCATAACGTTGCTTCAGATGGATGGAATTTTGTCTCTCGAGGAGTTTGAAAAGGCTGTAAATCTAGCCCTTGAAGGATGCAGAAAAATTTACCCAATGCAAAAAGAAGCGTTGAAAGCTAAATATGTGAATGTTGAAGAGGTTGAGGAATAGATGTCATCTGTGATTGTTCGCTTGAAGCGAAAACAGATCGCACAATTAATTGCCAAAGGCAAACGGCTGGATGGTAGAGGCTTAACAGACCGCCGTGAAACAAAAGTGGAACAAGGGGTAATCGAAAGTGCTGAGGGCTCAGCAAGGGTTCTTCTTGGAAAAACCGATGTTCTGGTTGGAACGAAGATTGAAGCTGGTAAGCCATTCTCGGATACGCCTAATGAAGGCGTCTTAACCGTCAACGCTGAACTGGTACCGCTGGCATCACCAACCTTTGAACCTGGACCTCCAGGTGAGGACTCGATAGAACTTGCAAGAGTTGTTGACAGGGGAATAAGGGAGTCCAAAACTATTGACTTTGGAAGCTTATGTATTGAACCAGGCAAAAAAGTGTTTGTGGTTTTTGTGGATGTTTACGTGCTAAACCATGATGGAAACCTGATAGATGCCTCAGCGTTAGCAGCCCTTGCTGCTCTAATGAACACAAAAATGTTCAACTATGAAATCGAAGAAGACGAAGTGAAAATAAAACCAGGTTACACTCCTCTCCCATTAACGAAACATCCAATAGCCGTCACTTTTGCCAAGATAAATGACAAGCTTATTGTTGACCCAGGGCTTGAAGAAGAACAGACGATGGATGCAAGACTTACGATGACTGTTGATGATGAAGGCAACATATGTGCAATACAGAAAGGAGGCACAGGCTACTTCGCACCGGAACAGGTGCTAGAAGCCGCTAAAATAGCTATACAGAAAGCTGAAGAAATACGCAAAAAACTGAAATGGTGAAAAGCGTAATGGGGAAAAGAACCAAAAAAGTGGGTCCAACACGCGGGTTAGGTTCGCGTTACGGAGCTATGGTTAGAAAACGTTACATAAAGACAGTCACGGAAATGAAGAAACCCACAGATGTCCACAATGTGGGCTTCTGCGAGTGAAGAGGATAAGCGTTGGCGTCTGGAAATGCAGAAAATGCGGATTCACCTTCACTGGAGGAGCCTACACCCCCACCACTAAGCTTGGAATAGTGGCGAAGCGAGTAGCCAAAGGAGCCACCGTGGAAGAGACAGTGAAAACGAAAGAAGCTGAATAAAGCCTTTTCAATCTATCTTAGTGATTTGACTATTGGCTGAAAAACCGTTCATACTGTTAACTACTTCGAGAAGACCGACAAAGAACATGAGATCATTTTGCAGAGACCTATCGCANACTTTTCCAAACACTGTGCGAATAAATCGAGGCAAGCTAAGTCTTGAAAGGGTGGCTGAAAAGGCGTTGGAGCTTGACGCTGAAAAAGTGATGATTATTGAAAGATGGAAGGGAGGAATGGGAAAGATACGGTTTTTTGGAATAGGTGAAAAAGGTTTGGATAATGTGCCGCCCCTGATTCACATATCAAGCGTAAAGTTGCGAAGGGATTCTGGAGAGAATGAGAAGAAAAGGAAAAAAATGAAATCCTTAGCAGTTGCATCATCACTGAAGGCCCCGTTGAAGGTTAAAAGACTTGAAAATGCCTTATCGAGGTTCTTCAGCATCCCAATCCTCCTGTTTAACGAAGTTACAAAGGAAAAATGTGACATTGCGATGCAGATTTTAACAGACCAGTCAAACAAGGTAATTATCACATTTAAGTTCGTTCCAGGGTTTGTTGAGGCTGGTCCGCAGATTAGAGTATCACGTTTGGTTTGGAAGTTGATTGGATGAAAGCTAATGCCCTTGTGCGTTTGAAGTTTCCTTCAGAAAGGCATTTAGAAATCGTTCTTAAGGCTTTAGAACCAGAAGTGAAGACGCCCCCAACCATGCGCTCCCAAGCATTTTTAAAGAAAGAGAACCCTTTTTTGATTCTGAAGGTTGAAGCAAAAGATACTGTTGCCTTACGAGCAACATTAAATGCTTATTTAAGATGGATTTCCAGCATTTACGCTGTCTTTTCAACCTTGGATTCACTTGTGCTTCCGAAAGAAGAGTAAGCGCCCTTTTCACGCAAGTATTCGAAGCCTACTTCCAGAAGCGCTTTGATTTCGTTTGCGTCTCGGCGGCTTTAACTCGAAATTCGTCAAAGTTGATAGCAGATAATCACTTTTCAATGTTGATGCACAGTAAGGTGTTCTGCATGTTTCAGTGTCCAAACGTGCGCAACCTTTACAAGTGATAATTATTAATGTGGGAGAAAATGCTTAATTAATGGCTGTGATGTATTGCTGTGCAGATGGAAGGACAAGAAGTGAGCAATGAAATTTCGAGACTTCCACCTCACGTTCAAGAACGTTTACTGAGACTGCAACAGCTACAACAGACTCTTCAAACAGTCTTAGCGCAAAAACAGCAAGTAGAACTTGAGCTTACAGAAATCGAGCAGGCTTTAACTGAATTGCAAAAAATTGCAGACGACACAGTCATATACCAATCAATCGGCTCGCTACTGGTAAAAGCCGAAAAAACAAAAGTGACCACAGATCTAGACGAACGAAAAGAATTGCTTAACATGCGAGCCACGGTTCTTGGAAAGCAGGAAGAACGTTTACGAGGTCAACTGAAAGATTTGCAGACAAAACTCCAAAAAGACTTAAGCCCAGTTTCTCCCTCTTAGCCGGAACCTAGCTGGTGGAAAATTGTGGGAGAATTAGGCATACCAGAGCTGAACAGCGAACAAATCGAAGAACTTTGCTTGACCGCAGAGAAAGCCGCCAGAGAATACGTCCTGTCAAAGGTTTCTAGAAAAAGAATAGAAGCATTGAACATAAGTGTTGAAAACGAAGGAGCAAAACCTGCAACGCTTACCGTTGAGGTTGAGGTTTCCCTGTCGCCCTTAATGAAGAATTTTGATGTGCAGAAGCTTGCTGGCGAAGCCGTAAAAGAAGCCTACGCCTCAGCAGAAGAATACCTGAGGAAACTGAAATGTCGTTCACAGAAATAACCAAAATTTTAGATGAGCTAAATGCCGAGCTTGTTGTTCTGTTATGTCATCATAACGCTGACCCAGATGCCGTCTGTTCTGCTTACGCTTTCTCAAGTCTACTTAAAAATTCCAGACCGAATCTGAAAGTTGAGGTTGGAGCAGCCCAAGGAATAAGCCGACTTTCAAAACACCTTCTCAAACATCTGGTAGTGAAAGTAGAAACTGAACCTGATGTGGAAAACGCTGATGCCCTAGTGCTCCTTGACACCAACACAATCAAACAACTGAATAGACTCAGTGAAAAAGTGAAAACCTCAAAGGCGCCAATCATAATAATCGACCACCATGCAGCTCATCCAGAAACGGAACGACTAGCAAAACTATCCATAACAAACGAGGAAGCCTCCTCAACATGCGAAATCGTCTACGACTTTTTCAAAGAGATGGAAGTCAAACCCGGCGAAAACGAGGCCAAAGCCTTGTTTTTGGGCATAGCCTTCGACACTCGCCACTTTATCTTGGCCAACTCACTCACGCTAAAAAAAGTTGCAGAACTAATCGAGGCTGGTGTAAACGCCCAAGAGAACTTATCTCTACTCTCCCTTCCCATGCCCCTTTCAGAACGCATCGCAAGACTAAAGGCATCCAGAAGAGCAAAAATCACCAAGATCAACGAATGGATAATCGCATTTTCACACGTCAGCGCCTACCAAGCCTCGGCGGCAAGAGCAATAATTGAACTAGGAGCCCACATTGCAGTCGTAGCTGGACAGAAAAACGAAAACACAGAGATCAGCCTACGCTCCACTCGCGAATTTCATAAAAAGACAGGCATCCATTTAGGCAAGGACATCGCAAAACCCCTAGGCGAACATCTCCATGGCATGGGTGGAGGACATGCCACAGCCGCTGGAGTCAACGGAGTAGGATATACTGAAACAGGGCTTAAAATTTGTTTACAGCTTTTGAAAGAAAAATTAGTTAACCCGCAATCAAGTAGCTACTCTTAAATGAGAAGAGAAGTTGCTTTAGAACAGGTAGGCAGCATAAGTATGGCATTAATCGAGACAAAAAACCTCGCATACACATATCCGGCTAGAACAGAACCCTCGATCAAAGATGTCTCCATAAAAATCGAGAAGGGCGAGTTCACTCTGATAACTGGTCCAAGCGGATGTGGAAAGACAACTCTCTGCCGATGCTTTAACGGGCTCATCCCTCACTTTTACCAAGGAGAATTGAAAGGCGAAATAACAGTCGCTGGACTCAAAGTTATTGAACACCAAATCTCTGAACTAGCAAAACATGTGGGTCTCGTTTTTCAAAATCCAGAGAACCAGCTCTTCGCCTTATCTGTGGAAAAGGACGTGGCATTTGGACTTGAAAACCTCGGAGTTCCAAGAGAGGAAATGCGTAAGACAGTGGAATGGGCATTGAAGCTTACAGACATATATGAGTTGAGAGAAAGGGCTCCCCATGAACTTTCAGGTGGACAGCAGCAACGTGTCGCGATTTCATCTGTTTTAGCCATGAAACCAGAAGTGATGGTCTTAGACGAGCCGACATCCTTCCTTGACCCGTTGGGTGCAAAGAAAATATTTGAAGTCATTTATGGATTAAACCGGAGATTTGGAGTAACAATAGTGCTTGTTGAACACAGACTTGACCTAACCGCAAGATACGCAGATCACATAATAGTAATGGACAAAGGAAAGGTTGTCCTCGACGGGGAACCCCGTGAAACTTTAAGCTCTCAAGAAGCCCGCCTGATCGGAGTTGGAATCCCAAAGGCAACACGCCTTTATCAAATACTTCGGAAAGATGGAAGAATAAGACTGAGCAACACCATTCCGTTGTGTTCGGATGAAATGGCATCCATGCTAAGGGAGGCTCTCAAAAGCTAATGATCGAAGTTAAAGACCTCCACTTCACCTATCCAAACGGTGTAGAAGCATTAAAAAGCGTATCATTGACAATCGGAAATGGCGATTTTGTCGCTGTAATGGGAGAAAATGGCGCTGGAAAAACAACTCTGGTGAAACATTTTAACGGGTTGCTCAAGCCTACCAGCGGAAGTGTATTTATCGACGGGGTAGACACAAAGAAAGTTAGCGTTGCAACCCTATCTAAGAACGTTGGATTCGTCTTTCAGAACCCGGACAACCAACTTTTCAGCGAAACAGTTGAAGAGGAAATAGCTTTTGCACTGAAGAACTTCGGGTTCAAAGAAGAGGTCATAAAAAGGAGAGTAACATGGGCTCTAAACCTTTTGAGCTTAGCACAGTACAGAAAGACTTCACCATTTATGCTCAGTGGTGGGGAAAGAAAACGTGTAGCCTTAGCTTCAGTTTTAGCGTGGAACCCGAAAATATTGATATTAGACGAGCCGACAATAGGGCAAGACTACCAGCAAAAGGAAAAGCTTCACCAATTCATCGTACAAATGAAAAACCAACAGAAAACAACCATAATCGTTACACACGATGTAGAGTTCGTGGCCGAATGTAACCCAAGAGTCCTGCTGATGCGTGGAGGAAGAATAGTAGCTGACGGTGAAGCAGAAAATGTTCTTACAAACCCTGAAATTCTAGTCAAAGCATCAATTGTGCCGCCACAGATAGCTCAAATCTTCATAAAATTATCCGATCTAGGACTTCCCAAACAAGTTATTGATGTTTACGAAGCACGAGAATTTTTGCTCAAAGTCTCAGAGAGATAGAAATGAGCGTTTTTGAAGGGCTCAGATTTCGAAAGATTTATTCCCCCATTCACAACCTAGACCCAAGAATAAAATTTGTTTATGTCTGTGCGATTTTCGTGGCTGCAATAATCTTTTGGGAAATATTGCCTTTAACAATATTGTTTCTGACACAGGTTCCATTTGTATTCTTAGCTGGTGTAAAACGCGAGTGGCTTCGTTCCATGCGGGGCGCAGCATTCCTAGCAACAATAATCTTCTTAACCAATTTCATCTTTTCATTCATCGGCTCCGGCTACATGATTACAGCCTATAATCTGGAAAATGCAATAGCCATGACTTTACGCTTCATAGTGCTTGTGGAATCCTTCTCCGTTTTCTTCTTAACAACCTCCCCGGACCATCTAGGCTTAGCCTTAGAGCAGACACGCATACCCTACGAGTTCTGTTTCGCCTTCACAACCGCCGTGCGTTTTGTCCCCGTTCTAGCTGAAGAAGCCCAAACTATCATGGATGCTCAGAAGGCGAGGGGGTTGGAACTTGAACGTGGAAACTTTTTGAAAAGAATTAAGAATTATATCCCGATTCTCATACCCTTAATTGTCAGTGCAATTCGCAGAAGCCTAGAATTGGCTGAAGCCATGGAGTCTCGTGCATGGGGGGCAACCAAAAATCGTACAAACCTGTACGTGCTTAAAATGCACAGAGGGGACATCGTTTTGATTGCCGTAACAGTCAGCATTTTAACAGTCGCAGTTTACGTTCGTCTCTTCCTTGGAATCCCGTCATTAGATGAGCTTTTAGGAGCATTGTTTTAAACAGAAGATTTTTAATATAGACGAGGAGTATTGGCTTTCTCGGCTGAAGCCAGAAAGCAACAGCAGACAAGATTGTTGCCTAGGCGAATTCACAGGTGTTCAAAGTATAGATATGCGACAATAGAGTGATAGAATTTGGAGCATGAAGAGTACCCGCAAAAAGTGGAAAACAAGAAAGATGTGTTGAGAAAAGAAGAAGACGGACAAGATACAAATAGTCAAGGTTTCAGAAATCCGCACGCAAGCCAAATATAGAATAGTTGACGTTTCATTTCTTGAAGAGGGTGAGCCGAATCAAAAAGAAGATCAGTCACATAGGATACGTCAACAAGATTAGAGATAACATTTTCAACATAAGAAAGAATAAACTGCTGCCGCTGTATGAAGAGCTAAAATCGGCGAATTGCGTGGTCTGCGCAGGATCTGGAAGGTCACTGTACTCCTTGAACGCTGCGATGAGCCAAATCGCAATGAGCCAAATAGGCTGGAGAAACAAAGTTGTGTTGACTTTGGACGACCCAGGGTTTCCTGGAAAAAACATGTACGATGCAGCAGCTGAACTTGAAAGACGATACAAAAAGACCTTGCTCTTGGTAAACTCTGGTAGCGGTTTTTCTGATGATCCCTTAGCGATGGCACAAGATTTGGCGAAATACATTGAAGACAAAAAGACTTCAAGATTTTCTATGGGGCTTATAACATCCAATATGAGCTCTCCGCTGGCCAAGATAGCCCAGGAACACGGGCATGTGGTTAGATTGAAAGGGCGAGGAAGATCGAAGCCTTCCTTTGAATACAGCAAGATAGGTATCATGGGCGACATCTTCGAACTAGGGAGCCTGCTCCTTCTGTGCATGATGACTGAATCGATCTTCCGAAACCTGGAAGTGGATTGGGTGTTTCGACTCTGCGACGAAGAATTCGAGAAACTAGGATCCATAATCGACTCGAATGTGCAGTCAGAAACCTACTCCCACATTGTTGACATACTGGAAAGACGGACCAACGTGTTTCTAGGAGGAAGAGGAACAGCAAACGAAATTGTCAAAATGGCTGGGGTAAGACTCTTCCACATAAAAGGTTTCTTGGGTGATAACGTTTACATAGCCAGAGGTGTGAATACGCCTCATCCTAGAGCTGGAGACCTCGAGATCTTGGTTTCATTTTCCGGAGAGACCAAGCCTGTTATCATCTGGTGTAACGTCTTCAAAAAACTGAAAGGAATTGTTTTGGCAATCACAGGAACAAAAAAGTCAACTTTATCCGGAAAGTCAGACTTCCAGATAACCTTGGAAGAAGAAGTAAAGCCCGGTCAGCCTAGGAGATTTTACATGAGAGCAGCATACGTTTTAAGCCCATTGCCAGTTAAATTGTCTGAAAGATTAGGTGAAAGAGGGCTGAAGCTGCCAGAATACTTGATTGGTTGGTATCACTCTGTTACGCAATAGAACCAGACCACACATGGATTAGTATATTTATTCCTATTTTGCACCGAACCGAACTTGGGATTCACATTTTTGAACAGCATCGTTTAAGAAGAGCTATCTAACGAAAACAAGTGTAATATGCCCAACAGAGTGGATATATCGAATTTCGTAATATGTCGATACGTGAAGCAAAGGATATATTAAATCATAAGATACAATATGTATCTTAGTAGAACGGGCGAACAGTTCTACGAAACTACAAAAAAGGTGAAGTTGATGAAACGTGAATTCACAACCAATTGGCACATATATAGAGTATGTTCACTTTCAATATGCACACCTAAGCTGCAATGCGATACCGATGAAAACGCATCTACTTCAGAACCATTACCCCACAATCGTGGTTTCAAGAAGCTTCTATTAGAAGCAATAGATGACGGGCTTTCTTCACTGGGAGATCCGGCGAAACTGGCGATATACATCTATTTGGAAAAAAATTTCAAAATTAAAAAGCAGGAGATTCCCAACAAAATTAATGAGTTTACCAATGCTATTGAAAAAATCTTTGGCAACGGAGTCAAATTTCTTGAAATTCAAATAATGAAGCATCTCTATGAAAAAGTTGGGCACAATTTTAGGTATTTCCCAGAAGAGGATGACCTACTATTCACTGAGTACATAGAGGCAGCTTCACATTAAACTAGCGCGCGCGTTCAGGGCGCTGGCGTTCTTGTAAGAGATTATACCTGAAAATGTTTTTGTTTTGAGAAACAGCTTTAAGAAAAGAAATAGTCAAAGGTTCAGTTTGTGCTATCCAGTTTCTTATGCTTACTAAGAGCATGTGATAACCTTTCTTCGTATTTATTGTTGGTGATCTCTGTGATTGTCAAGGTTAAGCGCGCTAAAGATTAAACATGCATATAGCTTATTAAGACTTGCTACACAGTATATCAACGGATAACAAGTTTACACCATGGCGAAAAAGAACAGTATCGACGGTGAAATAATTGCCTAAAATCTCTGAAACGGTAGAAAAACCAGAACTAGGCATACTAATAGAAGGAGGAGGAAAAAAACCAGCCGTTTTCAGAGAAGTCTACCCCATCCAGGAACCTTACGTTTATGCGGCAATCGTAAAAGATCCGCAAACACAAAAAGTAGTGTACAAAGTTGTGGAACCAACACTGCAAATAGATGAGAAAGAACGGTTAAGGGAAATAAAGACCTTTTTAATGGAAGAAGTCGACGTAAACCTGAAAGAGATAGAGACTAAAGCGAAGGCGGAAAATTATCTAAAAGAAAAAACAAAGGAAATGATCAAGAAATATGGCATAAAAGTTCCACCCGAGGCTGTAGACAAAACCACATACTACATAATACGCGACTTCATAGGCTACGGAAAAATAGACCCTCTAATGAAGGATCATCTAATCGAGGATGTATCAGCGGACGGCGTAAACATCCCAATCTATGTTTGGCACAGAGTATACGAGTCGTTGCCAACAAACATAATATTCAAGGATGAAGCGGAACTAAACTCTTTCATAATACGATTAGCATACTTAGCAGAAAAGAACATCTCTATAGCGTCTCCAATTTTGGACGCGTCTCTCCCTGATGGAAGCCGTGTACAACTAACCTATGGAAGTGAAATAACCAGAAGAGGTTCAACATTCACGATTCGACGCTTCAGAGTTGATCCATTAACGATTTCGGATTTGATAGCACTCAACACCGTTTCTTCAGAAATGGCAGCGTACCTTTGGTATGTTATAGAAAATAGGGCGTCAGTTGTTGTGGCTGGTGGTGTTGCCTCGGGGAAGACAACGATGCTAAACTGCTTATCAATGTTCATAAAGCCCGAAATGAAGATAGTGAGTGTAGAAGACACACATGAACTTAACCTTCCACATGAGAACTGGATACCATCAGTTGTGAGGTTAGGTTTTGGACATGAAAATGAAAAGAGTGGAAACATAAACTTATTTGACCTATTGAAGGCGGCTGTTAGACAGAGACCGGACTATATCATAGTCGGTGAAGTCCGCGGGAAAGAAGCGTACACGCTGTTTCAGGCAATAGCTACAGGACATCTTGGTATGAGTACTATACACGCAGAGTCTGTTGAATCGGTGATAAACCGTTTGGAATCGGAACCGATGAACATTCCAAAACCGCTCATAGCAATGATAGACGTTGCAATGGTTATGGCGAGAACAGAGATTGAAGGAAAACCAGCAAGACGTGCAGTCACAACAACTGAATTTTTAGGACTTAACCCAGAAGCGAACAGAGTACAGACCGAGGAGGTTTTCAGTTGGAACCCCAAAAAAGACGAATTTGTTTTCTCTACGCATAGCGGCCTTTTGGAGAGGCACATGAAGAAAATAGGCATTAATGAAGAAGATGTCAAACGCGAACTGCATCGCAGAAAGACTATTTTGGAATGGATGGTTCGCAAAAACATTCGCCGCTACATCGACGTCGCAAATGTCATCCGAGAATATTACGCCAACCCGAACCGTGTTTACCAGAAGGCCAAGGTAGGTTTACGATGAAAAATAACGAATCTCTTGAAAAGATTAAGAAACTTTTCAACAACTTTAGAACAAGATGTAAGCTGAAGGCGTCACCAGAAAAATTCAAACTTAAACTTGAAAAACCACATTACGCAGCTTATCGAATTATTGCAGGAAAAACAGGTCGTTTGCTACCGTTTTTCAGAGATTTGGACTCGAACCTGGAGAGATCTGGGTTAAAGATCGATTTCAAGGCTTACGTTAGCCTAACGATCATTGTCACAATTTTAACATCAGTCGTTGTGTCAGTTCTTATTCCATGCATGTTTGCTTTCGTTCTAAATGCGCCGTTTTTCTCCATTGTTTTATTTGGCGTTGGCGGAAGCCTCTTCACAGTCGCATTTTCAATAATTGGATTTTACATCTATCCGATATATCGCGCTGACAAGCTCAAAAGAGAGCTAGAAGATGAGTTGCCGTTTACGACCGGCTATATGGCGATTCTGGCCAGTGCAGGTGTTTCTCCAGAAAAAATTTTCTACTCCCTCTCAAATCTCAGCGTGTCTTTGGCTGTTTCCAAGGAAGCAAAAAACGTTGTTACAGACATAAATCTCTTCGGTTTGGACATAATCTCTGCTCTGGAAAAAACTTCAAAGCGAACTCCTTCCCAAAGGTTCCACGAAATGTTAGAAGGTTTCATCTCAACAATACATTCTGGTGGGGATCTAGCAGCTTACCTACGTGTAAAGGCCAGACAATACATGAAGCTAAAGAGAATAAGCCTGCGCAAGTTTTCTGACACTTTATCCATTTTGTCGGAGTTCTACGTGGCTTTGCTGGTCACAGGACCTTTGCTTTTTGTTATTATGCTTGCGGTTATGGCTATGCTTGGTGGAGGCGGCCTAGGTATGCTAGGCCCAGATCTTTTGCTCAGGATACTCACCTATCTTGGAATCCCGCTGGGTTCCATAGTATTTCTGATAGTTTTGGATGCTAGTTCCCCTAGATGGTAGTGAGAATGCCGAAAATAGAGAAGGATAAGAAAAAATTTGCGTGCGTTATCTCTGTTTCCTTAGCTGCGGTCATAATCTTATATGCTTGCTTCATGTTCTGGGAAACCGCAACATTCGAAGAGTTTATCTTCTTCGCTGTCATGGTTGCCGTTTTCCCTCCAGCAGTACTAAACTACGTGGATTACAAATGGAGAAAAAACGTGGACGAGCATTTACCAGATCTTTTCAGAAGCATAGTTCAAGCACAGGAGACAGGTATGACTCTTCCCCAAGCATTGGAAGAAGCTTCTAGGAGAGATTATGGTCCGCTCACATCTGAATTGAAAAGGATGACTACACAGATTTCGTGGGGAATGTCTTTTGAAGAGGCTCTCGTTGCTTTGGGAAGGCGGGTCAACACTGTGCTAATGCAAAGAACTGTGCCTATGATAATTGAGGCAAGCCGTTCCGGAGGGCGTGTGGAAAGAGTTTTTGATCCAATGGGTAAGTTTATACAGACGACACTTCTGCTTGACAAGGAACGGCGAAACCAGACGAGATCATACGTTGCGATAATATACGTGGCCTTTTTCGTATTCTTATTCACGATAATACTGCTTTTCAAGTCCTTTTTCTCAAGCATAGAGGGCTTGCCTATACTTGCGTCAGCAGCAATGGCACCCGAAGAGATGCAACGAATGTTCTTTCACATGACATTGATTCAAGCCTTTTTCGGGGGACTTGTTGCAGGAAAAATGGGAGAGGGAACAATAAACTCTGGACTGAAACACAGTTTAATCCTAATGCTTTGCGGATACATGGCCCTAAAACTTTTTCTAGGAGGTTGAGAAAATGTCGGGAAAGCTTAGAAGATTTTTCCGTGATAAACGGGCTATAACTCCTGTGTTAAGCAACCTTTTGCTCACAGTTGTGGCTGTGGCTGCCATGTCAATTGCTACAACAGCCACTTACGTAATTACAACCAATCTGCGGGAAAACATGAGCGAACGCATCATCATAGAGGATTTATGGTTTAATCCTTCAACTGGGGACATCAGCGTTTATCTTCGTAATGTTGGAAAGGTTGCTGTTCATGTTTCATCCGTCTACGTTAATCGCACTTCTCAGACTTTCAGTTCACCTTTCAGTCTGGAAACAGGTGGGCATGACTGGCTTAAAATTCCATACATTTGGGTTTCCGACAGTCTATACTATGTAGATGTTGTTACAACTAGGGGGACGCATGTTGGAGGCTATTATAAAGCACCTCAGGCAGAATAAGTATGGAGTAAGCAATGTAATAGTTGCCATGCTAAGCCTAGTCCTTATAGTGGTCATAGTTGCCAATGTGGTGCCCTGGAGTTACCAAATGAACCAGTTTGACTGGGAAAGAATGCAAGAGAGAATTGAAATGGTTGAAGTGAAAAGCGGAGAGTTGATCTCGTCTTGGTTTGTAGCGCAAAATGATTATGCAATAGATGTTGGTAGTCGCGTAAGTGGTTCTTATGCAGATACTCACTTGGCTGAAAATGGATTCTAGGAGACATTTCAAGAAGAACTTTCAACTGCGCCACCTAGGTTTAGGCTTCTAATAAACGAGACTTTCACTATCGACATTGAAAGTTATCCTTTCAACACTATTCAAACTGTTGAAATAGTATTGAAATACAATGCTAGCGATACTGAGGAAAAGTGGTACCTAAAGGCTTACAATTGGACGGTCCAAGAATACAGCGATTACGGATTTAACAATACTTCGGGAAGCCAACCGTCTACACCTAATGTATGGGTTTGCTATCCAGTCAACCTGACAGATCGCTGGCGAAGTTATGTCAGAGATGACGGAGTAATGTGCATCCAATTTCATGATGGGAACTTTGAACCTCCCTCTGGAACGCGGACAAAAACTAGCTTAGATTTCCTCGGAGTACGTGTCAAAGGAAATTGGACAACTTTTGCTTTCAGTAACGGAGGCTCTTTAACCGTGCATATTGTTTCGCTTTGGATTATTGATTCTACTCACCATAGGCGTTATGAGACAGATTTTTTCATAAACTCTGGAGAGAACGCAACATATGTTCGAACAGATACTAGTTTGCCCACTGGAAACTTCTTAGCTAAAAGTGTGACGGAAAGAGGAAATATAGCCGTATTTAAGGGCAGCTCAACTTGAAAATCACTCTGCCATCTAGGTTTCATTTTTTACTCTTATTAAGCAACTTTTCTTTCAACGCTCTTACTGCTTCTTCCCGGTTTTTCGCCTCTACGACCTTTATATTGTACAATTCCGCCATTTTCTTTCCGCTTTCACTGATTTTAGGAATTGCAACCAAGTAGGCGCTATCTGGGGAAACATCAAATATCTTGGCGAACAACGCAATCACTGGCTGCTCTGACACAGCGTTTTCCATCGACGATGCTAAATCAATCACCATCATTTTTCGTTTCTTATCTCCTTTGTAGGCTGCTAGATCAAACATGTGGTTCGCACCGGACTTACCCTTCAGAAAGGCAGGGCTCTCAACCTCAAATCGTTTTTCTTCCAAAAACTCCCTAAGAGGCGCAATTACAACCCAGCCTACTGCGGCTTCTTCTCTAACTTCTTCTTTCAAGCTGTATGAGTAAACATCTTTAATCACAGCATCTTCAAAAGTTGAGTTTGCTTGACAGTCTCTGCAGAAGTGTGCAGTAGTGGGGATGTCAAAGCTTTTGCCGCAATCCCTACAGGCA